>JACZKY010106510.1_pt1 | contig 16460 bp, 20 predicted proteins | sample 8237611 | NCBI WGS metagenome assembly JACZKY01 (sample SAMN16148055, study PRJNA663545) | marine sediment metagenome | biome: sediments and biomass from bioreactor inoculated with such sediments; feature: coastal sediments; material: methane- and iron-fed bioreactor; isolation source: Bothnian...
TAAAGCAGATGAATTGGCAAGCGGAATGTATATTTATCAGTTAAAAACAAAGGATTTCTCAATTTCTAAAAAAATGGTTCTCTTAAAGTAATTTCATAAAAATTTGTAAAAAAAAGGCAGTAATGTTAATTTTACGCCTTAATTTTAATAACAAAGGTAATATAAATGAGTGAATTAAAAGGCAAAATTATTCAGATAATTGGTCCGGTTGTGGATATTGAATTTGAGAGCGGACATCTGCCAAAAATCTATAATGCTATCAAAATTCCAAGAACATCAACCGAAGGGAAGAAAGAGGACTTAATTGTAGAAGTTCAGCAGCATCTTGGTGAAAACAGAGTTAGAGCTGTTGCAATGGACTCAACTGATGGATTAGTAAGAAGTATGGATGTTTTTGATACTGGTAGTCCTATTTCAGTACCGGTAGGTCCGGCAACTTTAGGAAGATTAATAAATGTAATTGGTGATGGTATTGATGGTCTTGGAGAAATAAAATCTGAAAAGAGATACCCTATTCATCGTGCTGCCCCTTTATTCAAAAATCTTTCTACCCAATCGCAGATGTTTGAGACTGGAGTTAAGGTTATTGATTTAATGGAACCATACAGTAAAGGCGGCAAGACCGGTTTATTCGGTGGGGCTGGAGTTGGCAAAACTGTTATTATCCAGGAATTGATAAACAATATCGCCAAGCAGCATGGCGGGTACTCGGTATTTGCCGGTGTCGGTGAAAGAACTCGTGAGGGAAATGATCTTTGGTTAGAAATGAAGGAATCCGGTGTTATTGACAAAACAGCATTAGTATTTGGACAAATGAATGAACCACCGGGAGCAAGATTACGTGTTGCTCTTACCGGATTAACAATTGCAGAATATTTTAGAGATGAAGAGGGTAGAGATGTTCTCCTTTTTATAGACAATATTTTCCGTTTTACTCAAGCTGGCTCTGAAGTATCAGCATTGTTAGGAAGAATGCCTTCAGCGGTTGGTTATCAACCTAATCTTGCAACCGAAATGGGTGCATTACAAGAGAGAATTACCTCGACGGATAGAGGCTCAATTACTTCTGTGCAAGCCATTTACGTTCCTGCAGATGATTTAACAGATCCTGCACCGGCAGCGGCTTTTGCGCATCTTGATGCTACAACAGTATTGAGCAGACAAATATCTGAACTTGGTATTTATCCCGCGGTTGATCCACTTGATTCAACTTCAAGAATTCTTGAACCCGGAATACTTGGACAGGAGCACTACGATGTTGCGAAGAATTGCAAAGAAATACTTCAACATTACAAAGATCTTCAGGACATAATTAACATTTTAGGTATGGATGAATTGTCTGATGAAGATAAGATTGTTGTTAGACGGGCAAGAAGAATCCAAAGATTTTTCAGTCAACCATTCCACGTTGCAGAAGCTTTTACAGGTAAAGCAGGTAAGTATGTTAAACTGGAAGATACGATTCGTGGATTTAAAGGAATTATTGATGGTAAGTACGACGATCTTCCAGAATCAGCTTTTATGTACGTAGGTACAATTGAAGAAGCAGTAGCAAACGCAAAACAAATGGCATAGTAATGGGAGAATTAAAACTGGAAATAATCACACCATCCAAAACTGCATTCAGTGGTAATATAAGATCTATTACTGTTCCTGGAACGAAAGGAAGATTCCAGGTTCTAAAAAATCACGCACCTATCATAAGTACATTAGAAGTTGGAATAATTAAAGTAGAATTATCAGATGCAAAAATAAATTATTACGCAACCGCTGGTGGAACTATTGAAGTGATAGATAACAAAGTGCTGGTTCTTGCAGATTCAATAGAATCAGTTGGCGAGATTGATGAAGAAAGAGCTTTGAATGCTAAATTACGTGCAGAAGAAAGATTAGCTGAAAAAAGAAGCGAAATTAATATTTCGAGAGCGGAAGCAGCATTGGCGAGAGCGATAAACAGATTAAATGTTAAAGAAAAGTATCAATAGCAATTAAAAATTATTCGATGAAAAAAAAGCGAGTTGATGCTCGCTTTTTTTTATAATTAGTTTAAATAACCATCATTCATTATTATTTTTTTAATTGACTCAGCACTGCTAACTTTATTTTTTATAGAAATGAAATAATTGATGAGAAAACTCAATCGCTCATTTTCATTTTTAAGCATTAACAATTCTTGTTGTTTATCTAAAGTTAAACCAGATTTTTCTGCAAACTTGTACGATTTAAGTTCAGCATTTTTTAAGTTCTGCCAAAAAGTATCTTCTAATTTATAGCTGGCTAATTCAATAATTTCCTCAAATTCTGTTTGTAATTCATCTTTTAGTCTTGGATCAACTATTACGTTTTCATCATCGTACTTTTCTATATCTGCTAAATAATATCCATCCGGATGTAGTGACGTTGAATTAACAAAAAATCTGTCTATCCCTTTTACTAAAATATCCATCTCACCATTAATGTAAGTTTTAAGAACATCGGTTATCTTAACGTAAACACCGACATCCGATAACTTTTTATCAATTGATGCTACAATTCCAAATCCTGAATTTGCAAGAAGACATTTCTGAATTAATATTTTATATCTTTCCTCAAAAATATGTAATGGATATTTTGAATCAGGAAAGACGACTAAATTTAATGGGAATATAGGAATTGTGAATTTCATAAATATAAAAAAGGGAAGTGATTTTGTTCACTTCCCTGATTGAATCAATTGAATTAATTAAGCTTTAGAAAATAATTCGCTTACTTTATCCCAATTTACAACGTTCCACCAGTTTTCAATGTAATCTGGTCTCTTATTTTGATATTTAAGATAATATGCATGTTCCCATACATCAAGACCTAACACTGGTGTGCCTTTAACTTCTGCCACATCCATTAATGGATTATCCTGATTAGGGGTTGAAGAAACAACCAGTTTACCATCTTGAACAAGGAGCCAGGCCCAGCCGGATCCAAATCTTGTTGCGGCAGCATTGCCAAATACTTTTTTAAATTCATCAAATGATCCAAAAGATGAATTAATTGCATCAGCTAATGCACCGGAAGGTTGTCCACCGCCATTTTGTTTCATTAATGTCCAGAATAATGAGTGATTCCAGTGACCACCACCATTATTTCGTATAGCTGCTGGCAGTTTTGAAATCATTGCAAACATATCATAAAGTGATTTACCTTCATTTTCAGTGCCTTCAACAGCTTTGTTTAGATTTGTGACATAAGCATTATGATGTTTAGTATAATGGATTTCCATAGTCAATTTATCAATGTATGGTTCCAACGCATCATACGCGCATATGGTAATTGGGGCAATTCAAATTTTGCCATAGTATTTGTACTCCTTATATGATTTTTAATATTATTTAATTTATTATCAACCTTAGCCAGAACTGAAACTGCAGGGATAGCACCCATAGCAAAGAGAAATTTTCTTCGTTGCATAATTTTATCCTTTCAAATTAAACACTAAATGATTCACCGCATCCGCAGCTTTTTGTAGCATTGGGATTATTAAAAATAAATCCTTTTCCGTTTAACCCGTCAGAAAAATCCAGTTGAGTACCGGATAGATAAAAAAGGCTTTTGCCATCTACGAATAATTTTACACCCTCCTGTTCGATAACAGAGTCACCTTCACGAGTTTCAGGATCAAAACCTAAAGTGTAAGTAAGACCTGAACATCCTCCGCCTTTAACTCCTATTCTTAACCCAAAATCCTGTGTGATTTTATTTTCATCCATTATTCTTTTAATTTCTCTTACTGCTTTATCTGTTATAGTAATATCGGAATCAATTTGTGTGTTGCTCATTGGATCACCTCAATAAATTGTGTTTGTTGATTAATTCTATTTGTATACTCTCAGACTAAAGTCTGTTTGAAATCCATCATTGTTACAAAAAATTATATCGTAACGCAGAATTTATTCTGCGGATTTGGTAACTCATAAAAATCTATTTTATTAATAGTATAAAATCTCAGACTAAAGTCTGAGCTACGTTAATATTTCTTTAAAAAGAAAAAGGATCACCTGGTTTTGTTGTTACAAACTCAGGATAATTTAATTTCCATCCCTGATTACTTGTTCTTAAAAAAATACCCTGTGTCTCATAAAACCCTGATAATTCCTTTGCTAATTTTATCAGTATTGGATCATTTAAGATTATACCTTTTTTCTCAAGAAAACTTTTCAGTCCATATTGAAAATCCCGTGAAAATAAATTTGAGTTATGAAAAACGGGAAATTTCGCTCTCAAATAACTTAAAAAAATCTGATTTTCATTTTTCAATTCATTAAAAAGTCCATCAATGTTCTTGTGTGTCATATTTGTTCAATATTTTGTTTATGAAATTGTAATTTTTCTTTACTTAAAGTTCTTAATTTATTTACTGCTTCAATAACTCTCTGTGAAGCATAATCGATTTCAGTAATTGTATTAAATCTTCCAAATCCGAATCTAACCGAACCTAACGACTGCTCATCGGTTAATCCAAGCGCTTTTAAAATACGGCTGGGTTTTATTGATCCTGAAGCGCAGGCTGATGAATTTGAAAATGCAAGATCCCTTAATTCAAGCATGAGTTTATCTGCACGAATTCCACTAACAGAAAAGTTTATATTATTCGGAAGCCTGTCTTTAAGTGATCCGTTAATTGATACACCATCAAGATTTGAGACAACGTTTTTATAAAACTTATCCCGCAAATCTAAAGTATGAATAAAATCTTTTTTCATTTCTTCCTGACAAATTTCTATTGCTTTTCCAAAACCAACAATAGCGGGCACATTTAAAGTTCCCGGTTTAATTGCACTTTCCTGGGTCCCGCCAAACAATCTTTTTGCGAGCTTTGCTTTAGGATTTTTATTGTTAATAAATAAAGCTCCTATACCTTTAGGACCATAAATTTTATGTGCAGTAAAGGAAAGAAAATCAATATTCATTTCGTCTACATTAAACTCAATTTTTCCTACTACCTGTGTTGCATCTACATGAAGTAAAATATCATTTTCTCTACAAATTTGTCCAATAGTTTTTATATCGTTTATAGTTCCAACTTCGTTATTTGCGAAGATAATAGAAATAAGCCCGGTATTATTAGTAATGGCTTTCGCAATTCTTGCGGGATTAACAATCCCTGATTTTTCAACACTTACAAAGTCAACTTCGAATCCTTTTTGTACAAGATAGTTTAATGACTCCGTCGAAGCACTATGTTCGGTATTTGATGAAATTATATGGAAAGAATCCTTGTTTGCGTTTTCTGTTAAACCTAAGTGAACAAGGTTTATCGATTCAGTTGCTCCACTTGTAAAATAAATATTTTTAGCAGATACTTTTAAAAAATTTGCAATAATATCTCTTGCATTCTCAACAGCACTTTTTGCCATCCAACCAAAACTGTGATTGCTGGATGCATTTCCGAATCGATCATTAAAATAAGGAAGCATTGCTTCCAAAACTCTTGGATCAACCTGAGTTGTGGAGTTATTATCCAAATATATTGGTGTTTTTATCCTCATCAGATAATACTTGCTAACTTTGTTTCATAAAATACTTTATCAATTTTTTTCTGAACTTCCGCTAACGGGTCACGAATTTTACAACAATCGGCATAAGAACATTCATTCCGGGGTGATTCAGATCTTAAACAGTCTGTTATCTGGTATTCAGGTTCGACAGCTTGAATTAATTCTATTAGTGAGATTTCCAAAGGATGTTTCTTTAAAGAATACCCACCATTAACACCTTGAAATGAAACAGCTATATTATTTTTAGCAAGATTTTGTAATACCTTTGAAACCAACCCGAAAGAAATCTTATAATTTTCAGCAATTTCTTTGGCAGTAACAGCTGATCCATGGTTTTTTATTGCCATATATCTTGCTGCCATTAAAGCGTATTCTGATTTTTTTGAAAGTTTTAGCATAAATAGGACTAAATTAGTCTGGTATAAACTTATAAGAAAATGAATTTAATTGCAACACTGATGTGATTAAAATCCCAAAAGCTGTATTGATTCTTTTGCGAGGTTTATCAATGGGGTAAAATATATTCCAAGGATTAGCACCGGAGCTATTAGTAAAAACAGAACAGTATAATTTAACGGACTTAATTTAACAACAATATGTTTTTCTGATTTTGTTAAAAACATTGCTTTCAAAACTCTGATATAATAATAAAGAGCTACTACTGTATTTAATAATGCAATAATTGCTACAGTAATCATATTCGCGTCAACCAAAGCAATGAAGAGATAGAGTTTACCAATAAAACCTGCTGTCGGCGGCAATCCCGTAAGTGAAATCAGAAAAATACCTAGAGCAGTTCCGAGCAATGGGAGCGAATAACCCAAACCTTTATAATCATCAATCTCTTCAGAATCAATTTTATTTGCGATTAACATAACAACATAAAAAGCTCCAAGATTCATAAAGAGATAAACACTAAAGTAAACCAGAACTGCCATCAATCCCTGATCCGAAAGTACGGCAACGCCAAGCATTAAATAACCGGCATGCGCAATACTTGAATATGCCAACATTCTTTTTAGGTTATCCTGCCAGAGGGCTGCAAAGTTTCCGAAAGTCATGGTTATAATTGAAAATACAATCAACAACAACTGCCAGTCAATATAAGGAAGCATTTGCCAATAACCGGATTTATCAAGCCCCTGCGTAAATGTTATTTTTAAAAATCTAATGAGTATAACAAATCCTGCGGCTTTACTGGCAACAGATAAAAACGCTGTGATTGAAATCGGTGCACCCTCATAAACATCGGGAGTCCAGAAATGGAATGGCACTATTGATATTTTAAAACCTATACCAGCAAAGATCATTAATACAGCCATTACAAACGTTAATTGACTTGCAGCTGTAAAATGTAACAAGGAATTTATTTCGTGCAGATTTGTACTTCCGGTAATTCCGTATAATATAGAAATTCCAAAAAGCATTATACCGGAGGAAGCAGATCCATAAATTAAATATTTAAGTGAAGCTTCGCTGTTTCTAATCGATGTTTTTACAAATCCTGCAAGAACATATGATGAAAGTGAAAGTAATTCCAATGAAAGATAAATCAGAATTAAATCATTGGCAGAAACCATAAAGAACATTCCGATGACCATTCCAAATATTAATGCATAATATTCACCATGTCTATCTGGGCAGGAATTGACTTCTTTGGAGGAGATCGAGAATAAAATTATGAAAGCAGTAGTTATTAAAATTAAAATTTTAAAGAAGGATGAAAAATTATCCAATGAAAGAAACGAATTAGTTCCTGAAATTTGGAAAGCTGATCTCGGGATACCAAACTGTAATACGATAAAAATAAATGTTACAACTAATCCTGCCAAGGCAATGACAGGTAGGATTTTTTTACTTTTACTAAATATCAAATCAAAGACAACAATAGCAACTAAAGTTATGGCTAAAGATATCTCAGGTAAAATAGCCTGAAGATCTGCAGATAAGTTTGGTAAAATCAATGTTATCACTTTATTAAAAATTAAAATGCGTTTAATGAACCATAAATAACTTGAGCATCACTAATAAACTTAACCATCGCATTAGCTGAAGCGTTCATCAAATTAAGCATTGGTGATGGATAAACTCCAAGGAATATTATTATAATTGTTAATGGAACAAGCATTAAGTACTCACGTGTTGTAAGATCAGTTAAATCTTTCCATTTCTCATTTAGTGTTCCAAGATAAACTCTTTGCAGTGTCCAAAGCATATATGCTGCACCCAACAAAATTCCAAGTGTTGAAATAATTGCTAAAATTCTTGTTGTACCATTTCCAAATCCACCGAGAAAAACTAATGCTTCTGAAATAAATCCGCTTAAACCAGGTAAACCAATAGCGGCGAAAAATGCTACAGTTACAAATCCTGTGTAGATAGGCATTTGTTTTCCTAATCCACCGAAAGAATCCAGATCTCTTGTATGTGCGCGATCATAAACAACGCCTACTATAAGGAAAAGCATTGCTGTGATTGTTCCGTGGTTAAACATTTGAAGGACAGCACCGGAAATTCCCATTGTGTTTAGTGCTGACATTCCAAGCATTACATATCCCATATGCGAAATTGAGGAATATGCGATAAGTTTTTTGAAATCTTTTTGAGCCATTGCCGCAAGTGCACCGTAAATAATATTTATCATTCCGAATAGTGCAATGTACCAGCTTAGCTGATAAGTTAATTCAGGAAATATTGGATATGAAACTCTCAGTATTCCATAAGTTCCCATCTTTAACAAAACTCCGGCAAGAATAACACTTATAGCAGTTGGTGCTTCAACGTGAGCATCAGGCAGCCAGGTGTGGAAAGGAAACATTGGTATTTTAATTGCAAAGCCAATGAACAATCCTATATATGCAATGAATCTTAAATTGTTAGGATTTAGAGGTGATAGAATTCCGGTCTGAGTGTAGTTCGCATGATTCATCAATTCTAATAAATTAAATGTAAACACTCTTGTTCCATCTGCAAGTGTTTCCATAGAACTAAAGTATAATCCGATCATAACTAATAGAATGAAAATACTTCCAAGCAAAGTATAGAGGAAGAATTTGATAGCAGCATATTCACGTCTCGGTCCGCCCCAGATACCAATTAAGAAGTACATTGGAAGCAACATCAATTCCCAGAAAATGTAAAACAGGAAGAAATCAAGTGCAACAAACACACCCATCATACCGGTGTTTAACAATAAGAACATAGCAAAGTAACCTTTTACAGATTTATCAATTGTCCATGATGAAAGAGTTGCTATAAAAGTCACAATTGCCGTCAATAGAACTAACGGAGTGCTTAGTCCATCCACGCCCATAAAATAATCTATTTTAATTTTTCCTATCCAGGCAAAACCGGGAATCTCAATCCATCTAAACTTTTCTATGAATTGAAATGAACTTGCATCGTTTATTCCACCGGCTGCGTAGTTAAAGTTCATCAATAAAATTATTGATAAAACAACTTGTATACCTGTTACGACGAGCGTGGTAATCTTAATTGATAGTTCCTGCTTCTTTGGAAGAGCAAGAACGATTACCATTCCCAGTATTGGCAGGAATGTTAATAATGATAGTATGGGAAAATTGTTCATGGTTATGTTACCTGTTTTTCAAACTTTATACTTAGAATAAAAAGAGTAAAATAATTATCGAAAATATTACGAGCACAAGATAGGTTTGAACTTTTCCGGTTTGTACTCTTCGGAAAATCAAACCAATAAAACCGCTGATGTATGCCATTAAGTTTACAAGACCGTCAACTACATATTTATCAAATCCACCTGTAAAGAAAGCTATTCTTCGTGTTACTTCAGCGGAACCGTTTACAATTCCATCAACTATTGTAGCATCAAACCACGCAATGATTTTACTTAAACCAATCAAACCTGCTACAAATGTTTTATGATATAATTCATCAACGTACCATTTGTTAAGTGAAAAATTATAAAGCGGCTTGATGGAATTTGCTAATTTATCAACGTTAACTTTTTTCCATTGATAGAAAACGAATGCTGTTAAGATTCCCGCAAGTGCAACAAACAGTGATAGAAACATTGCTGGATAATGTGCTGAATGCATTGCTTCGGTATATTTTTCAGAGTAAGTAATTTCATCGTGAGATGTATTATGTTCAGTAACCTGCTCAGTTTCATTTGCTACTTCTGATTGCATAAAATCAAATCGAGTAGCATTTGGTGCATGTAGTTCTGCAGAATTTATCCACTTATTAAAAAACCATCCTTGATCTGCACTGAAAGGATTTGGTGTATAAAAAATAAAAATTGATAGCATTGCTAAAACAGCAAGAGGCATTGCCATTACAAAATGTGATTCATGTGCATGTTCAAATTTGTGATGATCTCTTGGTTCACCATGGAATGTTATAATGATTAATCTGAACATATAAAACGCTGTCATCAAGGCAACTAAAAATCCAACGATTGCAAAAATCCAGTAACCTGTAAGTGATCCGAATGCAAATGTGCTTGCAAGTATTCCATCCTTACTTAAAAATCCTGATGTAAGCGGGATGCCTGAAATAGCAAGTGAAGCAATTAAAAATGTTGCATAAGTGAGTGGAAGCTTCTTTCTCAATCCACCCATATTTCTGATATCTTGTTCATGGTGCATCGCGTGAATAACCGAACCGGAACCAAGAAACAAACAAGCTTTAAAGAATGCGTGAGTTACAAGGTGGAAGAAAGCAAATTTGTAAGCACCAACGCCCAGAGCCATAACCATATAACCCAACTGAGACACAGTTGAGTATGCTAAAACTTTTTTTATATCGTTTTGTGTAAGTGCAATTGTAGCAGGAATGAAAGCTGATAGCATTCCAATTACGGCAATGAACATCATCGCATCTGCAGTTAGCAATCCAAAAATTCTAATTGTAAGATAAACACCAGCGGCAACCATTGTAGCAGCATGAATTAAAGCACTAACTGGAGTCGGACCCTCCATTGCATCTGGTAACCAAACATGAAGAGGGAACTGAGCAGATTTTCCTATCGCACCCATAAACAATAAAATGCCAGTTACGGATAACCAGAAATCAGAATTGAATGGAAGTTTACCAGCGCCAATTGCCTGAAAGATTGCATCGAAAGAAAATGTATTGTATGTAAGAAATAAAATTAATATTCCAGCAAACATACCAATATCACCAATTCTATTAACCAAGAATGCTTTCTTACCGGCATCAGATGCTGATTTTTTCTCAAACCAGAATCCAATTAAAAGATAAGATGATAAACCAACTAACTCCCAGAAAATGTACATCATTAATATGTTGTTGGTAAGTACAATTCCGTTCATTGAGAAAGTGAAAATACCGAGGTAAGCAAAGTATCGATTATATCTTTCATCGCCTTTCATATAAGCGATTGAGAAGTAATGAACGAGTGCACTGATCAATGCAACAACAAAAAGCATAAGCACTGTAATATTGTCTAAAAGAAATCCCAGATTAAAAACTAAAGTATCACTAAGTCTAAACCATTCTAATTCAGAAACTATTTTATCATCAATAAAATATGATAGTTTACTAAACGCAAGAAAAATAGAAGCGATAAGCACTATAGTAATAAGAAAGACTTCAAACAAATAAATAGATTTTACTTTTTTGCCGAGCAATAAAGTAACAACAAAACCAAGCAGCGGTAAAAATAAAATTGCGAGCGAAATATTTATTATACTGTTTTCAGTCATTTACTAATCTTTCAGGCTATCAACTTCGTCTATATTTACTGTTGATAAAGTTTTATAAATATTCAATACAATTGCTAAGGCGATTGCTGCTTCTGCGGCGGCAAGTACAATTACAAACAATGCTATCAGATGGCCCTGCAAACCAAAATTGCCAAATCGTGTAAATGCAATAAAGTTAATGTTAGCGGAGTTAAGAATTAATTCAACGCCCATCAAAACCATGATAGCATTTTTTCTTGTAACGATGGCGTAAATTCCCATGGAAAATAATAATGTGCTTACAACCAAAAAGTGATTTAATCCAACTTCAATCATGCTTCTCTTCTCGCAATCGATGCTGCACCAATAAGTGCAATCAAAAGAATAATTCCTAATAGTTCAAATACAAGAGCGTATTCCTGCAAAAGCATTGTTCCAAGAGCTGCTGTGGTTGGAAGTGGTGCTTCAGTTGGAAATGTTTTCCAGGTTGAAGTAATTAATGCAGCCAATAAAGAACCTGATAACAAACCAACACCAATTACTGCGGGATAAATATTTATTGTTCCTGTTTTGATTTCAACATTTGTAATCTTGTTTGTTAACATCACACCAAAGAGTAATAAAATTAATATTCCACCTACATAAACTATAAGCTGCACTATAGCTACAAAATCAGCTCCTAGCAGAACGTAAATACCAGCTACACCAAAAAAAGTAAACAATAAGAAGAATGCTGAATAAACGATATTCCTGTTTGTTACAACAAAGAATGCTGATAAAACAGTTATCGCAGCGAACAAGTAAAATATAAAATCGTAAACGTTCACTTTATTTTTCCTCTGGCTGATCTTTTTTTATTTCGGGTTTTGGTTCAGATGCCGCTTTTAATTTTTCAGCTTCTTTTTCAGCATTAAACTTTGCAAGATTATCTCTTTTCTGTTGTCGTTCTTCCGGAGTCAGTGTTGCAAAATCATAAATTAATTTATTTCTATCCCATTCAGAAAATTCATAAACATCTGTCATATAAATACACTCAGTAGGGCAAGGGAAAACACACAACTGACAATAGCAGCACTTTGCAAAATCGATTGTGAAGTTTGTAACCCAAAGGGCTTTCTTTTTTCCATTTGATGTTTTGCCAAGATCTTCGCCCGGAATTGATTTTGTAGTTTCAATTTCAATACAATTTACAGGGCAAGCTCTTGCGCATTGATCACATCCGATACAATCATCCATATTAACATATAACCTGTTACGTTCTCTTTCGGGAAGCTGCGGTTTAACTTCCGGGTATTGTATTGTAACTGATGGAACGAACATATGCTTAAATGTAATCTTCATTCCAATAAAGATTGTTGCGAGAGCCGAGTATATATTTCCGAAATATTCTTTCATATCAAACTTTTATAAAAGCGTAATCAATCCGATTGTTATAAGATTAACAAATGCAATTGGAATTAAATATTTCCAGCTTACTGCCATTAACTGATCAACGCGTAATCTTGGTAAAGTCCATCTTAACCACATCTGAACAAAAACAAAAAACACACCTTTAATTGTAAACCATGAAAATTGTTCAATTGGTATCATCCATTTTGCACCGATCAAATCACCGAGATATCCGATAGGGGATTGATATCCACCTAAGAAAAGCGCAACTACAATTGCTGATACTGCAAACATATTTGCATACTCAGCTAAGAAAAACATTGCGAATTTCATTCCTGAATATTCAGTGTGATATCCTGACACAAGTTCCGATTCTGCTTCTGGAATATCAAAGGGAGTTCTGTTTACTTCAGCAAGCGTGCTTATATAAATGATGAGGAAACCAACAAACATAGATGGAATTAATAGAAACTTAGATAATTCTGATCCAGGTCCACCAAAGATGTACCAGTTCCAGGCATATCCTGTTTGCTGTTCACTTAGTGTATGTAAGTTCATCGTTCCGCTGATCATAACTAAACTTAATACAACAAGTATGGTTGGAATTTCATAACTGATTATCTGTGCAACTGATCTCATAGAACCAAGAAGTGAATATTTATTATTTGATGCCCAGCCTGCCATTAAAATACCAGCAACAACAATTCCTGTTACAGCAATTATATAAAATATTCCAAGATCAACTTCGGTTCCTATAAAAATACTTGTGAATGGTATTGCAGCAAATGCGGCATAACTACCGGCAAAAACTATTATCGGTGCAAGATTGAATAACAACTTGTCGTTATCTTTTGCAACAATATCTTCTTTCTGAATAAGTTTTAGAATATCGGCGATAGTTTGTTTCCATCCGTGCCAGCCGGTTCTCATTGGTCCAAGTCTATCCTGCATATGTGCAGAAACTTTTCTTTCAAGATAAACGGCAAACAAAGCAAACGGCAAAATGAATACGAACAAAGGAAGCAAACTTTGTATAGTTCCTGCAATAATATCTGCAAGTGCTGAATTGCCAAAAAGATCAACTAAAAAATCGTACATCATCTGTCAATCTCTCCTAAAACTATATCTATACTTCCAAGAATTGTAACAACATCAGCAACCATATAGCCTTTACACAATTCATTCATAATCTGCATACTTACAAACGATGGTGCTCTAACTTTAACTCGATAAGGACTTGTTGAGCCATCACTAATTATAAAGTATCCTAAATCGCCGCGTGGATTTTCAACTCTAGAATAAACATGTCCAATCGGTGGTTTAATTCTTTTTGGTATCGCGGATTGAACATCACCTTCAGGTAATTGATCTAAAGCCTGTTCTACTATTTTACAGCTTTCTTCCATCTCTAAAACACGAACATAATATCTGTCCCAGCTATCACCAACGGTTCCGTATTTTCCTTCGCCAACAGGTATATCATAATCAAATTTATGATAAACAGAATACGGATCTTCTTTTCTTACATCCCATTTGATTCCTGAGCCGCGCAAGTTTGGACCTGATACACCATAATTAATTGCTGTATCAATAGGTAAAATTCCAACATTAGCTGTACGATCAATAAAAATTCTGTTATGACTTAGAAGATCATTTACTTCTTTTAGATTTGGTCTGAACTCTTTAATAAACTCGCGGGTCTTTCTTACAAAATCAGGATGTAGATCGTGTGATAAGCCGCCAACCCAGATGTAGTTATAAAGCAGTCTTGCGCCGCAAGTCATTTCAAATAAACTAAGAATTTTTTCGCGATCTCTAAAGCAATAAAGAAAAGGAGTGAATGCACCGATATCAGCACCGTAAGTTCCAAGTGCAACAAGATGTGAAGATATTCGCTGCAGCTCAGCCATTATTACTCTAATATATTCAACTCTTTCAGGAACCTGAATGCCTAAAAGTTTTTCCATTGCGATAGCATAGCCAAATTCATTTCCCATTGGTGCCAGATAATCCATACGATCTGTATAGGGAACTATTTGGGGATAAGTCATCGCTTCACAATGCTTTTCGAAGCATCTGTGCAAGTATCCGATATGCGGAATTACATTAGTAATTATTTCACCTTCTAAAGCAAGTTCTAACCTTAGCACTCCGTGAGTTGACGGATGCTGAGGACCCATATTTAAAACCATTTCTTCGGTTCGAATAGCAGAGCTTTTAGTATTTAATGATGATTCTTGAGACATCTTAATAAGGTACTTTCATTCCCTGATAGAACTCGGGATTTTCATAATCTTTTCTCAGTGGATAACCTGCATCCCAATCATATGGCATAAGAATTCGTCTTAAGTCTGGATGATTCAAAAATATTATCCCAAATAAATCATATGCCTCACGTTCGTGCCAATCAGCACCTTTCCAAACTTCTGTAACTGTGGATACTTCTGGTTTATTTCTATCCGTAGAAACTTTTAAAGTGATCTTATGTTTTAGTTTTGTAGATTCTAAATGATAATAGACACTTAATATACTTGCTTTTATTTCATCAACACCGGACAAGTTCATCAAAGAATCAAATAACAGTTCAGATGAGTCACGAAGGAACAAACTTAATTTATCTATCTCTAAAGGAGAAGCAACTAAAATTGGTTCAGTTGGCTGATCAGTTTTTAATTCCAGATTAGAATCAGGAAAATTTGCCTTTAAGATTTGTAAAATTTCTTCAGCTTGTTTCATGCAGTTTTCTTAATCATACTTTCGTTACGAATTTTTTCCTGAAGCTTTAATAATCCCTCAAGTAAAGCTTCGGGTCTTGGCGGACAGCCGGGAACATAAACATCAACCGGAATAACTCTATCCACACCTTTTAAAACGTGATAACCGTGCTCCCAATAAGGTCCGCCGCAATTAGAGCAGCTTCCCATAGAAATTATATATTTTGGATCGGGCATTTGTTCATAAAGGCGTTTTATTCTTGTTGCCATCTTTAAAGTAACGGTTCCGGAAATAATAATAATATCAGCCTGTCTGGGAGAAGGACGGGGAATAACACCGAATCTATCAAAATCATAATGCGATGCAGATGTTGCCATCATTTCGATTGCGCAGCAAGCTAATCCAAAACTTACCTGCCATAGTGAAGATAATCTTGCCCAGTTTAACAAATCTTCGGCTTTAGTAATAACTATATTGCCGTCTGTAAATTCGCTGTCTAAAAAACCCATAAAATCATACCTCTACCAATTCTTTTTCAACTTTTGGGGCAGCTTTAGTTTTATTAAAAGATGGAGGAAGCACTTTTGGTTTTTCCCACTCAAGATCACCTTTGCGCCATTCGTAAGCCATTCCCAAACCTAAAAGCACTAAAAATATTCCACCGATTAAAAATCCAGTTAATCCAAAGTCTTTGTAAACCAAAGCCCAAGGAATTAGAAGAACTACTTCAACATCAAAAATTAAAAAGATAAGAGCAACAACGTAAAATCTGATATTAAATTTTATCCAAGGAGAACCTTCGGGATTTTCACCACATTCATAAGTTTTAAGTTTCTCGTGGGTTGGTCTTGCGGGTCGAATGAGTTTTGCGAAATAGACAATACCAACAACAAATATGATTGCCATTAGTATAAAAATGAAAGCTTTTCCGAATTCTGTCAGCATATATTTAAAAAATTTTGAAGCAAAATTACCATTGCATTTGTGGAATGTCAAGAATTCTTAAATAAAAACATTTGAGATAGTAAACTCAGAACAATTATTAAGTCGTAAATAATAAAACAACTATATAAGGAGGTAAAAGAATTATTTTTTTAAGATGACATTCGATCAGAATTTCAAGTTCTGTATTTTATAG
>JACZKY010101263.1_pt1 | contig 16458 bp, 15 predicted proteins | sample 8237611 | NCBI WGS metagenome assembly JACZKY01 (sample SAMN16148055, study PRJNA663545) | marine sediment metagenome | biome: sediments and biomass from bioreactor inoculated with such sediments; feature: coastal sediments; material: methane- and iron-fed bioreactor; isolation source: Bothnian...
GGACTGAATGGATTTCAATTTCACAGATGAGCAGAAAATGTTACGTGGCTTAGTAAAGGAATTTGTTGATGGCGAGGTTAGACCGATAGCTCAAAAAATTGATGAGGATGAAGAAATTCCACTTGATCTGATTAAAAAAATTGGTGAGATGGGATTTTTAGGTCTTTCATTTCCTGAAGAATACGGAGGTGGTGGATTTGGTGAATTAGGTTATTGCATTATGCAGGAAGAGATGACACGTGCCTGCAACTCAACAGCAACATTTATTGGTGCACATCAATCAATCGGAACAAATGCAATTTATCTTGGCGGATCAGTTGAAATAAAAAGAAAATATCTTCCCCCGCTTACATCAGGCGAAAAAATAGCTGCTTTTACTTTAACAGAACCCGGTGCTGGTTCAGATACTTTTAATTTATCCACAAAAGCAGAACTTGTTGGAGATAAATGGATTTTAAACGGAAGCAAAGTTTGGATTACAAACGCCGGAATTGCAAATGTGTTTTCTGTTTTTGCAAGAACCGATAAAGGAATAAGCGCATTTGTTGTTGATGCTGATACTCCTGGAATTATAGTTGGAGCAAAAGAAAAGAAACTTGGAATTAGAGGCAGCGTTACAAACACAGTTACTTTTGAAAATGTTGAAGTTCCAAAAGAAAACTTGCTTGGGCAGGATGGTAAAGGATTTTTAATTGCAATGAAAACTCTTGATGCAGGAAGAATCGGGCTTGGCGCAGGATGTCTTGGTGCTTCCAAAGAACTGTTAGAACTTTCAACTGTGTTCGCTAAACAACGTAAACAATTCGGATCAGCTATTTCAAAATTTCAGGCAGTACAGTTTATGCTTGCAGAAATTTCTTCAAAAATTTACCCGATGGAAAGCATTGTTTACCGTACTGCAAATAATTACGATCTTAAAAAAGATATTTCTAACGAGGCAGCTATTGTTAAATTGTTCTGTTCGGAAGCGATGGCAGAGATTGCTGATAAAGCTGTGCAAATACACGGCGGAATGGGATTTAGTCGTGAACTTCCTATAGAAAGATATTACCGCGATGCGCGAATATTAAAAATATTTGAAGGTACAAACGAAATACAAAAAATGATTATCGGCAGATACGCAATAAAAGATAACGGCAAGTGGAAGGTAGATGAATAGATAGTCGTAGCTAAGGACTCCAGTCCTGAGATTTGCGATTTTAGATTTTAGGTAAGACAAACTCAGGTTTGGATCCGCCCGAGGCGGACTGAGCTACCAAATCACTCTTTTACTTTCTCAGTTCATTTAGTTATTTTTTAACAGGTTAAAGTTTATAAACTATAAAAGAGATGACATCTTTTTAAAAGATGTCATCTCTCGGTTCCAATAAAATGAATCCAATAAAAAAACATCTATTAGTTATTCCATCGATTGATATTCACAACCGCAAAACTGTAAGAGTTGTTCAGGGAATTCCTGAACTCGATTGCAAAGAGTACGGTGATGATCCTGTTGAAATGGCAATGATATGGCGTGCAGAAAATGCAAAGATGCTTCACGTTGTAGATTTTAACGGTGCTTTCGATCATTCAAAAGAAAATCACGATATTATAAAAGAACTTTGCAGCTCTGTAATCATCCCAATAGAATTTGCCGGCGGAATACGAAGTGTTGAAGATGCAGAAGCAGTATTTGATTTAGGCGTTTACAGAATTGCAATCAACACAATGGCTTTAGAAAATCGTGCAGAGTTTATAAAACTGTTTGAAAAATTTGGTCCAACTAAAATTGTACTATCAATTGATATTCTTAACGGTGATTTAGTAACACGCGGAAGAAAAAAAATATCAGGATTAAACTATTTAACATTCACAAAAGAAATGGTTGATCTTGGAATTGATAGATGCATCGTAACTGATGTAAGTCGAAACGGTGTTATGCAAGGGCCGAACATTGCACTTTCAAAAGAGATTGCAGAACACAGTAAAATAAAAGTTACACACTCAGGCGGGCTAAGAAATAAAGATGAACTTTTAGATCTACAGCAATTACTTCCGATTGGAGTTGATTCTGTGATTATTGGAAGAGCATTTTACGAAAACAGATTCCCCTGCCAAAAACTTTGGCGCGTTGCTGAATCAGGTTTATTTAATTAGAGGAAATAATGGATAAAGAAAAAGTTGTACACAGTAGTTTTTGGGCTAATTTTTTTAATTCGCCAACAGAAGAAACTGATTTGAAAAATTCATTAAAAAGTATTCCTCTTTTTAAAGATTTAACAAAAGGAGATTTATCTGCATTGATTAAAATTATCCATAATAGGACTTATGTTGCAGGTGAGTTTATTTTTCATCAGGGCGATCCGGGAATTGGATTGTATATTATTCGTGAGGGTGAAGTAGAAATTGAAAGAGAGAACACTCATAATGTAAAAAAGGTATTGGCTACTTTTTCTAAAGGTGATTTTTTTGGTGAGTTAGCTTTAGTAGATGGCGAAACAAGATCAGCTTCTGCTATTGCTAAAAACGCCAGCAAGGTTGCGGTAATATTTAAACCTGATCTTGATGAGTTTATTGAGAAATACCCGAGAAAAGGAATTAAGATATTAAACGGAATTTCGAGTATGATAGCTTTACGATTAAGAAAATTAAATGAAGATTATTTTGATCTTCAACACAATGTACCAGAAGAGAAAGGAAAACAGGATGGAAACAACGATTAATAAAGTTCTTGTGCCTATCGATTTTTCTGATTACTCAAAAAGCGCATTAAAGTATGCTGTTAATTTTGCAAAATCTTTTAATGCAGAAATCATTTTGATTTATGTTGTTGAACCGGTTATTTATCCGCCTGATTTTAGCATGGGGCAAATTGCAATGCCTTCCATAAATACTGAGTGGGATGACAGGGCTAAAGAAGAACTTCAGAAACTTGCAAAGAGTGAAATAGTAGGAGCTGCAAATGTAAAAACCGTAATCAAAACCGGTAAACCGTTTGTTGAAATAATCGAAACTGCAAAAGAAGAAAATGTTGATTTAATTATTATTGCAACTCACGGACGCAGTGGTGTCGAACATATTTTATTCGGCAGCACAGCAGAAAAAGTTGTAAGAAAAGCTCCTTGCCCCGTTCTAACCTTACGAGAACCATTTAAGGGTTTTGATTATAAGGAAGGAATGAAGAAGTCATAGCAGATTGGTTTTGTCAGTCTGAGCTTGTCGAAGACTGATGCTTTAAAATGGGATCACACTTCGACAGGTTCAGTGTGACATTGCTGGGTAATTAATTACAATTTCGCGACTGGAAAGTATTTTAATTTTTTCGTTCAGTCACAAAATCAACTAAAGCCTGCATAGATAGTTTGATTTGTGAATCAGGGAAAATGTTTAAAGATGCTTTTGCAGCATCAGAATATTTTTTAGCAACTTTAAGGGCGTAACCTATTCCGTTATTTTCATGAACAAACTGCATTATATCTTTTACTTTTGTTTTATCGTTTCCATTCTTTAGAATCTTCCTGATTCTTGAAGCCTCATTTTTTGAAACGCTGTTAAGTGAATAGATTAATGGCAGAGTAATTTTCTTTTCTTTTATATCACCACCAACAGGTTTTCCGATAAGATTTGATTTACCTTCGTAATCAAGTATATCATCTCGAATCTGAAAAGACATTCCAAGTGAGTGACCAAAATTTCTCATCGCTTCAATATAATCTTTATTATCAGTTGTGCTCATAGCACCAATTGAACAGCAGGTTTCTAACAGCGAGGCAGTTTTATCAGAGATAACTTTAAAATAAGTCTCTTCATCAATATCAAGTTTTCTGGTTTTTTGGATTTGAAGAAGTTCACCTTCAGACATTCTTTTAACAGCATTAGTTGTTACACCAAGAAAATCATAATCTTTGCCATCAACAGAAATCATCAATCCACGTGAAAGTAAATAATCGCCCATTAAAACAGCAACTTTGTTTTTAAACAAAGCATTGATCGACCACATTCCCCTTCTTTTATTTGCATCATCAACAACATCATCGTGAATAAGAGTAGCAGTATGCAAAAGTTCAACCAATGCTGCACCACGATAAGTTCTATCTGTAACTCCGCCAGTTATCTTAGCAGATAGCAAAACTAAAAGTGGACGAATCTTCTTACCTTTCTGCCTGACAATATATCTTGCAACCAAATCAACTAATCCAACATTTGAGCGCAAAGCTTCTTTGAAAATCTCATCAAAGCGTTCAAGCTCTGATTTGATTGGACTACTTATTTCTTTTAGCGAAAGTTTACTCACGATTTCTTCTGGGATATTTTAGAAATAAAAATACTTATCTCATACAACAATACTAATGGAACAGCCAGTACAAGCTGTGAAACTGGATCGGCTCCGGGCGTAAGAAATGCAGCAAGTATCATTATAATTACAATGGAATGTCTTCTGTACTTTTTCATAAAGCTTGGTTTAAGAATGCCGAGCTTTGATAGGAAAAAGGAAATCATTGGCAGTTCAAAAACAAATCCTGCAGCCAGCATTACGCTTATAATGATGGACATATACTCATCAATCGCAAACTCATTCTTAATAGATTCTGATCCAAACTGAGTTGCAAACTGAAGAGTTAATGGAAGCATTGCAAAATATGCGAAGGCAATTCCACCTAAGAAACAGACTGATGAAAATGCGACTATCCAAAAAATGTATCGTTTTTCTTTTTTTCTTAATGCGGGTGAAATGAATTGCCAGAACTGATAAAATATATTTGGGATACTAATAATCATCCCAACCATAATTGCAATTTGCATAAAAAGAAATAACTGTCCGAATGGTCTAAGGTTTTGAAGCACTGCACCGGAATCCCTTGCTGGTTTAAGCAACACAACTTCAACAAGAAAGTCAATAAATATCCAGGCTACAATCGTTCCAATAACAATACCAATTAAAGAGTAGATAATTCTCCATCTGAGTTCCTCAAGATGTTCGAGAAAAGTCATTTCTTTTTCGGGTTCAATTCCCTCGTCATTAAAATCAGCTTTTAATATTTCTTCAGCCACAATAATTTTCTGTTACTTCATTTATGCAAATAATGGAAAAGATGCTGTGAACTTTTTAACTTCATCTTGAAGATCATTTAATATTTTTTCGTTTTCAAAATTAGAAATTGCTTTATCGATTATTGAAGCTATCGTTTCCATTTCTTTTTCTTTCATTCCACGAGTTGTTAGTGCTGGAGTTCCAACTCTAATTCCACTTGTAACAAACGGACTACGTTTATCAAATGGGACCATATTTTTATTTACAGTTATTCCAGCATGCTCTAATGCGATTTCAGCTTGCTTACCTGTGACATTTTTATTTGTCAGATCGATTAACATTAAATGATTATCCGTTCCGCCGGATACAATATTAAAACTATAATCAGTTAATTTTGCAGATAGTGCTTTTGCATTCTTTCTGACTTGCACAACATAATCTTTAAATGAATCAGTTAATGCTTCACCAAATGCAACAGCTTTAGCCATAATGATGTGCATCAATGGTCCGCCTTGAATACCGGGCATAACCATACTATCAATTAACTCGGACATCATTTTTACTCTATCACCTTTTGGGGTTGTTAATCCCCAAGCATTTTCTTTGTCTTTACCAATTAATATAATTCCGCCGCGTGGTCCGCGTAGAGTTTTATGAGTTGTGGATGTAACTATATCACAATGTTCAAGCGGGTTATTGAGTAATCCTTTTGCAATCAATCCAGCAGGATGAGCCATATCGCACATTAAAAATGCGCCAACAGAGTCAGCAATTTCTCTAAATATTTTATAATCCCAATCTCTTGAATAAGCGCTTGCACCTGTGATTATTAATTTTGGCTGTTCTTTTTTAGCAAGATCTGCAATTTTATTATAATCAAGTATACCTGTTTCTTCATCAAGCTCATAACCAACTGCTTCATATAATTTTCCGGAAAAGTTAACAGGTGAACCGTGAGTTAAATGACCACCGTGCGCTAAACTTAATCCTAAAAATTTATCTCCAGGCTTCAAGTATGTCATTAACACAGCCATATTTGCCTGCGAGCCGCTATGGGGTTGAACGTTTACATACTCGGCACCAAATAGTTTCTTAAGTCTATCTCTTGCAATATTTTCCGCCATATCAACAAACTCACAACCGCCATAATATCGTTTACCGGGATATCCTTCAGCATATTTATTTGTTAACACTGTTCCAGCAGCTTCAAGCACAGCTGGACTAACAAAATTTTCACTTGCAATTAACTCTAATTTATTAGTTTGTCTGCCAATTTCAGATTGAAGAACTTTAAAAATTTCAGCATCTTTTTTCAGATATGATTCCATATTTACCGCTTATTTTGATGAATGATTGAGGTAAAATTAGAAAAGGTTTCCTGCAATCTCAAGAAACCTTTCCAATTTAAATATTATGAATTATAGCTAAGGAGCAGTAACACTTTTGCCTATCCAGCCAACACAAGTTATAGGGATCACCGTACCGGATTTAATGTTTCTAAAGAAATAATCTTCTTTAGTTGGAACCGCACCAGAGAGAGCATTTATTCTTTCCCTTGCTTCTCCAAGATTAGGATCCATATTTAATGCTCTTCTATAAGTATTTTGTGCTAATAAGTAAACTACTTTTCTATCAAAATCAGTACATCCGCCTGCAGATTGTTCGTACAAAAATCCTTCATAGAAAATTGGCAATGCCCAACCGTTTCCAACGTCACTTGCTTTTAAGAACTGAGTTCTGGCTTGTGAATATTTTCCAGCTTCCATTAAGGCTTTACCAAAAAAGAAATAGTGGTCTTTATTACCAGGCTCTAAGCTAATTAACTTAGAAAATACTTCTTCTGATTTGGTGGAATTTTCAAGTTTATTATAAACGTTACCCAACTGCGATAAATAACCAACATTTTCAGGTTCTTTGCTTACTAAAAATTCTAAAGGTGCAACTGCCATAGCCCACTCACTTGCCTGAATTGCAGTTGATGCATAAGCTTTTGCTTTTTTCTCATTTTGCGGATCTTTTTCCCAAGCTTCTTTTTGGAATTTCAATCTATCATCTATGTTTCCAAATAGATCAGTAATGATATTTCCCCAGACAGGATTATCTGGTTCGCGCTCCACCAAAACTGTGTAAAGATCAATAGCCTTTTCTTTCAACCCATTTGATCCATCATCAGTATTGATATACAATTGACCTAAACGATTGTAATAAAAAGAAGATAATTCCGGCTGCCAGGCGATTGCCTGCTCGTATAATGGAATAGTTATATCCTCAGATTTTGATAACCAAATTTCTGATACATAAGCTTTGCGAGCCTGAAAGTAACCTTTATCTTCTTGACGATGTTGTATTGCTGCGTTGTAGAAATATAAAATTGTATCCTGAACGGACTTTACCATCTCAGGAGATGTAGATGAAGAATCGTGAACTGACCAGAGACATTCTTCCATTTTGTAGTAAATCCATTTACTAAACTTTATGGGATTAGCCTCAATCACACTCCATCCATAAGGCAATGCACTTGCAAAGTCTTTGTTTTTATGATACTCAGAAAACAAACTATAGTCAGTCAATACTTTCATTGAGTCAGCATTTTGTGCAAAGTTTGTTGAGGCAAAAATAACAAGCGTAATTGCGATTGTTTTTAATACTGTTTTCACTTTTCCAACCTTTATGATATTAGTGATCTATTTGTCGTACCTAAGAAACCAGAGTTCACCAAAACTTAAACCAAGATAAATCTTTATTGCATTTTCATGCAGTAAATTATTATCAGTTGTTCCTTTGTTTGAATATTCTACTGCAAAATCTATTGTATTATCAATTCCTAATGGATAGGATAATCCGCCATAAACTGAATATTGATTAATATCCTGTCCGTTAAATGTATATTGAGTTTGTTCATAACTTAAACCAAATCTCCAAATTATTTGTTCCAGAGTGGTCATACCAGCCTGTCTTTTTGGTTTGTATTCAAAGTTTGCATTATATTTTATTGCATCTTTCAAATTTCCATCGGGTTGACTATTAAAACTATATTGACTCATTGGCTGTAACAAAAAATCTAAATAAAAATTATACTCTTCTTCTAAGGCAAAACTTATGCCGCCTGTTATTCGTGCAGGAATCTTCATATCTGCCTTAGTATTTGTAATACTGTCCACAAGAGAGAGCGATGTTTGTGTAAAAATAGAATCAGTATTAAGATTACCAACAAAACTGTAACTAAAACCAATTCTAAGATCACTAATTCCACTAATTTTTAATTCTTTAGCTAAATTTGAAGAAATTAATCCTAGTGTAGTACCAAACCCTGTAGATCTGCGAATGTCTTCATATTTTGTACTTATATATTTTGAATCATCAAAATTTATTGTAGTAGAATAATCTTGATTGCCAAAATAATAATCAAGAGTAGCACCTGCAGAAAATCCTAAGGGTAAAAAGAATGATGAACCGATAAATATTTTTGATAATCCACCTTTACCTTCATAGAATAATTTGTAAGCGGGAATGATATCATCCTTTGGATAATATTTTTCAGCACTATAACTGATTCTTGAATAAGGCACTAAACCGATTACAGCACCAACGCCGTATTCCCTGCTAATCGGAATTCCAAAAGTAACTCCCTTAAGTTCTGTTTCACTTGTATAATTTGACTGCTGGTTATCAGATATAAGTGCACCTCTATATCCAAGTGCAAATTCAATTCTTGTTTTGGATAAGACGGACCAGCTTGCAGGATTTGTAACCAGCAAATGATCAGGGTCTAATTGGGTGGTTCCAATATTTCCAATACCAATCATTTTTGCAGAATATCCGTACTCGAGATCACCAATTCCGGCTCTAGTATAGACTGAATTACTCTGTGCAATAGTTACAGAAGCAAAAGCTGCAATTAAAATAACCGAGATGAATAGTTTTTTCATTAGTTGTTTTTCCCTCGGGAATAAACAATTTCAAGCCTTGGTCTTTGTTCTATTATAGGTGCATTACTTCCTTTGAGCACAAAAGTTTCTAAGCCCCAAAATTCTAAAGTCGATTTGATTAATAATCCTTGATTTTCTACTCTGTTATTCCAGGCTCTAATAATATTGGTAATATCTCCGGTAAAAGTTGCACCACTCCTATCAAGAGTATAAACGTAATCTGTATTTAATTTATTTGAGGCTGAATCATCTAAAAGATAAACACTTAATCTATTAGAAAAACTGCTTCCTATTTTTGAAGCAAGGGTATCGACAGTTAGAGTGAGTGTGGCAAAATTGATAACAACATCTTCCGGCACCACTGAAAAATCAAAAATTAATTTTGCTTCCGATGTTAAACTAGATTGCACTACTATATTTTCAGTTCCAACATTTGGTATATCACCTAATACAACACTGATATCAGAGGAAACAAATCCTATTAGGGTATCTATATATGCACCCGGTTTTTGAACAACAATTCTTAATCGTGGATCATTTTCTGCAGTTGTGTTAAATGCGGTAAATCCCAAAACTTTTTGAGTATTATCAGTTGGGGAAAGTAAAATACCATAATTTGAAGCAACAGATGTATCAACATAATTTTGCAGCCAGGATGAAGTTAATGTTGTATCTAAGTGAAATGAATATATGGTGTCATTTTCAGTTGTTCTGTTAAAACTTAAATCCATTGAATTATCATAATCTAAAAATGCAAAACTATCGGCGGTAAATGAGGATGATGACCACTGTTCATTTACTTTGTATGCTGCATAATCAAAAGCCGCATTCGAATCACCAAATGAATAATTCCTGAACATTTCTATGTAAGAATCTATAACTGTTAAATTTCTTAGTGCTAATTGTTCCTTAATGGAGTCTGGAATTGCAAACACAAATTTTAAAAGCACGTTTGAAGTTATATTTTCTGCTTTACCCAAAAGCAATTGAGATGAAGCGCCAAGGGGAAAAACATTTTTAAAACTGTATGACGTTTGATGAATTGTGTCTATTGATGAATCTAATTTTAGAACTTCTACACCATCCTGGGAAAGAAAATTTGTTCCAAGATCTGTGGGGGAATCATTGCAGCTAACTATTAAAAAGATAGAGATTGCAGATAAGAAAACAAGAGAAATATTTTTAATCACTAATCATTACTCCACTGGAATCATTAATTATAAAATTACACGCATCAGTTAAATTTTCGGCTACAAATTTTGGAAAATAATTTTCCTTTTGCAAGATAGAAATACTTTCTATACCACAACCAGTTTTAACCAAAATTGTTTTAAGATTTGCTGATAACCCTGCTTGAATGTCCGAAGCAGAGTCTCCAATAAAATAGGATTTGGATAAATCAATACTAAAATCTTTTGCTGAATCTAAAATCATTTTTGGTGAAGGCTTTCGGCAAATACAATCATTTTCACTATTAAAATTGGGATGAAACGGGCAATAATAAAAGGCATCTATCTGTACATTAAATTCCAAAAGCATTCTGTTTAATTCATTATTTACAGAAACCACATCTTCTTCTGTAATTAAACCTCTGGCAACACCTGATTGATTTGAAATAACTATTAGCATGAAATGATGCGTGTTCTTAAGAGCAGCAAGCACATCTCCTGTATCGGAAAATAATTTAAGATCTTTTGGATTTCCTAAATAACCCGGATCATAATTTAATGTACCATCGCGGTCTAAAAAAATAGCTCTATTCAACATCAACTAATCTGATGACAAAATTGTCTTGTAAAGTTCAATATATTTTTTTGCTGATGAATCCCAGCTAAAATCAGATTTCATTCCTGCACGCATAATCTTCTGCCAGGTTTTTTTATCTTCAAAAATCTTAATTGCCCTTTTTATTTCTTTAAGCATATCGTCAGAATCATATTTTTTATATACAAAACCTGTTCCCTCTTCAGTTTTATCATTATACTTTATAACTGTATCAGCTAAACCGCCGGTTTCTCTTACGATAGGAACTGTACCATAAACAAGACTGTACATCTGATTCAAGCCGCAAGGTTCATATTTAGATGGCATTAAAAACATATCTGCACCAGCTTCAATTAAATGAGCAAGCTCATCATTAAAACCAAGATAGCTTGCAAATTTTTTGGGATACTTTGAAGACATTTTATCAAAGAATGAATGATACTTCTGATCACCTGTACCAAGGAGTATAAACTGAGCATCTAATTTCATCAAATCTGTGAAGGCTTTTTGTACAAGGTCTAACCCTTTGGAATCATATAGTCTTGAAATCAAACCAATAATCGGAATCTTTTCATCATATGCTAATCCAAATCTTTCAGCCAATTCTTTTTTATTTACTAATTTTTCTTCAATATTTTTTGCAGAAAAATTTGCTGGAATTTGTTTGTCTTTTTCCGGGTTCCAGACATTTTTATCAATTCCATTTACAATACCGTATAAAGAATCTTTTCTTTTTGCCAAAACATCTTTTAAGCCCTCGCCATATTCCTCTTTAGTTCTTATTTCATTTGCATATGTTTGACTAACAGTATTTATCACATCCGCAAACATCAAACCACTTTTCATAAAATTTATTTTACCATTGTGAACAATTCCTTTGGATACTGATTCTAGCTCTTTTGGTAACCCTGTTTTTTTAAATGACGTTGTTGGAAATTCACCTTGATAAGCTAAATTATGAATTGTGAATAAAGTTTTAAACTTACTGAATGATTCTTGATCCTTGTAAATAGTTTTTAGATATGCAGGCACCAAACCACATTGCCAATCATTTAAATGAATCACATCTGGAATCCAGCCAAGTTTAATTATCAATTCCATTACAGAACGACTTAATAGGATAAATCTTTCATCGTTATCCGGAAAATCTTTCCCTGTTTTTAAATCGGTATAAAGGCTGTTTCGGCTGCCAAAGTATTCCTGATTATCTAAGAAATAAATCTGCACCCTGACTCTTGGACCTGGTAAGAAACAAGATTTTAGCGAAAAAGTAACATCTTTATCGCCAATCTTAACAACTATATCTTTTAATCTAACTATTTCATGAATTTTAAATTTTCTATCATCAACGGCGCCGTATTTTGGGATAACTATTCTAACCTCATGCCCTAATTCTGATAACATTTGTGGTAGAGCAGAAGAAACATCGGCAAGACCACCGGTTTTTACAAAAGGTACTATCTCAGATGTTACAAATAATATTTTGAGTTTTTTTGCAGCCATTTTGGTAATTCTTTTTTTAATGATGTTGCAAAAATACTAAAAAAAGCTCTGGTTCTCAAAAAATTGGTTGATTTTATATTTTGCGTTAAGTTGTTGAATCCCTAAAAACTATGCTATTTCTTAGCTTTCCTAAAAAGGTTATATTTGAGACAATATAAAACAAAGAATAGTTATGAAAAAATTATTATCTATCCTTAAAACAGTTTTTACCTTGTTTATTGCGCTTTTGGTTATTTCCGCTTGTTCAGCTTCGACCGGAAGCAGATATGAAAAAAATGATAAAGTTAACTCTGAGAGATCTACTACTGAAAAAAATGAAGATATTAAAGCACCTAAGCTTAAAGAGGATTTTGATATTACTCCCTACAAAACAGAGATTATTGTTCCCGAAAAAAAAGTAAGTGGGGTTACTGAAAATCAAAACGTTTGGTTCGATTTTGGCTCTCCTGAAGTAGAAACAAAAACGAAAACCGTGATTGGGACAGGTGATGGATTTAGAGTTTTAGTTTTAACTACAGACAACATTGAAGAAGCGAATCAAATTAGAACCGATGTTTATTTTAGCCAAAACTCCAATGAAGTTTATATAGATTTTGAACCACCATTCTATAAGGTTAAAACCGGTGATTTTGATACTCAGAAAATTGCTGATGATTTAAGATTTAAATTAAATCAACTAGGATATAAAGAAGCAAAAGTTATTAAGGATAAAATTAATATTTACAAGTAATGATAAAACTTTTTACAAATGCTGAACAAATAGTTACTTGCAATACAAATGGAAAAAATTACAAGCGAGGAAATGAATTATCAGAACTTGAAGTTTTGGAAAACCATTCCATCCTCTGTGAAAACGGAATTATAAAAGATATCATCCCAAATTATGCAGGGTATAAAATTAATTCCGATGAAAAAGTTGATCTATCCGGTAAAGTTATTCTGCCCGGATTGATTGATTGCCATACCCACACTGCCTTTGCAGGTTCACGTGCTGCTGAGTTTAAAGAAAAAATTGCCGGAGTTCATTACGAAGAAATAGCAAAAAGAGGCCGAGGAATAAATACCACTGTAACTGCCGTTAGGAATACTTCTCTCACTGATCTTGTGGAGTTGATGGACCCAAGGATTAAAGAATTTATTGTACAAGGTGTAACAACTTTAGAAATAAAAAGCGGTTATGGCCTGAATTTCGAGAACGAAATTAAACTACTTCAAGCCATAAAAGTAATTAATGAAATTTTTCCTATCGATATCGTTTCTACTTTTCTTGGTGCGCATACTTTCCCACCCGAGTTTAACGATGATCATTCCGGCTATGTGGATTTGATTGTTGATAAAATGATTCCGCACATTGCAAAAAATAAACTTGCAGAGTTTTGTGATGGATTTTGTGAATCAACTGCTTTTACTTCTTCTGAGATCGACAAGATATTTGAAGCAGCTTCGTCATCCGGATTAAAACTTAAACTGCATACAGAGCAGTTTAATAATGTTGGTGGATTAGATGTGGCGTTTAAACATAGCGCTACAAGTGTGGATCATTTAGAGGTATTACTTGAAAAGGATTTCTCAAAATTTTCAGATTCCGAAACAGTTGCTGTGTTGCTTCCCGGAGTTTCACTATTCCTTGATTATCAATTTGCACCCGCACGAAAGTTAATTGAGAATAATGCTATTGTAGCACTTGCTACGGATTACAATCCCGGTTCTTCACATATTCTAAATTTACATTTAATTATGAGCCTTGCTGCAATCAAAATGAAGATGAGGATTGAAGAGATAATAAATGCAGTTACAATCAATGCTGCAAAAGCTTTAAATCGTGAACAAAGCATTGGAAGCATAGAAATTGGTAAGAAAGCAGACTTTGCTGTTTTTAATACTTCGGATTATTCAGATATAGTTTATAATGTTGGAAGAAACCTTTTATCTCAAACGATTAAAGATGGTGAGATAATTTTTCAGCATTAATGTCATCACGATCCCGATTTATCGAGAGATGTGATCTGTTATATTCTTTGAGAACTTATGGATTGCTTCGTCGTTAACTCCTCGCAATGACAAACACGTTTTACTCAAACACAATATTAAAATCTGTAACACTCCAGCGGGGACGAAGTTTTATTGTATCAGGTATAAAGTAAAATTCTTCAGAATATCTAAATGGTTCAGGATAACCTTTGTCGAAAGTTCCGCTGCTGTCTTTATCAGAATAAATCCAAATTGAATAAGTGCCTGCATCAATCCTCTCAAAGGTATATGTTAGCGTATTATCAGGAACAGTCGTGAAAAACTTTTTGACATCCTTTGAATCTTGTAAAACGACTATGACATTATTCTTAGAAGTAGTTACTTTACCTGAAATTCCTGTAAACTCTACCCCCGTTATTGTTTGAAACTTAAGAATGAATATCGAATCAACTTTATTTCCTGCGGCATCAGAAAAATAATTTAAATCAATATTTATTTCATAATCTTTATCAGGTTTCAACTCGATTTCAGGTATGATCGAGAGAGTTGCATCATCAACAAAACTTATATTAAAACCTATTTTGTTTTTTGAAGTATCGGCAAACTCTATTGCACTTTTGATATCCTTACTATCTATGGCATCATCAAAGAACAAAAGTATTTTTGGATTCTTAAAATCTGTTGAGCCATTTCTGCCTGGTTCAGTTTTAACAAGCTTTAAAGCTGAGGTATCCGGCTTGTCTGAAGCAACAAAACTGCTTATTTCATTTATATAAATGTTACCTTCCAAATCACGCAATTCTTTGGCAAGCAAAAAGTAGTCGTTCTCAGTATTCAATTTGCTTTTATGAACTAAAACAAATTCTTCTTTCTTGGATTTGTTGTGATAAGAAAAATCAATAGGGTAAACTCGATTTGAAGTTGAATCTATTATTTGAAAATTCTCTGCAAGGTATGTTGTGGAATCACACTCTTCACTAAGAGTTATAACTAAATGATTTTGATCAGTCATCACAGTTCCCAACAATCTAGGTTTAACTGTATCAACTTTCATCAAAAAGAAATTTAATCCTGAATAAGATGAATCAGTATTAGTTAAAGATATTTCTTTACTTGGTATTCCAATCAAATCCTGATCCGCCTGATACAGTAAATCACGAAATTCATCCTTAACTGCAAACACACGATAGACAGATTCAGCTAAACCACTGAGTTTATAAGTACCGTCCTTTCCTATCTGTGAAAGATAATCAGGTTTCTTTGCAAGATACTTAGTTGTGTCATCATAATATTTATATGCAAATATCAATGTACCTTCAGCATCTTTGCCATAAACTTTTCCATCGATAGTACGCATATCAATCTTATCTCCGGTTGCAAATGAAAATGAAAACGAATTTGCCATCCTATTTTTATTATTTACGTCAACAACATCCGTTCCTATCGTAACAACATAAGTTAAACTATCCTTTAAACCATTTGGGAATCCAATTTCAACAGATGTTCCACTCCAGTTAATTTCTAGTTGTTCATCGATTGCAGGAGAAATAAATATTGCATCTTTAAATGAACGCTTATCAACATATTCAGAAAATTCGAATTCTATATAATCATCGCTAAAGTTAGTTGTTCCATTTTCTGGATAAGAAAAAATAATTTCAGGCGGAATTGTATCAACCTCTCCCCCGCCGGGTGGTAATTGATTTGCACATCCAATTAAGAATAAAAGAAATGCTGAAAGGAAATAGAACTTGCCAACAATCATTGTACTATTAAACCATATTGAACTGTCATTTCGAAGGAGTCCTCTGCCTAGGCATACCTTTGGCAGTCTGAGAAATCTTTTACACTTATAAAATACAGATTTCTCTCCCGATAATTCGAAATCGAAATGACATTCATTTTTTTCTAAAATCATATTGTTACACTGAGCGAAGTCGAAGTGTGAGGGACGAAGTTTGAATTGACTAAAATAGTTGCATCCTTCGACAAGCTCAGGATTACATTTAAATTTTTTTACAGTTTCTTTAGAAATCATTTTTTCTGTTCTTGTAGCCATTTTCTATACTGCGCTACATTCTTTAAATGATCTGAATATGTTTTGGCAAACCTATGTCCGCCAATTCCGTTGGCTACAAAATACAAATAATTATTCTTTTCCGGATACAACGCAGCTAATATTGCGTTCTTACCAGGATTGTTTATTGATCCCGGCGGTAAGCCGGAATATTTATAAGTATTGTAAGGTGATTCTATTTTCAAATCCTGATAGGTTAATCT
>JACZKY010002195.1_pt1 | contig 16444 bp, 14 predicted proteins | sample 8237611 | NCBI WGS metagenome assembly JACZKY01 (sample SAMN16148055, study PRJNA663545) | marine sediment metagenome | biome: sediments and biomass from bioreactor inoculated with such sediments; feature: coastal sediments; material: methane- and iron-fed bioreactor; isolation source: Bothnian...
ATCCTCTACGTCCCGAAGCCGGAATGGGCGGAAGCGCAGGAAAAGGCCGACTACAATCTCGGCGGCGTCGGGATCGGCGTCCGCGCCGAGGATGCGGCTCTCCTCGAAGCCATCAACGCGGCGCTCGACGAGATGGATGCCGACGGGACCAGGCAGAAGATACTCGAGAAGTATGGCGCCTGGGACGCGCTCCAGGAACGCGCGGCGATGATGAAGTAGCGCGGCCGGCAGGGCGGCGCCTGCGCGGCTCCGCCCTCCTCGCGTCGATGTCATGGGCGGTATCCGGCGAGGATATCCCCATTCACGAACTCCGTTGTCGAGCGGCGATATGGCGACCTCGAGGGCCGCGGATCCCATCCTCTCGATCCGCAATCTGACGAAGAATTTCGGTGCGCACCCGGTGCTGCGGGGTGTCGACCTCGACGTGAAGCCCGGCGAGGTCGTGTTCCTGATCGGGCCGAGCGGCAGCGGGAAGAGCACGTTCCTGCGCTGCATCAATTTCCTTGAACGGCCCAATTCGGGATCGATCGTCTTCAAGGGCAGGCCGTATTGCGAAGGGGAGCCGTCGGGGTTCTCGCTCGCTCCGGACCGCGAGATCCGCGAATTGCGGACCCATCTGCCGATCGTTTTCCAGCACTTCAACCTGTTCAAGCACATGACCGTGCTGGAAAACGTCATCGAGGGGCCGGTCCATGTCCTGAAGCGCCCCCGCGACATGGCGATGGAAGAAGCACGCGAAATCCTGGCCACGGTGGGCCTGACGGACAAGCTCGATTCCTATCCCGCCCAGCTCTCCGGCGGACAGCAGCAGCGCGTCGGCATCGCCCGCGCCCTTGCCATGAAGCCGGACTTGATCCTGTTCGACGAGCCGACCTCCGCACTCGATCCTGAACTCGTTTCGGGAATCCTGGACACGATCCGCAAGCTGGCGGACGCGGGCATGACGATGATTATCGTCACCCACGAGATGAGCTTCGCCCGGAGGCTCGGCGACACGATCTACTTCATGGATCACGGCGAGATTGTCGATTCCGGCAGCCCGGGCGAGATCTTCGGGCGGTCGGGCAGCGGACGCCTCCAGTCATTCCTGCATCTTCTGGACAAGTAAGGGCGACACGTCGCCTCCCCGGCAAGGACCGATCATGTACGATTACTTCTTCGTCTGGGCGCCCGCGCATCTGCCCTTTCTTCTCCAGGGGGCGCTGGTGACGCTCCAGCTCGCCATCATCAGCATGGCGTTCGCCCTTGTCATCGGCCTGGCCGTCGCTCTCGGGCATCTCCACAGCCCGCGCTGGCTGCGCATCCTGTTCAAATGCTATGTCGAGATCTGGCGCGACGTGCCGCTCATCGTTCAGCTCCTCGTCATCTATTTCACGCTTCCCCAGATCGGGATCGTCCTTCCGGCCTTCTGGGCGGGCGTTCTCGGCCTCAGCCTCAATCTGGGCGCCTATCTTTCCGAGGTGTTCCGCGCGGCGATCGCGTCCGTCGACAAGGGGCAGCGGGAAGCGGCCACGTCGATCGGCATGTCCACGGCGATGGCCTATCGCCGGATCATCCTGCCGCAGGCCTTCCTCGTGGCCCTGCCCACCACCGGCGGATACTTCATCTCGCTTCTGAAGGACTGCTCGCTCGTGTCCTTCATCGCGGTCAACGAGCTGCTGCGCAACGGCCAGATCGTCATCTCGTCGACCTTCCAGAGCATGGAGGTCTATCTGATGGTCGCCATGATCTATTTCGTGATGAGCTTTGCCGCTTCGCTCCTCGTCCGCTGGCTGGAGCGCCGCATGACCCCCGCCTATCTCCGGCAGCCTCTCGGCCTGCGCGCGGCGGCGAATTGAGGAAGGCGAAGCCCGGGATGCCGTCGCAGTGAACACCATTCCCCTCATCGAGTCCTACGTTGCGGACCTGACGTCGATCCGCCGCGACTTCCACGCCTATCCGGAAATCGGCTTCGAGGAAGTGCGCACGAGCGGGATCGTCGCCGGGTTGCTCCGGTCGTGGAAGATCGATGTCCATACCGGGATAGGAGGAACGGGGGTCGTCGGGGTCCTGCAGGGAGCCCATGGTTCCGGCCCGCGCATCGGCTTGCGTGCGGACATGGATGCGCTTCCGATGAACGAGGAGACCGGCCTGCCCTATCATTCGCGCGTGCCGGGGAAGTTCCATGGCTGCGGTCACGACGGCCACACCGCGATGCTCTTGGGCGCGGCGCGCTATCTCTCCGCGACGCGGAATTTCCGGGGCACCGCAGTCTTCATTTTCCAGCCCGCCGAGGAAGGGCTCGGCGGCGCGCGCGCCATGCTGAAGGACGGATTGTTCGAGCGCTTCCCCTGCGACGAGATCTACGGGTTCCACAACTGGCCGGAGCTCGCGCTTGGCGAGGTCGCGGTGTTTCCGGGGCCGTGCATGGCGGGCGCGGACTTCTTCGACATCACCCTTCGGGGACGAGGCAGCCATGCAGCCATGCCGCACATGTCCCGCGATCCCATCCTCGCGGCGGGAAGCCTTGTCTCGAGCATCCAGTCAATCGTCAGCCGCAATGCGGATCCGCTGAAGTCGGCGGTGGTGTCGATCACCCGGATGCAGGGCGGATCGGCCTACAACGTCATTCCGACCGAGGTCCGCCTCGGCGGCTGCACCCGCTACTTTTCCGAGGAAGTGCGTTCGATGGTCGCAACGGAACTTGAGCGGATAGCGAACGGATGCGCCGCGACCTTCGGAATCGAGGTCGATCTCGACCTGCGGAACGTCTTCAACGTCACCCTCAACGACGAAAAGGCCGCGCGTACCGTGACCGAGGCGGCCGCAAGCGTCGTCGGCCGACCCCGGGTTTCGAACAAACCCGAACCGAGCATGGGCAGCGAGGATTTCGCAGACATGCTGGCTGCCGTCCCCGGGGCATATTTCCTCCTCGGACACAGCGGGGACAAGCCCCTGCATCATCCCGACTATCGCTTCGACGACGCGCTTGTCCCCGTAGGGTCCAGCATCCTTGCCCGACTTGTCGAAGACAGATCCGGGACAAGTAGAAGGCACTCAAATCATACGACCGGGCCCACGGCTGAATGACCAGCACGAGAAACTAACGGCGACGACTCCGCCACACTCGCAGAGCGCTCCGCCGACATCATGATTTCACGTTGCATCAATTCGGCAAACTGGTAACGGCGTGTAACTGCGACCTTCTGAGCCGCTTCCGCGCCTTGCGATTTCAACCGTCCAGAAAACACGAAAGCCGCGGAGTTCCGCGGCTTCTGGAAGGCTTTGTGACTGGAGCGGGCGAAGGGATTCGAACCCTCGACCCCAACCTTGGCAAGCAAAAAATTACACTGTCAAGGTATTCGAACGGAATATCGCAGATTTTATTCCAGTACGCAAGAGGGCGCGTTCTTCCGGTATTCGTCGAGTTGGCGACCTGTGGACGGAATGATACTCCGATGAACTGGCGTGTACTACAAAGAAACTGCGAAACGGTGACCGTGTGGTGACCCGATCCGTAGATTCTCGGCTATCAGCGGCTTGCATTCCAACCGGGCGTTCATGCGTAAAGCGCGCAAAGGTCCTAAGCACGAATTCAAAGTCGTCATCGGCTCAATCAAAGCAGCCGTCGACCTGCTGTTCTGGTCGGTTTCGCTCAGTCGCTGACAAACAGTAATCAAATCAGCGCGCGGATTTGCGCGACGAAGCTCGCTTCTTCCGCTTCGATATCACCGGCTTCGAGATCAACCAGTCCATTGTAGACTTTGAACGCCCCTACGTCACCGCAAAGCTCGACATGATCCCGGCCTTCTTCGCGATCAGCGTGCAGCAACATGACCTGGGATGCGCCGTACTTTGCGCCGTACAGAACGACTTGATTGATATCGGGACGATCCGGCACGTCGGGCGCGCTTTTGTACTTCGCATCAATGATCAATTTTGGCTCGTCATCGACGTTAATTACAATGTCAGGAGTCACTGGCGGGTTTTTCAGACCGGCGCGTACCGGATCAAAGAGCTTCGTCTTGGCTCCATCGTCACCCCCCTTGTTCCCATCTCGCACTGAAATACGCGGGTCGTCGCTCAAGCCGCGGGCGAGGACAACGCGCATATATTCCTCAAAGACCTTGGACATATCGATTAGGATGGAGGGCAGGATGGCTGCCTTACCTGCCGACCGGATCGACAGGCCGACATCAAAGATGATGAGCTGGGCAACCATGAGCGCGTCAGCATAATGCTCATGTTGAACGGGCAATTGCCGGATGCACAGCGATATCGACGCCGGCGTCAATTCGCTGCTCGACGGCAGGCTTATGGCTTCAAGCCGGCTCATCGCCTTTCGGATGCGAGCCGTTCGACTGCGCTGATCATCGCTCGGGATTCCGAGATACCGTGCGAGCAGTTTCTCGAAAGCGAATCGGAGAACTCGGTTCGGCGTATAATTGGGTGTACGCCGAAACGCTATCGACGCCGCTACTGGCCGGCCCAGCCTTGCCGTGTTCCACTCGCTTTCAAACGGAAGGATTCGTCCTGCCGGCGACGAATTGACCTGCTGGACCCGATCGTAGGTTTTGAGAAGTCCGATCTCCCAAATGTGATCGAACGCATTGAGGAGTTGGTCAGTCAGAATGTCTACGAGCGACGCTGGAGTCTCCGTGGCCCGAGCGAAGGTGCGAGCGTATTTGATCAGGATGTTCGGCGTGTAGCCCATAGCCAAGCCGACAAGGCGCTCAAGGTTTCCGATAGGCACCCTTGGGCTGACTTCAAGAGCGAAATGATCGTTCAACGGGATATAGCCGACCCAGCCAGCGCACTGAATCGCCGGTTTGTTTTTATGATAAGTGGGCCTGAAGAGCTTCAGCACGTCGTCGTAAACGTTGAGGCTACCATCGTCGTTGATCAGCTCCGAGCGAAGCACAAGGGTTTCCTGCTCGGCAGCAGGAATTGTCTGTCTCGTGATGAGTTCTGCAGCGGCAACACCACGACCAGCGACAGCCGCTTCCAGAAATGCGAGCCGATCTGCGGCCACCTTGACCTACCCTTGTTGCTGGGGTTGGTCAGCAATAGCAGTCCCTTCGCCGGTCTCCTCGTCCTCGGCCGGCGGTTGCGCAGGTGCTTCGGGAAAGGCCTTGCGCCAGTGCCGCTTGACGTCGTTAAGAGCCTCTTTGTTAAGCCGGCATGCCTTCGTGAAGAACGGCAGTAATCGGAATCGCCAAGCGCGCTGGCAGCTCTCTTCATCGACGCAATTGTTGAAATATGCGTGCCCGAGATGCACCATCTCATCGTCAATCTTCTGTACCGCTTCGAAAAACCCTGCAAGCCGATCGATAAGACCTTGATCGACCTTCTTATTGCCCAGGATCTTTCTCATCGCCTCGACGCTTGGCGGGACGTCAATTTGAGCAAAGCGCCGCTCGAGCGCGATATCCAGTTCATCGACACCCTTGTCCCACGGATTCATCGTGGCCAGGATGACCAGATTGTCGGGAACGGTGAGAGGACTGCCTGAGGCGAGCGTGAACTCCATATTGCGCTTGTCCGTCTCGATATACGTCAGCGCCTCACCAAACACGCGAGCGACATCGCAACGGCTGATCTCGTCAATCAGCAGGACGTGGGTCACGTCGGGGAGTTCGGCTGCGTCCTCGCAGATCAGCGCGAAGGTCTTTTTCTGAAGCTCGAAGCCGCCGCCGTTCTTCGGTGCGTACCCCTCGATGAAGTCTTCATACTGATACGATGTGTGGAACTGGATGATGCGGACAGCGTCCGGGTTGCCGGCTATCTTATAGGCGAGCCTTTTCGCGTACCAGCTCTTCCCGGTCCCTGGCGGGCCGGAAAGAATGACCCCGGCGAAGCCCATCTTGATAGCGGCATTGACCTCAGCCAGGAGGTCGTCATCGTCATCGAGCGGCTCCACATCGGGCTCGGGTCTCGGCTCGTCATGCTCTTCAGCAGCTGGCGCTATATTGAGATCGTCGAGGGAAAGAGGGCGCACACGGTTGGTTGTGACGCTATCCATTCTCGCCCCCATTACTCCCTAACACCATCAAATCGCGATCGGAAAAGTCACCGCTGTCATCCTCGAAGATCGAGCGGAAAACGCGCTGTTCATCGCGATCGAGACCGAATTCCTCGCGAAACAAGCTGACAACGCTCTCCACCTTGGGCTGTTCGAGTTCGAATCCGTAATCCCGGTACAGAAACGCGGCCAATGAGGCGGCTGGGACCTTCCTGCCTTTCAGCAGATTTTGCCGTGCCATCTCGTCATGGCCTGGCTTCAGATCGTAGGTAGCATTGCGATGCGCGCCGGTCACCTCGATCACGTCTTTCAGCGCGCCGCGGGCGCGCAGCGAACTCGGGGCATAGGATCCCGCGACGTTCGCATTGAACAGTTCCAGTCCGTGGCCGCGGGATTTGAAAGGCCGAACGTAAGGAGAACGATCAGGCGCGCCGATTACTCGAAGGTATCGGTCGTGAAAGCTGGTGATATCGACAGATCGGATCGGCAATCCATTATTCGCCTGTTTTGCACGAAGGATTGCCAGATAGCCGGCGAAATGTTCATGAATCTGAAGCTGCTCAAGCTTCTTGATCGACCGGAGAATGGCCTCTTTTGTGAAGACGTATAGCTGTTCGTTATTTTGATCTGCCACTTTTCGCGGGCCTTTGCGAATCAGGTTCCCGCGCCAAATCTACACCGATCGCACTGCGTCCGACATCCTTTGCAGCCCGCAAGGTCGTCCCCGTCCCCATGAATGGATCGAGCGCGATTCCTGGTCGGAACGGTGCGTTGCAACCACAATCCGTCCAGCCGACCGTTTCCCGCTTTGCGAATGTGAACTCGCGAAAATAGCCGCCCAGAACCTCCTTGGCTTCCGCCGCCAATTTCTTGACGATCTCCGAATTCCGGCCGGTGCCGGTCTGTACTTTGAGCGCCTTACCAGCATCGGAGATACCAGTTGCTTGAATCGCTGCGATGTGAGCTTCCGTCAGCCCTTTTTCCTTCGCAAGTTCCATCGCCCTCTTCGCTTGTGGCCGCGATGGATCCAGTTTTGATGTCCGCCGCACGATCCGTTCTCGCGGTTTGCCGCAGCATGTGCAGACCTGTTCCGGGCAGGCTAGCGTCAGTATCCGGTCGACCAGTTCCACCGGGTAGGGTGCTAGGTGATCGCTGGTGTCGCGCTTCAGCCCGATCTGCCACACATCACTCGGCCCCGTGCCGTTGCCGTACTTCTCCGCGTAGCCGAACTGGTCATAGTAATATGCGCGCCGACGCATCGTGAAATGAATAATATACTCGTGCCGGCTCTTCAGGCGGTCCTTTGCCGGATCTGGCATTCCAGCGTCCTTGATCCACACAATCCGGTTCCGCACCGTCCAGCCAGCTTCCTGCGCAGCAATTTCCAGACGACCCGGCGTGTTGGCAAGCGAGCCCTTATGATAAGTGTCGCCGATATTGATGAAGACGGATCCCCACGTGGGAAGGATAGTCTTCCAATTGTTCATGCAGTCGAGAAGGCTTTTCACGAACTCGTCAGCTGTCGGTTCCTGCCCGATCTGTCCTTCAACGCCATAGTCGCGCTTCAGCCAGTATGGCGGCGACGTGATGACCATGTCAGCAGCGCCGGCTTTAAGGGGAACCTTCCGGGCATCGCCGGTAATCTCTTTTATAAACGGTTTCTGGAGCAGGAGTTTCAGCGAAACTGATTTTGATTGTCGTCCGTCGCATTCCGGCACAATTTGTATATTCATTGAATTCCCATGCCCCCAGCGCTCCAAAAATATGGTCGCCATGCCGCCCCGTAGCGGCTCATATTGTCCAGTCTACCCAAACAATTCCGGCTCGTCGATAGAGAAAAAATACCTATTCCTGCTTGGCCTAGGTTTTCCTGCGAGCGCTATTGTTGCGAACAAAGTGAGAACATAGCAGCTTTTCGAGGGAAAGTGAATCCCCCTCAAGGTCCGTTATATACGCCCTACTCGCCGCATGAGAATCTGCGAGTTGAAAGGAAGATCGGCCCATGAAACCTAGTCCTCTCGACGGCATTCCGGTCCGCGTGCGCGCCGGTATCAAGCGCTTTCAGTGAGGATACGACCTACCGCTGACCTCTTCATCACGGCAGGATTACACCCCATACAACCAGGGTGACCGTAGCATGTTGCATAGCTCCGTTCTACGCAACGTCCTTGAGTTGAAATTCGCGTTGTGAGTGAAGTGAATATTTTTATGAATTTCACAACGAAATTTATTGACGTGGCTCCTGGAGTCACTCTAGTTTTGGCGGCAATACAGACTGGAGGGCGGCGTGCCAAAAGAGAGCGATAAACGCACGAATTTCGTGAGACTGGCGGAGGGGCGAACGCAGCTCGCGCTGGACGCCATCAGAAAGATCGGCAATCTTTCAAACAGCCGCGCCTATGAATACACGGACGCCGACGTTAAAGCGATCGTCAAGGCGCTGCGGGACGCCACTGCGGATATTGAGCGCAAGTTCAATTCCAGCACGGCAGAGACTTTCAACAAGTTTAGGCTGAAAGGATAGGGCGTGAGGGCAGAACCGCTGAACATTCAGGACAAGCGTTTCCTGATCAACCGCCTCATAGAGCAGGCTCCCGTCAGCACGCTGATACGCGAGTTTTTCAAGAATGCCGACGAGAGTGCGTCCCAGGCGGCGGACGGCAATAGGCGCATCGAGATTTATCCCGTCGAAATCGACGGCGTGCGCAAGCTAGCTTTCTGGAACACCGGGCCGGGTATGGACGGTGCCGAGTTGAAACGGGCCACCGACCTGTCCTCGTCCATCGGCAAGGACATGGCGCTCGATGCGAATTTCGGAATCGGGGCGAAGGTCTCCGGCCTCACCATGTCGAAGGCTGGTATCCGCTACCGCTCCTGCAAGAACGGTGCAGTCAGCGAAATCACGATTGGCTATGACGCGGATGAAGGCACGTATGTGCGGTTTCCCGCGCAACTGCCCGATGGCAGCTACGACACTGTCTACGACGTTACCGCCGCCGCGCAGGCCGACGGGAAGCCGACCGATTTTGATTGGACCGAGGTCGTGCTTTACGGTGAAAGCGACGACCATGACACGGTGGCGGAACCGCTGGGTAAGGGCAAACCGGTAGACCGCAGTTATATTCCCAGCGCGATCTTCCGGCGCTTCGCCCGTTTCTCGTACGGTGTGGACGTTCGCGTCGATGTCGCGATGACCAAAGGCGGCGGCAAGGATGAGACAGGCAAGTTCCGCCAGCTCAGGCCGCTCGCGGACATCCTTGACAAGCTGCCCAGGGCCGAGCGCGTGCACGAACCGGACTCGGGCCTGACCATTCATTTCATCCACGACCCGAAACACCCGCTCTCCAGCCATTCTCTGAGTGCGCGCGCAAACCCGGCAACCTCTTCCACAACCTTCTGCGCTCTCGTGCACAAGGGCGAGCGCTACGACATCAAGACCAGCAAGGCATGGTCCGCCGCCGCACCGAAGTTCGGTATCCCGTTCGGCTCCAAGGTGCTCACCGTCGAGATTGAAATTCCTGACAACATGGCGCTGCCCAACCAGTACCGGGACGGGTTGCTCTGGCCGCACGACCGCTCTGCGCTCACAGCGGAAGAGTTCGCCGACTACGTGCGTGAGCTGATGCCGGACTGGGTGAAGGAGGTCATTCGCGCAGAGTCGCCAGAATCCGACGATAATCTCGACGACTTGCAGGCGGACCTGCAAAAGCTGCTTGATGAGTTCCGGGTGCCTACGGTGACGTTCAACCCGTCAAAGAAGCCCAGTGCCGTCCCGATGGAGCATCATGCCGAAGGCGATGACACACCGGAGCGCATTCGCCTGGATGAATTCGATTCCGCAGCGGAAAGCGTCGAGGGCGAGGACCCCGTGACCGACCGCGGCGGCGCGCGCGCCAAGCCGGAAAAGGTCAGGAAAGCCCCCGAAGGATCAAAGCCTTCCATCGCCAAACAAGCGCTGGAACGCGTACCCACAATTGAAATTCTGACCGACCCCGAGGAAATATCGGACAAGGCTCTGAAAGGCCGCGCAGGCCGCTATTACAGCGAATCCCAGACGCTGTTCGTGAACGGGCTCTATCCCATCATCGAGCGTATGTCGCTGGAACTACAGCAGGAGTTGGAAGGCACCGGCGAGCCGGAAATCGTCCGCGCCGAATGCCTCAAGGCCGCGCGCCGGGCCGCCGCCTTCCGCGTTGGCAAGGTGACCTGCTATGCCATCAGCAAGAGGCTTTCCGAGGACTGGTCGGCCGACGATCTCGAACGCGCTACTTCGCCCGAATCCCTTTCAATGGCCGCCGACGACTACAAGCAGGGCCTACCGGTCGCGAAGAAATGGGCGCGCGACATGATCAAGCTTTCCAAAGTCGAAAAGGTCGACGCTGCTTAGGTTCTTACCGTACGCTACCCCCGTCATGCCATACCGATCCCCTGTGCCCCAGCCGTACCGAGCGGCGCAGCTACGTGGGCGCGCGCGTGGGGCAGCGTTCCAGCTTAGTGTCATCCCCGTCAGCCAAGTGCATCAGGATGTGGTGACTGTGTGCCGGAGAATCCTGTCGAGCGGCTGCAGCCGTCGTGGGCAGCGCGGTGCTCGAAATGTGCCCGCATGCCGTTCTTTCCCTTTTTGTGTGCGGTGATACGACCGCGACATTCGCAGCAGCGCATATCGAATTGCCCTCTAATTTTCAGCGCTTCGGCAATGCCGATTTCTTCCCACCGGTTCCCGCGCTGAACCTCACACGTCGTAGCTTTGACCATTTTACCCCGCTTCCCGTTTGTCCGGCCGGTCTTCCTTGCTAAAGAAGCTGCTCGCGACGTAAACCGGTGAAGTCATGTATAACGACAACGTTTTGCGAATTCCTGCCGACGAGGCGGACCTATGGGAAATTTTGCAAGAGCACTTCGACCTCGCCCGTTATGTCCTCGAAATGCCGCTGGAGACAAAGGAACAGGCATTCGACGTGGATTTCCAGAGCAGGCCGGCGGCGGAGCTTGATCGGATCAGCATGGGGCTGATCCGATACCGCAATGTCAGCGAGGAAAATGATCAGCGTGAATATTATCTCGACATCGGATTGAAGCTGATACCGTTTATCGAGAAAGCGCTGGAAGTCCGAAGGTTAACCCCGGAATTCGTGCAGCAATGGGGTAAGCTAATGTTCTGTCATGGGTACGTCGCGTCCCATGTGTTCGATGACAGCGACGATCTCGAAACATATCGAAATCGTGTGAAAGGCACGCGGGCCACGGATCGCACACCGCAGCGCATTTTTCTGGCCCGGTTCCTGCTCTGGTTTATGGATGAGCAAAAGCAGCGCCGGAAACAGGCTGAGCCGAATGCCGCCAAGGCGATCTGGGATTTCCTTGAAAAGGGGAACGCCGAGAATATCCCGGACGGGTATGATCTGGCTTGGTTCAAAACGCTGGTGCGTGACGACGATCGCGGGCGCATCGTTTCCCCGATGGAACAGAACAACATGAGCGAAGCCACCTTGCGTGAGTTAGCGGCCATCGAATTCGATGGTTTGCCACCAATCGAGCTTGTGGTGCCGCTCGCCCAACCCTGATTTTTTCCTAGGGGCTTAGCCTGTAGGAATCTGCCTTGTAGCGCCGCGTGTTCATGTGAGTATTTATTTGTCTCCGCCGGGCCACGGAAGTCCGGAGAAAGGAGACACGAAATGCACACCAACACATCGCCACCGCTGTTCGATGACCTTGACCAGCTTCGCACCTTCAAGGATGCGGCGGCAGCGCTGCATATCCCCTACTTCAAAGTGCAACGCGCGGCACGGTCCGGGATCATCCCGACCTATTCGATCCTGAATGGCCGCAAATACGTGAAGCTGCGCGACATCCTCGACCTGATGTCCGCCGTCTAAACAACCAACCCGACAATCTGAGCCGTCCAGCCGTGCCCTTGGCACGGAACGGGATCGGCTTGCCCGAACGAGGAAACCACAATGAGCAAAAACTATCGCAAATCGGCTTCCGTCCCCCATAAGGGAGGTCGAATGATGCACAGGCCATATTCCGCCTCAAGCAACGGTGGTCCGGTCGCATACTTGCCGACCTACCACCATAGGCCTTTGGAGGTCGGGTATCACGAAATCCCGCTTCAAAGTTCAGAAGCCAGGATCGTCGTGTGTGCCGGCCCGGACAGCCATTTTCTGGCAATTACCGTGGGTCAGCAAAAGTCACGATAATCCGCTGACCTAGTTTCAACGCGGCCCGGCTACGGGCCGCGCCTTTCTCCCTGACAATTCAAGCTGCTCAGCCTTGCCGTCCTTCGGCACGGAACGGGATCGGCTTGTCAAAATTCGAGGCAACACCATGTCCAAAATCGAACCCGCTCCCGATAGCGAAAGCATCTTCGAGCATCACGACGAACTCTACGAGAAAATCGGGCTGGCCACCACGCCCGTAAAGTTCGGCGACAAAAAGCCTTTGGTCAAGAGTTGGACCAAATACCGGGAACTGACGGCCGGCGAGCGCCAGCAACTCAGGCAAAAGCATCGGAATGCCAGCATCGGATTGTTGGCGGGAACCACATTGTCGAACGGCAACCTGTTTGGGTTCCTCGACGGCGATCATCCGGGCTTCACCGAATTCTTCTGCCGGCTGGTCGAGCCCGTCTCCGGCAAGATCGGGCAGAAGGGCATCACCATCTTCTGCCAGTTTGCGGGCGGCACCAAGAGCAAGAAAATCCGCCAGAAGGGCGCGAAGGCTCCGGTGGCGGAGTTAATGGTGTCGTCGGGAATGACTGTGATCCCGCCATCACCGCACCCGACCGGTGTGCGATATCGCTGGCACGGCAAGCCCCTTCATGAAATCGACCCATGCACTCTGCCGTTGCTGGATGAACAGCGGATCGAGTTTTTGACCAAGGTCTGCTCCAACCCATCCGCCCTCGCCATGGCGGAAGGCGGCGCTGACCTGAAAGCACATGACCTGATGTTGGCGCTGACTTCATCGGGCATCGCCCTGCTTGACCTCGATCTGGAATGGATGGCGCATTGCCTGAACGGGCTTTTGCCACCGGGCTATCGTGGAAACACCGCCGACGAAACGCTCGGCATGTTGAAAAGCGCACGGGAGAAGAATCTCGGGCAGGGTGCGGTATCCGGCGGGGGCTACGAGCCCGGCGAGTTGGGACCGATTCCCTTGGGCTACCTGCCGGATGGCCGGTTCGTGTTCTTCGAGCAGACCCGCCACCTTATCGTCGTGGAAACCAGCACGAGGCTTGTCGTCCTCGGCACATTGCTCAATCTCGCTCCCATCGAGTTCTGGGCACGGAATTACTCGACCGACAAGGGCATCAGTTCGACGGCGGCCGGAATCGCATTAATGTCGGTTGGCCGCGCCAAAGGCGGTTTCGATGAGGGCAGCGTTCGCGGCCGTGGTGTCTATATCGAGAACGGACAGGTTATCCGCAACTTCGGCGACGAGATCCCGAGCAGCGCAAGCTATGCTTATATCTGCCCGATCCCCTTGAAGATCGACACGGACGGCAAGCAGGTTGACCCTGCCGCCGTGCTGAGATTCCTCCGGTTGTTCAACTTCGCATCGCCCAGCGCGGCCTATCTTCTGTTCGGCTGGCTTGTGTCCGCCGTCATCTGCGGCGCTCTCGAATGGCGAACCCACGTTTTCATCACGGGAGCCAAGAACACGGGCAAGACGACGCTGGTGAACGCCATGCACAACCTGCTCGAAAAGATCGTCGTCGCATTGGACGGCCAGAGCACCGAGGCCGGCATTCGCCAGAAACTCGGCCCCGACAGCCGTCCCGTCATGCTGGATGAGTTCGAGAGCGACCAGAACCTTGGCAGGATGCGGCAGGTCATCAAGCTGATCCGCAGTTCGTCGTCGGGCAATCTCGCGATTGCACGGGGGACGCCCGAGGGGAAGGCGCTGGAGTTCACCATCCGCGCGAGCTTCCTGCTGGCCGCCATCAACGCAATGGCGGTGACGGCGGCCGACCGCTCCCGCATCGTGAATCTTGCCCTCAACAAGCACGACAACGACAAGGCGCGGTCACGGCAGATTGCCGAATTGAGCCAGCGGTTCGAGGGGGCAAGCGCGAACTGGTGCCTCCGGACCATGGACCTTACGGCGGAAATCCTTGCCAGCATCAAGACGCTGCAACGCGTATTCCCGCCCTGTGACAGCCGACATGCCCTGAACATGTCCACCTTGCTCGGCGCGGCGTGGACCATGCTGAACGGCCGCGAGATCGATGAGCAGAACGCCGAGGCGCTCATTCAGGAGCATCTGCCGTTCATCGACGAGCTTGCGGAAGTGCATGAGCAGGACGACGCCATCGAATGCTGGAACGCCCTGCTCGAATACCCCCTTCAGGGCAGCCGGGAAGGCCAGTTGGTGGGGGAGGTGCTGGGCCAGATCAAGAAGCTGTCGGAAGCGGGGCGCGATGTTCGCAAGGACGGCAACAGCCTGAAATCCCTCACGACCGAAATCGAACGGTTCGGCATGAAATGGGACGGGAAGGGCGTCATCGTGGCCAACTCGCACCGTGCGCTCAAGGAGATATTCCGGGGAACGCAGTGGGAGGCCGGCAACTGGGGCGATTCGCTGCGACGGCTCCCCGGCGCGACCGGCACCAAGCAAAAGCGCTTCTCCGAGGATACCCGCTCCCTCGGGACGCTGATTCCGGCGGCGTTGATCCCCGAATGGGATCAGCCGGAGCCCCCATTCTGACCGTCACGGCGTCACGTCACGTCACACCCCCAGCGCAGGCCGCCGGCCCGCACCGGCCAGCACCAGCATAGCGGAAGCGCTTCAACATCGAAACCAAACCTCACCTCATGCGGGAGTAATTGGGAAAGGTGTTCGGGGTGACGGGTGCGCCGCCGCTGCACCGCTGCACCGCTGCACCGCTGCCCGCGCCATACCCGTGACGTGACGTGACGCGTGACGTGGAATGGCGATTTCAACCTCGGTGGGCGAGGATTCCGAGATTCCCGAGGGCGCTTTCCGTCGCGGCCTCGCCTTCCGACAACCGGGCGAGGTTACGCCTCTGGTTACAGTTTTCGCCGTTCCACGGGCCATTTGGGGCCTCTGGCGATTACTTGTGCCGGTCACCTCGCCGTGTTTTTTTCCGGGCTTTTTTGCCTGACGAGAGGTTCATATGAACGACTTCAAGATTTCCATCACCACCACGACGCGCCGCCGCAAGCTGAGCGACGGCACCGTGCGGGAGCATCATCAATATTATTGTGAATACCGCGAGCCCCAGACGCGGAAGCGCCGCCGCCGCGCCTTCAACCGCAAGAAGGACGCGGAGGCGTTTCGGAATGCGCTGCTCCTGAAGGTGGCGGAAGGCAGCTACGTGGACGAGCGGAAAGCGCCAACCGTCGCGCAGGCTATCGAGCATTGGCTGGCGACCAAGGAGGGCAGCGTGAAGCCCTCGACGCTGAAGGGCTACAAGGTGTCGGTGAACGGCGCGATCCGTGGGCCTCTGCTCATCGGGACGAAGCAGGAGAGGGCCGACCACACCGAAAGCGGTATCGCGCCGAAGGGCGCGCGCTTCATCAAGTTGCTCGGCCACGTCAAGCTGACCGACCTGAACACCGCCATGATCCGCGTCTGGCACAAGACGGTGACGGACCAGTGCGGCCAGTACACGGCGAACCGGGCGAAGTCGCACCTCAAGTCCATCCTGGCCCTCGCAGAAGAGGATTTCGGCATCCGTGCCCCCTCCATGCCCACCGGCCTCCCGCGCGCCCGGCACAAAGCCAAAAAGGCGATCCTGACGCCGGAGCATATCGCCAAGCTGATCGCGGCGGCACGCGAGGACGCGGAACATGGGGTGTATTTTGCGTTCCCCTTCCTCGCCGGCACAAGGCCGTCCGAGCAGTTGGGCCTTCTGTGGAGCGAGATCGATTTCGATAGGAACGTGATCCGCATCCGTCGCATTCAGGAGCGCGACGGCTCGCTCACGGAGATGACCAAGACGGAGGCCGGCACGCGCAACATCCCCATGAGCGCCGTTCTCCGCGAAATGCTGCTCGCATGGCGCGTTCGCTGCCCGAGGAAGGGCAAGGAGCTGCACCGCGTCTTTCCCGGCCCCGGCCGCTTGCAGGAATGGCCGAAGCCCCGTCTCGGCGGTGGAGGTCCTTTGCTCTACCAGAATTTTCGGAAGCGATATTGGGCTCCGGCGTTCAAGGCGATGAAGCTGCCCTACGTGACGCCGCATTCCGCCCGACATAGTTTCATCTCGACCTTGCAGGCGCAGGGGATCGAGGTGGGCCTCGTGGCGCAGATCGCCGGCCACGCCAATCCGACCGTTACCCTCGGTCATTACACGCAGGCCGTACGCGATGGGTCCGCCGCTATCGAAGCCCTCGACCGGGCCTACGGGAGCTAGGCGAACCGGCGGCGGGACAGGCTGCAGGCTGGCCTATGTACGTCTCGGGCTGGCGACCGTACGTC
>JACZKY010065185.1_pt1 | contig 16438 bp, 16 predicted proteins | sample 8237611 | NCBI WGS metagenome assembly JACZKY01 (sample SAMN16148055, study PRJNA663545) | marine sediment metagenome | biome: sediments and biomass from bioreactor inoculated with such sediments; feature: coastal sediments; material: methane- and iron-fed bioreactor; isolation source: Bothnian...
ACCTAACGTGTTGTAATTAAACACAAATAATAATAATAAAGAAATTGTTTTTTTCAATTAAAATTTTGACTGTTATAATTATTAATTGTAAGATATAAATAAATTTGTCCACACCAAACATAAATTTCATTTCCGGCTGCTGTTGCATTAAAAAATCACATATATGTACAAAAATAATGTGAGCATTTTATAAAATATTTGACCATTTTAATTCCGTTAATAATTATCTATTAGTGCATATGAAAAAGGTAACTGCTGTAAATATATTTTTACTTATATTTTTTCTAATCTCAGTTGAGGGATTCGGACAAAAAGTAAATTATACCATTCTTATTTCTTTAGATGGATTTCGCTGGGATTATTCTGCAAGAGGTTTAACACCGAATCTTGATTTGATTAAATCCAACGGTGTGCATGCTCTTTCATTGAGACCATGCTTCCCATCAAAAACTTTTCCAAATCACTATTCAATTGTCACAGGTTTATATCCTGAAAATCACGGAATAATTGCAAATGACTTTACAAATCGATACACAAATAAAAGATATACTTTGTGGGATACCATAGCTAAAAACGATCCAATGTGGTATAAGGGTGAAGCTATTTGGGAGACTGCAAAAAGACAGGGTGTTATTACTGCAAGTTATTTTTGGCCGGGTTCAGAATTAACTGCTGATTACCGAAGACCTGACTATTCGAAAAAATTTATTTATACCACACCTTATGATGAGAGGATTAATGGGATGTTAGAGTGGCTTCAGCTGCCATATGAAAAAAGACCAAAGTTAGTTATGCTTTATTTTGATGCTACAGATACTTCCGGACACAATTATGGACCGAATTCAAATGAAGTAAATCAATCGATTGCGATGGAAGATAGTCTGATTGGGAAAATTTTTTCAGGATTAAGAAATTTAAATTTATTGGATAGCACAAATATTATTGTTTTATCAGATCACGGAATGACAGAATTGAGTCCCGATAGAGTAATTAATATTGATGAAGTACTTTCGGGTTTTCAATTTAAAACTTCGGACAAAGGACCATTGATGTTCATTTATTGCGATGAGAATGAAAAAAATTCCATCTATAAAAAACTAAAGGAATCTGAAAAAAATTATAGAGTTTATTGGAAAAAAGATATTCCGGAATACCTGCATTACAAAGATAATCCGGATGTGGCAGAAATTGTATTAATTGCAGATTTGGGTTATAGTTTATTTAACAACAAAGATGTTGAAAAATATTCAAAGCATTTTCCACTCGGTAATCATGGATATGATCCTTCGGATATTGATATGCACGGAATATTTTATGCCATTGGTCCTGATTTTAAAAAGGGTTTTACATCGGGTACTTTAGATAATGTAGATATTTATCCACTACTTGCAAAAATACTTCGTATCTTTCCCAATAATAATATTGATGGAAAACTCGAACGGATTGAGTATTTGTTGAAGTAATTAATATGCATAAAATCAAAAATGACCATTACAATGTCATTCCCGTGAAAACGGGAATCCAGGACACTTAATACAATTGAGATTCCCACTCCTGCCTGCCGCAGGCAGGTTCGTGGGAATTACAAAATAGTATTTTAAGATAACGCCTTTAAACTAAACCATTTAAAAAAGCAGAAAGAAATAATTTGAATCATCTAAATCTTAATTGCACTAAAGGACAACTAAAGAACGGACTTGAGTATATATTATATCAGGATAAATCAATTCCTCTTGTATCAGTTAACATCTGGTACAAAGTGGGTTCCGCATATGAAACAAAGGGTAAAACGGGATTGGCTCACTTGTTTGAACATATGATGTTCCAGGGATCAGAAAATGTTGCCAAAGAAATGCATTTCCGTTTTATACAGGAAGCAGGCGGCACATTAAATGGTTCCACATCAACGGATAGAACAAATTACTATGAAAAACTTCCATCCAATTATTTGGAACTTGCTCTCTGGCTGGAATCAGATAGAATGGGATATTTTCTACCTTCACTTACTCAGGAAAAACTTGATAACCAGAAGGACGTTGTAAAAAATGAGCGATTAGAACGATATGATAATCAGCCGTATGGCTTAGCGTGGGAACTTATAAATACAAATCTATATCCTGAAGATCATCCATACAGCTGGTCAACAATCGGTTTCTTAAAAGATATTGAAGGTTATACACTTGATGATGTCAAAAACTTCTTTAAAAAATATTATTCGCCAAATAATGCATGCCTGGTTATAGCTGGAGATTTTGAAAATAATAATGCTGTAGAATTGATTGAAAATTATTTCGGCTCAATAAAACCATTTGAAGCTAATTATAAACCCGATTCAGCAAAAATTATATTATCAAAGAATAAATTTATTGAGCATAAAGATAATGTTCAGCTTGAAAGAATTTATCTTGCTTGGCCTTCAGATTTAATCTTTGGAAAAGAGGATTCGTCTTTAGAAGTTGCAGCAGATATTCTGACAGGATCAAAAAATTCACGGCTATATAAAAAGTTAGTTTTTGATTCACAAATTGCCCAGGACGTTACTGCATTTCAGTACTCCGGTAAATTTGGCGGGCAGTTTATGATCATTTCAACAGCCAGACCAGGAACTAATCTTGATGAGCTTAAATTGATTATACTTGAAGAGGTTAATGCTTTAGCATTAAAAGAAGTATCGGATAAAGAGTTGGAGAAATCCAGAAATGGAATTAAAGCCCAGTTTATCAGTGCAATGCAAAATCTTGATACGATTGCAGATTATCTGAATCATTACAATTATCATTTAAATGAACCAAATTCCTTTGAGTTTGATCTTGCTCGTTATAATGAAGTGAATAAAAATTCACTGCAGACAGCTGTTAAAAGTTATCTGACAAAACCATTCGTTGAACTTCATATTATACCAAAGGAAGCAGAAAATGATTGATAGAAAAAATAAGCCTGAAGCAAAATCTGAAATCAGTTTTAGACTTCCCGAAGCAAATGAAATTTTATTGGAAAATGGTTTGCGTGTAGTATTTATACATAAAGATAAACTGCCTTTAGTAAGATTAAATCTTGTGTTAAACGCCGGCAGCAAATTCGATCCGGAAAATAAAAAAGGATTAGCACATTTAACTTCACTTGTATTGGATGAGGGTGCCGATGGATTGAATGCATTAGAATTAAGTGATGAATTTGATATACTTGGATCCAGTTTTAATGTGTCAACGGATAATGATTTAATAAATTTAAGTCTGCAATGTATTTCTGAAAATTTTGACAGATCGCTTGAATTATTCAGTAAAATTTTATTAAAACCTTTGTTAAGTGAAGATGATTTTAATCGTGAAAAAAAGAAACTGATAACGCGTATCATGCAAAGTAAGGATGAACCGGAATATTTAGCCGATCAGATTTTTGATAGAGTAATACTTGGTAAGTTTAATAATTATTCCTACCCGGTTTCAGGATATGAAGAAACTGTTAATTCAATCTCACTCAAAGAAATTAAAAATTACTATAAAAGATTCTTTTCCCCTTTCAATTCTGCTTTAATAGTTGTGGGAGATTTAAATCAAGGTGAACTTGTAGTTTTGCTAAACAAATATTTATCTGAATGGAATACAATTAAAAGTGATATCCCTATTTCATTTAAATCTTCAGAGCCGTTAAAGAAAATTTATTTCTATCACAAACAAGATTCAGTACAAACTGAAATAAGAGCAGGACATATCACAGAAAAAAGAAATAATAAAGATTTTTTTCAAAGATATTTACTTAACACAATTCTTGGCGGACAATTTACAAGCAGAATAAATCTTAATCTGCGGGAAAGAAATGGTTTTACTTACGGTGCAACTTCAAGATTTCAGTATTATAAAGATTCAGCATTTTTTGAAGTTTCAACATCTGTGGGATCTGAAAATACAATAAATGCTGTTAAGGAAATTCTTTTTGAACTTGATAAAATAAAAGACGGAATTACACTTGAAGAATTAGAATTCGCCAAATCGTCAATAACAAAAAAATTTCCGCTTAACTTTGAAACGTACAGACAAATTGCCTCCGGTGTAGCCGGTCGGATTCTTTTTGATTTACCCGATAATTACTTTGATACTTACATCCAGAATATACTTTCCGTTTCAAAATCAGAAGTTGATGAGACAGCCGGGAAATTTATTATGACTGATAAGCTTGCAATTGTGCTTGTCGGAGATAAAAATACATTACTGAAAAAGCTTAGTGCATTACCGATTGATATGGTTGAAGTAGATTTATTTGGAAACGTGATCTGAGTAATCATTAAAAGTACTTGTCTGGATTAGACTTTGACTCTGCTGAAGATTTAGATACAAGCTCAAAAATTTCGTTTAATGATTATGTCACCCGGGTATATAAATTTGTATCCTATTTTTCTATACGCGGGAATTAACGATGAGATTATTAAAAAATCCTGTGCATTAACCATTAAAATTTTTTCATCACTTTTCTTTACAGTTAACATAAAGTCCTGAAACTTATCCCCGGTATTTACTTTTGATGAAGTTAAAAATTCAAATCTGGATTTTGGAACAAGGACAATCCCTCTTTTTAATAATTCCGATTTAATTAAAGGATATTTTTCTGATTCAAATAAATCGGATCTATCGTCAATAATAAAGAATGCAGCATTGTAAAAAGTACCTACAATCTCTCTTATCGATTTCTTGATTTTGTCATCAGAATAACTGCTTGAGAGTTTAAAATTTAATTCAGTAATATTATCATCAAGTAACAAAGCATACCTTTTGTTTGCTTTGGCAATCTGCGATAATCTTTTTTTTGCTTCATCCCTGGGAGTTAATACTGCATAAAACAGTTCCGGAGTAATTAAGAAGGATTTAAGCACCTCTTCATTTTGAAGAGGCAGATCGTTAACCAGAAAGGCAATAGTTCCAAATTCACGTTTTATCTTATCACTGTTAGTTAACTCTGCTGCTAATTTTAATTTTTGATCGGATATTAATCTTACTAAAGTCCTTTTTGGATTTGCTAATTCTTCAGCATCTATTTCAACATCATCTTCCCAAAATAAATTCTTTAATTCTAAAAGTAATGAATGAATTGAAACATCATTAGGAACATTTACGTTGTAAGTAGAGTAAAGTGAATCACCACTAATACTTTTAATCTTTTTTTTGATTATCCAGTTAGTTGAGAATCCATAATTAGCTAAAGCAGTATGAAATATTTTATCAATCTCAATTCCAGATAATACTTCTCTATGCTTAGGCTGCTCATCTTTATCCACATATTTTGATACAAGAATATTTACTATTAAAAGTAAAACAACGGTACCAAATAAAATAAGAGCAATATTTTTGTAGAAAGATGATTTAGTCATTTAAGATCAAAACTAAGTTCAATAAAATTTACAAGTAACGGAAAAATGAATTTTTTAATTGACACCACTACACAAAGCATAACAGATTATTTATTAGAAAAATTTGGCTTTCTTTTTTCTAAAAATGCCTGGGTACCTTCCTTAAAATCTTCAGTACCACTGGACAAAGCAAACAGAACAGCTTCAAAATTCTGTCCCTCTTTAGATGAAACTTCATCAGCAATTTTTATTGCTGTTAAGGCTAATCGAACTGCTTGTTGTCCTTTACTTGCAATCCTGGCAGCCATTTCATATGCTTTACTTTGAAGTTCACTTTGCGGATAAACTTTGCTGACCAATCCTATTCTTAATGCTTCTGCTGCATCAATCATATCTGCAGTTAATATCATTTCTGCGGCCCTGCCTGAATTAATTAGTCGCGTTAGTCTTTGTGTTCCTCCATAACCGGGAATTATACCAAGATTAACTTCCGGTTGACCAAACTTTGCATTTTCACTTGCTAATCGAATATGACAAGCCAGTGCTAACTCACATCCGCCGCCAAGTGCAAAGCCATTAACGGCCGCAATAACCGGTTTGTCAAATTTTTCAATAATAGAAAAAACCGATTGGCCAAATTCAGCAAACTTTTTTCCTTCAAGCATGTTTAATTTGTTAATTTCTGATATATCAGCACCGGCTACAAATGCTTTTTCACCGCTTCCGGTAACAATAACAACAAAAACATTCTCGTCACTTTTTAATTTTTCAAACACTTCTTTCAGTTCTGTAAGAGTATCGTGATTTAATGCATTAAGTTTATCCGGTCGATTTAAAGTTACAATTGCGATGTGCTCATTGATATCAAGTAAAATATTTTTGTAGCTCATAATTTTCTCTTAAAAATTAATGTATAAAGGAATTCTAACTTTTAGATCCAACCCAATAAACTGATTTTTGGGTATATAATTGTATGATGCGATTAGTTCCATCATAAACATTGAAACACCGGCACCGGCACTAAAACCAAATTTACCAATATCTTCAAGAAAATTATTTCTTCCTAAATTCTGATCAAATTCATGCAGCTTTTGATAATAAGTATAACTTGCTGAAAGCTGGACTATTGGCATCAACAGAACTATATTTTCTAACAACGGAGCAAAATAATATCTTGCCCCAAGATTAATTGGAAGAGCATTTGTATGAAAATTTGAATAATCAGTTTCACGAAAATAATTTTGAGAACCGGGATACTGCTCGTATCCTATATTCGCAAAAATAAAAACAGGAAGTACTTCATTGTTTGTATAAGTAAACTCAACGTTAACCCCATAACCAATGTCTGTAGTATTGGCAAAATCACCTATCGGCATTCTGGGTCCAACTCCAAACGCGACAAAAAATCCCGTTGCCCTGCTTGAAGGAGGTTTTTCAGCATATACGAATGCAGAAAAAATAAACAAAGAAAATATTGTTACAATTATTGATCTCATTAGTTCAGTCAAAATTAATTAGATATTCATTAAACTAAAATTATTTTTCTAATTCCATATTCAAAGCTTTTAAACTTGTAACCTGGTTCGCCAATTTACCGCCGTAAGCTCCAGCCTGATAAACAAAGTATCCACCAGCTAAAGCTAAAACAACAATAATTATGTTCAACTTCCAACTAAGTTTTTTTTTAATAAATAAGAAATATCTAATTATCAGCAGAGCTGCAAAATACCAGACTGTAAGGTTTGCATAATTCTGATGTGCATAGAATATTTCTTTACCTTCATTACTCCAATTAATAATGGATTGGTACGCCTGATTTCCTGTCAACACAGCCAATAGTGATCCAATTACTCCAATTGAAAGAAATAACATTGCAGCTTTCAGAAAAAAATCTTTAGTCGTAAACAGAAATAACAATTCCATTATTGGATAAAGCATCAGGAATGCTATGGGAAAATGAACCACTTTTGGATGTACATTTGCTAAAAATTCCATTTAATTTTTATCCAACTAAAACTGAACCGCCATTAACATTTAAAATTTCACCATTAATATGCCTTGAAAGATCGGAAGCCAAAAATAGAATAGGTCCGGCTATATCATCAGCAGTTGCAATTCTGCCTAACGGTATTTTTTTCAATTCTTCATCAAGATTTTTTTTATTAGACAAAGCATTCTTTGACATATCTGTTAATACCCAGCCCGGGGCAACACTGTTCACATTTATATTAAATTGGCCAAGCTCGGATGCCAGTGATTTTGTGAATGAAATCATTCCGCCTTTTGAAGCTGCATAATGCGAGTAATATGCTTCACCTCTTTGTCCGGCAGTAGAGGAAATATTAATTATTTTTCCATATCTCTTTATCTTCATAAACCTGATTACATGCTGTGTAAATAAAAATGCGGATGTAAGATTTGTTTTTATTGTTTCTTCCCACGCTGAAAGTTTCATCTTACTAATTTTTCCTTCTTTCCATATTCCTGCATTGTTTACTAACACATCGATACCGCCAAAATCTTTTATTACTGCACTAACTGTGTTTTTTATTTCTTCTTCATTATTGATATCTACTTTGTAGGCTTTGCATTTAGTGATCTTTGAAAATCGTTTTTCAATTTTAGATGCCGCTGTAAAATTTGAATTATATGTAAATGCAACACAGGCACCAGCCATAGAAAAGTACTTTACACAAGCCGCACCTATTCCTCTTGATCCCCCGGTGATTAATATTACTTTTGAATTAAGATTGAACATTTTTAATACTCCACTTTATATAAAAATAGTCCTTTTGCCGGTACTGATTCAAACGCATCTTCCCGGTTTTGTGAATTAAATATCTTTCTAATAAACGCTTCAGGTTCATTTTGACTTTGGGCATTAAGTAATGTACCTACAATTGTTCTTACCATCCCGTGTAAAAATCTATCCGCCTGGACAGAGAACAAGATCAGTTCATTTTTCCTGCGCCAAAATAATTTATAAACAGTACAAATCTTATTTTCAATATCGGTGTTCTTTTTACTAAAAGAAGTAAAATTATTCTCGCCTAAAAATAATGTTCTAAGATTGTTAAGCAATTGTAAATTAACATTACGAGGATAAAAATATGAATAATTTTTGTAGAAAGGCGATTTTGTTTGCGTAATTAAATACAGATATGTCCTTTTTTTTGCATCAAATCTGGAATGAAACTCCGGATCAACTTCTTCCATTTCTTTAATAACAATATCGCCGGGTAAAACTGAATTAAGAGAATATTTGAATCTGTAAATATCAATCTCATTTTCCGTTCTAAAGTTGGCAACTTGTCCAATTGCATGAACACCTGAATCCGTTCTACCCGAACCAATTAAATTAACTCTCTCCTTTAATATAATTTCAATAGCACTAGTAATTTTTGCCTGAATGGATTCAGAGTTTTTTTGAATTTGCCACCCTGAATAATCTGTTCCGTCGTATTGAATTATTAGCTTATAGTTTTTCAAAAGTAAATTGAATTTTTATTATGTAAAGATAAGCCTGAAGCAAAATTTAACCAATTTAAATATCATCTTACTTTTCTTAATTCGGCAGCAGGTACAAAAGTTAAAGTTTATAAATAATAGCACACATTAAAAATTATCTTAATAACTTGTAATGATAATTGTTAACTTTATTTAAGGGAAAGGTTAATTATTAAATCAAATATTTATAATATTTACTTTAAGAAAATGACAAAGGTTTGAATAGATGAAAAAATTGAATTAAAATGGATAATGAAAATTTTGACAAGTATCGATTACTTTATGAAAATCATCCTTTAATCAATATCACTACTGATTTAGAAGGTCGGATACTTGCTATCAATAAAAATGGTGCCAAAGAATTAAATTATGAGGTAAATGAATTAATAAATAAACATATCTCAACTTTATTTATTCCGCAAGAATCAGCACGAATCGAAAAACACATTCAGTACATCCTTTTAAACCCAAGTAAGCAATCTTCCCACGAAATGAAAATGCTGCGAAAAAATAATCAGGAGTTTTGGGTCAGGGAAACTATTTATACACTTGATAGTGATTCACCAGTAAGAAAAATATTCTTCGTATTTGATAATATAACTTTTCAAAAAAATGCCGAAGCAAATGCTAAAAATCTTTCAAAAAGTTTGCAGAATATGTTAGACGCTACACCTCTCGGAGTGCTTGTTTACAGACTTGATGAAAATGGTGATTTAATTTTGATCAGCACTAACGAATCTGCGATAAAAATTCTTCAGATAGATATGTATGCATTAATTTCCAAAAAAATTCAGGATATATTTCCTTCTTTACTCAAGCAAAAAATGATTGATAAATTTATCGGAGTGATAAGAACCGGAAAGCCATTGCTAAACCAAAGTTTAGATTATGAAGATGTGCATTTTAAAGGTATTTATGAATTTTCAGTAATGAAATTATCTGAAAATACGATGGCTGTATTCTTCACGGATATCACTGAGAAACAGAATGCGTTGAACTCTCTTAAACAAAGCGAATTAAAATTCAAGACTCTTTTTGAATCAGCTAATGATGCTATTTTTTTAATTGAGAATAATGTCATCATTGATTGCAATGAAAAAGCAGTTGAAATATTTAAAACCACAAAAAATGCAATTGTCGGTAAAAAACTACATCAGATTTCGCCAGATATGCAGCCGGACGGAATAACTTCGAGAACCAAAATTCAGGAGAAAATTATTTCAGCGATTGACGGTACTCCACAATTTTATGAATGGCAGCATACCAGATATGATGGTTCTTATTTTGACGGTGAGGTTAGTTTAAAGCGGGTAATATTTCAGGATAAAGTTTATTTGCAGGCAATCTTTAGAGATATTACTGAAAGAAAACAATCAGAAAAAATTATATCTGAACAAAAGCGTGAGCTTTCTACTCTGATGAGCAATCTGCCCGGTATGGCGTATAGATGTGCAAATAATATTAATTGGACTATGGAATTTGTTAATGATGGGTGTTATCAACTAACCGGTTATAGAAAAGATGAATTATTAAACGATAGAGTAGTGAGCTATGCAAATCTTATTAATAGAGAAGATCAGCTTTTGGTTTTTGAAACTGTACAAAACGCAGTAAATAATCATGAATCATTTACGTTACTTTACAGAATTTTTACGTGTCAGGGAATCGAAAAATGGGTTTGGGAAAAAGGACGCGCCATTTATGATAATCAAAATAATGTAGTTTGCATTGAAGGATTTATAACTGATATTACTGAACGGAAAATGACTGAAGAGAAAATTATTATTCTTGCTCATGCTCTAAAAAGTGTATCTGAATGTATCTGCATAACTGACTTACGGGAAAAAATAATTTTTATAAATAAATCTTTTATCCGCATTTATGGATATTCCGAAAAAGAGATAATCGGTAAACCAATCTCTTTTATACGTTCAGATAAAAATAACCCTGCAATAATCAAAAAATTATTTCCTGAAACTTTAGCAGGCGGCTGGACAGGTGAAATTATATACAAAAGAAAAAACGGAGAGGAGTTTTTAGCACATCTTTCTACGTCTTTAATTACTGATGATGCAGGAAAACCAATGGCTATTGCCTGTATAAGTACTGAATCATCGCATCACATTTAAGCAGTTATTTCTATTTAACATAAACGGTCTTAATATTTACAAACTCTTTAATACCAAGCGGTGAAAGCTCTCGGCCGTATCCTGATTCCTTAATACCTCCAAAAGGTAATCGCGGATCCGATTTTACAAAATCATTTACAAAACAACATCCTGCATTTAATTTTTCTTTGGCGATTTGTTCCCCCTTCTTCACATCTTTTGTGAAAATTGCAGCACCTAATCCAAAGATGCTCCTGTTAGCAAGGTCAATTGCATCATCCTCATTTTTTGCTTTAATTAAAGCGGCAACCGGACCGAATAATTCTTCATCAAAAGCTGCCATTCCGGGTTTTACATTTCTTAATATCGTTGGAGGATAGAAAGCCCCATCAATTTTTGGAATTGCCCCACCCAGAATTATTTCTGCTCCCTGCGTTACACTTCTCATAACCTGATCATGCAGTTCATTTCTTAATTGAATACTTGCCTGTGGTCCCAAATCATTTTTTTCATCTAACGGATCACCCATTTTTTTCTTGGACATAAATTCAAGGTAAAGTTTTTCAAATTCATCATACACACTTTCAACAATAATAAATCTCTTTGCAGCTATGCAGCTTTGTCCTGCATTTATCAATCGGGATGTAACGCAGGATATTGCAGCCATTTCAAGATCGGCATCTTCAAGAATAACATAAGGATCACTGCCACCTAATTCTAAAACTGTTTTTTTAATTAAGCTGCCTGCAAGAGCGGCAACAGATTGTCCCGCCGGAACACTGCCTGTTAAAGTTACTGCCTCAACTTTTGGATTTGATATTACGCCGTTAACATTTTTAGAAGAAATCAAAAGAGTTCTAAAAACATTTTCAGGAAATCCGGCTTTTCTAAAAACGTCTTCAATAGCTAATGCACATCCGGAAACATTTGATGCATGTTTTAATAAGCCTGTGTTACCAGCCATAAGATTTGGCGCAGCAAAACGAAATACCTGCCAGAAAGGAAAATTCCATGGCATAACCGCAAGTATAACTCCCAGAGGCTGATAAGTAACAAAACTTTTTAATGCATCTGTTTTGATAATTTCATCAGCTAAAAAAATTTCAGCATTCTCTGCATAATATTCACATACCCAGGCACATTTCTCAACTTCTGATCTTGATTGTGCAATTGGTTTACCCATTTCAATCGTCATTAATAGGGCGTAATCTTCAGAATTACTTCTAAGCACTTTAGCGGCATTTCGCATTAACCCCGATCGATAGGCAAAAGATTCCACTTTCCATTTTTCAAAGGAATCATCAACAAGCGAAATGATCTTATCACAATCTTCCCCGGTGTATTCACTATAATTTTTAACCGGTAAATTGTTTACGGGATTGATTGAAGTTAACATAATTTAATCACCACAAATTTTACTAAGTTCTTTTAATGACAACAATTGTTTTATCATCAGTGTAAGATCCATTTGCTGAAAACTTAATCACATCCTCAAGAATACCCAATGCAATTTCTTTTGGAGATTTATCCTTAAGTTTTCTAATTACTGAGATTAGTTTTTGTTCACCGTAAAAAGCAAATTTTGTATTTGCAGCTTCTGTAACTCCATCAGAATATAAAACAAGAATGTCATTTAAATAAATATTTATATTTTCTACAAAATATTTTGATTGCGGTGCCGGACCTAAAACAGGACCTGTTGTCTGAAGAAATTCAAATTTATTCTTGGCACTTTTATAAAAAATTGGAGGATTATGCCCTGCATTTGCGTACAAAAATAATCCATTTTTATAGGTTGAAAGCTCGCCATAGAATAGTGAGGTAAATTTATCATCTTCAAAGATTTTATTAACCAGTTCATTCATTCGCTTAAGGATTAATGAAATTTTTATTTCAAAAGTTGTAGCCATCCGCAATGCACCGGAAACGTACATTGCTTCAGCAGCAGCGGCAACACCTTTGCTTGCAGCATCACCTATCGTAATACCAACTCTATCGTTGTTTTCTCCAATATCCAGATAATCAAAAAAATCTCCGCCAACAATTTCCGCTGGCTGTGTTATTCCATAAACTTCAAAATGATGGAATTTAAACTCGTGCTCCGGCAAAATACTTTTTTGTAATTGCCGAGCTTTATCTATATCTGCTTTTAACAGATTTGCACTATGAGAAATTTTTCTCTGTCTTATTTGTGATGTTAAAGCAGTTGCGATGATGCTTAAATTTACTCTTAGTTCATCATCAATATTTTTTGAATTTAGCGCAAGAACATATTCGTAAAATGGTTTGTCTTTAATTTTGGTCTTATACCCAACCCCCGATGCTGAATATTTAAATATTCCTTTTTTACGTAAAGCTTCAATTGTTTCATGTCCAAGAATTGTTCTTGATTGTGCAAGTTGTTCAAATACCGGGTAATCTAAAGCACGAATAATAAAATTTTTATCGATCTTATCAATCTTGCCTGTCTGGTACAGGACTTTATATCCTTCTATTTCAGGGTACAATTTCCAGATTCTTCCACCGGTAAAGTCTGTTGATTCATCATGAACAATTTCGTTTATTACAGTAGTAAGCATCTCTTCATCTGAAGCAAATTTTTGAGATGCAATTGTTTCTACGGTTTTATGTATTTTTTTTTGATCCAAAATTTTCCTTTATAATTATTCGCTGTAAAAATCTATCATTTGTTTAATTGCTCTTTTACAAACCGGGCAAAAATTATCGACTGAAATCGATTTCATCGAACAATCCTGCATCGGTCTGTAAACTCCTTTTGAAACATACCCGCCGCCTTCATAGACGCCTACTGTATTTTTAAATTCTTTGGTTGCCGGAGTTGGGATCGGTGTGGTATTATCAATCATATTTTTCCACTTTGAATCAAAATTAACTAATGTGGTTAAATTCGGGTCAAGCGGTTCAACATCAAGCGGATAGAATTCGTTATATGCAACATCGGATGTATAATATTCATCTCCCAGACCGGCAAATCCATGCCCAAATTCATGAGTAAAAATATATTCGCTGTAATTATTGTCGCTGACACAAACCGAGTAATGATTATAGATTGCTCCCCCGCCATATTTTTTTGTATTTACCAGAATAAATATCTGATCATATGGTGCATTAGAAGCAACATCACGCAAAGTTTTATTATCGCTTGTCATCAAATATCTATCAAGATCAAACATGTAAAATTGTGAATTAACAATTGTGTTTTTCCAGATATCTTCTGCCGGTATGTCGGTCCCGGATTCTTTTGATGGAGCCTCTACTCCCCAAATATTAAACTTGTTTTTATTTTCTTTATATGGCGAAGCATTAAAAAGATATTCTGCAAATTTCTCACAATCTTTTTTAAATTTTTCCATTTCATCTATTTTATATCCATCCGGAATAATCACAATATCCACAGCTTTATCAGATTCATTGCTTTTCATTACTTCAAAACTACTGTACTCAAGCGTCCGTTCAGTTTTAATAAAATAGCTTTTTGGATTTACTGCATATTCAAATTTTTTATGCAAAACATTTTTTTTATCCCTGGAATAAAATTCAACAACAACATTATTTTTAGGATAAGGCATAACAATAGTTTCGCTGAAGCTTTTAATCGTTAGCTTTGCTTCATCTGTCGTCTGCCACTCACTAAACAAAGTTGAGTAAGAATGAGAGTAAATTTCTTTGTCTGAATCAACATCTTTGACCACAATTTTATATTTGCCGTAATCAAATTTATCTAACAAATTTGTTTTTGATCCACCCCAATACGGTTCTTCAATCAATTCATCAAAAGAATAAAAATCACTTGTATCGTTTCCGGTGTGAAAATAATCCAGCCTTAATGTTTTGCTCTCAAAGTATTGATCAAAATTTATTTGAGAGAATATCAAATTTGAAAATAACAGAATTGCAAACAGAGTTTTCTTCATATAGTATATTTCAAAATTTGTCAGTCTGAGCCGTCGAAGACTGACAGTATATTAATTGTCACACATCGACAGGCTCAGTGTGACATGGAATTTTATAAGAGTATTAATAATGAGAATGCTAAAAAACTTTTCTTGAACCCGGTTTTACTAAATCTAATTTCCCTTCTTTACAAATCGCACACTCTTCAGGTGAATATGAAACAGCATTTAATCTTAGTGATGGAAAAAACTCATAACCAAAATTAACTGTACCATTACTGCGATCAACAATACTTCCTACTCCAACTATCTCTGCTCCAAACTTCTTAACGATTTCAATAACTTCAAATACAGATCCTCCGGTTGTAACAACATCTTCACAAACTAAAACTTTTTCGCCTTTGGATAGAGAAAATCCGCGGCGCAAAGTCATCTCTTTATTTTCTCTTTCTGTAAATATGGATCTTTTATTTAATTGTCTTGCGACCTCATAACCTACGATCATTCCGCCCATTGCAGGAGCGATTACCGTATCGATTTCATAATTCTTAAAATGATCAGCAATTAAAGAACAGATTTGCGAAGTATATTCCGGATACTGTAATACTTTTGCACATTGAAAATACTGGTTGCTGTGTCTTCCTGAAGTTAAAAGAAAATGCCCTTCCAATAAAGCTTCTGTGCTTTTAAATATTTTTATCACATCTTCATTATTCAAGTTCATCAAGATAATCCTCCAGTGCTCTTATTGCTTTTGTATCATTTAATTCTTTGGCTACTTTTAATCCGGTGCGATAATAATATTCAGCATCTTCCACCTCGTTATTATTTTCTTTAAGGTTGCCGTAAGTAATGTAAGCCTGAATATATTTGGGATCCTTTTTTATTAAATCTTTCAGATACACTTCAGCCTCATCATCCTCATTATTTTTTAAGTACTCTTTTACAATGCTGTATATTATATCCGGATCCAAAGGATTTTCATCATATTTATCAAAAAGATCATCGAGCCGCGTACTCATTTTATTCTTTCCTCTATTTTTTGTGCAAGCGAGAAATCTTTTTTTGTCACTCCACCAGCACTGTGAGTTGAAATTGTAATCTTAACTTTATTCCAGGAAAACATTAAAATATCAGGATGATGATCCATTTTTTCTGCCTCCATTCCAACTGCATTTACAAAAGACAATGCTTCTATAAAATCCTTAAACTTAAATTGTTTAGAAATTGAAGCTTTTTCAAAACTCCAACCTGAAAACTTTGATAGATTAACATCGATTTGTTTCTGATTTAACTTACTCATAATGCACCTGAAGTTTTAATGATTGCTATATAAAAATAAACAAAAAAAAGCGCATCCTAAAGAATGCGCTTATAAATGGTTGAATAAAATGATAGAATTATTTTAGAAGTATCATCTTTTTAGAACTAATAAAACTTCCTGCTTGTAGTTTGTAAACATAAACACCGCTTGGTAGTTGTGATGCATCAAAGTTTATTGTGTGGCTGCCTTTTGTCTGGAATTCATTTAATAAAACAACAACTTTTCTTCCAAGTATATCAACTAT
>JACZKY010035947.1_pt1 | contig 16419 bp, 18 predicted proteins | sample 8237611 | NCBI WGS metagenome assembly JACZKY01 (sample SAMN16148055, study PRJNA663545) | marine sediment metagenome | biome: sediments and biomass from bioreactor inoculated with such sediments; feature: coastal sediments; material: methane- and iron-fed bioreactor; isolation source: Bothnian...
ATCCCGCCCCCTTCCCTCCCTCTCCCCCGGCGCCTTCGACGCCCTTCTCTCCCACGACTGGCCCGGCAACGTGCGGGAGCTGCGCAACGCGATCCAACGCGCGGTGGTCATGGCGGAAGGCACGCAGCTTCTCTTCGGGGACTTTTCCTTCCTTCGCGACGGCGAGAAAGGGAGCTCCGTCTCCGCGGACGCCGTGGGACTAACGCGCTGGGAGCAGGCCGAGCGCGCCAACATCCTGGCGGAGCTTTCCCGCCAGGGGGGAAACAAGACCCGCACCGCCCGCACGCTCGGGATCGCCAAGTCCACCTTGTTCGAGAAGCTCAAGAAGTACGGGATCGGCAACCCGGAGACCGTCCGGTAATCGGACCATCGGTCCGGATTCCTTCCGGCATCCCGCCGTTCGTTCCGCACCTTTTCCCTTTCCTCCCCTAACGATTCAAATCGACGGTCGATTTCATTTCGCATCCCGACCCGTTCCGGGCATCGGTATTGCTACGCCTCCCTTCCATCCAAAACGAAGGGGGGAACGAAATGAAACAGTCGATCGGGAAGAACCGGAAGGGTCAGGGGTTGACGGAGTACATCATCATCACGGCGCTCGTGGCGATCGCGGCGATCGGGGTCGTCAACATCTTCGGCAACCAGTTGAGGAACCAGTTCGCCACCATCGTCGCGGCGATGTCCGGCAATAAGACCAGCAAAGTGGAATCCCTCAAGGACAAGGCCGCCAAGGAAGCCAACCAGAAGGACTTGTCCAACTATGCCGGCTCCAAGTAACCGGGGAGCGGCCATGGTCGATTTCCTGCTATCGGGAGTCCCGGTCCTCATCCTTCTTATGGCGATCCTCCAGCTGTCGTTGCTGTGGATGGGCAAGGGGGCGGTGGATACCGCCGCGCATCTCGCCGCGAGGAAGTTCGCCAGAAATGCCCGGGCGGACTTCCAGAACGCCAGGCAGGCGGCATTTCTGGAAGCGTACCGCACCTGCCTGGAACGGCCGGGAGGATCGCTCTCATCCGTGGCGATGACGACCCTCGACATCACCCGGGACGGTGGCGGGAAAACCGATCGGGCTGCAGCCGGGGAGGCGCTCTGCGTCCGGCTGACCCACGGAGTGGAGTTGATCGTGCCGTGGGTCGACCGGATCCTCTACCTGCTGTCTCCCGGCAAGAAAGTCCAGGTGGGAGACCGGTACTACCTCATGCTTCAGTCCGCCCGATGGGTAACGGTGGAATGACTATGATCGGATACTTCTCCCGCCAGGCTCTTTTTGTCCGCACCGGGAACGGCGGGCAGGCAACGGCCCTCTTCCTGGTCGTCGCCGCCGCGCTGATCTCCACGGTCTTCGTATCGATCGCGCTGAACAACATCTCGGTCGCCAGGGTGGCCACTTCCAACGCAGTGGACGCCATCGCCCTGAACGCGGCGACGTGGGAAGCGAGAAGCCTGAACATGATCGCGGCACTGAACGACGGGGTGGCCCAGTGCCTCCGGGTGATCCGCTGGACCTGCGTTGTCTGGGCCGCGCTGGCGGTCGCCGCGGCGTTCGGAGTCGGGGTACCGCTGTTCATGGAGTACACCCCCTACGCGAGGAAGCTGATCCGGGGATATTGGGAAACCGCGCACCAGTTGGTGTCCTGGAGCGAAAAGATCCGGGACGCCGCTCCTTTCCTGGTATTGGGGGAAACCGCCGCGCTTGCGAAAAACCGCAACGTCACCGGACTCCTGTTCCCCATGAATCCGAAAGGCGCGCATGACGGGGAACAGACCCTCGAACTGCACCTGGAAGCCGGCCCGCCGGTGTTCCTCATGGACGCCGTCCTGCCGATCTCGTCCGCGCTGGAACGCCTGAAGAAGATCAAATTCGCCAAGAGCGCGGCAAGGACGGTGATCGCCTTTCTGGACGGCACCTTGAGGTCGATTCTCGGGAGCGGGAAGGAACCGATCCGGATGCTGGTCCCCGAAAAGGATTTCGCGGAACGGCAGATCGTCCGATTCGTCGGAGTCCGGCCGGTCCCCGAGCTTCCCATCCCGTTCTTTGACCTGGACGAAAAGGAAAGGATCTCCGATGAAGCGCAAGCCGAACCGTACGGAGGCGGTTCCGCGGAGATGACGTGGAAATCCCGGCTGATCGAAAGGAAGAAACAATGAAAACGCATTGGAAGGCTTTCGAGGGGCAATCCCTCGTGGAGATGGTCCTTATTCTTCCGTTGATGCTGATCCTCCTGGCGGGAGGCTACTGGGCGTTCCGAAATCTCGATTTTTCCGGTTCCACGGAATCGGCCGCCCACGCGCACATGCTCAGGACGGGGAGGAGGCTTCCCGCCATAACATCCCAACTTTCCCGGACGATCCTGCCCGAGGACGGCCCGGTGAAACTTCATGCCGAAAACAAACCGCTGGCCGACAGCCTGCCGCTTTTCGGAGGGCTGTCCGGAAGGACCTTCGCGTCGGCGGCCGTTTCCCTTCCGAGAGAACCGGTGGGTGCGTTCATCGACCTTCCGGACCACGCCGTCCGCCGCGAGGCGGAAGGAGCCGTGGACTGCTGGGGGAAAACCACGAAATCCGGATCGGCGATCCGGAGGACCGTCACGGGGATCGTTTTGTCGGGGGCGATGCGATGAAACGGATATCCCTGTACGGATCGTTGGCCGCCTTTGCGACGCTGCTCCCCATCCTCGCCGCAACAAGCGGAGATGCCCGAAAGAGCGGCTTCTCCCACCCCACCGAGGTTTCCATCGACGGCAGATCGTTTGTCGCGGAGGAATCCTTTTCCAGCGACTCCACCCTCCTCCGCCGGGAATTGGAAAAACTGGGGTTTCGACCCTCCGAAACGTTCGACATCCCCGAAGACCCACGAACCCGTGCTTCCGTGTTTTCCGAGAAACTGGTCGGAGCCGTGGAACCGCGTCCCGTCGTTGCGCCGAAGGTCCCCCGGGGATTGACGACGGACCATGCCATCCGGATGTCCGGGGACGGCCGGACCGTCGAGATCGTGACCGGCAGGCTGGAATCCGGCCGGGCGGCGGCGGTATCCGCCCGCCTTGCCGCCGAAGGGTGGGCGGCCGTCTCCATGGAACGAAACCCCCGGATGTCTCGCATGCTCCGGAAAGCTCAAGGAAAGGAGACCACTGTTGTTTGCCTGGATGAAACGGAAGGCAGCTTCCTTCTCCTCCGCAAACTGGAGCGGTAAAGCCATGGAACTGCTTCCCATGGGCGTGGGAGTGCTTCTCGTGGCGCTTGCGCTCGCCGCGGCGGGGAAAAGGGTCTCCACGGTGGAAGCGGACCTCCGTCGTCGGGCCCGTCCGGTGGAAGTGGTCGTCGCGTCGGTCCCGATCCCGGCAGGGGACGAGTTCACCCGGGAGAACCTGGCGAAGAAAGCCGTCCCCGCCTCCGGAACGGGAAAGCGCAACATCCCGGCCGGGGACTTCGAGCTCCTGATCGGAGCAAGGTCGAAAAGCGCGATCGACCCCGGCGAACCCGTGCTGTGGACCGACGTGGAGGAACCGTTCGACGCGGATACCTTTTCCAGGCTGGTTCCCTCCGGCAGAAGGGCCCTTACGATCGGCGTCGACCTGACCTCTTCTTTCGCCGGCCTGCTGCAGCCGGGAGACCGTGTCGATCTTCTCGCGGAGCGTACCGACGTCAAAACTTCCTCATGGATCCGGGATATTCCCGTCATCGCCGTCGACCGTCACCACAACCGGCTGGCGCGGTCCCAGGAAAGCCCGGAAACGGGCACGGTCACCCTCCTCGTGACACCGTGGCAAGGCGCCGGCATCGCCAAGGCATCTTCCACCGGAAGGCTTCATTGGTTCTTGAGGAATCCCGACGACAACACGGTTGCATCCCCGCCCCGCGCCGGAAACGACCCTGCGGGCCTTCCCGTGGAAATCTGGAAAGGCGGCATCAGGATCCCTATGCAACCTGCAGTCGCCGGGACGCCATTGTGAGGCCTTCCCTCCTTGCGCCGGCATGCGCCTTCGCCTCCCTCATATTGTTTGCGGGCTTCGAATCGTTCGCGGGAGAAACGATCCGCCTGCGCTCCGGCTTCCAGAAAATCCTCGATCGGACGGGAGTGTCCCGCCTCTCCGTGGGGAATCCGGAGGTCGTCGAGGCCCAGCCGCTCCCCAAGGGGGAGGGGATCCTGCTCGTCGGGAAGAAGGAAGGAGAAACCGACCTCGTCCTTTGGGAAAAAGGGGTCCGCAGGGAATACCGCATCGAGGTGGGATCCCGCAAGAACCCGGTCGCCGAGGATGCACGGCATATCGCGAAGACATTCTCCGGGCTGGCCGTCACTGAAGCCGGAGGGTCCGTGATCATCGGAGGCGCGGTCGCCACGGCCCAGGAGAAAAAGATTCTCGAGGATTTCGCACGGGATCATCCCGGGGTCCACCTCCGCGTTTCTCTCCCCGAGGAGAAGAAAACCCTTCTCCATTACGATCTCAAGATCCTCGAAATCGGCCGGGGGGAATCCGCCCAGTTCGGGGTGCGTTGGCCGGATGCGATCCCCTTCAGCCTGGAGACCGCCGCGGGGAACGATTCCGGCAGAACGATCTCCGTCGGAACGAATTTCGACGTCAGCCTGAACCTTCTGCTTGCCAACGGGAAAGCCCGGATCCTGACCAATCCCCGCCTGGCATGCGAAAGCGGCGAGGAAGCCACGTTTCTCGCTGGAGGGGAAATCCCGATCGTGATCATCACTCCGGAAACGCGAAAGGTGGAATGGAAAACGTACGGGATCATCCTCCGGATCCACCCGACCATGGTCCAGAAGGGGAAGATCCGGACCAAGGTCACGGCCGAGGTCAGCTCGGTGGATCACGCCAGCGGCAGTTCCGATGTCCCCGGGTTCCTGACCCGCCGGGTTTCCACCCATTTCTCCACGTCGCCCGGGGAAACCGTGATGCTCTCCGGACTGGTGAAAAACGAGATGGCGAAGGACGTCTCCAAGGTCCCCCTGCTGGGACAGATCCCCGTCCTGGGAGAACTGTTCAAATCGAGGAGTTTCCGGGAGAACCAGACCGAGTTGGCGATCTTCATCACCCCCAGGGAGGTTTCGGGGGACGCGGCGCCGGAGGCATCGGAATGGGACCGGAAAGCCTCCACATCGAAGGATTCCATGCGACTCCGGTTGCTGGATTGAGGAGGAACCCCCATGTACGGCACCATCCGCAGAAAAATGCACCAAACCGTCCTTTCCCGATTGGACGCGCGCAAAATGGGCCTCTCGTTCACGGAGGACCTCGACCGGTGCAAATCCCGGGCGGATGAGATCCTTCAGGGGGAGATGTCCGGCATTTCTTTGATCGACACGGAGAAGGAATCCCTTCGGAGGGAGATCCTCGACGAAATCTTCTCCTACGGCCCGATCACTCCCCTGCTGGATGATCCCTCCATTTCCGAAATCATGGTCAACGGCAGCGATTCCATCTATGTGGAAAAGGAAGGGAGACTGCTTCCGTACGAAGGGAGGTTCCTTTCGGAGGATTCGCTCCGAGTCACCATCGACCGGATGGTTTCCAGGGTGAACCGGCGTCTCGACGAATCCTCTCCCTATGTCGATGCGCGGCTTCCGGACGGTTCCCGGATCAACGCGATCGTACCTCCGGTCAGCCTGACCGGTGCATGCCTGACGATCCGCAAGTTCCGACGCGAGGCGTACTCCCTGGAGGAACTGGTGAATATCGGTTCCCTGACCCGGGAATCCGCTGAATACCTTCGGGACGCCGTCGTCGCCCGCAGGAACATCATCGTTTCCGGGGGGACCGGCTCCGGAAAAACCACCCTGCTGAACGCCCTTTCCGGCTTCATCCCGGAGGAAGAGCGGATCGTCACCATAGAGGATTCGGCCGAAATCCGTCTCCAGAAACCCCATGTCGTCCGGTTGGAATCCCGACCGCCCAACATCGAGGGAGGGGGAGCGGTGACGATACGGGACCTGGTCCGCAATTCCCTGAGGATGCGCCCGGATCGCATCATCGTGGGGGAGTGCCGCGGAGGGGAGGCGCTCGACATGCTCCAGGCGATGAATACGGGCCATGACGGCTCTATCACCACCGGACACGCGAACACGCCGCGGGACATGCTTCGCAGGCTGGAAACCATGGTCCTGCTCTCCGGTATGGAAATCCCAATCCGTGCGATCCGGGAGCAGATCGCCTCGGCTATCGACCTGATCCTCCATACAAACCGCATCCAGGGGGGAAAACGCGCCGTCACGTCGATCACGGAGGTGACCGGGATGAACGATTCCCAGATCCTGCTCCAGGAGGTCTTCCGCTGGGCCAAGGGCGACGCCGGAAGCTTCCGCGAGGGCCGGCTCGTTCCCACCGGCATTCCTTCGCGTTTTGTCGAGGATGGAGACCCGGCGTGGGGCTGACCGCCCTCGAAGCATGGTTGTTCTTCGCGGGATCGGCGTTGATCGTCCGGTTCCTCCTCCGCATCGTCCTTCCGGAAGCCTCGCGGCGGCTCGCTTTCGCCTCCGGACGCCATTCCGACAGGCTGCGCGAGGAATTCATCCACCTTCCGCCGGCACGGGTCGCCTCCGCGCTGCTTCTTTCCGGCTTCCTTTTCGGATCCGTCGCGCTGGCGGTCTCGAAATCGTCGACAGCGGCCGTCGCTTCCGGCGTCATTCCCGTCTTCCTCGCCGGTACATTCATCCGGTGGTACCGGAACCGGCGGAAGAAAACGATCCTGGCCCAGCTTCCGGTGATGCTCGACCTGCTCGCGGGGCACCTGAAGGCGGGCCACAGCCTTCCCGAGTCGCTGTCGGAAACCGTTCCCCTCCTGCCCACCGGCATCCGCGAGGAGATGGCCTGGGTCCTCCAGCAGAACCGTCTCGGAACGCCGCTGGCCGAAACCTTCTCGCTCTGGGAGGAACGGATGCCGTCTGAGGATGTCTCCCTCTTCGTCAGGCCTTTGCGGGCGGCGCTGCCCGGAGGAGGAAACATCGTCGACCTCCTTGAGCAGACCCGGGACATCCTCCGGCGCCGGATCCGCACGAAGGAGAAGCTTCGGAGCATGACCGCCCAGGCTCGCCTCCAGGCGGTGGTCCTGACTCTGCTTCCCCCCTCTTTCGCCGCGGTGCTGTCAAGGATCGACCCGGGGTTTTTCCCGAACCTCATCGGGACCCCTCAGGGGAAAGCCATCCTGCTGATCGCGGCCATCCTGCAGGCCCTGGGCTGGGTGACCATCCGGAAGATCCTTTCGGTTCGCCCGTGAAGGCCCAGGACATCCTCCTGATCGGATTGCCGATGCTGATCGGAGGGGCGCTCGTAGCGTCCTCGGTCCGGCGGGCCCTTTCCGCGCATCCGCTGCGACGCATTCCGGAGGCGTATCGGGTCCGTCACTCCGGGCTGCTGGAATGGCTGATCCGGAAGGACATCGTTCGCATGCCTGGGGTCTGCCTGATCGATCCCGTCCGCCCGTGGCTCATGGGGGAGAGCGTGGGATTCCTCGTCCTGCTCGCGGGATTGTCGATGGACCGCACCGTGGCCGGGACATTACGCCTCGCTCCCATCGCCCTCCTTTCCGGAGGCTTCGCGGCATGGGCCGCCCTCCGGGGGGCGTCGCAGGAGGCGCTCCGGTCCGTGCAAAGGGACCTGCCCGTCGCCTGTTTCCTGCTTTCCCTCCTGCTGGAATCCGGGATGGGGGCTTCCGCCGCATTGCAGGAAACGGCATCCTCGATACCTCCCGGCGCCTTGTCCCGCGAACTGGGGGAACTTACCCGCGCCCGTTCCCTGGGGATCTCCCGCGGCGAATCGATCGAACATTCCCGGCGGCGGGTCCCTCTGGAGGATTACCGGCTCTTTCTGAACCACATCCTCCAGGGGGAGCGGCTGGGGATCGGACTTTCCAGGAGCCTGCGCGGGATCTCCGGCAAGATGCTCGAGAACCAGGACCACCGCGCGGAAACGATCGCGCAGCAAGCCGCCGTAAAGCTGCTCTTCCCCCTCGTCTGTTTCATATTCCCGGCGGTGTTCCTCATCATCCTGTCGCCGGTGATCCTGGGACTCTGGGGAAAATTCTTGAGGTGAGAGCGATGACATCCTTGAACAGATTCCGGTGCGGCTGCCTTTTTCTCGCGATCCTCCTTCTGGCGCCCGCGGCCGGGCACCCGTCGGAGAAAAATACTCCCCGCCCGAAGGATAAGACGACGACGGCTTCCACCGTCGACAGCAAGATCCTGCTCTCTATCCGGATCGCGAAAGCCAGGAAGGCGCGGCGGGGAATCGCCTATTACACGAGCGTTGCCCGGCAGCGGAAAAACCGCGGTACCTCTACCGCGCATCCCCCGTCATCCGCACGATGATCTTCGGGTTTTTCCCGGGGCGCACGACCACTTTTTGCGCCTTGTCAACGCCGAGCGGCTCGTTCACGAATCGCAGCCGATGCTCACCCGCCGGGAGCCGGACGTCGATCAGCGGGGTGTCACCCAGGATCCGCTCGCCGACGTACACCCTTGCCCACGGGATCGCCTGGATCGCCTCCACGGTTCCCAGGATCGGGTCGAGTTCCGTGCGGAAGGTGTCGAGCTTCTCCAACGCGCCCGCCGGAATGGTTTTGCGCTCGAACCCTTCCCGCGATAGAACGATCCCCCGGCCGCCGACAAGCGACAGTTCCAGCCGCGCGGGTGTCCTGCCGATCGTCTCCCCGTTTTCCAGCAGGATGTCGGCGCCTTCGGGTTCCGTCTCGATCCGGACGAGTCGGGTCAACATCGGCGCGGGATCGGCGGGGCCGGACGCATTCGCAGCGAAACCGCGCGGGGGCGACACGAGGGATCCCCGGAGGGGAACGGCCTGCGCGCGCTGCCGCGCCGCTTCCCTCCCGCCACCCGTTTCCCTTGGGGCTTCTGGAACGGAAACGGCGGTTCGGGGAACCGGGTGGCCCGGGACTATCCTCTCCATCCAAAGAAGGACGCCGCCGGCTGTGATGGCGAATAACGCAGCTGCCGCCCCCGCCTTGAGCGTCTTTCCTCCCATGCCGTACAGCGGCGGAGGCTCCTTCACCATCGAAGGGGCGGGATCGTCCCTTTCGGCGAGCGGCGGCGCCGTCGCCTCCTCATCGGCGTGGGGGAAGAGGAGGTCCCAGTATCTGGCGATCTCGGTGGGCGTTGCCCGCAAGGGGCCCCGAGCGGCCAGCGCCGAAAGGAAATCCCCGGCCCCTCGATACCGTTTCGCCGGGTCCGCGGCGATCCCCTGCCGCACCGCCTCCGCGAATCCTTCCGCCGCCGCCGGGAACACGAGGCCGCCGTCGTCGAACCGGCGGACGCGCCCCAGCAGTTCTTCCGTTCCGCCCCCATCGAACAAGCGGCGCCCGATGAGAAGTTCCGCGGAGATCGCCGCGGCGGCGAACAGGTCCGAGGAAGGCGTCGCCGCCTCCCCCAGGGCCCTTTCCGGGGAAAAATAGGCCGCTTTCCCCGCCAGGGCGCCTTCCCCTTCTTCCGATTCCGCCGCGGCCCGCGAAATGCCGAAATCGGCGAGCTTCACGGCGCCCATGCGATCGAGCAGGACATTCCCGGGGGAGACGTCCCTGTGGACGATCCCCTTCTCGTGGAGATACAGGAGGCCCGACCAGATCCCTTCCACCCAGTGGCGCCAGACCCCGGGGGGGATCGGAACCCTGAGCTGCCGGGCCTGCGCGGCCGCCTGCGCGAGGTCCCAGCCCTCCACGTATTCCATCGCGAGGTAGTACGCGTTTCCCTCCTTGCCGAAATCGAACACCTGGATCAGGTTGGGATGGGACAGCGACGCGGCCAGCCGCGCTTCCGCGGCGAAGAGCGCGCGGAACCGGGGGTCCTCGGCGTGCCTCGGGTGAACGATCTTGAGGGCGACCCGCTTGCGGAATCCTCCCTCGCCCGGAAGGAGGCACAGGTACACTTCGGACATCCCGCCGGAGGCGATTTTCCGCAGGACGCGGTATTTGCCGAACCGCCGCGGCTCCAAGGCGCCTTCAACCGCCGCCTTTAGCTATCGGCAAGGTCGCCGCCATCGGCCCGTCAACCTCTTGCCTGCGGGCGCGCGGGAAACTCGAACTCGAAAACCGACCCGCGCGGATCGTTGCTCCTCGTCCGGACGGTCCCTCCGTGGTCGATCGCGATCGCGGTCACGATGGCCAGCCCCAGCCCCGTTCCGCCCGCCCGCCGGGAGAAATACGGCTCGAAGATCCGGTCCCGGTCCCCTTCGGGGATTCCCGGCCCGTCGTCCGCCACGGTGATCCGCGCTTTGCCCGTTTCGGCGTCGAACGAGCAGGAGACCTCCACGGTCCCCCGGTCGGCGAGGGCCGCGGCGGCGTTTTCGAGCAGGTTGGTGAGCGCGCGACGGACCTGGATGGGATCGAACCATGCGGAAGGCAGCTCCCCCGCCCGGAACTCCCACCGGATGCCGGGATGTGACGTCCGGTACATCTCCACGACCTGCCGGACCTCTTCCGGAAGATCCCCTTCCGACAGCAGCGGGGCAGGCATCTTGGCGAACCGGGTGAACTCGTCCACCAGCCGCTTGAGCGTGGACACCTCGGACAGGATCGCCTGCGTGCACTCGGCGAACACGGGATCGCCCGCGTGCTCCTCGGCGTACTTCCGCTTCATCCGCTCGGTCGAAAGCTGGATGGGGGTCAACGGGTTCTTGATGTCGTGGGCGATCCTGCGGGCGACCTCCCGCCACGCCAGGACCCGCTGCAGGCGCATCGCCTGGGACAGGTCATCGAAGGCGATGACCAGCCCCATGTAGTCCCCCTTGTCGTCCCGAAGCGAGGTGAGGCTGACCCGCAACGCGATCGTCTTCCCCCCGATGACCAGCTCCACCTGCCGCTCGACCTGTCCCGCCTCGGCGGTGCCCGCTTCCCGGTACAGGTCCCGGATCGCCTCGTAATGATCCTCCTGGACGACGTCCCGGTACAGGCAACCCAGCGCGGTTTCGGTGGAGATCCCCAGCAGGCGTCCCGCCACCTTGTTGATCGTCGAGATGCGGGCGTGGCGGTCGATGACGACGACCCCCGTGGAGATGTTGTCGAGGATCGTCTCGATGAACTGCGTCCTGCGGTGAAGCTCCTCGTACGTCGTGATGAGGGACGCGTGCGCCTCCTCCAGGTTGCCCTTCATCCCCTTGAGGTCGCCGGTCATCCGGTTGAAGGAGGCGACCAACGTTCCGAACTCGTCGTCGGACAGGTAATCGAGGGACACGTCGAGGTCTCCCCGGGCCACCCGTTCCGTTCCTTCCGCGAGCAACTGCACCGGCACGGTGATCCGGCGGGCGAGGTAGATCCCCATCCAGCTGGCGGCGAAGACGATGAGGAGCGTGATGAGGATGAGGATCCCCACGTAGCTGGCCCGGATCGGGTCGTCCAGGAGCCGGACCTGGTGGTACCCGGCGTACGCCTCCTTGATGTTCCGGATCCGGGCGACCTCCGCGGGCGGAATCGCCTTCACGGCGGCGACCAGCCCGTTTCCCGGAACGGGGACCCAAGCGACCGCGTACCCCTCCCCGATGAAGGTGCCGCCGTCTTTCGGGCGGTTTCCCGGGGCGTTCAGCCGCTGCAAAATTTCGGCGTCCGGGCCGCCCTCCGAGGCCCCCTCGACGGCCACCGTCTCCCCGTCGCGAAGGAACAGGATCGAGACGTCGTTGTCCTGCCCGGTGCGCGCGAAGCGGAGCGCCTCCGCGGCGTCGGCGGAGGTCGACTCCGGCCCAAGCAGGTTCGCCGCCCCCCTCGCCATCGGAAGCATCTCCGCCGCGTCCTTGTCGAGCTTCTGCTGGGCGATCTTCAGGGCGCCGTCGAGCGCGGCCCCCACCCGCGCTCCGATCCACGACTTGATGCTCGTCGTGGTGATGTTCGTCGCGGCGACGAACAGCAGGGCCGTGGGAACGAGGGAGAACAGGATGAAGATGAGCACCAGGCGGGACCGGATCCTGGAGCCCAGGATGTTCCTGCGGCGGTCGAGGAGGATCTTGAACACGTTCCTGGAGACGAGAAAGATCAGGAAGACGACGAGGATGACGTTCAGGTTGATCAGGGCGAAGATGACGATATTGCCTGAGAAGGCAACCTGCCCACCTGAGGCGACCAGGTACGCCTGGATCAGGGTCAGGGCGACGACCAGGGTAAGGATGATCCCGATGGCCCAACGCTCCCGGCGCCGCCTTGTCCTCTCTTCCTCCGGGGAAAGACCCGGTCGGACGTTCAGGTGGGAGCTCACGGGGCGGTGAGCGGGCCGCGGGCCCACCCGGTTTCGACGTCCCACAAGGAGGAAAAGAACACGATGGACCGGAGCGGCTCCGAGAGCCCGGCCCGGTCGAGGCGGACGCGCACGCCGGCCTGGTACGGCTTCCCCCTGGCGACTTCACCGGTGACGGGGACCGTCACCTCGAAGCTGCTCATCCGTGCGAGCGCCTGCCGGATGTCCGGAAAGATCTCGTCGCCGCCGCGGTGGTGGTGGAGCCTGTAGACCCGGGAAAGGACGTCGTACCGGATGGATTGCGTGTACCGCGCTTCACCGACCGTGACGTCGAGCCAGTTGCGGTGGACCCGTTTGACCTCGACGCGGATCCGGAAGGAGATCTCGATTCCGCTCTTCAAGGCCTCCACCATTTCCGGCGAGAAGGCGTTCTGCAGCCGGAAGCGGACCCTGGCCTCCTTCCCCTCGATGGTCCCGCCGACGTGAAGAATCTTCGGGGAAGGCGACTCGGCGAGCGCCCTTGCCGGAGAGGACATCAGGAGAAACAACGTGAAGAAAGCCGCGAGGAAGCGCACGTCCACCCTCCGGGCACATTCAATCGAAGCTGACGACGGGGGATGTCGCCAGCGGCACAAGCGCGCGGTCACGAGCCTCCGAACAGGTCGTCCTGGACGGCCGATTTCGGGACGGCCAGACCCATGTGTTTCCACGCCGCCGGCGTGGCGACGCGCCCCCTAGGGGTCCGCTTCAGGAAACCCTGCTGGATGAGGAACGGCTCGTAGACGTCCTCGATCGTGTCCCGCTCCTCGCTCACCGAGGCGGAAATCGTTTCCACGCCCACCGGGCCGCCCTGGAAATTTTCGAGGATCACCCGCAAGATCTTCCGATCCATCACGTCGAGCCCCAGCCGGTCCACTTCCATCCGGAGCAGCGCGTTGTCGGCGATCTCCCGGGTGACGACCCCGTCCCCGTTCACCTGCGCGAAGTCGCGGACCCGGCGCAGCAGCCGGTTGGCGATCCTCGGCGTCCCGCGCGAACGCCTGGCGATTTCCCTCTCCCCCTCCGGGGCGATCCGGATGGAAAGGGACGCGGCGGAGCGGCGGACCACCTCTTCCAGTTCCTCCTGCCCGTAATACTCGAGGCGGAACGGCATGCCGAAGCGGTCCCTCAACGGGGATGTGAGCAGCCCGGTGCGGGTGGTGGCCCCGACGAGGGTGAACCGCGGAAGGGGGAGGCGGATCGACTTGGCCGACGGCCCCTGGCCCAGGATGATGTCGAGCGCGAAGTCCTCCATCGCGGAATAGAGAAGTTCCTCCACGATGCGGCTCAGGCGGTGGATCTCGTCGATAAAGAGGACGTCCCCCGGTTCCAGCGCCGTCAGGATCGCGGCGATGTCCCCCTTCCTCTCGATCGCGGGACCCGACGTCGTGCGGATTCCAACGCCCATCTCGTTGGCGATGATGTGCGCGAGGGTGGTTTTCCCCAGCCCGGGAGGCCCGGAAAGCAGGACGTGGTCGAGCGGTTCGCCGCGTCCCTTCGCCGCGGCGATGTACGTCCCCAGGTTCGACACGACGGCGGCCTGGCCGATGAATTCGGCCAGCCGCTTCGGGCGCAGCGACGCGTCGACCGGAATTTCCGCTTCCCCCGTGTCCGGGCTCAAGATCCTTCCGTCCACCCTCCCCCTCCAGAGACCGGTCGGACCACCGGCCGTGCTACCCTCGCCCTCCGGACAGGCGCCGCAGCGCCTCCCGGAGCAGCGCGTCCGCGGCAAGGTCGTCCCCGGGTTGCCGCCGGACCGCATCGATCGCCGCCTGCGATTCGCCGCGCGAGAACCCCAGCGCCGACAGCGCCTCCCGAGCCTCGCTTTCCGGCCCGCCGGACGCGGCGCCGGGCAGCCCTTCCGCCGGGGAGAACTCGACCGATACTTTCTTCAATCGGTCCGGCAGTTCCAGGGCGATCCGCTGCGCCAGCTTCTTCCCGATCCCCGGCACGCGGGTGAAGGCGGCGGCGTCACCTCTCGCGCAGCCCGAGAGCACTCCCGCGACGCCAAGCACCGACAGGACCGCGAGCGCGGATTTCGGCCCGACGCCGCTCACCCCGATCGTCGCGAGGAATATTTCCCGTTCCGTTTCCGTGGAGAAACCGAAGAGGTCGCCGCCCCCTTCTCGGAAGTGGAGGTACGTGCGCAGGAAGCAGTTCTCCCCTTCCGGGGGCAGTTCATTCCTCGTGGCGGCGGAGACATATGCGCGGAAGCCTATCCCGGCGCACTCCAGCACCACGAAATCCTTCCCGCCCCCGGCGAGGCGGCCTCTCAAGTGGTCGATCATCGTCGGACATCATAACATTTCTTCGCGGCCCGGACGTTTCCGGAACCCTGCTGCGGGCCTACCGGGGCAGATCGCGCGTGACGGCCCTGCAGAACGCCATCGCCAGGGCGTCGGAGGCGTCGGGAGGCATCGGGCCGTGCAGCCCCAGCAGCCTCGCGACCATCCCGGCCACCTGCTCCTTGGGAGCGCCGCCGTAACCCGTCGCGGACAGCTTGATTTCCTTCGCGCTGTATTCGAACACGGACAGCCCGTTGGCCCGGCAGGTCACGATCGCCGCGCCCCGGGCCTGCCCGAGCTTCAGGGCGGAAGAGGCGTTTTTCGCGAGGAACACCTTCTCGACCGCAGCCTCGGTGGGACGATGCAGCAGGATGATCCGGGAAAGCTCCGAATGGATCTTGTGGAGGCGATCGGGGAACGATTCGCCCCCGTCGAGGCGGATGACGCCCCACACCACGGCGGTCACGGCGTTCCCCCGCAGGTCGACGATGCCGTACCCGGTCTTCAGCGACCCCGGGTCGACGCCGAGAATACGCCGGGGGTCGCCGCTCAGCCGAACGCCTCCATCGCCTCGTCGGAGATGTCGAAGTTCGCCCACACGTTCTGGACGTCGTCTGACTCTTCCAGGGCGTTCATCAGCTTGAGCATGGATTCCGCGGGCTTGCCTTCGAGGTGGACGGTGGTCTGCGGGACCATCGCCACCTCGGCGGAAGACGCCTTCATTCCCCGCTCCTCGAGACCCTTCTTCACGTCCTCCAGCACCTCCGGCTCGCAGCGCACCTCGAACTCGTGCGATTCGGGATCGTTCGCCACGTCGTCCGCCCCCAGCTCGAGGGCGATGTCGATCAGCTTCTCCTCCTCGACCCCTCCCTTGGGCACGTTGACCGACCCCTTCTTGCTGAACATCCAGTTGACGCAGCCCGTCTCGCCGAGGTTGCCGTTGTACTTCGTGAAGGTGTGCCGGATATCTGCCACGGTGCGGTTCTTGTTGTCCGTCAGGACCTTCACCAGGACGGCGACGCCGCTGGGACCGTACCCCTCGTACAGGAACTCCTCGTACGAGACGCCCTCGAGATCCCCGGTTCCCTTCTTGATCGCCCGGGAGATGTTGTCGTTGGGCATGTTCACGGCCTTTGCCGCCAGGATCGCGGCCCGGAGCCGGGAGTTCCCCTCGGGGTCGCCTCCGCCGATCTTCGCGGCGGTGATGATTTCACGGGTGATCTTGGTGAATGCCTTCCCCCGCTGGGCGTCCGCCTTCCCCTTCTTGTGCTTGATCGAGCTCCATTTATTGTGACCTGACATGGGGAAACCGCTCCGTGAACTGGATTTTTAACCCAAAAAAAAGGCCCCTGCTCCGTTTCCGGCGCAAGGGCCCTAATTTAAATTCGGCGGCGACCTACTCTCCCACGGGGGTCACCCCGCAGTACCATCGGCGCTGGAGAGCTTAACTTCCGTGTTCGAGATGGGAACGGGTGTTTCCTCTCCGCCATCGCCACCGAAAGGTGTTAGCAATGCATAAGCGCAACCTGTGCGCCAACCGATTCTTCCCGCGCGTCCGAAAACTTTCATCCGTTGAATAGCGGTCAAGCCTCACGGGCGATTAGTACCGGTTAGCTAAACGCATCACTGCGCTTACACACCCGGCCTATCAACCTCGTAGTCTCCGAGGGCCCTTCAGGGGGATTAAATCCCCGGGAGACCTCATCTCAGGGCGGGTTTCCCACTTAGATGCTTTCAGCGGTTATCCCTTCCGCACATAGCTACCCAGCGATGCCCTTGGCAGAACAACTGGTACACTAGCGGTGCGTCCATCCCGGTCCTCTCGTACTAGGGACAGCTCCCTTCAAGTCTCCAACGCCCACACCAGATAGGGACCAAACTGTCTTGCGACGTTTTAAACCCAGCTCACGTACCGCTTTAATT
>JACZKY010056790.1_pt1 | contig 16401 bp, 17 predicted proteins | sample 8237611 | NCBI WGS metagenome assembly JACZKY01 (sample SAMN16148055, study PRJNA663545) | marine sediment metagenome | biome: sediments and biomass from bioreactor inoculated with such sediments; feature: coastal sediments; material: methane- and iron-fed bioreactor; isolation source: Bothnian...
GTCCGCCAACGTTGACCAATTCGTTCACTTCGAGTAGAAAGAAACCACCAGCGTCGCTGCGCTCCGAAAGGTGGACGAATTGCCTCGGAATCAGTGGCCGGTTTCCTTTGGAATGAGTGGACGAATTCGCCGGAATACGCACCTGAATGAACGTTGGATGATTATAGAAGAATAACCCCGCCGTTATCCGAAAAAACCTGGCAATCACGCAAGGTTAACCTATAACCACAGGAGGCTTCCATCTCGTTTCCGGATGGACACTAACTTGAGATCAGTCCGTAATAGTGGACACCATGAACAATTTTGAACAAAAAACAAGGGCCTCGCTGAAAGCAGCTAAGCCCTTGTTTTTATTATGGCGGAGGGGGGGAGATTCGAACTCCCGGTGGCTTGCGCCACAACAGATTTCGAGACGCTATTTCCCTAATAACTACAGCTACTTACAGCAATATACAACAATGAAACCGCCCACTTATGGACATTGTACTGTTGCGCTCATTTGCCCGATCTTGTAGCTTATTAATTACAAGTGTACCAAGAGTGTACCAAGGCGCCGGATTCTTATTCCTGCCAGCAACATCAATATCAACGCCCAGATCTACACGGCTACAGTCTCTTCCCTCAGGAGTTTTATTTATTAAGAAGCTCTAGCCTACTATGAATCAGAAGGTCGGAAGTTCGAATCTTCCGCGGCGCGCCATTTAAAGAAGAATCTCAGCACTTAATCGTTGCTGGGCCTTTCGTGTTTTTGGGTTAAATAAGCAATAGTTTTGGCAATATGGGATACTGGATAGACTAAAAGCCTGGGAGTGAGTTTAAAATTGCGGAAGTCAATTATTAGCAATGCTAGAATCTATTCTAGCACAAGAGGGACAAGGAACTTTACCATGAGGTTTAGCTTTTGTTAGGTAATGTTTCTTTTCTCTAACACACTTATGCCCGTTGATTATATTGCTAATTTGTGAATGAAACGTTTCAAAATCACCAGAATACATTCCGCCCCGAGCCCCTTCAAAACCACAATTCCACGCGGCAAGAGCCTGTCCATAATTTAACGCATCGAGGATGTAATCTTCCGAAAGAGACTTAAATTCTTTTACCCCACCATAACCAACTTTAGAGATCACCCCGGCTGTGCACCAATCACCTGACCCACACGTATCTGTCAATCTAGGTGCCTGAAAAGCAGAGACATACCTCCATTGCTTATTTCCCTTTTGATTATTGAAATGATATCTAAGTCCATCTCTCCCAAGGGTTTGAACCTCTAGTAGAATAGAGGAATTTTCTTTATTAGTAATTTCAAGATTACTCAATCTTTCATCAGAGTATTTCACAATGTGAGCTATACATAATATTTCTGTTAAATCATCATTTGTTGGCCTCTGCGAGGGCTCATAAACAACAACCGCACCACGTTGTGCTGCAAGTCGCGCTAGTTTTAAATTAGATTTGGAAATACGATCTACAAAAAAAACATTGGGCCCTAACATGGATTGTGCAATATAGTCTGTTTTGTCAGATGAAACGGCTTGATACCTAGGCAGGTCATGCCCACAAGATGGGCACTCCCAAACAAATCTGTGCTTGGGTAATCCCTTCCTGCATTTATAAATTTCTTGGACAATTATTGGGGCACTATTAATTGAATCCTCAAAGGAGAAATTAAGGTGGACCCCCCAACATTTTAAATCAGCCCTAAGCCTTTCAGATGCTGCACCGGCTCCTAATGTAGCGATTGGATAGGCATCCCAGCCCAAATATGACAGTATGGTCAAAATGTTCCCACAAGACCCACCTGCCCATGCATTAACTGGGAGGTTCTGATCTGCACTGACTACTAAATCCAGAGCTACTAAGCCAGCACCAAATATTGAAGGTTTGTTTCTTTGCATATTGTGCTCAAAATTAGAACTAATCATTATTCAAGGATAAACCTCTCCATGTAACCATACATGCACAAGGTGAGGTTCACAAGGCTGAAAAGGCAACGCTACTTCTTTGAATTCATATCCTACAGATTCAAGGTAGGCAATTGGTAGATCCCGCTCAAGTGAGGACATTAAAGCACCCAGAGACAATATCTTGCTTCCAGACGGTGACAAGATCAAAAGGGAGCCTCCTGATTCGGAAAATACAGGCTTTCTACGATCATCTATTTTAAGAATTGTGCGGTACAAATCTAGGGGATCGTTTTCCGCCGCATATATCAAATTACGTGTGTCCACTTCCCAAGCATCATCCAGTTCGGTCAAATAATGCTCGGACAATTCATCTCCCATTCTAGGGTTAGCTGAAGGAAAGGGTAATATCGGACAAATATCGTGAGGTCTCACAAAATTATATAATCTTCTTAACGTACTAACTCGGCCTTTAGCAAGTTGGGGCAACCAAAGTTTGGCCGCAGATGCGGTCGCATCTAGAGCCCAACCTCCTCTAAATCCATGAATAAAAGCTGGGGTGTCAGCATGAAGAGGTTTGATTCTTTCATCTGTACTGGGGTCATGTGCAACAAAAACGTGTAAATTTGCCTTTTCCTGAGGCCCGGATAAACGTTCAAAATAGTAACGAATAGTCGGAAAGCTCACACCTACCGAGAGGGCACTGGTATCGATGACAACGTCCGTAACATCCATTAAAGAGTATTGTGATACCAAGTTGACGGCGTTTCGCCCCCCAGTAACAGCATTATCCAAACCGAATATTTCGATTTGTTCAAATTTACTTCTTGCGAAGAAACCAGACAACTCATCCGCATTTTTTTTGCCAAGTTGGACTAAATTTTCATCAGGCCCTGGCCTGACTTCCTGAATGAAGATGGCTTCAGTGTTACTTGATGTTTCAGCAAAAAGCTTTGGGATCATGTGTGATCTTGGATCAAAACCTGCCCCAGAGATTAAAAGTGTTTTGCGAGAAGACTGGCTGAAATAATTCCCAATAAAGTCTTTTACATTTTCGCCTCTGTGAGAGACACAGGGATCCCATCTCATATTAGAGGGCATAACTTACACCCCATCCACAAAAGAAGCTAAGTCAGCTACTCTTCGTTCCAAAAACCCACCACGATGTGTAGTTAATCCATGATGAAGAATGGATATTCCTCCCAGTTCCACAAGACACCATTTTTTTTTCTTCGTCCCATAATTTGGAACTAAATTAAATGCGTTGTAGGCAACACCATACTGGAGAACTTGTGCAAGCTTAGGATAGACCCGAGGAATTGAATCAAATTCCTCTTGTAGGAATCCAAATGCATTTGCACCTCCACCAAGTGAGGCATTAGGCTCTAAGCTCTTCTCAATGCACTGGTCAGCAATACCGTTGACTATCTTACGCACAATCTGGTGTTGTGGAAAATCCCAATCTTGGATTATCTTCGATGCTTTCTCTCGTAACAGTTTGTGTTGAACATTGCTTTCTATGGTCGGGGCCTTAGATCTTATTATTTGAGTCTCAATATGAGCAACTAGCCTAGCGGCTAATTGTAAAAATTGTTCTGCATTTTCTGAACTTGAATCACATATTGAGTCAATTCCAAAGTAATAAGGTCTATCAAACTTGTGCATTAAATATATTTGAGCCCCGTCAATAACACCACTATCAACAGTAATCGGGCGTGAAGGCTCAATATTTTCATCAGAAAACAAAGATCTTTGTGGTATGCGCTTAGAATAGCGTTCGAGCAAAATTTTTATAGTTGCTAATTCGACATCTTCTCTAAATTTTTCAGCATTGTTCCCTGTGAAATAATTAGCTACTTCGCCTTCTAGAACTTTACGTCTTTCGTCTGAAATATTGTGTTTCTTTTGAGTAGAATCAACTTGTTGCGACAAACGATCAAGGACTGCTTTTGTGGGAATTGTGGGGTTCACTGAAAGTAAATTCCCTAGGTTGTGAAGCCCTCTTCTATTGAACACATCCATTTGGCGTAAGTACCTGCTAGACATATCTTTTGCCATTTTTCTAAAAGACCGTCTTTGCCCAGCTCTATCAGTGCCACTTTGCAACCATATTTCAGTAATTTCACGTGAACGTTTTAACCCCGGCTCATCGTCTCTGACTGTTCTCCGAGCTTCAGTTAAAACATCAGAAGGGCACAGTGCATCAATTCGTGTAAGAATCCAGCGAGCTACCTTCAGCTCTCTCCTTGCCAACCATCTCTGTAAAGCAGAAAACTGATCTCTGTGTAAGCTATGAGCGTCATCAAAGATGACTAGCGGTTTTAACTGTAATACTCCTTTGGAGCCTTCCACCTTGAAAGTCTCAATGACGTCAAATGGTCTATAAACCATTGCCGCTGTTCTATCAATTTCTTCTATTGTAGGAGGCAAAAGGGCCGCTGATATTTTGTAAACTGCTAATTCGACTTCTCTAGCTCTTTCTACGAGACCCTTTGCGTTTATTCCACCAATAGTACTTAGAGCTGCTTCCGATTCACTTCGAGGCACAATTTCGATGCTATCAATTAATGTTCCGCTTTCTACTAGGTTCCTGACCCACCCTAAAACAGCTCTAGCTTGTAATAATGAGGTCATTAAGCCGGATTTCAAATCCTCTGGATATGGAAATTCCCAAAAGTCTCTATACTCTGCCTCTAAAGGTAAACGGCACCCAACGCACACCGGAGAACCTTCACTGATCGCCCCGCATTTTGTTAGCGTATCAACAAGAGGTTTATAGGCCTCACTGCCCCCATTTCTCAGTAATGTTTGTAGGGTCTGATATTGAAACAAGCGAGCTAGTGTTGTCTTGCCGCTGCCGGGTGTTCCGATAATTATTGATAGGCGGTCATATAGGGTTCCTTCTCGAGCTTTCTTTTCAAAAAATGCTTCTAATGGTTCTGGAGTAACCACAGCTAAAAAAGCTTCATCGTCTCGAAGATATTCGGTTGCTCTTTTTTCGAAAGGGTTCATGTTTTATTCCTACTTAAGTATGACGCTGTCGACGGCGAAAGAGCGGCCGCATTGCGGGCGCAAGACTTCCATCATCTTGTTGCCCTCCAGGAGTCTCCGCCCAAAGCAAAGCAATTGAGTTATTAGGAGTATTATGGTCCAGAACTAATGGCAAGGCACAGCCACCATAACCGAGCCCAAGATGCTCAACACCGCCGACATCAGTATGTGGTGTTCTCAATATCGGATCATAATACTTCTGAGTTAGATTGATGAAATCTATGTTCTTTGTTGGATTGGCGTTTATCGGGAAATCTTCAGGGAGAGTCATGCCGTATGAGCAACGGATGTCAAAGCATAGGCTACTATCGGCAAAAAACTTTAGCGCATTGTTAATGCATGTAGAAATATTTTCAACCGCTTTTGCTGTTGCTAGATAATGGTGAACACATAAAGTCCAATTGTCTTCAAAAAGTGAGTCACCATTCAATGATTCTGTTGCTCTCACTATAGAATCATTAAATCGACTCAGTTTGCCTGACCATTTCTTTTTTTCATGGTTATATCTAAGGAAAGAAGTGCCAGTACCAGTGAAATCATCAATCAAATATACCCTCGAAAATTTTGCATTTGGATCCCTCAGATCCTTCCTGAGATTTGTCAATAAATCTTCCCATTTATCTTGATCTACCTGTGTTGCAACAACAAGCTGCTCATTTATAAGTGTACCTACATTTGAGTGACGTAATACATCTATTCTTGCACCGTCACTTAGGCCCATGAATAACGTTTTTCGTCTTAACTTTTTAATCTCCTCTTGTGCGGTTGTGTTAGAGAGGACCGAATAAGTTGGAATATCTAAGTTGCTAGCAACTTCTAACACCATGCTTTCGTATACTTCTCTTGGATAGAAAAGCTCTATTAGCTTGTTCATCTCAATTGGTCCAACAAACACAAGAGTTCGGCGCACAAAATCATATGCACAAGCTCTTTCATTTTTTTCAAATTGTTGCAACCACGTGGCGAGGCTCTCAATAAACCTAACACCTGCCTTAAAGTCTCTATAACCGTCATATTTTAGACGTGCGATAAAACGCAACCAAGCAAACTCATCTCTAGCTTGTTCGTCAGTCCATGACATGATTTCACTTAGGACCTTAAGGCCTAAATCTTGGTTCATTTCCCCTCCCTTTAGATTAGCCAAAAGACATTTTTTTTGTTCCATCTACGTGCTTAAGCTTCTGGAGATATTCAAGGGTAATATGTGCACCTCGTTGACCAATTCCACCTAGGTTCCAGCAGGTGCTATAAGACATATTGCATTCATCAACACTCAATGAAAAAGGCTCATTAAGTAAAAAGCAATCATTCCCTGGCCAACGACCACGATCTCCAATTTTTAGCACTTCTGAACCTTCTCCAGCAATCAAACGAACTGCATCAATAACTTTTATTTTTGAAACACCTGGAGCTAAAACATCTACTGAGTGGCTAGATCTAAGGAGAGTAACGTTTGTAACATTGTTCTCAACCAATGTCTGGTTGATAACTTCCCACAAGTAGTTTTCCTGAGACATTTTTTTTTGTTCAAATGTAACCTGATACGGCCTTGACGTTACCTTGGCAATGCTGTTTAAGTCTTGATGCATATTTAACGATGCTAAGGCTTGCTGCAAATCGGGACAGACCTCAGGTTGGTTATTTGGTATTTCATTTTCGTACAATCTGCCGATCTCAGCGCCATTATAATAACCTATAATCACTCGATTCCACAGCTCCTGGGGGAGACACTTTTGCAACTCGTGTCTGACAGACCGTCCCCTTCCTGTTGCAATCCCGAGATAGATACCATGATTTAGGAGGCGTATCAGCTCTGATATAATCGCACTTTGGGGAGCATCATATCTCGATTTTGTTTCTACAATTGTTCCATCGTAGTCGAGGACAACGCCCGAAAATTCAGCTTTTGACAAATTCTGTCTAAACTCGTCTAGGGCTTTCACCCATATCCCCCAAGTGCCAACTTCACAGAGGTCCTTTTTTGGTTTCCCTGTTTTCCGTTGAATAAAGAGCTGCTCAATACCCTCCTTTGATTCGACTGAATGCTGTTCGTTATCAATGTCAACAGTGAGGCTATAAAGGCTCTCTCCAAAGGAAGGTACACCAGGTTGTCCCGGATCAATCTGGCGAATTTCTCCAGCCCAACCTGTAATTTTAAAAGCTGCCAGTAGTGACGAAATCGCTACAACTTCAGCATTCCCTGCAAGGTAAATCCTTGCAACAGGAATATCTTTGGGTAGAAGTTCTAGAGTCTTTTGCGCAAGGGTTTTGTCTGCTGAGCATGTTAAGGCAATTATCGAGGAGCTTCCCCCTCGTTTAGCAAGCCAGCAATGTCTACCGTGGCCAAAGTTTCTGTAGTCAACAATTTGAATGTTTCCTAGGGCTGCCTCAGTAAATTTTGCTTCTAAATCAATAGCGCCAGCTTTAGTTTGGGGCCCATAAAGAACTATAAGGGTGTCTCTGCTCAATAGAGGCTTTACCCTGCCCTGCAAAGACCTCCACAGTTCATCGCTACTGAGTAATTCCTTAATCGGGTTATCAACTTCATTTAGCTGCTTATCTGTTTGACAAAATTCTTCCAAGTAAGCGCGAGTAAGGAGAACAGAGGTTGCAAGGAGTGAATTGGTCGCTAGAAAGCCATCTTTACCTGTTGGCAGGTCAAAACTAACAAAGTCAACAAATGGATGCTTGCTTGCTTCCATTTCAAGTGGACTAGACAGCTTTGTGCAGAGGATCGCTAGTTGGGCGGGTTCCTGCTTCACTAATGAGTTAAAAGCAGTTAGAATATCAACATTTCCGCCCCCAGCGGTTAGTAGCCAATTTGCTGTTAGGGGGTCCGCACTACAAGAGGCTATCTCTAGCGGTGTTGAGACAGTAGAAAGTTTTTGTGCAATCTTTTGATGCAGGCTTGACAATATATGGGCAGAAGTGAGAGAGCCTCCTGATCCTATAGCAACAAGAGGTAGCGTTTTCGAAGCAGAGACAGCGCTCCTTAAACTGGAAATATCACAAGCGAGAGCCCACGAATATGTTTCTCTAAGGCGTTCTAATTCTGCGGCATATGGTTTGCCCATACTTAATTTTGACCCCAATAGTTATTTTTCATTAAAGCATAATAAATCCAAAAGTTGCGTCTCTGTTATTTCTGTTGATTGTGGCTAAAATTATTCCTTGCGCAGCTCTTCACGGAGTTCCATCAACAACACACCCAGCATATTCTTCCCTTTACCGTTTACCTCCCCCCAAAGCCTATTAACAGCATTGTTTGTTTTTGTTTCTTCAACCAATCTAACATTTCCAGTTGAAAGTAATAACTCTTTTAAATCCTCGTGTTGAGTAAATTTTGCTCGAAGCACTTGTCTCATTCGATCAAATTTTACTGAAGCCCAATCAGGGTTTACATCCCAAACGTATAAACCATGTGCAGCCATTGCAACCAATGATGGGGTAGGGGCGTTTAATATCCATTCTCTTACACTTTCTTTCCTGGCTTTTCCTGCTTGATATGCATGCTCAGAAGTTGGGTATTCTCTACCTTCAAAAACAATGGTCCTCCTGAATAGGTTACTAAAAGCGCCATATGGTTTCTCGTTTGCCCGATAAAACCGAATTTCTGGATTATCACTAACTTTAAGGGTGACCAATTCAGCATCTTTGCCTGGAGTTGTTAAGCTTTCAGCTTTCATCTTTATCGTGTCTCCTTTTCGGGTGAGCCAGGGTAATCCCCGAAGCTTCACAGTGTTTCATTATTAGAACTTCAATTAAGTTTGTCAGACTTCGGTGGTCTTGTTCAGCAGCTACTTCTGCAGCAGCTTTAATTTCGGGAGCTACCCTTAAATTCATCATTGCTGTTTTTGTTTTGACCTTTGGCATTATGTTTCACTTGTAATTTGTTGTACTGCTTTATGCTTTAATAACGCTGTACTTTTTATATATCATGCCGCAGCTTTATGCTCAAGCGGTCATTTCTTCTAGAATGACCAAGCTACTTGTTTAAGATTCCGTATGAGCCAACCAAAGCTACCCCAGAGACATTTTGTAGTATCGATTGGCTTGTGCGATTCAGGCCTGGATGAGGTCGTTGCTTGGAGAAGATATTTATTAACAGGCGTTTGGTGGAGTGATATAAGTAATCGTTCATATACAATTCTGGGTAAATGCAGATTTTGTGAAAATATACTTCGCCGTTCGTTATCGCTTCCATTAGCAAGTGACAGGTCATGCCAACTCTATATCAAGTAAAATTACCTCCCCCTACTGACTGGCAAGAATTTCAGCGGATGATTTGTGCTCTTTACGGGGCAGTGTGGAAGGATTCATACATTCAACAGTTCGGCACTATAGGCCAAAGACAACATGGAGTTGATATTTACGGCCGTCAGAACAGCAGCAAGTTTTTTGATGGCATACAATGCAAATGTGTTGAGAAGCTAAGCCAGAGGAAGGACATTGAAGGCGAGTATAATAATTCAAAAGAATTCCAACCTAAGCTGTCGCGATTTATTATTGTTACAACCGCAAAGAGAGATACTAAGGCTCAACGAAAGGCTTCTGAAATCACAGCTTCTGAAGACTACCCCTGTGAAGTTGTTTTTTGGGAAGATGTTTGCCAGAAATTTTCAGAACATCCTGAAATTTTACGAAAGTACTACTCGGATTTTATCATCTTCGAAACGGCTTATGATTGCCCCGGAAAACTTGTCAAGATCGATATTGACGTGAATCATTATGAAGTAGTCGTTTCTCGCATTGATCCGACTGACGAGCACTATAAAGGAACCGTTTTAGTATCAGACTTGCTGAGTAGGAAATGTATCCCTTACAGGCTAGGTGATCATTGGACACGTCTCGTGGATGTCGTTGGTATCACCAAATGCGATGCATTTTTAGTCTCGAAATGGCTTAATAGTTTTGCAGATATTGAGTCTCTGCTCCGCATTGGAAAAACAAGGACATTTTACGAGCCTAGCGAGCAAGACAAAAAAGAAGCCAAAGAAAACGGCTTTTTATTAATGAATTGGGTTTGAATATATGAATAAGCCATTCCAACCCATCGGCTCAAAATGAAACGCCTTTGTTCTCAAAGGAGAAAAGCCCATGATCTGAATACCGACTAGAGGATAATTAAACCTCTTGATATCGCCATAAATCAGTCACTTACAAAATAACGAAGCAAGCAATGGCGTCGAATTGCTACAGAATTGCAACTTTCAATGCTTAACAACACACTGATTTGATTGCTATTACAGCTCCGCTTGGTCAGCGTGATTTGCAGTTTAAATCACGGTGAACAAGTGGATATCTCACTGCACTATCGTTATCTATTCTGCTATTGACTTGCACACAGACTGCTGGAGAATTTGCTTTCCTATTCGATGGATTTCAACTCTTGAAGCGAGGAGGAAAAGGTCCAAGTGGTGTTAAACTTTCGACATAAAGCTGTAATTTGTTCAGTCATTGTTCAGTTAATTAATTGTCATGATTAGTCCTCCAAAGCTGATACTGCTTGAACTAGTTTATGCGGTGACAGGTGAGCATAGATTTGGGTGGTCGCTATGGAAGCATGCCCCAGGATGTCCTTCACGACATACAGGTCTACACCAGCATTTACTAAACGTGAGGCGCATGTGTGCCTGGTAGCTGAATGGATCACAAACTCCTTGTCACCTTCCAAGTCCATTTCTTTACGGACCCATTGCCATGCTGTCTCTGCTTGATGATCTTTGAGATAAAATGGTTTTGTCCGATCAGATTCTTGCCTAATTGAAAGGATGCTCCTGGCTCTTTTGGTCATCGGAATTGATCTTGGACGATCACCTTTATTGATCCATATTGAGATCAGATTGCTTTCAAAGTCGATGTCCTTGTAATGCAAGTTCAGTCCTTCCGATAAGCGCATGCCTGTGTCCATAAGCACTGCAATCAGATCAGCCACATCCTTGAAGTACGCTCTTCGCTCTGAATGCTCGGTATCACGCAACAAGCTCAATAGCTGTTTCTCCTCGTCTTTGGACATGACTCGGATACGTCCTTGGCGTTCTTTCTTTAAAGATATGAAGTCGGTCTGTTGCTTTAGATGCTTCAGGATTGTCTTCAAACAAGCGAGATATCTGTTGATCGTGGCAATGCTCGATTTTCTGTGCTGCAGCTTACGGATCAGTTTAAGTACAGTCTCCTCGTTAATGTCTCCAATCTGAATGTTGCCTACAAGCGAGACCAGGTTACATCCTCTCCTGTAAGAACGCTGACTGTCCTTACCATGTTTCCACTTGGATTCGTATAACTGATCTACTGCATCCATCAACAGAGTCTTAGCTCTTTTCTCCTGCGGTGAAAGTTTCGATTCTTTCAATAACTTATGACGCTCCGCAGCCTCAACCGCCCTAGCCTCTCGTCTAGTTTGCTTACCGGTTGTCCTGCAGACACGAACCCCATTAGCGGTAAAGTTCATATGGAACGTCTTGCTCTTTCCTCTGCGATAGATGGTCATAGCAGCCCCCTATCGGCAAACGATATGTAGCGGTCTTCGCCTATGATAATGTGATCAAGAACACGGATGCCGAGAAGCTTGGCTCCATCTTGAAGTCGGCAAGTAAGATCGATGTCTTCACGTGATGGCTCCGGATCGCCGCTAGGATGCTGGTGAATGAAGATTAGTCCTGCTGCTGCGGATAAGATTGCCGATGAGAATACAGAACAGGGATGCACAATCGATGCATTAAGAGACCCTTGGCTAACAGTATCAACACAAACTATTTTGTTCTTGGAATCTAGGTGCAGGCACAGGAATACTTCCCTCGGATTACTCACCAAATGCCTGAACATCTGATACACCTCACGAGAACTGGTCACTCTTCTGGTCTTTCTTAGATATTCGGGGAGATCTTCAGAAATCGTCATCGTGGTGTACGTCGGTGTCAGTACCTTCAATCTGAAACTCTTGGGTTTACTGGTGATATTGATAGTCATGGTTTCATCTCCTTTAGAAATAGAAAAAGGCGGGAGCTTTTGTCCTTTGTGGACATGCTCACCGCCTTGCGTTGTGGTTGTTCTTGTCTGTAGGGCTTAGTTACGAGAAGAGCTTGACCAAGCGTGTTACGAGTTGGATCAGGGATAGTGACTTCCAGTCATGCCCCAGCATTTCTTTTGTCGCTTCGCCTTGGAGAAATATGCTGTCTATCGGTTCTTCTTCTTTCGGCATATAGATGTCGAGACTGACGTACTCCATGTTCATATTTAAGGTAATCACATAGAGAATTGGTCCTGACGCCAGTACGTGCATGTTGTCTTTCGTGCCAGCACTTAGCCTGTAACTCACGCAGTCGTGATCCATCATCAAGCCTTGATGGTAGTCGCCAAACTCACGTGCTTCTTCGAATGTCATGGTTCTGATCGTCGGGTTGATTAGCATCATGGTATGTCCTCCTTAAACGCGAAAAGGGGCTCAGCCTATGGCCTGCCCCTTTCGCTCTTTGTTTGGTTGATAAGTTCTGTTACTTGTCCTGATCCTCAGGAATGTATTCGATAGCCAGTGGTTTGCGATTGCGTATTGCAAGTCTCTGCTCATAGTTCTTACGAATCTGTTCAGCTCTCCAGGCAACTCGCCTGGTCATGTCGTTACAACACTGATTGACGCTCTCAACCTGATGGCATGTTTCCTTGACTGTGATTGCGGTGATGTCGGTAACTGCGCTTGTGATGTTCTTGATAGATGTCCACATGGTGATCTCCTTTGGTTAGAGGTTAGTTGTCCTGCTGGTCATCGGTCTGTTTGTTGAGGATAAAATCTGAGCTTTTCTGTGCTTGAGCTGCTGCGTGGACTAATAACTTCTTGTCGTTCTTAAGAACTTTGAGCCAGCCCTGGATGTATGCTGCACTGTTCTCGATAGTCTGTAGCTCGATCCCGGATACGCCACAGAGCATTGATGCTCCGAACTCTGCTACTAGCTCCTCCTGGCTGTAGTCATGTGATCCGAAGTAACTTGGTTCAAGGATTCCTTTGCGGCCTAAGCGTGATAAATGACCTGTTGCATGAGATAACTCGTGGTAGGCCGTGTTGTAGAATTCTTCTGGCGACTTGAATGCTTCTCTGTTGGGTAGTTTTACTAGGTCAAATGAAGGGCTATATGCAGCTCGGTTGCCGCCATACTGGATACGAGGCTTACACTTCATGTTCTCGATGATCAATTCTGCTTGCTCGATTGGTGTAAATGGATTGGTAATCACTGGCTCTTGAGGGGGAGCTATACCGTCTACCTGGTCGAGATTGAAGACGTTGTAGTATCGTAACAGCGGAATCTTGCCAGTGCGCTCCTGTCCGTCACTCTCTACCACTCCCTCACTCTCCTTGCGGTCAAGCCATTTCCAGAACACGACAAGAGTAGACTTCTCTCCTTTGCGTACTTGCCCACCTCGATCACTTGTTTGTTTGTAAGTCAGCCAGTAGTCTGACTCGTAAGGCGATGCATTTAACAAGAATGAGTTAATACCTCTATACGGTTTCTTACTGATCAGATTCCGGGGACCTTCTGTAGATAGCCAAGGTTTCCTCCAGGGGACTGTGCCCTCTTCCAGTAGTTCAGTTATCCTTTTGTTTACGATTTCGTAGATTTCCATGACTGTCTCCTTTCTGTTGCTGGACGCAGAAAAGCCCACTGGCTTATTCCAATGGGCTAAGTTCTTGTTGCTTGTAGCTCTTGGTTTGTGAGGTTTAGCTGGTAGGTATTGTTTGTAGGATTGCTTGAATGGAGGACTTATTTTCTGTCCTTGAGGATGGATATAGCGAGGTCGATGAGATGCTGGGTTGTACCGATATGCATATTGGTAGCTACTGAGTTGCTGCCTTGTGAGGACCAGATTGTGTTACGCCTTGCTGCATGTAACAGCTTGAAAAGATCTACATCGTCTTGTCTCATAGCGGTTTTCCTTTCATGAAATGTAAGCTCTGTAATACGAAGCACAGCTTTCAAGGAGCTTGATGTCTATAACGGCTGGTGAATTTCAGTCTCTGAGTCCATCACTCCATAACCTTAGGAGCACGAGGAGGCATATCAATGCGTAAAAGACTTGTGAGGTGAACGTGAACAAAGGGTGAAGCAGGATGCCGATCAGGATAATTGCTGCTGAGATTCCTGACAGTTTTGCAATTTTCTTGATCTTTCTTGTGTTAATTCTTCTGATGATTCTGTTCATGATAGATCTCCTTTTCTGTGTTGTGGGTTTGTGCTGGCCAGCACTTTGGATATGTAAAAAAGAGGACATCACTTTTTTGTGACATCCTCCTTGCAGGTCTGATTATCAGTGTTAATGTTGATAAATAGTTACTGTGCACTCCTCCCGAAAAGTGCACGGACATCAGCCCCATCTCTCCTCCTGAAGTTGGGGCTTTTTTATTGATGAATATAGTTATAGATATAGTGCTGCTTTTGTCAGGCTGGGGATTGTATGAATTATTTTATTTCGTTTGACTGAGGACTATATAGGAGCTCTGGGAGTATGTTTTGGTAGGAGCTTTGAGAGTTGTTTATAGTTGGATTTGGTTATACGGGGAGGGATTATGTTTTGCCAGAAAAGTGATGCCGGGGTAGTAAATGGCTGTGAAAGCCATTCATATATTTCTATCTGGCCTCTACCCGCGAAGAGTCATTTTGATTTTGGATTTGGGGTTTTTGAAGTGACTTATAAATCCCTAGATGATATGAGAATCAGTTGCGACAATAATAAAGAATATGGTTGTGCATGCTTCCAGTGGTTACTGTTAATCGTGACTTTTGAGAAAAAGCACCTCTCAGCATAGCGCTTATTTACTTGTAAGGCTGATGGTTACAAATTCGTGGTTAGACGAAACATTGATCAAATGAATTTTTGCATTCGGAAAGTCCCACAGATAAATTGTTTGATAGATTTCTTCATTATTATAATTCCCAAAGACCCTTGATTTGTCCTCTGCTACTCCCAGAGCTTGCTCAATATTTCGTTTCACATTTTCAAAAAAGTCAGGTGACATCCTTGCAACTATTTTATGTACCTTTTCGTCCTTGAAACTCACCTGCAGACACAATGCAGCACCATCAACATAGACATGGTCAATTAATGCATAAAATGTTGCGGTATTGTCAGTACCCTCTATGGAAGATTGTTCGTAACGAAAGGGCCTGATTTTAGCAACATCGTCGAATGACATACCTAGTTGATACCCTGCCAGAGACAGCTCAAAACTAACAAGTGATGTCAAACTTGCGTGGCTTGCTCCTGGCCAAGCAATAGTTAAAAGAATCAGCGTAACTAGAAATCTATGAATCATGACCTCACCAACCCGTTAAAATCACATCTACAGGTTGATAATACACGAGCATTCTCAAAAAATGCTCACAGGACAAAAAGGGCCACCCTTGCCCAGGTGGCCATAAATTTGTTGTTAATGAGCGTCTTAAATTGCTCTATCAATAACAAACCCGTTTTCGTCTTGGCAGTGGTGACTTGTAAGAGAATATTCTGACGATGTATTCGGCCTGAAGTATAAGAAGCAATACAGCAACTGGATTAATCGCGAACGTATGCTAGCATTTGTCAGATCTCAGCTTAAAAAGAGGTGATTTATGCCGGTATCAAAAAAACTACGTATTCTTCTGCTTGAAGATAATAAAGCCATTTCTGATTTACTCAGAAAAATAATACAGGGCTTCGGTCACGAAGTCTTAGCTTTCTCTGATCCCACAGCTTGTCCTTTTTGCAAAAATCATGGGTCTGAATGTCTTCAAGAATATCCATGTGCCGATGTCGTCTTGTCTGACAATATGATGCCAAACTTGAAGGGTATTGATTATTTAAAACTCTTAAGAACAAAAAGTTGCAAAATAATAGATGAGAATCAAGCGCTTATGAGCGCTGCAATTTCAGCAGAGCATCAAGAAGACATACATGCACTTGGGTGCCAATTCTTCCAAAAACCATTCATGATTAGCACATTGCAAAGCTGGCTTAATGAATGTGCAGAAAGAGTCTCTGAAGATCGAATCCTGGCCGACCTTTAGGGGCCTACTGTTTCATAAAATGCGCTACATCATCAAGAAAGCGATGATGTGATGTTTTACCGAATATCAACGTGTGTATTCAAAGAGGCATTGATTGATAGAGTTCACTAGACAACTGTTTTCGACTGAGCAGTTACGGTCATGTTTAAGAAATAAACAATCCCTTGTCCTGCAAAAAATGCCTGATCAGTGCTGCTGTAGCGGATTAAGCGTTCAGGCCAAGGGCTGATCTGATACGAACACTGAAGTCGATGCGCGAGAAGGGTTTTTGAATGAAATGAATGCCCTTGTCCAGCACGCCGTGGTGAGCAATAACGTCCGCCGTATAACCTGACATATACAGGCATTTGAGTTGTGGATGCATTAACTGTAATCGGCCGGCGAGCACCCGCCCGTTCATTTCGGGCATCACCACA
>JACZKY010030209.1_pt1 | contig 16369 bp, 15 predicted proteins | sample 8237611 | NCBI WGS metagenome assembly JACZKY01 (sample SAMN16148055, study PRJNA663545) | marine sediment metagenome | biome: sediments and biomass from bioreactor inoculated with such sediments; feature: coastal sediments; material: methane- and iron-fed bioreactor; isolation source: Bothnian...
ATACACAGGTTAAAGCTATTGCCGATGAAATTGATAGGAGCTTAAAAGACGAGGGAATAAAATGCTGGCATAAAGAAGGTTATATGGCATTAAGCTGGGTTCTGTTAGATTACATTGATGTTGTGGTTCACGTTTTTAAAAAAGAAGCGAGAGAATTTTATAATATTGAAAAACTTTGGGGCGATGCTCCAACTATTGAAGTCGAAGATCCTGAATTAAGAAAAAAAGCTGTTAAGGTAAAAAGCAAAACAACAGCTAAAGTTAAAGCAATTAAAAAAAAGACGACAAAATAAATTTTCACTAAACTTAAACTGATATCATTTGAAAGAATACCTCTACTCCGCATTTAAAGAAGCAGAAAATAAAATTCCTCAACTAAAAGAAATTCCAATTTCCTTTGATATTCCTAAATCGATTGAGCATGGGGACTTATCCAGCAATGCTGCAATGCTTCTCACTAAAAGCTTAAAAAAAAATCCAAGAGCAATTGCACAAGAAATTATTGATTCACTAAATCTTGATCATTCAGTTATTTCAAAAGCAGAAATAGCAGGACCGGGATTTATTAATTTTTTCTTTACTCCAACATATACTTCACAAATAATAAAAAAAATTCTTGATAGAAAAGATAACTTTGGAAAATCTGAAAAGTATAAAGGTAAAAAAGCAAACGTTGAATTTGTTTCAGCAAACCCAACCGGACCATTAACAGTTGGACACGGAAGAAATGCTGTTGTTGGTGATACAGTTGCTAATCTTCTGGAATGGATTGGATATGAGGTTGACCGGGAATATTATTTTAATAACGCCGGAAGACAGATGAGATTTCTGGGTGATTCAGTTAAGCTCAGATATCTCGAGGCATTAGGTGAAGATGTTAGTTTTCCGGAAGATTATTATCAGGGAGAATACATAAAAGAAATTGCAAAACAGTTGTTTGAAAAGCACGGTGATAAACTTCGTAATGAGGATCCCGAATCAATATTTAAAGAAACTGCAGAGCAGGAAATATTTGTAGATATAAAAAAATCCCTACAGAATCTTGGCATTAACCATAAAATATTTTTTAATGAAAATACGCTTTATGAGGATGGAAAGATTGAAAAACTTCTGTTGGTATTTAAAGAGAAAAATCTTTCCTATGAAAAAGATGGAGCAGTTTGGTTGAAATTTTCCGAACTCGGACAAACTGAAGATAAAGTAATAGTTAAGAACACAGGCGAACCTACTTATCGTCTTCCTGATATTGCGTATCATGCTGTCAAAATGGATCGTGATTATGATTTACTGATTGATCTTTTCGGATCTGATCACAATGCAACTTATCCTGATGTGATGGCAGGATTGAAAGCAATCGGTTACGATTCTTCAAAAGTAAAAGTTTTGATACATCAATTTGTTACAATTATGGATGGCGGAGAAGTTGTTAAGATGTCCACAAGAAAAGCTAATTATATTACTTTGGATGAACTTAATGATGAAGTTGGAAAAGATGTTGTAAGATACTTTTTTAATATGCGCAATGTTAACTCGCATATGATATTTGACCTTGCTGTTGCAAAAAAACAATCTGATGAAAATCCGGTCTTTTATCTTCAATATGCACATGCCCGGATTAGTTCAATTCTTAGGAGAGTGAAAGAAGAACACTTAGAGGTTTCCATTGAACATCTGAATTTATTAATTCATGAAGACGAACAGGCACTTTTAAAAGTACTTCACAACTTTAAAGAAGAATTATTTAATAGTGCTGAAAATTTAGAACCACATAAACTTTGCACTTACCTTTACGATTTAGCAGGTGCATATCATAAGTTTAACCGATCATGCAGAATTTTAGGTACGGAAAAAAATCTTGCTGAAGCAAGATTGGCCCTTGCATATGCGACAATGATTGTCATTAAAAATGGGTTAAGTATTCTAGGAGTATCCGCACCTGAGCAAATGTAAATCAATCAGCAATTGCTATTGATGAAGCATATATTTTATTAGCTCCGGCTTCTAAAAGGATTTTACCGCACTCTGAAATTGTAGCGCCTGTCGTAATAACATCATCTAACAATAAAATGTTTTTGCCGCTTACCTTATCCGGTGCCTTAACTTGAAATGCCCCGGAAATATTTTCTTCATGTTCATTCAAATTCATTTTTGTTTGGGATTCAGTATACTTTATTCTTTTTACAATCCTATCTGATACTTTCATATTTAATATTTTACTTACTCCTTTAGCAATATAGAAGGATTGATTGTAACCTCGTTCAGCTTTTTTCAAATGATGCAACGGAATAGGGACAATTAAATCAAATTTCCAATCAACTCTTGATAATTTAATTTCTGACGCGAGAACTTTCCCAAGAAAGATTCCAACAGAAAACTTCTTATCGTACTTTAATAAATGGATAGCGTTTTGAAGTTCTTTATCCTTCACAAAAACAAATGGTGAATAATAATCAGAAATGATTTTTTTGTTTGAAAATTTTCTATCAAACTCCCGCTGCAATCTTGAAGTAGTTGATCTTTGAACTTTTGATAAACAAGTCTCACACATAGTTTCCTGATCAGGAGATAGCCTAATTTTGCAGGAACAGCAGAACCGGGGAAGCATAAAATCGAAAAAAGTATTCATAAAATATTTTGATTCCCCCAAAAACATCATAACATTCCTGTGCGCTTTCGTATAAACCACTCAGTTGCAAAAAGAAGGATAACGATAATCAATAACCATTCATCGGACCAAAGTCGAATCTCGGAAGTGATTAATTTTTCCTTTGAAGCATCAGCATTTAATTTATTCAATTTACTTAGAAGATCCTGGTATTGATCAGGATTATAATATTTTCCATTAGTTTGACTTGCCAATAAATTTAAAAATTCATAATTCATTCTGGAATCAATCATTTCAATTTCCAAATCTCCAATGTTAAATGAACCTTTATCTTCTCCCAATAATTTTCCACTTATTGATGCACTACCGGTAAAAATAAAATCTCCGTTGTTTTTTGAAGAAAAACTTACTTCATATAATCCTCCGCCAACACTTGCAAGGTCTAATCCTTCTGTAACATCCTTCCCTTTAATTTGAATTTTAACATCAGCATCGCTGACCGGATTGTAGGAATCATCATAAACCTGAGCAGAAAACTCAACTAATTCACCGGAAGAATATATTTTCTTGGAGGTTTTTATTTTAACTTTTTTCTGATCATCCGGAGCATTTAGCCATCTTGTGATGCCAAAAATAAAATTATCAAATAGAGTAAGATTTTTTGTTGCAGTCTGCAGTTTCCATTTCCATATATCTTTACCAATTACTGCTATTGATCTTTTTGAACCAAAACTTCTGCTTACGATTAGCGGATTGCTTCTTGGTTGATTATTAATTCTTACTTTGGCTAACACTTTACTTTCAGGTTTTATTGTTATCGAGGTGACCGGCTGAGAAATGGGCGGAAGGTTATTCCATTCATTTACTGAATTATTTTTTAGAATAGGATTTGCTGATTCGCTTAATTGCAGATCGGGCTGCACCTGTAAATAGTTTTTATCAATCATTTGAACTGAGAAAGGCAGCAGATTAGCAATGCGATTTAATTTTTTCAGATCAACTGCTTCCGAAAGTAAAATGAAAAATGGAGTATTTTGATTTTCTAATTTACTATATAATCGATTTAAAAAATCTTCACCTGTAAAATTATTAGGGAATTCAATCATGAAAATTATATTTGCACTATCAAGTTTTGTTTGCGGATTTTGTTCGAGAAAATTTCCGGCAGCAATTTGTGTTAGTGTATTTACTTTTAGATTTTTATCAAGAGAAAGTGAATTCTGAATAAAAGTTAAATCTGCTGACGGACTGCCGGCAAGAAGTAAAACATTTATTTTATTGCTAAGTACATTTACGTAAAAAACCTTTTGATTATTCACGTAATTTGATTCATCTGCTTGATTACTTGCTTTTATTGATAGCTTCTTCTCACCGCTCTGTTTCGGTGTATAATCAAATGATACAGAGTTAACCCCGCCGGCATTTAAAACTAAGTTTTTCTGTTCAATTAATTGTGGACCTTCAAACAGAGACACCTGCGATGTTTTTCCGGAATATCCTTTATTTAAAATTGTAGCCAGAATGGTAGTGGGAGTTTCTGCGTAAATAAATTCGTTATTTATAATATTTTTTAGTTCAACATCATTTTTTTTAGTGCTGTCTCCAATCCCGACCGTGAATACGGGAATTCCAATCTTTTCTGCTGAGTAAATAGGCGTAGAACCTTCTGTTATTACGCCATCAGAAATAATTGTAATTGATGTTATATTGGCTTCAATATCATTTATACTCGAAAATATTTTTGCAAAATCAGTATTAGATTCTGAGAAGTTTAAATTATTCAAACTATCTTCGTTTATTGGATTAACTTCTGAACCAAAAGAAAATATCTCTTTACTACCGGTTAGTGAAAAATTTTTTGTCTGTTCAATTAGATTCTTAATCTTATTAATTCTATTACTTCCGTCATTTATCGTAATAGATTTGCTGTTATCAAAGAAGAACAAATTTAATGGGGTTAAAAAATTTTTCTTAGTCAAAATTAAAACGGGTTCAAAAAAAATAAATAACAAAAGAACAAGTGCCAGCGATCTGATTAGAGTAAGTAAAAATCTTTTAAGTTTTAGAACAGGTGGAAGTGTAAATCTATAAACATAGTATGAGTATGCCCCTAATAATACAAGCCCGATAAAAAAGTAGATTGAATTAAACGAAAAACTTAAATCTATTTTATCAAAACCAAACATTAAAATCTTAGCCATCCTTTAAAAACAGTAACCGCATTTCCCGCAATATAGAGTTCGTTAGTATTTGAATTAAATTTCACATCAACTCTTCCTTTACGATTGATAATGTCTCCCTGTTCAATTTTTATAAACGTGTTATTCATATAATTATTTAGTAACCCTAATTTAATTAGTACCAGAATTAACGGACCACAGGCAGAACCAGTTACAGGATCTTCATCAATACCATGATATGGCGCAAAAAACCTTATGTGAGCAGCAGAATCACTTTCAATAGTTTCTTTAGTTAAAATTGATAAATCGAAAAATTCTTTTTTACTTTCACTTAGATATTTTAATTTTTTAAAATCCGGTTTGATCCTCCAAAGAGAATCCAGAGAATTAACACAAATGAAAAGATATCCGTTATTAAGAATAATAAAAGGTAAATCGCTGACATCCGATCTATCTATATCCAGTGCATCCAAAATTTCTTCTTTACAACCATCGAATTCTGATAATCGGGGAATCGGTATTTGCATTAAATATTTCCGATCTGCAATGGAACAATTAATTATACCGGAACGTGTTTCAAAAGTAATATTCAGATTTTCTGAAACCTTACCCTTTTCAAAAAGATAATGCAAAGATGCGATAGTTGCATGACCGCATAAATTAACTTCTTTAATAGGGGTAAACCAGCGAAGTTTATAATCCGCAGATTGTGATCTGCTTATGAAAGCAGTTTCAGAAAGATTCATTTCTTTTGCAATCAATTGCATTTCATTTTCATCAAGATTATTTGAAAATGTTACCCCAGCAGGATTACCCATAAATGCTTCAGTAGTAAAAGCATCTATTTGAAAAATTTCAATCTCTTTTGCCATTAAGGAGATTCTCAATTTTCCATTCTTTCATTTTATCAAATGTTTGATAATCAGAAAGATCAAAATGAATTGGTGAAACTGAAACATAATTATTTTTTATTGCAGCCTGATCAATATCCAGCGATTGATCTACATCCATTAAATTTCCGGTAAGCCAATAATAATTTCTTCCGTAAGGATCTATTCTCATTTCATAAATATCATCCCACTTAGATTTACCCTGTTTGGTTACAACAACTCCTGCAATTTGATCTTCAGGTAAATTGGGTACATTTACATTCAGCATAGTCCCGATAGGTAAACCGCGCTTATGAACTTCAAGCGAAAGCAGCCTGGCTATTTTTGATGCAAAAGTAAAATCTAAAACCTGATGACTTGCCACTGAAATTGCGATTGAGGGGACATCCATTATTGCTGCTTCTCTTGCTGCTGATACGGTTCCCGAATAAATTATATTTATTGCTGTATTTGAACCGTGATTTATTCCTGATACAACTAAATCTGGTGGAGAAGTCATAAGATTTCTCATTCCAATTTTTACACAATCAGCAGGTGTGCCGTCAATAGCATATCCAAAGAACTTACCATTTTTTTGATATTCAAAAACTCTTAATGGTGTTTGCATTGTTATTGCATGCCCTACAGCACTCTGTTCTTTATGCGGTGCAACGACGGTCACCTCTGCAATTTCCTTCAATGCCTCAACCAAAGAAAAAATTCCTACCGAATCTATTCCATCATCGTTTGATATTAAAATTCTCAATTTTATTCCTAATTATTTATTTTACTTAAGCAATATAGTATTAAGCTTAAATAGACTCAATTTACTGGTAGTTCCACTTAAAAATGATAACCAAACTTTTCTTAAATTTGATCTCAAAAAATGTACATTATAAAGCCTCACATATTTAGCAGAAATCCGGAAATTATATTCGGGTTCAGTACAAAGGTTTCGTCCGAAAATAAAACACCTTATTATTTTAATCTTTCCTATTCCGTGGGAGATAAAAAAGAACTTGTTGATAAAAACAGAAAGCAATTTTTTGAATCGATTGGACTTACTGTTGAAAATGTCGGATATCAGAGACAAATTCATTCAGATATTGTGCAAATTATTGGCTGCGGCGGAGATAACGGAGCCAGCGACGCTTTGATTACCAGTAAAAAAAATCTTGGTTTGGCAATAGCTGTTGCTGATTGTGTTCCGGTTTTTATTTATGACATACAAAATAAAATTATTGCTGCAGTTCATTCAGGTTGGCGGGGGACTGAACAAAAAATACTTTTGAAGACTCTTAACACACTTAAGGGAAATTATAATTCAAATCCTAAAAATATAATTGCCTACATCGGTCCCTCAATTTCACAAGCTAATTATGAAGTTGGTAAAGAAGTTGCAGAAAAATTTGATAGTACTTTTATCAAACCCAAAGGTGATAAATATTTATTGGATGTAAGTGGAATTAATTATCAAATGCTTATAGATTTTGGTGTACCCCAAAATCAAATTCAAAAATCAGAATTGTGCACATATGAATTTGGCACACTCCTGCATTCTTTTCGGCGGGATGGAAATTTATCCGGAAGATCACTTGGTGTAATTGCAATAAAAGGTTGATATGAGATCTACTCCAATTAGAATATTTTTAGTTTACGTTCTGCTCTGTTTGGTTTGGGGTTCAACCTGGCTGGCAATAAGAGCAAGTTTAGAATCACTTACCCCTTTTATTTCAGGCGGAATAAGATTTTTATTGGCTGCCTTTTTTATTTTAATTTTGATGAAAGTCAGAGGAGTATCGCTTCAAAAAGATAAAGAATCTGTACGGTTATATTTTTTAATGACATTCTTTTCTTTTGTGATTCCATATGGATTGGTTTATTGGGCTGAGCAATTTGTTCCATCAGGTTTAGCTTCTGTCTTATTTGGAGTTTATCCGTTCTTTGTAGCAATATTTTCTTATTTCAGATTGGCGGATGAATCAATCGGCAAACTAAAAATTATTGGAATGAGTTTAGGATTTTTAGGAATAATTGTAATCTTTTCTGATTCACTTACTGCAGATTTTTCCACCTTACTTTTAGGAATGATTGCAGTTGCACTTAGCGGAATTATTCAGGCATGGATTGCTGTAACTCTTAAAAAATCCGGAAAACATCTCAACCCTCTCTCAATGAACTTTATTCCGATGTTAATTGCAGGAATCGTTGGACTGATAATAGGCTTTTTGCTTGAAGATTTATCAAAATTAAAAATAGATAACACAGCAGTAATTTCAGTTACTTATCTAGCCTTATTTGGAAGCGTAGTTACTTTTACATCGTTTTATTGGTTAATGAAAAGAATCAATGTCATTCTGCTTTCCCTGGTTGCATTCATAACACCCATTGTTGCCTTAATTTTAGGATGGATTTTTTACAATGAAATTTTAACCACAGAACATATAATTGGCAGCATTTTGGTTTTAGCTGGATTGTTGTTGGCTAATCTTGGATCCATCTTCAAGCAAAAAACCGTCTTAAAAGGCACGGTATGATTAAATATATTACTTAAATTTGTACAGGTTAAAAAAGGTTATAAGCATGCAAAGTATAATTAGAATTAAGAAGGCAACATTTTATGGTTATCACGGAGTTATGAGTGAAGAGCAAAGTGTAGGTGGAAAATTTGAAGCTGATGTGGACATCTATACTGATTTTGCTGAAGCCGCTAAAAAAGATTCTTTAAATCAAACAATAGATTACCATAAGGTTTATAAAGTATTATACAAACTTGCGCTTGAACAAAAATATTATCTTATTGAAGCCGTTGCTTCAAAAATTGCGGATGAACTTTTAACTAAATTTTCTGCTATAGAAAAAATTGCTGTCAGAGTAAGAAAAAATAATCCTCCGTTAGGAGGCGTAGTGGATTGTGTAGAAGTGGAAGTGATCAAAGAAAGAAAAGATCTTAAAATTGAATGAAGAGAAATCAAATACTGCTTTTATTGGTATCGGTTCTAATGAGGGTGATAAGTTGGGAAATATTAAAGCAGCTATTCACTTAATTTCAAAATTACCTGATTGCAGGATTGAAAAGGTTTCATCTTTTTATGAGACTCTTCCGTTTGGCGAAATTGTCCAGAATAATTTTTTAAATGCTGTAATCAAAATTTCAACTGAATCAGAACCTCATCAGTTATTTACTGAATTAAAAAATATTGAGAGTAATCTTGGAAGAATTATCCGTCAAAAGTGGGGACCAAGAGAAATAGACCTTGATATTCTGCTCTTTAACGATTTAATTTTTTCAGATGAAATTATTACTTTACCACACAAAGGTATAATTTATAGAGATTTTGTTCTTGTGCCTTTAGTTGAAATTGAACCTGAAATAATTCATCCGGTTTTTAATAAAAAACTTTGTGATTTTATTCCGGAATTAAAAACTAAAAATATCATAAATAAATTATCTAAACCATTATTCATAGAAGAGAATTATCTTGGCATCAAATGAAGATATAAAGTTTATAGCGGTTGAAGGAGTAATAGGAGCTGGTAAAACTGCTCTTGCAAAAAAACTAAAATCAAGATTAGAATCAAAACTTATTCTTGAACAATTTGAGAGCAATCCTTTTTTGGAAAATTTTTATAATGATAGAAAAAGATTTGCATTTCAAACGCAAATGTTTTTTTTAATCAACAGATTCAAACAGCAGGAAGAACTTAATCAGGAAGATCTTTTTACAAATTATATCGTTTGTGATTATATCTTTGATAAAGATAAAATATTTGCATACTTAAATCTTTCAGCCGAAGAACTTAAGCTTTACGAAAACATTTTTCCTTTGCTTTCCAGAAATTTAAGAAAACCGGATTTAGTTGTTTACCTTCAGTCAAGTCTGGATAGATTGATGTATAATATTAAGAAGCGCAGCAGATCTATAGAAAGAAATCTTACCAGAAGTTATATAGAGGAATTGAGTGACGCTTATAATCATTTCTTCTTCAGATATAATTCGACTCCGCTTTTAATAGTTAATTCCACTGATATCGATTTTGTTAATAATGACCAGGATTTTGATGAATTGTTCCGGCAGATATTTAGAGAAGACCGTGGTGTTATTGAATATTTTAAACCAGAGACAAGGAGTTTGAGTTAATAAATATGTTAAGGTTCATTTTATATTTTATATTATTTTATATTCTTTTCCGTGTACTAAAATCTGTTTTATCTATATTCTTTAAAAACACTGCTGATCAAAAAATTAATGATGAATCCCCGAAGAAAAAATCTAAGTTTGAAGATGTTGAAGATGCCAAGTACATTGAAATCAAACCGGATGACGAAAAAAAGAATTGATTAGCAATGGCCGGTAAATCATTCCCATCCAATCTAGTAATTTCTCTTTTTAAAAAAATATATGCTTTAAACGAAAATCCAGATACAAATCTCGGTGATATTAAAAATATATTAATTATAAGACAGCACAATCAACTCGGCGATATGCTGGCAGGTGTATCATTATTCCGTGCTGTAAAAGAAAAATATCCGCAATCATATTTAACTTTATTATCAAGTGTTAATAATTATTACGGTGTTATTAAAAATAGATTTATTGATGAACTAATTGTTTTCGACAAAAGAAAAATGTTTAACCCTTTCGAACTAGTTAAATTTTATAAAAAAATAAGAAGAAAATTTGATTTAACAATTGTTCCTGCAACTGTTTCCATATCATTTACAAGCGGACTGATCGCAAGATTATCAGATAGCAAAATTAGAATCGGACCAAAATCTTTGGATGGGAAACCAAATGAAAGTGATTTCTTTTTTGATAGAAGGGTTGATATCGATTGGAGAAAATATCCTGATTCAAATGTATCAGAACACATTCTCGAAATTGTAAGACCATTTGGAATTGATACCAAAGATTTGAGTTCCCAGATTTCTTTTGATGATGCAGATTTAAAAGTTGCAAAATCATTTATATCAGACATAATGCATAATTCTAAAGCAAAAATTATCGGGTTGCATGTAGGTGCAGGTAAACCGGCTAACAGATGGTCTCTGATTAAGTATGTTGAGTTGATCAAAAAGTTAAATGAAAATTATAGTTGTATATTTTATTTAACAGGTTCAGATTCTGATAAGGAGGAAGTTGAATTTGTTATCCGCAATTTGAAAATAAATCTCAATAAATTTTTAAATAGAGAAATTCCTCAGGTTGCAGCTCTCATCTCAATCTCTGATCTTTTTATTACAAATGATACAGGAATTATGCACGTTGCCGGCACAACATCCACTCCTCAAATATCATTGTTTGGTCCAACAAATCCTTTTAACTGGGCACCTTGCGGAAAAAATAAAATATTTTTGCGTAAATCAGATCTGATTGATGATATTCAGATTCAAGAGGTTTTTGATGTTTGTAAAGTTTTTTTGGAGACTAAAAGTTGAAAAAAATACGGAAAAGGATTGCCGCAATTGATATCGGAACTAATTCATTTCATTTGATAATTGTTGAAGTTAAAGAAGATGGAAGTTTAAAACTGTTAAACCGGGAAAGAGAATTTTTAAGATTAGGTTCCGAGTTTGGTGAGGGTTTAAGCTTGATTTCTAAAAATGAAATGAATAAAGCAGTATTGGTGTTAAGAAAATTTTCAGAAATTGCAAATCATCATAAAGCTGTTATCAGAGCTGTTGCAACAAGTGCTGTTCGGGAAGCAAAAAATAAAAATGAATTTATTAAAAAAGCCTTTGAAGAATCCGGAATAAAAGTTGAACCAATAGATGGAAAAGAAGAAGCAAAATTAATTTTTCTTGGAATGCAGAATGCATTACCGATTGATGATAATTCCGTTTTAGGAATTGATATCGGCGGCGGCAGCACAGAATTAATTTATGCTGTAAATGGGTTACCTGTTTTAGCTGAAAGCGTAAAAGTTGGAGCTGTTAGGTTATCTAAGAAATTTTTTCCGGGTTTTATCTTAACTGATAAGCGCATAGAAGAATGCAGTCAGTACGTTGAAGATCAGATAAAAGCTAACTGCAAAATTAAATTTGATTCTAAAATTGATTTTGCAATTGGTTCATCAGGTACAATTGATACTGTTTGTATGATTGATCAATTCCAAAAAAAAGGTAAGATCAAACAAAAATTGAACGGATATGCTTTTAGTAAATTAGAGTTTGATGAGATTTATGATAAAGTGATGAAATTGAAAAATCCATCCGAACGGGCTAATGTTCCCGGAATTGAAGAAAAAAGGGCTGATATAATTCCAGCCGGACTAATTATATTAAAAAAAATCCTTGAACTATTTAAAATAAATAAAATGGTCTTATCCGAATACGCATTGAGAGAAGGTGTTGTATACGATTTAATCAATAGTAAAATTTAGTCGTCCAGTCTTTGTTTTATCCTTATAAACCCTATCTTTTTTAATACTTAACGCCTGAGTATATTTGGACACAAATTATTAAGAGAATATGAATAACATCCGAAATTTTTGCATAATTGCACACATTGATCATGGTAAATCAACTATTGCCGATTGTCTTTTAGAAACCACAGGAGTTGTCTCTGCCCGGGAAGCCAAAGACCAGATATTGGACGATCTTGAACTTGAACGTGAACGCGGTATTACTATTAAATCTCACGCTATTCAAATGCATTACCGCGCTAAAGATAAACAGGAATATGTACTAAATTTAATTGATACACCCGGTCACGTTGATTTTACTTATGAAGTTTCACGTTCATTAGCCGCCTGCGAAGGCGCAGTACTTGTTGTTGATGCGGCACAGGGAGTTGAAGCTCAAACAATCAGCAATCTTTATCTTGCTGCCGATGCAGGGCTTGAAATAATTCCCGTTATTAATAAGATAGATCTGCCGAGTGCCGAAATTGATAAAGTATCAAACCAAATTATAGATCTTATAGGCTGCAATAAGGAAGATATTATTTTAGTTAGCGCAAAAACTAAAATAGGAATTATAGATTTGCTGGAAACAGTTGTAAAAAGAGTTCCTGCTCCAACCGGTGATCCGAAAGCTCCGCTGCAAGCTTTAATATTTGATTCGGTCTTCGACTCCTATCGCGGTGCAATTGCGTATGTAAGGATATTTCAAGGAACTTTAAAAACCAATGATAAAATAAAATTATTTAAAGTTCATAAAGAATCAGAGGCAGAAGAAGTTGGGACACTTGGATTAAAAAAAATTAAATCTGATGAGTTATCTGCCGGTGATGTTGGATATCTTATAGCAGGAATTAAAGATGTGAGAGATACTAAAGTCGGTGATACAATTACTCACGTAAGAAATGGTGCAACTGAACCTTTGCCCGGTTATAAAGATGTTAAGCCAATGGTCTACAGTGGTCTTTATCCAACTGATTCCGATGATTTTGAAGATTTGAGGGATGCCCTGGAAAAATTTTGTCTGAATGACTCAGCATTAATATATCAACCTGAAACTTCTGCTGCACTTGGCTTTGGTTTTAGATGCGGATTTCTTGGATTGCTTCACATGGAAATTGTACAGGAAAGATTGCTGCGCGAGCATGGGCAATCCATCATCACAACATTGCCGAATGTGGAATATATTGTTCATACTAAAAAAGGTGAACAGATAACGGTAGATAATCCTGCAGAAATGCCGCCGGTTGGAAATATCGACAGAGTTGAAGAGCCTTATATGAAGGCACAGATTGTTACTCCGAGCGAGTACGTTGGCAATATAATGAAAATTGCAATGGATAAACGCGGCACATATATCAACACTACATATTTAGATCCCACCCGCGCTGATTTACAATTTGAATTTCCGCTTTCAGAAATAATTTTTGATTTTTATGATAAATTAAAATCATCAACCCGCGGTTATGCTTCATTTGATTATGAATATATAGGATATCGGGAATCTGATTTAGTTAAACTGGATATACTTCTTAACAGTGAACCTGTAGATGCATTATCTATGATAGTACATAGAAGTAAATCATTTGAGTGGGGAAGAAAAGTAAGTTCAAAGCTTAAAGATTTAATTCCACGACAGATGTTTGAAATAAATATTCAGGCAGCAATTGGAACAAAGGTGATTTCAAAATCTGTAGTTAAAGCGTTAAGAAAAAATGTGCTTGCAAAATGTTATGGCGGTGATATTTCCAGAAAAAGAAAACTGCTTGAAAAACAAAAAGAGGGCAAGAAGCGGATGAAGCAGGTTGGAAACGTGGAAATTCCGCAGGAAGCATTTTTAGCTGTATTACAAATAGATGATTAAAAGATTATTTGAGGGAATTTAAAAATGAAACGCTTATTAAAGATTCTGGTATTGGTTTTGTTTTTAGCTTTAATTCTAAAATTATTTATAGTTGATGCTTTTAAAATTCCTACCGGATCGATGAAAAATACTTTGTTGGAAGGTGATTTTATACTTGTAAACAAAGCGGCGTATTCAATTTCAACTCCATTGCAAATCCCTTTTGTTGGAACAAGATTATCAAGATCTGAATTAATCTCGACGGGTAAGCCAAAGTTTAACGATGTAATTGCGTTTGAGATACCGGCAAATTATTACGATCCGGCATCTGAAGAATATTCGGTTTTGGTTAAACGAATAATTGGTTTACCCGGTGACACAATCCAGATTAAGGATCAGGAATTATATATCAATCATACGAAATACCGCACACCATCTTTTATTAAAATAAATTTGAATGAATCACCAGTTGAAAATCTCAACAAGGATCTTTTCCCTTATAACAACAAATGGTCATTAGAAAACTACGGTCCGATTGTCATCCCCAAAAAAGGAATGAAGGTGGAAATCGATCCAAAGAATATTCTTATGTGGCAAAATGCAATTAATACAGATTATGGAAAAAAAGTAATAAGTGTTGAAGGCACAGTCATAAATCTGAACAATCAGCCAATAAGAGATTATATTTTTGAAAAAGATTATTATTTTGTTTTGGGTGATAACAGAAAAAACAGTATCGATAGCCGTTATTTTGGATACATACCGGAAGATTGGATTATCGGCAAGGCGTTTATGATTTATTGGTCACAATTACCGGCACAAACATCAGGCATTTCTGATTATTTTAGTTCAATCAGATTCAGCAGATTAATGCAATCAATAGAGTAAAAATAAACAGTTAAATTTTTAAACTTGAAATTGTTTCTCCATTTCGTACTTTTACTTAAAAAAATTAAATGAAATACATTCTTATTCTCCTAATAATATTATCATCGCAATTATTTTCTCAGGAAAAGTACTTTATCTATTTTATCGATAAGGGATATGATAATTCAGAGACGTTAAATAAAAACAGTTCCGGGTATTTACAAGCAGTTCAGGATCTTTCGCCTAAGGCAATTGAACGCAGAGTAAAGAATATGGGAACCGAATTTATTACTTACGATGATTTACCAATAAATAATAATTATCTAATTGAGCTTGAATCTCTTAAAATTCAAATCATCCGTAAACTTAAATGGTTTAATTCGGTTTCAGCATATTTAACTGCAGATCAGATTCAAATTCTTAGGTCACTTCCGTTTGTAAAAAGTATCGAACCTGTAAAAAAACTTTACTTCAAAAATGATCCGGTTATAAATACTTCAAGATCATTATATATGCCAACTGATACGAGTTACAGTTATGGTTCATCGTTTAATCAGGTCAATCTTTCAGATATTCCTTTTGTACACTCAAAAAATATTAATGGAAAAAATGTTTTAATAGGAATACTTGATTCCGGATTTGATTGGAAGAGACATAATTCACTTAAAGATAGAGATGTTATAGCAGAATATGATTTTATATTTGATGACTCTGTTACTGCAAACCAAAAAGGAGATGTGCCGGGTCAAGATTCTCATGGAACTTATGTCTTTTCTATTCTGGCAGGTTTTGCAGATAGCATATTAATTGGACCGGCATTTAACGCATCTTTTATTCTTGCCAAGACAGAAGACATAAGAGGTGAAACTCATATTGAAGAAGATAATTACGCTGAGGCTCTTATTTGGATGGAATCCTATGGAGTGGATATTACAACAAGTTCACTCGGGTATAATATTTTTGATTCCGGATATTCCTATACTTATTCGGATATGAATGGAAGAACAACAATTGTTGCCAAAGCAGCAGATTTAGCTTTTCAACGAGGTGTTTCTACTTTTACTGCGGCAGGCAATGAAGGAAACAATGCGTCGTGGGGAGGCTACATCATCTCACCAGCGGACGCATTTCACATAATTTCAGTAGGTGCTGTAAATAATGCCGGTAATTTAGCAAGCTTTAGCAGTCACGGTCCAACCTCGGATAACAGGATTAAACCGGAAGTAGTTGCGCAAGGTGTTGATGTTTACGGTGCAGCAGCCGGTACAATCAATGGTTATGGATTCAACAGCGGTACATCGGCGGCAACACCAATAGCCAGCGGGGTGGCAGCCTTACTTCTTTCTGCCCATCCGTATTTAAAGAATGCTCAGGTTAGAAGCATAATACTTGAGACTTCTTCTAATACCGGGAATCCTGATAATCAATTTGGATATGGAATTATCTCAGCAAAAAATGCAATTGAATTTCCTAATCTGAAATCGGTAAATAATAATTTTATTCTTCACAAAACAACTTTTAAAGAAAATATAATTCCTGAATCCGTTATAACTACTTTTATATTTTCTAATAATTCGGTAGAAGAATATCCAATGACAAAAGT
>JACZKY010023532.1_pt1 | contig 16348 bp, 8 predicted proteins | sample 8237611 | NCBI WGS metagenome assembly JACZKY01 (sample SAMN16148055, study PRJNA663545) | marine sediment metagenome | biome: sediments and biomass from bioreactor inoculated with such sediments; feature: coastal sediments; material: methane- and iron-fed bioreactor; isolation source: Bothnian...
ATTTCATACAGTTCTCTTTCTTCGTCATATCCTGTATAAGCAATACGATTAAGTGTTTCAAATTGATCAAATGCTTCAAATACGTCTTTTGGTAAAAATTTAGGGAAATACAAGTAGTCGATTTCTAGATCTTCGATACCATACTTAATTTGCACACCATCATCAATATATTTAATTGAAAAAGTTCTATCCCCTTCATCATTTAAGATGCTTTCGGGATGGTAAATACTGAAACGATAATTATTAATGGTAGAAAGAGATCCTGACTTGTTAAAATATTGTATTTCAAGAGTCGACTTTTGTTTTTCGATTGCTGAGGGAGTTAATAGTTTTGCTGGATTAGTCGCCCAGGGATCTGGAACGCTTGGATTAGATTCGTAGATTTCTCCATTCCTTAAATCGAGAATCTTAAAATAGGAGGTCGTTTCATCAAGATATAATTGAAATTTTGGATTTGATGCGACTAATTTTGCTGTATCTGAAAGATCATTGGCTTCAGTAAATCCATTTGAGTCGTAACTGAGTACTTGATGATCAATTAAATTAGATCCTTTAATATTGAAAGCAAACAGATACAATGAAAAAACACTCAAGATCAAGGCAATGATGATTATTTTCTTTAAGTTCATCGTCACCCCTCCTAATATCTTAAATTTAATTCTTCATATATCGACATAACAAATGCGATAAATTGCTGAATTAAATCAAAGAACAATAACCCAAAAAACATCATAACGCTCATTGCAACTAAAGTCGCAATAAAAGCTACAATTGTTTTACCTAATCCATATTGATGAATATTCAATATGCCCATAAAAAGCATCCATCCGGTTGCACCATAACTGAGCCCGATGAGTAATTGATAAAATGCCATTTCTTCCAATGTCAAATAATTAGAAAGGATTACGCTTGGAAAACCAATAATGAGTAAAGGAAATAAAGCATAACCTGTAACCATTACGATTTCTTTATACTTACCTTTGCCTTCCATGAGTGTTGTAACACTCCAATTGCCAACTGTAAATAAAACCAGTAGTAAAACTACAGAAAATATTTCCTGTAAGCTGTTGAGCATAAGCGGGTTACGATTGTTGATCAAAAACCCTTCATTCTGATATGTGAATATTCTAAATAGTGCATAAAGTGCAATAAAAACAACGGCAACACTTAACTTTCCCTTTTTATATCTTTTAAATTCATCATATCCATCAAAAGGATGAAATAAGATATATTTTGGAAATACGATATAATCAAACCAAAACCGCTTTAATTTAGTCTTCATACATGATCGTACCTCCTTCTTTATAGGTTTTGCGAATCTTTAGGAAGATGATAACGCCACCGATAAGCGCAATTCCTAAAATGATGTACCCAAAATTGGCTTTTAGTAGATCATTACGATAGTTCATATAAGCTTTTGAATAGTAATACTTGTCATGCCCTAAATTGAAATATTCTAGAGCTTTTTTATATTCGCCTTCTCTGAGATAATATTTACCAATCCCGTTATAAGCAATTTCATAATTTGTATTTAGAAGCAAAACTTCTTCCCATACTTCTGCAGCCTTCAAAAATTCTCCTTGAGCATGATACATTGTTGCTTCATTTACTTTCATACCAAAATCAGTTAATTGGTAAACAACAACTGTTCTTGATTTGCGATCTAAAACTAACAATCTATTTTGTAAATACGCGATTGAGACACCTTCAGAAAATTTATCGCTTTGCGCACCTTCATCACCATTGATATATAGAAGATGCCCTTCACTATCATAGGTAAACAATCTTGAACGTTTCTGATCCAATACTGTATATATACCAAAATTTGTATATGCAATATCAACTAAACTTGACGGCCCATCTATAACATAGTTATTCATGCCTTCAACGTATTGAATATCGCCCATGGGTGGCTGATATCCATTTTTCTTCAAGACATCAATACCCTTTGGATTAATTAATTGAATTGTATTTTCCGCATTTTCTTCAGATGGTTTCGATGTTGCATAGATAAAATTTTTCTCATTCATTGCTAAATTTGTATACTCAGTTGGTAAAAATAATGCAAGTTTAGAAAGTTGTGATTCAGTCATTAAAGATCTCTGGAAGATCTCTAAAGGATTTAGTGATACTGGATTTACGCCAGTAAACCGATTAAAATCTCCGTCTGAATCAAGTTCAATAATGCCTTCATAAATATTTCTAGCAACAACATACATACGTTCAGAATTATCTACAGTAATTTTTCTTGGTTCAAAATTAATTTCATCGAATGTTGCGTCATTGATATCACTAAAAATATTGACAACTTCGAAATTATGATCTAGTTTGATGATTCTAAAATTTCCACTGTCTGCTATGTAAATACCACTATCCTTAACTTCAACACCATAAGGAGCACTCATTGTTACATCAGAAAAATCCGTTAGGCCTTCATCTGTTAACAACTGAATGTAAGGAGCACTTAATTGAAAACTTGTATATGCACTTACAAGTTCAAATTGATCATTTACAGTAACCAACGAATTTGTTTTTGAATCTACCATATAAATGATATCTTCATAAACAACAAGATCTTCAGGAGAAGATAAGCTGATACCTAACGTATTCTCATTATAGTAAGTCGCAAAATTCATACCAGGAGCAGAATGAATAATCTCTCCATAATATGAGTAATTATAACGAACCACAGACAGTTGCATAGGCAAACTGAATAACATGGAAAAAAGCATTATAATTTTCATGTGCCAAACCTCCTACTTCATACCTGAATGACTGAATGTTTCAACAATCTTCGCTTGTGAAATGATAAAGAATGTAACTGGAACAATCATCATGATAAATGAGACCGCTGCAATTGTACCTGCACGCTCAATTGTTCCTTGTGCGATTTGTCTTAAAGCATAGCTTACTGGTTTCAACTCTTCGCTGAATATAAACGATCCACCATCAGTTATCCATAATCTTTGGAATAACAAAATAATGAGTGTTAACCATGCGGGTTTTACCAAAGGCATAACAATTGTAAAGAAAATTCGATACTCACTAGCGCCATCAATTTTTGCACTTTCAATTAATTCATTTGGAATTTGTTCCATAAACTGTTTCATTAAATAAAGCCCCAAACTTGATGCTATCGCTGGCAAAATAATTGCAGCTGGATTATCAACAAGCCCTAGTCTTGAAACAATAATATAATTAGGTGTAGCAGTAACTTGAGGTGCAAACATTAAAGAGTAGACAACTAAAGTGAATATCAGTCTTCGACCCGGAAATCTAAACTTAGCCAGTGGATAAGCACACATCGATGCAATCAAAACGTGACCTGCAGTACCTAATGTTGTAATCAAAATTGTATTAAAGAAATATCTACTGAACGGTATCCATGAATTACTTATCAATTCAGACAAATCTCTAAAATTATCAAATGTAACATTTCTAGGAAATAATCTTGGAGGAAATAAGAATAATTCATCTAAAGGTTTGAATGCATTAGAAACTGTCATGATAAGTGGAAATGCACTAAATACACCAAATAAAATCAAAATCAAGAATAATAAAATGTCTCCAGTTTTAGAACGATTTATTCTATGTTTTCTGTTATATTTTCTGTTTTTAATTTGTTGAATAATCTCCTGCATCTTATTCACCTACCTTTCTCAAGATAGAGCGAACAAGTAGATTTGCACTCATCATAATGATAAATAATAATGTTGCAATTGCGGATGCGTAGCCTAAATTAAATCTTGTTGATCCATAATCAATCAAGTGCGTGACGATGGTATGTCCAGCATACTGTATCGATGGAAATCCAACAAGTTGCATCGACACTTCAGCAATTGCTAAAGAAGTTGTAATTTGCATGACTGCACCAAAAAGTAATTGAGGTTTCATAGATGGCAAGGTAATATACCATAATTCTTGCCAACGATTTCTGATACCATCGATAGCGCCAGCTTCATATAGTGTCTTATCAACACTTTGAAGACCTGCAATAAATGCAAGAAAACTGACTCCTAAACTAAGCCACAATTGAACAAGAATAATAACACCCAACATGTATGTTGGATCTTTTAACCACAAAATTGGGTTATCAACAATACCCATTCTCAGTAATAGTGCATTTGCATAACCGTGGACATCGCCTGAAAAAATCAACAGCCAAATCAAAAATGCATTCCCAGAGATAGATGGGGCATAGAAAATAAGTGTCATAAATGCTCTTAATTTAGGCTTTAATTCATTAATTAACCAGGCAAAGACGAAAGCCAGTAAATAACTAACGGGACCTGTCACAACAGCCAAAATTAATGTGTTTTTGATGGCAATAACAAAGACATCATCATTTAGTAATAAATTTGTGTAATTGTCCAATCCAATAAATCTAGGACTTTCTAAAAGATTATAATATGTGAAACTGATACCTAAGGACATAAAGACAGGAATGATGGTAAATGTCATAAATAAGATGACATATGGAGCCATTAAGATGTAATTGTGCTTATTCTTCTTTATTTCTTTCCATAAAAACTTTCTTTTTGTTTTCATGTTTAGTTTTGCTTCCACCATAGTGCCTCCTTCCTAATCTAACCCAAATTCACGACGCTTCTTAGCAATTTCTTCATTTATTACTTGAACATAATCATAAATTGTCTCTCTAGGATTAGATAGATCATCGATCACCAATCTAAAGGCATTATCTAGGTGTCTACCAGTCATATAACTGCCTGGTACCTCTGGAATTCCTTTAACCCATTGCCATTGCTCATATAATTTTTCATATTCTTGAACAGTCCATGGCAATTGACCTAACGCTTCAACATTTGCAGTTGGATAACGTGCTGCTGCACCTAAAATACCTTCCATTTCGCGACCAAATTGCACTTGAATTTCAGTACTCGTCCACCATTTTAAGTATTCCCAGGATGCATCCTTTTTGGTGGATTGGTCCATAATCATGACACCGGAACTTGAAGATACAGTTTCTCTTCTAATTTGAGTTACACCAAATTCATCTTCATATTCGGTACCTGGTACAGCGACAAAATTCCATTTGCCTCTAATTTCAGGAGCAAACACACTTAATGTGTTGTATATATTGTAATAGGTAATTCCAACTGGCATTTGACCTGATCTAAACCGGTTAACAAAATTAGCTTCAACCGGGAATGAATAATCCGTATAAAACTGAGTCCATCTTTCAAATATTTCTGGACCTTTACCTTCATTAAATCCGCTTTCACTTTGTCCATTAATATAGAACTCACCATCATTTTGATAGAACATTGTTGAAAAAATTGGATTTGGTGGTAAATTTACAACTGCTCCTTGTGTAATAGGAACAGGTAAATAAACTTCTAAATTATGCTTTTGTAAATCCGGAATCATCGAGATGACATCATCCCATGTGTTAGGTACCGCCAGGTTTAACTCATTAAAGATGTCTGTTCTATAGAACAACATGAGAAAAATTTGTTGTTCAGGTAATGCATACGTACCACCTTGATATTCAAAACTTACCAATCCACTGTCCATGAAACGATCAGCAATTGATTCAAAATCATCAAATTGTGATAAATCATAAACTGCGTTTCTCATCGCATAGTTCACTGGAATGTTATATCCAACGCCCATAGCTACATCTGGACCTTCTCCAGATAGTGTTGCTGGCAATAATACAGCACCATTGACAAGTTTTAAATCAACTTGAATATTTGTTTGAGATGTAAATGACTCATCGATTAATTTTCTTAAGATATTCGATTGATCTTTACCAACAGACAACCAAACCTCAATGGTTTCTCTATCACTAGAAAATGATGTTTGGCCAATAGCAGCATAATTTGTGGTGAAACTTGCAATAAAAGCACGAGTATTGAAAAACAATTGACTAAACCAAGAAGCTTTGCTTTGTGGAAGTTTCGCATCAGGATTGTGAATGACAAAGTAGTCAATCTCTAAAGGTTGTTCACTTAGTAAAATGACTAAAGTTCCTAATGAAGAGATATTTGCACTATATGTTGCTAGATTCTTGTGAATTTCTCTCGGTTTTTTAACAAATCCCTCAAGCTGTAAGATGACGGTATCCAAAATACCTGTTTTCTCACTCTTTGAACCCGAAATCTCGATAATGCGTGTTTTAATATGATTGAGATTTTCCCATTCAGCATCTAGTCTAGCAACTAAATTGGGAACTCTCTTTTCTAATTCATAATCACGAAACTGATCAGGTTCTGGACCAGTATAAATCAATATTTCACGGTACAGTTTATTTAATTGATTGATTGAATTTTGAATTTGAGCAATCAGTGGACCATATTCACCTAAAGATACTTCTAGACTTAATTGGTGTGTTCCTGCTTCAAAATAGAATAAATAAGGCTCATCTTCATTACCTAATGTTTGGATTCGCCAATCATTTGATTGCATAAATTGATAATTTTGCATTTCTTTAAAGGGGATAACCCCGTCAATATAAACATTTCTACTGACGTTCATTCCTGATGCAAGTTTTTGTTTTATACGCATACTTACTGCATATAAACCAGCTGATTCTATATCAAAATTCCAAGTGATTTGATCTCCAGATACTTTCCAGTTTGCTCCACCAATTGTATTAAGTTTAATTAAAGATGGATTAGCAGGCATTGTTAAAGGAGAAGTTCTATCATTTAGTGGGTATAAGGTAGGAGATGAGGAAAATGCTACATCTTCTGCTTGATGAATCTGAATGACTTCATCAGCAACTTCATAACCCATACTTTGATAACTACTTGATACTGCTTCATAGCTATTGAGTGTCTGTATGGATACTAAATCAATACTAGATATCAAAAGTGGTTCTCTTAAAGACTCTAAAGTAATGGTATTGATTCCAGATTGAAAATAAAAAGTGTAAGGCTCAATAACGTAACCTATTGAATCTTTGATCAATGCAGATGTCCAAAATGGTTTTTCTACTTGACTTGGTCTAATATCATTATCGTGAATGTCTTGTTTGATTTCTGCATCACTACCCCAAATACGATAAAAGACAATATTACTTGCCCCACTAAAAGGAATCTCTCCGTTGATATATAAGATACGTTCAATTGATGAACTTTTACCAGAATATGGAAAATAATCCAATTGAAGATTATAAAATCCTTCTTCAGGAATATCTATCTCCCAGGTCACTGATCCACTTTCCAATGTTAATAAAGGATTTGCCACACCTTCATATGAATCCAAAATTTCTTGGTCACCTTCAATAGAAAAATAATCAGCAGCCGGAACTGATATGTAGTGTCCACTTGGATAAATCGAGGGCTTTTCAGCGATATAATTGTAATAATCTGTAGCGTCATAATCACCAAGATTGTTTGGATCAACTTCTGGTGCAATTTCACGGTTGTATGCTAAATAATCTTTTTGAGCACGAACAATAATACTATCGATTACCCCATAAACCAAAAAAACTACTATGATTGATATGGCAATTATTAGAAATTTTTTCAATACAAAACACTCCTTTTGAGATAACCCCCCCTTAAGAAAGGGGGGTCATCATCTACTTAGTTAGTTAAAGAAATTAAATAAGGCATCCTCATAAGTGGGTTTAATTCTATCTACTTCAGTTCTCGCAGTTCCTTCTCTAATTGCTCTATTGATTACTGTTCTAAATCCAACATCAGTATAAGCACCAACGCCTAATGCATTAATCAATTCTAAATATACTTTGTCATAAATTTCAAGATAAGCTTCAACAAATATTTCATTATCAAACTTTGTCAATAACGATAGTTCAAAATCATCTTTTAATTCTTCATCTGTCTTCCATATTTGAAGCTCATTCCACACTTGGAAAGCAAGTGCTTCTTTTTCAGCTGTCATACCACTTGCGATGTTATAAATCGCAACACCAGAAATTGGAGACAAATACTCACCAGTATATGAACTATTTCTTGGATAAGGGACAAATCCTAATTCAAAAGTCAAGTTTCCCCATCGATTTTCAGCATTGACAAACCATAAGTGACCGGGATGTATTGCAACCTTACCTGATTGCCATAATGGTGATCCAGAATCGTATTGGCCTGCTGGTTCAAATAAACCTTGTGTCCATAAATCCGATAAGAACGTGTAGGTTTCAAGTGCTGGATTTTGAGCAAAGGCAACTTTTTGTGTATTTCTATTGATTAGTGATCCACCGTTTAAAGGAACCATGGATTCTACATAATCACTTGGGACTCCACCTAATGCATAATAATCTTCACCTTGAGTAGCCAAAGCTGTTTGCACTATTGTAGACCATTCTTCAAATTTTTCCCATGTCCATAATCCATCTAAAAATAATTGCGTGGGATTGTCAACACCTAAACTTGCTACTAAACTTGTATTGTAATATAATCCAACATCAACAGTTAGATTGTCAGGACCAAATCCATAAACAGCACCTTTATATGCTCCGACCATTGAATAATCTGAATGTATATTTGCACCCGAAGTATTCATGTATTGATCAACAGCCACGATAGCGTCTGCTTTAACTAATTGTTGAATCCAGTCACTAGTGGTCCAATAAACATCAGCCAATTGATCACCAGCGATTGATGAGTTGATAATCGCTGTTACACGACTAGGTCCCCAAGCAGCATTATCTGGATACGGCTTGTAAACAACTGTAACATTCAATCTTTCTTCAACTTCTCTTTGAAGTTCTTGTTTCGCATTTTGTTCAATACCAGTGAAATTAGCATGGAAAGGATCAACCTCATAAGGCGCTCCGTGCATAATTACAATCTCAGTTGGTTCAGGAACTTCTCCATCCTCATTTCTGACAGTAATGGTTCTAGTAGCAGTGACTTCGTTACCATCACTTCCTGTTACCGTATAGGTCAAAGTATATGTTCCTGGTGTATTTGTATTTACAAACCCTGTAACTATAATTTGACTAGTAATATCACCATCTTCAGTATCGGTTGCGGTGATTCCTGATAAAGCATCAAATGTTACACCAAAATCAATTGTCGCATTACTTGCACCAGAAATAGATGCTGTGTCTGTTGTGATTGGATCAATCGGATCAATTGGATCTTTTTCACAAGCAGCCAAACCAAAGGCAAATAAAGCAATTAATAAAAAGCCTAAGAATTTCTTCATTCTGTATCCTCTTTTCTAAATTATTTTATGTAAATAATGATTGTTTATTGATAAGTCAATTATACTATCTTTATATAGTATTTTATAGCACTTATTTGATATTTTCGAAAATGAAAAATAATTTTCAGTAAATAGTTAACAGATTGTATCTGTTACGCACACATAAGACAAAGTGCCTGAGGACATCAGGCACTTTTTTCTTATCAATTTACTGGTTAAAATAAACCATATTGTATACCAAATAATATAGCCGTAGCACTAAATTAAATACTTAAGCAAATAATCCAATCTTACAAACTATATATTTGTTTAAAAGTTAAATCTTATTCACTAATTTCTTTTTTCTTTCTTGCGATGAAAACTGTAGAAGCTATTGCAGTAGCAGATAATACAAAGAATATGACACTGCTAGTGCTAATTGCTGAACCACAACCAGTTTCTTCTGGTGCAGCTGCATCAATTAAAGCTTGAATTTCAGCTTCAGTTAATGTTTGAGCGTCTATTAAAGCTTGAACGTCATCTGCATCTACTGCGCCTAATGCATCAATTAAGGCTTGGATTTCAGCTGCAGTCAATGTTTGAGCATCGATTAAAGCTTGAACGTCAGCAGCAGTTACTTTTGAAGCCACAACAGTAATTGGGAAGCTCATAATAGTTGCATTACCAGCAAGATCTTCTACTGTTACTTCTACTGTGTAAGTACCTGCTGTAGATAATGACATACCACCTGTACCAGAAACATACATTGATAAATCTTCATAATCATCATTGTAATCAAATGCAACAACATTACTTAAAATTGCATTGTTTATGGATGTGAATTCATTCATTTGAATCGTATAGTTATGATTAACAACTAGTAATAAAGGAGCTGTTATATCATCTACTGTTAGAACATATGAAGCATCAGTTATGATATCATAATCAAAATCCGCATAACCAAGTGTAAATGTAACAGGATCGCCAAAGACTAAAGCTCTGAGTGGTGGAGTAACAATTGAACCATGACCAGCAACAATGAATTCACCTGGAGCAAGAGTTAATGCAGCTTGCCAAGCAGTGAATAGTGCTAAATCCTCAATAACTTCACCAGTTGATGTAATATGACCCCAGTCATATCTGTCGAATACTTCTTTAACTGTATTGTCAGCAGCAACAACTACGATTACTGAACCCCAACTTGTTGTAGAATCTGTAAAGTTAGTAATTTCAGTAAATACAACCATGCTACCAAATGTATTAATGTTAACATCAGCATTTAAATTCGTTAATTCATTAATGTTAACTATAGTACCATTAAGATCTACATTTGTTGCTACACCATCAAAATGAACATGATGTGTGAAGGTCAAATCGATATCATATTCACCTGGAGTTGGATTATATGGATTAAATCCATCAGGGAAAGAAATTTCAATATCATCAGTCTTACTATTACTATAACCATCATCAGCTGTAATTGTTCCAAGTAAATCAATCATAGTGCCTTCATTGATGAAACGATCAGCAACGCCCATGAATTTAGGAGGCATAACACCGATAACGATATCAGCTACAGCTTCTGTTAATTCTCCAGCTGGAGTGGTAACTGACCAAGTTGCTTTATAACCAGCACCGAATTCGCTAGAATCAACAACCGTTACAGGTGCGCTTGCAGTATAATCGTCAGTAAGCTCATTATAAGTGAAGTTGATTGTTTCTAAAACAACATCATCTTGTGAGATAGCTACAGAATAATCTAATTTTTCAACTGTGTTAATGATTTCATCGCTATCGTTAAACATATCTAGCCATGAAGCAGAAATTGTTGGATCTAAATCAAATGTATCATCATTATAATCTATAACGATGTTGACACCTGGAGTTACTCCATCATCGTCTAATAAAGTTAACCCTGTAAAAGTTGCTGGTTGATCAGTATATTCTAATACCATTGGATCTTGTCCACCAGCAGCAAGAATACCAGGAAGAGCTTTAATATATTCTAAATTCTTAGCATTATTTGCTCTATCAAGATAAGCAAATGTTAAGACTGTCCAACCTGTAGGTATTGTAACATTAACAGGATTATCAGCAATAATTGTTGACCATGCTGATTCAGGATCAAGTGCAGTATCTGCAAATCTATAAACCATTTGAACAAACTTTAATGGTTCTAATAGGTAACCATCAGTATCGACAGCATCTATTTTAATTCTAATTGGTGCTTTGATTGTGTTTGGTGTGTCAACTAAAGGATCTGTTGCTGCATCAAATGCATCTTTTTCAGCTACAGTAGCTAAACGCCAATCAGGTGTAGTCATATCGCCATCATTATGAACATAATATTCATTGACTGAATCTTCAAACATTTGTAGAACACCTAATTCATCAAAATGTAAATAAACATCATGTCTTCCGCCAGTAGTTAAGTCTCTTCTATCGAGGAGATTAAGTGTTGGAGCTAGTACCTTAGTTTCATCTGTATTATTGATGAAAAGTGCCCCAAATGAAGTCCAGCTAATTCCAGTTAGTTCATTTATGTCAATTTCACTATCGGAATTTCCGTCAATCCAATCATCTGCATATCTTACAGAACCACGAACTGGATGGTATCTATAACCTGCATATTCTACTGTCCAATTTGCACTACCCACTTTTGTATTCAAGCATGCAGCAGATGCTAATGAACACTCTAGTGAATCATAAGGATATAATTCAATAACTTCGTCAGCTGCATTAACACTGCTAGCTGCAATGAATGCAAATGACGCAAAACATACTAATAAAAAAGCTAAAATTTTCTTCATTTATTTTCCTCCTATTTTTTTTAAATCGTTTGTATAATTTTACATCTATATGAAAGCGCTGTCAATCGGGTCCAAGTTTTTACCTCATTAAACCTCCTTTTTTACATATATTGATAATTTTTTTCAATAATACTGAAATTAATGAACTGTTCCCGGAAGATAACTATAAAATGTTCTCGACGTTGAAACACTGTCAATAGTAATTGTAACTGTGTAACTTACTGTCATAGCACGCTCTGGCATCATTATAATTCTTCCTGTGTTATCTACGTATTCTGGATTGTCAGATTCGAAAGTAATCAGAGCATTGCTGTAATTCTCAGATACTTGATACTCAATATCAACAAATTCTTCAAATAATGGAATTAGTCCAGCATTTCTCATTGTGCGAGGACAATCTTTACCACTGAAATCATTGTGATATTGCATATTCTCTCTAGGTAAATTATATTTCGTCAATAAATCGGCAACTAGTTTTGCAGTTCTCTGCCATGTTCTATATACATCTGCATCTTGATTAACTCCTGTTTCAATGCCTATACCGTTGCGATTTCCACCACCTAAATATGTTGTACCATGCAAAGGTAGTGATGATCCATCACCAGCATGAAATCCTCTTTCGGTTTCTGGAAGATGTTGGTATAATTCCCTATCGTCAATCGAAAAGTGCCATGAAACCCATAATTCAGTTTTATTGACAGTTGCATTCCACAAATAGTTTGCATGAGCAAGTGCTCCTCCACCCACTTGTGTATTTGCTGTATCATGGATGACAACCCAATAGACATTGTAAGGATTATATTGAGTAACATCTTCAGGATGTGGTTCCATAGGTTCACCAGGTCTAATTGCAAAAAACTCTGGTAACATCTTTGACTGATTGATTTCATAACTTCCAAAGTAATATTTGGAAACACTCTCATACTTAAAATCAACATAATTATGTGTCACTCCATATGCAGTCCATGTGTGTGGGGTTGTGTAACTCACTTGATTCCGTGTTAATAGATCTAATAGATTCGTATCATCTAATTGATCAAAAAATTCAGCAGTAAATTCTGTGATGACGCTCGGATCATTAGCTAAAAATGCTTTAAATGTTACTTTTCCAGCCTGAAGTGATGTTACGATACCAGCTTGATCGATTGTTGCAATCGATGGTTGTAGCGATTCAAACATGACTAGATCATCTTTAATTTGAAATGGAAATACTTTTGCACTTAAAGAAAATTCATCACCAACAAGCACTGATTGAGAAATTACATTTGGCGTAAGCTCTATCCCTGGATCAGTTGTAACTTCGATATTCATGATTGAATTAACCGAAAAATCTGTTGATACTCTAAGTGTCACATCAGCATATCCACTTTCAAGTGGAGATATGACTCCATATCCTCGAAATTGAACGACCTTCGTATTAGATGTGATAAATCTTACACGGTCAGGATCTGCACTTGATGGTAACACTTCATATTCTATCGTATAGGCTTCCCCTACTTCTAATAGGACATACGACTCAGTTGGCAATATCTTAACTGGAACAATTGGATTGAATCTACTTGCAGTAATAATATCACTTGGAATGCCATAAAAACCTCTTAATTCGTATTCAGATATGTTAACAAAATCTGAATAAACCGGTTCAATTGCACCCCAATAATTAAGGGTGTATTCGATGGAGTGATCAAGATGCGATTTTGCAGCATAAGTCCCATAATTGGATACTTGATTAAATCGAACAATTGCTTCAATATCCTTTTGACCGTTATAATCCAAATTGATTTCTATCGCACCATTAGCTTGAGTAATGGTATTTCTTTCAACCATAATTTGAGTTTGAGCATCATATTCATTGACTGCAATTAATGAGATTGCTTTTCCTAAACTGGAAATTGTATTATTATAGATTCGAATCTGACCATATAAGAAACCTTCAACAAAAATAGCATCTCCAGCATCATTATCGAATGTATTGTTTTCAATATTGATATTGTTGGTTGTTTCAAGTGCCATAAAAGGTGCAGTTGAAGTCACATCAACAGTATTATTTTTAAATTCGAAGCCATCAATTTCAGCATTTGTAATCAAATTTGCAGTACCTGTAAAATGAATGTTTTGTATCGATACCTGATTGGCTTGTATCGTGATTGTCTGTGAAAAATTAGTCGTTAGTTCACCAATCAGCGTCACTTGATCAACATCGATTGTAAAATCTGTAGTATAAGGATCTTCACCTATAATGTAAATGGTTACTCCAGTAACAGCTTGATCCATTGCATCTGAAATTTGATCAAAAAGCGTCAATCCATAAACAAATGTTACACCAAGCATCTCAACTTCATCACCAGTAACTGAAGTTTGATTGACGAGTAAAACATTGATGATTTCAATATCAATGCTATCGCTTAACAAGGGATCAAACTCTGAAATCGCAGTGATGGTTACATCGCCTACAGCTTTCGCAGTTACAATACCATCTTCACTCACTGTAGCAATATTTTCATCACTTGATATCCAAGATACTTGATCATAAGCTAAATCTGGACCAATTTCAACTGTTAGAGCTCTTTCATCATTTAAAATCAATTGATTAAATCCAGAAAGGATAATCGTTTCAGCATCTAGAAAAACAGATATTTCAACTAAATAGAAAACATCTTCATCATAAGTAGAATATACTCTAACTTGAGCACTACCTTGAGCAACTCCAATGATTTCACCTGTTTCAGAAACTGTAACAATGCTAGTATTCGTGCTTTCAAACATGACATCATCATTTGATATATAAATTAATTGCTCAGATTTACCAATCCAGAGTGACAATTCAGATTGATTGACACTTAAGTCAACTATTTTTCTGACATTAATAATTATTTCTTGGAAAATATTATTATCAATAACTGAAGCGATCTTCAATGTTGCTTGACCTTCTGCTACTCCGGTTATCACACCTTGAGTATTAACTGTAAAGATATCGGTGTCATCAGATGTCATCACAACATCATCATTTGCAGTAAAGTCGACACTTAAGTTATCTCCTACTTTTAGTGTCAGAGTATCTTCTTCAATCGAAATTGCAATTCGCTTTTCTACAAAGACAGTTATTTCTATACTTTGGTCTATATTTGTTTTAGAAGTGATTACGATTTTTGTACTTCCCTCTTTGAGTGACGTAATCAATCCATCAACACTAACTGTTGCGATACTCGAATCATTTGAAGTATAAGTTAATCCTTTGTCATCATTCGTGTTGGCTTCGATTTGATAAGTATCTCCTTCTGTGACTGTAATGGTTAACTGATCAATATCAAGTGTAATATCTTTGCCACAAGCAACCAAAATAAAAACCAAGACTATCGTTGTGACTCCATAAATTAATTTTTTCATCATCTTCATCTCTCCTTTATCCCAACTATCATATTTCCTATTTTTCTTCTGTATCCAATGATTTGATTGGCTGCTCTTTTCGGATGAACAGCATTAGATAGCATAACAAAGCCAACACCATCGTTTCTATCTATAAACATATTACATCCTGTAAAACCTGTATGTAATATTGTTTCATTGAATGACCGGTTGTCACCTGCTGAACTACCTGAAGTTGGTTTATCCCAACCAAGTGCGCGTTTTAATATATTATGGTTTAGGTTAGGTTTAATTTGCTGAACCCTAAATAATAAATCAATCGTTTCTTTTGGCAAAACAAAATGATTATTCAATATAGCATCAATAAATTTTAATAAATCAGGAACAGTAGAAAATAGTCCTGCATGTCCACTTTCACCTAAAGCAAATGCTTTTTCATCGTGAACTCTACCACATAAAAGACCTTGATATACATCATCATCTCTTGTTTCAGTCGGTGCGCACCTTTTAATATCAGGATAATAAGAAGTATCATGCATCAACAGTGGTGTAAAAATGAGTTCTTGCCCATTTTCATTTAGTGATTTTTTTGTGATTGTTTCAATTATCAATCCAAGTAAGATGAATCCTATATCTGAGTAGACGATATGTTCACCCTTCTTATATTTAAGTTCTAGATTTTTTATACGGGTAAGTACATCTTCTCTATCTTTTAAGGTATTTGCTCGTGTAAGATCAGCAGGTAACCCAGATGTATGTGTCAATAAATCATAGACAGTTATATCATTAAATTGAAACCATTCTAGAATCTGATTGACTTTTGTTTCTAAAGAAAGTCTTTTTTGTTCGATTAATATCATAATCAAAGTTGTTGTTGAAACAACCTTTGTTAAAGATGCAACGTCATATATCTCATTTCCTTCTAGTTTTGCCTTTATGGGAAGCAAAGACTTATAGCCCACATAATCATGAATTTTAGTGCCGTCTTTGTAACAAATTCCAAAAGCTGCTCCAGGAAAGTGTGATTGATTCACACCTTCCAAAAGCAATGA
>JACZKY010046573.1_pt1 | contig 16311 bp, 15 predicted proteins | sample 8237611 | NCBI WGS metagenome assembly JACZKY01 (sample SAMN16148055, study PRJNA663545) | marine sediment metagenome | biome: sediments and biomass from bioreactor inoculated with such sediments; feature: coastal sediments; material: methane- and iron-fed bioreactor; isolation source: Bothnian...
CATTAAAAGATGAATTGTAACTCCAATTGCAATTGCTAGTAATATTATTCTGATATAAACTTCTTGTGTAAGTAAAAAAGCTGATAATGAAATTGATGTCCAGAGTGTAATTATGTTTGCAATTTTTGCATTTCGAGTTAGACCGGTTTTATTTTGATAGTTGTCGATATATCCGCCAAGTACCTTATGATTTCTCAACCACTCATTGGCTTTGGGTGAACTTTTTAGAAAACAAATTGAAGCGAGAATTAAAAAAATAGTTGTAGGTAAAAGTGGAAGAAATATTCCAACTACTCCAATGGCTACTAGAATAAATCCACTAAATAGGTAAAAATATTTTAGTACCGGTGAAATGGCATCGGAAATTTTGTCTGGATTAGAATTCATAAAAAACCAATAAGTTTGATTTTATTTCAATACAATATGAAAATATTGGATTACTATAACAAATTGATTTAATTTATAATATCATAAATATCTTCTATATGAGATTATAACCTAATTATTTAACATTATGACAATTACGCAATTAGAATATATAATAGCAGTTAATAACTACAGGAGCTTTTCGGTTGCGGCAAATCATTGTTTTGTAACACAGCCAACTCTAAGCATGCAAATTCAAAAACTGGAAGAAGAACTTGGTGTTATCATATTTGACAGAAGCCGAAATCCGATATCAACAACTGATGTCGGGGAACAACTTATCCGTCAGGCAAAAATAATTTTAGAAGAACGTGATCGGTTTCAGAATATTATTGAAAATGTTAAAGGTGAGTTTAGCGGAATTCTAAGAATTGGAATAATTCCCACTATCGCTCCATTTTTACTTCCGCTTTTTCTGAAATCGTTTATAGATAAATATCCAAAAGTAGAATTAATATTCGATGAACTTACCACAAATGAAATTGTTTCCGGGATTCATAAATCAACTTTAGATTTTGGAATTTTAGCGCTGCCAATTTATGATTCCGGTATTATTGAAGAACCTTTGTACTATGAACCATTTGTTGCATTCATTCCGGAAAAACACAAATTGTTTAGTAAAGAAAAAATTAGTGTTGATGATTTGTATGTAAATGATTTGTTGCTTTTAAAAGAAGGACACTGTTTACGTGAACAAACACTTAAAGTTTGCCGAACTTCTGAAAAAGAATGGAGAGATGATCATAATAAAATTCTTTTTGAATTTGGTAGTCTTGATACTTTAATAAATTTAGTTCAGCAAAATTTTGGAATAACTTTGTTACCATATTTATCCGTAAAGTTTATGAAAGATGATTCTCAATTAAATCTGGTAAGAGAGTTTAATAAACCGGTTCCCAAAAGAGAAATAGGACTTGTTTATAGTAAATCATTTATAAAGAAACAGCTTATTAATGCACTCAAAATGGAAATTTTAAGTGTTGTTCCAAAAGAATTAATAGATAAAAAAGAAGGGTTGATAATTCATTAATATGTTTACAATAAAACGGAAAATAAATTTTTTTGATTGCGATCCAGCAGGAATAATTTTTTACTCAAGGATATTTGAGTTCTGTCATTCAGCCTACGAACAAATAATTTCCAGTTTTAATCTTAAGGAAAATTACTGGATGAATGACGATTATGTTGTTCCGATTATTCACTCAGAAAGTGAATATGTAAAACCAATAAAATATGGTGATGAGATTGCTATTAATGTTCAGGTTTCTCAATTGAAAAAATCCTCTTTCGAATTAACTTATGTAATTAAGAGAGAAAGTACACTTTGCTGTCACGCAAAAACGGTTCATGTTTTTGTGGATAAAAAGAGTTGGAAGAAAAAAGAAATGTACGAAGATTTAACAGAAGGGTTAACTAAGCACAAAGTTTAAAACATTTTCTTGATTTTTTCTCGATCCAGTTTTCCTAATGATGTTTTTTGTAGTTCATTTACAAAGAAAAACTGTTTTGGAATTTTATATCCAGCAAGCTTTTGTTTTAATATTTCTTTTATCATTTTTTCATTGATAAAATTATCTTCTTTAACAATCGCACAAGCAACAATTTGTCCCCAGGTTTTATCTTGCTTTGCAAATACGCACACATCTCTAATGCCTAAAATATGTAGAATGGCTTTTTCAACTTCAATTGGATGGACATTTTCTCCGCCTGTTATGATTAAATCATTTCTTCTTGCTTCAATAAATAAATATCCATCAACATCCACAAATCCTAAATCACCGGAATGATAAAAAGCATTTAATAATTTAAATGAAGTTTCTTTTTCATCATCGAGGTACTTTTTAAATAAACTGTTTGATTGAATAAGTATTTCTGAATCATGGGATATTTTTATTTTAACATCTTTAAATGGCTTTCCAACTGATTGGGGTTTTGAGATTATTTCACTTGCTAAAATTGCAGTAATCATTGAAGCAGTTTCTGATGAACCATAAACACGAAAAGGCTTCCATCCAAGTTTTTCAGCTTCAAACATCAACTCATCCTCAATAAATCCACCGCCTACTAGAGTAATTCTTACAGATTCAGATGCCTTTATTCCAAGATAAATAAATTTCTGAAGTTGTGCAGAAACGAGGGAAATATGTGTTGGGTTAAATGCTGTGATTGATTTTGCTAAATCATTTATTTGCAAAGATTCTGGAAGTATGATAGAACATCCATAGAAAAGCGAGCGACAAATAATTTGAAATCCACCAATGTGGTAAAAAGGAAGCGAAGCCAACCAGCGATCTTTTTCTTGATGATTTAAAATCTCATTGCCATTTTCAATGCTTTTTATTAAAGATGAAAAAGTGTGGACTACTCCTTTTGGTCTTCCGGTTGAACCCGAAGTAAAAATCGCAACTGCTTCATGTTCTACTTCGGGAAATAAAAAAGACTCAGGATTTGAATCAATAATTGATATTGTTTTTAATTCAATTGTCAATAAAAGTTTTTTACTTGGCTTGAAGGATAATAGTTTATCAGTAACCAAAAACTTAAAATCATGATCATCAAGTATTGAATTAATTTCATCATCAAGCAGCTTAGTATTTAGTGGAACAGGAATCGAACCTAAAAACCAGAGTGCAATAACCGTTTTAATGAATAGAAAATTATCTTCAATCAATAATGGGATGTAATGGTCTTTTTTAATTCCTTTATTCGAAAATGCGAAAGCAATCTGCTTTGCTTGAGTTAATAGATCTTTATAAGAAATTGAATTATCTGAATTAATAATTGCGTTGAGATCAGCTCGTTCCGAAAAACTAAAAAAACTATCTGTGGATTTTGAATTCATTTTACAAAATCTTCTTTATGATTTTTATAAAATAATGCCAATAGAAAGTAGTAATCCATATACGGCTGAAAACTTTGCCGAGAGTTCTAAAGTTTTGTTAAGCTGTGTACCTGTTAAAGCGTAAATCATTTTAACCAGAGTTATAGCAATCGGTAGTGTAATGTAAGGAAGGAAAATCCAGATATTAAAATCATACTTAAAGTGAAGAAGAAAAGGAATGAAGAAAGAAACAAGAATAAAAAACACATATTCATAACGCGAAAACTCCCTGCCAAGTAAAACAGCTAATGTGTTTTTACCAGCAGTTTTATCTTCTTCAATATCACGATAATTATTTACAATTAATATATTTGTTATCAATGCACCAACAGGAAGTGAAATTAGAAATGCAAGAAAAGTAAATTTCTGTGCGTGCAAATAATAAGTTCCAACTGTTCCAACAATTCCGAAAAATATAAATACAAACAAATCCCCGAGTCCATTATAAGCTAATGGAAATGGTCCCGCAGTATAAGCTAATCCTGCAGCAATAGAAAAAATTCCAATCCAAAGAATTGTCAAGCCAACTGAATAAACAAGATATAAACCAAGAAGAAACGCGAGTAAGAAAACTAAAAATATTCCCCATTTCATTTCTTTAACTGAAATCAATCCTGATGCTAAAACTCTCAATGGACCTTTTCTTTCCTTTGTATCTGATCCCTTTAAATGATCATAAAGATCATTCGTAAAGTTTGTTCCGATTTGAATGAGTATTGAACATAATAATGCGATGATAGAATAAGCAGGAAAAAATATTCCATGATAAATTGCTAAAGCAGAACCTACCATAACAGGCACAAAAGCGGCAGGAAGTGTTCGCGGTCTGCTTGCTAAAATCCAACTATTTATTTTTGATTTATTCATTTTATCAATGTGGTCGCAAAATGCGACCAGTTAATTTTATTTTAGGGCAATTTAGGAAACTTTTTAAAATTTGGCTTTCGTTTTTCGTTGTAAGCTTTTTTACCTTCTTGCGCTTCTTCACTCATATAATAGAGTAACGTTGCATTTCCAGCAAGTTCCTGAATTCCAGCTTGTCCATCAAGTTCTGCGTTAAAAGCAGATTTGAGAACACGAATTGCCATTGGGCTATGTGATAAAATTTCTTTAGCCCACTGCACACCTTCTTCTTCAAGTTTATCAACTGGAACAACTTTGTTTACTAACCCCATTTGTAATGCCTCTTGCGCATTATACTGTCTGCATAAATACCATATTTCTCTTGCTTTCTTTTGTCCAACCATTCGTGCAAGATAGCTTGAACCAAAACCGCCATCAAAGCTTCCAACTTTTGGTCCAGTCTGCCCGAAGATTGCATTGTCTGCAGCAATTGTTAAATCACAAATTACATGAAGAACATGGCCGCCGCCAATTGCATATCCAGCAACAAGTGCTATAACAACTTTAGGAATGCTGCGAATCAATTTTTGAAGATCTAGTACATTTAATCTTGGTACACCATCTTTACCAACATAACCCATATGACCGCGAATGCTTTGATCACCGCCGGAGCAAAAAGCATATTTACCATCTTTCGCTGGTCCATAACCTGTCAGAAAAATTACTCCGATCGTCTGATCTTCTCTAGCATCAGAAAAAGCATCATACATTTCAAAAACTGTTTCAGGTCTAAATGCATTTCTTTTTTCAGGTCGGTTTATTGTGATCTTAGCAATGCCATCCATCTTTTCGTAGATGATGTCTTTGTATTTTTTAGCTTTTTGCCATTTAGACTTCATATATATTCCAACTTAAATTATAACTTTTATACTTTACAAAATTCAATTCTAGTAGCAAAACTATAAGGGTCATTTCGACCAAAGGGAGAAATCTGTTTTCAATTTCTTTATAGATTTTTCACTCGAATCCGCCGCGGCGGACTTCGAAATGACTTTTTTAAATAATTAATCTAAAACTGACCTAAATAATTTAAAACTATTTCTATAAATCGTTTTGGATCCTCAAGATGAGTGTTATGTCCTGAGTTACGAACAACTTTATGTTTTGCTTTAAAAAATCTTTTAGCAAGTCTTGCATTAATCCCGGTATATTTGCTATCAAGATCGCCCGTTATCAATAAAATTTTTAATGGGATTTTTTTTAATTTGTCATGAACGGGAGGCATAATGCCGGTACTAAACCCTTTTAGTGAATTTGCGTATCCGATTTTACTGCCTGAAGCTTTTTTCTTTTTAAGTTTTTTCAACTTATCATTTGAAAATCTTCTCTGTGTATTAAAAAGTTCCTGATCATTCCACATTTCTATGAACTCTTCTAAAGTATGAGTTTCAATAAACTCTGCAAGCTTTAAATCTTCTTCATATCTTTTTTGCCGCTCCTCATCATTTTTAATTCCAGCAGAAGCACTTTCTAAAATTAGTCCTTTTAAATCATCCGGATATGCAGAGGCAAAACTAAGTGCAATTCTTCCACCCATCGAATATCCCAAAAGAAAAACTTTATTTGGAGTAAGATGATCTTTAACAAATTTTATTTGATTAACTATAGCTTCAACATTGTATTTAGCTGGATCACCAGGCACATCACTTTTACCGTGACCAACAACATCTATTGCAATGTAATTATATTTAGCAGGCATTTGTTCAAAGACGGGAAACCAATCTTCTGCACAACCGGTAAATCCATGCAGGAATAAAACATAATCTTTGGACTTATCAATTTCCTTTGGATGTTCAATATTTATTTTTACACCATTAGCATCAAACTTCATAATTCCTCGAAAAATTTTCTATAAACTTATTGGATTTTTTCCAATATTTTTTTCTTAGTGATAAAGAATAATCTGCATTTGTTTTTATTTCAAACACAACGGGTTTTCTTCTTACAGACGAAACTTTTATATGATTCATAATATCCGAGTTTGATTTTAACTCCTTGTAATCTATCTCAAATGCTTCAGTAAGTTTTTTAAAAGAGAGATTTGTGGAAGTTAGAAAATACTTATCAAAAACATATTTGTATTCTGCTATAGGAAGAAATTTAAAAATAGCACCGCCATTATTATTTATTAGTAACGTGATTAATGGAATATTGTATTGCATTGCAATCAACAAACTGTTTATATCATAATAAAAAGATAAATCGCCTGTAACAAGATAAGTTGGATTTTTTGATTGAGCACAAATGCCCAGTGCTGTCGAGGTTATACCATCAATTCCGCTTGCACCTCTGTTTTGAAATACATTAATATTTTTATTTACTGCGGAGGAAAAAAAATCCAGATCGCGAATAGGGATGCTGTTTCCAATCATCAAATTAGAATTTGGCGGAATTGAATTAATTATATTTAATATTATCCCAGTCTCATTAATCTTCTTTGTAATTGAAAAGATTTCCGATTTAATCTTCTCGATAGCAGAATCCAAAATCTTTAGTTTTTTTAATTCTGGTGAAAAATCAATCTGGTTTACATCTATAGATTTTATAACGTTTTCTAGAAATAATTTTTCACTCGCCTGTATGATTTTATATTTGCGAGAAGAATCATTTGAATCTGCAAATGGGTTAATAGAAAAACCTTTAGGATTGATGGCAGAAAAATAATTTTCCAATTTTGGAGATGTTAACGTTCTTCCAAAATGTAAAACAAATTTTGGGGCAAACACTTTTGAAAATGATTCAGATCTTATAAGAGCATCATAATTAGTAATTAGGTTGGATAAAGGTAAGGACTTAAATCTTAAACCGCTGGAAGCATCTGCAAAAACCGGGAGAGAAAATTTAATCGAGAAATTTTCAATCAGAGAAAAAAAAGAATCATCAAAATTACCCGGTCCAATTGTAATCAAACCTTTACTGCCTTTGCGAAGAAGAGCATCAATTATTCTGATATCCTTTTTCCCAAGATGTTTTGACTGATGTTTAATATTCGGTTCTAAATCATCAGCTAATGATTCCAGCAAAATCTTTTCTTCAATTTCATCCGTAAAAGAATTGGGCTCAAGTGGTTTTTCAAAAGGAATATTAATATGAACAGGCCCAACATTTTTACTAATACAAATATCAAAAGCATTTTTTGCCGCTTCTTTTAGCTGCTTGATTTTCTTCAGATCGATTTTTGGTAATCCGGTATCATAAAAAAATCTTGCATTATTATTATAAAGATGATCCTGATTGATCGTTTGATTAGCTCCGGAGTTACGCAAGTAAGCAGGTCTATCCGCTGTGCAAATAATTAAAGGAACTCTATTTTGATATGCTTCGATTATTGCGGGATATAATTCGGCTGCTGCTGTTCCCGAGGTTGTAACCACAACAACTGGTGAGTTAGTCTGTTTTGCAATTCCTAATGCAAAAAATCCGGAAGTCCTTTCATCTATAATTACGTAAGATTTAATTTTTTTGTTTTGTGATAATGAATAGGTAAGTGGGGTGCTTCTTGAACCAGGGGATATACAAGCATATTTAACACCACACTCAGCAAGCTGATCAAAAAAAATGTTTGCCCAAAAATAATTACGATTAATTTTTATCAGCATAATTAAACAAAGAAAGAATAGGTTTTAATTTTAATTGAGTTTCTTCATACTCCTCTTTTGGATCAGAGCCCTCAACAATTCCGCAACCTGCATAAGCATAAAGTTTATTGTCTTTTACTAAAGCAGAACGAATAGTTACAAAAAATTCACCGTAATTATCGGCATTAAACCATCCAATAACTCCTGAAAATAAACCCCTATCAAAGTCTTCAGTTTTTTCAATCATTTTTAATGACTGCTCCTTTGGGATGCCACAGACGGCAGGAGTAGGGAATAGTGATGAAATGATTTTAAAGATTAGATCTTTTGATTTTAGTGTACCTGTAACCGATGTTTGCAAATGCTGAATGTTTGGAAGTTTTTTAACAATAGGATTTTTAACTATTTCAACCTGATCTACATAGTTAAACACTGATTTTTTTATGTAGTCAATAACAGCTTCATGTTCAACTTTATTTTTATCACTTTTAAGTAGTTCATCCTCTAGCTGTTTATCTTGCTCTGGATTAATGCCGCGCATTATTGATCCCGCTAAGGCTTCTGTAAAAAAGGTGTTTCCGGAATACTTTATTAATATTTCGGGTGTTGATCCAAAGAATATTGATTTACTGGATTTATAAAGAAAATTTGTACACGTGGGAAATTTTATATTTAAATCATTAAAAGTTTTTTGCCAATTTACGGAAGATATAATTTCATTTTCTACTCTACGGGCAATAACTACTTTATCAATCTTCTCACGTTTTATTTCTTCAATAACTGAATAAATTTTACTTTCCCAGTTCTTAAAGTCATCAGCATTAATTAAATTCTTAAGAATTGTTCGATCGCTGTTACTGTCCTGTAAACGGGTTTCAAGATTATAAATTAATTCCGTTTCGCGTTCAAGAAATTCATTAAAGTTTTCGTGATGTGAAAAACTTTCTGAGAAAAAATTTGCCACGATAAAACAGGTACCCGAATGTTGGAATAAAATTATTTTTGGGACAATAAAATCTATATCATTAAAATCAGCCCACTCATCAGAATCTTTTTTGATAGGAAACTTTACAGATGTTAAAAAAATTGGAAGTTTAAACTTTTGATAATCAGAATGATTTGAAATAAGCTTATTCTTTAATTTTGATATTTCTTCTTCAAGCGATTCATAATTATCAAAATTGAACGATTGCTTGTTCAGTATTTCAAAAGATAAAAAAGAAATATTACTATCCGGTTCAGAATAATAAAAAACATCTTCTGCAATGTTTACAAAATGTTCAAGCAGCAAAGTAAATTTTAATGGACTAATTTTAGCTGCATAGCTAAAAAAAACTTTTTTAGGGTCACTTAGATTTTCCGATAAATCATCCGAAGTGTTTGCCGTTATTTGTGCTGTGTTACTCATAAATCTCTATTGATTACTAAAGTAAAATTAAGTGATTAGGTTAAGAGTTCATAAGAGGAAATTAAAAATTCATATCTTTTTCTACGGTATCCAGAATCCTCAAATAACTATCATATCTTTCTTCCGAAATATTGTCATTTCCAACGGCATTTATTATTGCGCAACCCGGTTCGTGATGATGTGTACATGTATTAAAACGGCAACCACCAATAAAGTTTTCAAATTCTTTGAAATAATGTCCTAAATCTTCTTTTCTGATTCCGAAAGGATCAATCTCGCGAACTCCGGGCGTATCAATAATATACGTCTGATTACCAACAAAAATCATAACACTTGTTGATGTAGTATGAGTTCCTTTTGAAGTGTAGTTGCTTATTTCACCAACTTTAAGATTTAAATCCGGATAAAAAAGATTTAGTAATGATGATTTGCCAACACCTGATTGTCCCCAAAAAAGATTTTTCTTCCCTTTTAATGATTTGAATAAATAATCCAATCCGGTGGAATCTATTGTTGAAGTTAGAAATACTTTGTAACCAATCTTTTTATAAAGATCAGCCCAAGCTTTAAGGGATGTTTCATCAGCAAGATCTGTTTTATTGATGATTATGTTTGTTTTTATATGTGCACTTTCACAAGCGACTAAAAATCTATCCAGAGTTTTGTTATTAAAATCAGGTTCAAGAGTACTTGTAACAATAAAAATATTATCTATGTTGGATGCGATTATTTGTTCAAGTCTTTCTCCACGAAAACTTGCTCCTCTCGTTTTTATTGCTTTACGAGAAAGAAAATTTTTGCGTGGCAATATTTCATAAATAACTCCGGTTCCATCTTCATTTAAATCATAAAGCACAGAATCACCGACAGCGGCAAAATCTCTATTAAAAAGTTTATCTTTTTTTAGGTTAAACTCTTTTTTAAATTTTCCTTTCAGTGAGCATCTTATCAGAGAATGGTCTTTTTCTGAGAAGACATAATAATCTTTACTTTCTGATCTTGAAATGATTCCTTGAATGATATTCTCCGTTTAAAAATAAAAAAGCACCATATTTAAAATATGGTGCTTTGATTCGTTAATCAATTAAAATATTATTAGAAACGATAGGTTGTGGTCAACATTACATTATGAACTTTTACATCCTGAAATGTTCTTGACACATTAGAACCATAATTATCACCAATATCTTTCCACCAGCCGTAAGCATATGCAACATCAATTCCAATTATGCCGTTAGCTAAAAATCCTAATCCACCTGTAAGATATTTATGATTAAACTCAGAATCGTCATCTTTAAATGGAGACATTTGAGTTATATATCCTCCGCGTATTCTTAAGCCTATAGTAGGAACAGTGTATTCAAATCCAACATTGTAATTTAAAACTGATCTTAAAACATCCTTTATTTCTTTATTTACATCAGCAATATAACTTGCCGAAAGTCCGTCATTTGAATTACTGAATTTTAATTGTGAGTAATCAATTAATGTCGCCTCGGCGCTAACAATAATTCCCTTTAAATTTATTGCGCCTGCGCCAGTTAATTCGAATGGTGTCACTATATCATAGGCAACCTTATCGGAGTAATCAGAACCAAGAGTATAAGTTGTGTTAGCAAACTCACTTGATCCGCTTACCAAAAACTCCTCATCTATTGAAAAGGTTTTTGGGAACTGAACTGTTGCTCCAAATCTGGCAAGATCTGCAAACTGATAGAGGAATCCGAGTTTAGCATCCCATCCGCCGATATCCCACTTAAGAGTATTATTGAGATAGAAAGTTTTAAAATCAGTTGTTTGTGGTTCATTAACTGCAGTTTCACCCTGATAAATATTTCTTGTGTCATCTTCATAATAATCATTGTTTGATTCAAAAGAGCCATTTACCACAGTAAAATTTCCGCCAATAAAAAAGTTTTTCTGTACTTCGATAGCTCCGGAAAAAGTCCAGTTATCAATTCCGCCGGAGTTAAGAATATTACCGCTTTGATTAAGATTACCATTAATTATTGTATTATAATTTTCATCGGTTAAAAACAGATCATAGGGAATGTTTGTATCTAACAGACTTTGAATTTTTGAATTTGTTCCGCTGTTAAACCCATCAAACTTAATTATGCTTGTAAGATCTTTTGAATTATGATAAGACAATCCAAAAACTAAACTGCCCTGATATGTTGGAAAGGGGAGTGCGAAGCTGATTCTGTTTAAATATGTGTTAGTACTGTTATCCTGAGTTTCATTGCCAAAAAAAGTTGTTGTGTTATCAAAGTTTGTAAAACTTAATCCACCGGATAATTCCATTTTTTTTAGTAATCCAAAACCAGCAGGATTAAAATATGAAGCTGATGCATCATCGCTTAATGCATTAAATGCATTTCCCATTCCTAGAGCTCTTGCATTAGAACCCAAGCCCGGAAAACCAAGCCGAATTGCATCATTAAAATTTTGTGCTTGTGTAGTTAATGATATCAATAAAATTGCACTGAATATTTTGAACATGTGCTTATACATTTTTATCTCCTTCCGCTTCCGGAATTTCTGGATCCGGAACTATTGCGTGTTTCGCTGGTGCCGGAATTTCTTGTATTTGAAGTTGATGAATTTGTGCTTGTTGTACTACTGGAACTTGAATCTCTTGTAGGCGGAGGTGTATTAATGATATTTGAATCATTAGAATTTCCACTACTTGTTGTTGTAGTGGTTGGCGTAGTGTTTTCAATTCCGGGATTTCTATCCGTGTTCCCTCTGCCGTTGCTGTTCCTGATTATTTCTGTTTCAGAATCTCTTCCGTTATTTCTCTCTTTTGTCTGGCTGTCAGTACTAACACCGGGATAAGTTACATAAACAGGAATTGAAACCCACCAGGGTGATTCATAATATCCCACGTAACTGCCATAGTAGTCATCAGTATAAAAGTCATCGCTGACTTCGTATGAAATTTCAGTATTAGGATATTCTTCTCTTGGATCCCACACTACTGTGTAACAACCAGAAAAGAATGAACTCATTACAATTACAAAGAGAAAAAGCTTTATTAGGTTTTTCATTTTAGTTACCTTCTTCTTCCAGAATCATTACTTCCGCCGTTTCTGGGAGGATTTGAATTTGTATTTCCTCGAGGTGGTGAAGATGTATTGTTCCTTGGTGGACTATAACTCCTAGGTGTATTATTCGTCTTTGGCGGTGAATATGTTTTATTTGGAGTCCTATTCGTATTCGGCGTTTTGTTTACATTAGGAGGACTATTCCTGTTTTCTTTCTTAACTTCATTTTTTCTTGTATCAGTTTTTCGAGGCTCATTGTTTTTATTAATATTTGGATTTCTTTTCTGAGTATCAGTCCTTTTTTCTTTATTTATTCTTGTGTCATTCGTTTTTTTACGAGTATCGCGATTTATATCTGAGCTTCTATTAGTCTTCGTGTCATTCTTTTTAATTAAATCATTATTTCTTGTTGTTCGTGTTCGATCCTCATTGGTTCGAACATTCTCCTTTGTTCTGATATTATTATCTCTGGATACATTAATTCCATCTCTGGTAACTTTTCTTGTATCTTCTCTGAGTCCGGTTCTGTCTCTTGTTACATCACTACGACCAGAAACAATTTGTTTTTCTCTGGTTTTAAGTTGGTCTCTTAAAGTTGAATTACCATCACGAGAAGTGACTATATCTCTTTCTCTTCCGCTATTACGAATACCTGAATTATTTCTGATTTTGTAACCATCATTTGTTCTGTATTTATAGTTTGAGGAATAATATCCGCCATAGTATGGATAAGGATCCCACCAGCCGTAATAATAATTAGGGTACCAATATGATGGATAATAACAATAAACAGATGGATAATACCAGTAATTTGTATACCACGGATCCCAAAACCAGGGATCATAATTCCAACTTGAACCGATTACTATTGATACTGATGGGTGGTAACCCCAGAAATACTTTCTGTAGGATGGATATCCGTAAAAATAGTAGTTGGTTTCTCCTCCGGAATTTTCAGAATATGATGATTCAGATTCATCGTAAGCATATTCATCTTCTTCATAAGCTTCTGATGTTGTATCATACTCATCTTCGTAATCATAGTACGGTTTCTTTTCTTCACGATTCCAGTTGCCGTAATCGTTATCTTTTGTGGCAACTTGAGTGTAACAACCCGTAAGATTTAAGAAGATTACGGGAAGGAATGCGAATAAAACTAATTTATACTTTTTCATTTTAAACCTCTTGAATTCAACTACTAAAAAATTGCAAATATTGAGCCTTAAAAAAAGGACTAAATAGTTCCCATATCAATAATAAAGTATAGTGATAATAACAGAAGTGTATAGTTGAGTAAACTCTTTTGTACTAAATAACACACATTGCATTTAGATTAAATTTTTTGTGTGAAATCAATCACTAATGCCCGGTCTGCTGATCTTGGGCTCCACTTTTTATTTTCGAGTAAATCTCTCAGATCGAATCCCACAGTTACACCTTCTGCAATAGACCATCTTAACCCGGCATTTAAATACCCCTTACCATCACCAAATTGATTAGTAGAGTTATCGTTAAAAGCAAAATTGTACTCTATCAAAATAGAAAAAGAACTGCCTAAGGTTTTTTCTGCACCTATCATCAGATTAACAAAATTGTCACCATCTTTATCTTCAAGAACAGTATAATTAACTGTTCCATGTAAACTTAAATAACCAAGCAAACTAAAATTTTTACTTGCAGCAGCAAAAATTCCGGGAGCTTTTACAGCAAATCTTTTTTCATCTTTAAAATATTCGCCTTTGCCTTGTGTATCAAAACCAAGAGTTAAAGAGGGGATAAGGATTGATTCATCCATTACGCGAAAACGAAAATTAACTCCCGGTGGAAATGGATACCAATCTGGATCGCCGGAACCAATAATGTTAGAGCCTCCGTATGATAAACCGATACTGATATTCTCAAAAATTCCAGCTTCAACTTTTGTAATCAAAGTACCAAAAGGCAGTAGTTCTGCTGTTAATCCTACAGAACCTCGCTCCATAATTCCTGCGGTTGGAATATCGATTAACTGCCTGTACTCATACTTAGCATTTTCACCCGCCGTACCCTGAGCGTATATAATTTGTGGAATGAGAATAGATATTGTAAATAATGATATAAACTTTTTCATATTTCCTCGTGTGGAATAAAAACTTAATTGCAAAATAGAAATAATTTTTCTTTGATGCTTTAAAATCTAAACAGTTAAAGCAAGTATTTCGATTTCAATATATTCAGGTAATAAAGAATGTTCTGATTTAATTTTGATGCCAACTAATCCCGTTTTCCCTTTAGATCTGATCTTTATTAATCCCGATTCTTTATAATAATCAATCACATCAACTAAATTAACTCCCTCAATCAACTCAAAAGTTACTGATGAATTTCTAAACCAGGCTTTTTTGCCAAGTGCATTAATTGGAATTACTTCAATTATCATTTCAGAAGAAATATCTGCATACAAATTTTGAGGAGAGCATCTAACTTCACTTCCGTAAATGTTGTACAGAAAAAAATATCCGCCAAGCAGTACAATAGAAACAGTTATTGAGAGATAAATTAGTATGATTTTCTTCCTCATCGGTTTGTGCGTTTTTCTTTAGCAACAAATAATTTAAGATTATTAATAATTTCTAACACTACATTATCCGGTACGCCATCTGGATGCAACGATTTAAGTCTCATATCGCATTGATCGTTTACATAATCAATTACTACAAATTTATTTTTTTCTGTAAGAGCAATTTCTGTTGAGAAAAAATCAAGCTGCGTTAAACGCTGGATTGTCTTCGTAATAAGAAAAAGTTTTCTTAATCCAAACTCTTCTATTTCTGAATCATGTAATTGATTATAAATATGAGTTTCATCATCCCACCAAACACAAACTGCCTTGCTGAAAGCCCAATAACATCTGAACCATGCTCTTTTACCATCCAGCATTTTGGGATATACTTTTTCCTGAATTAAATATTTATCGTTGCTATGCTTTTGTCTTTCGTGCAAAACTTCTTTTAATGATTCCGCACCCTTTACCACGCCCATTCCACCGCCGGTTATGTTGCAAGGTTTTATTATAAATGGTCTGCCGAGTAATTCAAGATCATCAATTGAAATAAAAATTTCTTTTGCCTGGCTGTGAGGAGGAATTATTATTGAATACGGAACATTTATCCCTGAAGTAATAAACTCAAGATGCATATTCGCTTTATCAATTGCGTGCTCTACAAGCTTGTGTGGATTAAAAACATAAGCACGTCGTTTGGTAAGTGTTCTGTTCAACTCGATAAAATTATCATCCACATCGGATGCTCTGTCTAATAAACATCTGAAACTTAAGCGGCGCTGTTTAACATTTTCAGTTACTTCAGAAATATTTTTATATGTGATAACATAAGTTGATATTCCGTATTGATGCATCATTTTTTCCACGACAGAAACAAATTCTACATCAAATTCCCAATCGTATGCTATAGCTAGATCAAATGAATTCATTAAAAATCTTTTTATGCAAAGTTACAACATAGATGCTTAAGTTTTCAAATTATAGCCTAGCAAACAGAATCAAATAGCCTTGTTATTACAATACTGCAATAATATATTCACAGGCGTGAAAAGAAATATTCTCTACATATTTATCCCCATAATATTATTATCATTTTCTTTGATTAATTGTTCAGGCTTAGCCCCAATTGCAGAAGAAAAAATTGATGATAAAAAACCAATATTGACTGTCGATCAGCAAAAGAAAAAAGCACTTGAGTTTTTTATTAATGGCGGTGTTTTTGAATCTCAGGGTAATTATGAATCTGCTGTTGGACAGTACGAAAAAGCTCTTAACTATGATTCATCTGCCGGACTTTATTATACATTAGCAAAAAATTATGTTTACCTCAATAAGTTATCCTTGGCGCTAAACTATTCTCAAAAAGCTTTGGCATTAGATTCAGCAAAGATAGAGTATTACGATCTTCTTGCAGATATTTATAATTACGGTAATAAAAAAGAATCGGCAATTGCCACACTTGAAAAAGCTATAGAGCTGGATTCAATGAACATTGAGCTTAATTATAAACTTGCCCGACTGTATGA
>JACZKY010002131.1_pt1 | contig 16290 bp, 16 predicted proteins | sample 8237611 | NCBI WGS metagenome assembly JACZKY01 (sample SAMN16148055, study PRJNA663545) | marine sediment metagenome | biome: sediments and biomass from bioreactor inoculated with such sediments; feature: coastal sediments; material: methane- and iron-fed bioreactor; isolation source: Bothnian...
ATCGGGATGAACGTGGACTGGTTTTCGGTGAGCAGAATGGTCTTCTCGCCGCAGGTGACCTCGGCGGTGCCCTTGACGACGATCCAGTGCTCGGCGCGATGGTGGTGCATCTGCAGGCTAATGCTCTCCTTGGGTTTGACGAGGATGCGCTTGACCTTGAAGCGCGCGGCCTCGTCGATGCTGTCGTACCAGCCCCAGGGGCGGTGCACCTTGCGGTGCAGGCGATGCTCGCTGCGGCCCTGGCTCTCGAGCGCGGCGACGAGCTGCTTGACGTCCTGGCTCTGGCCGCGCTCGGCGACGAGCACGGCGTCGGGGGTCTCGATGATCACCAGGTTATCGACGCCCACCGCGGCGACCAGGCGGCTGGTGGCGTGGATCAGGGTGTTGGTGGTGGCGGCGGTGAGCGTGTCGCCGCGGGTGACGTTGCCCGCCGCGTCCTGCGCCGAGACCTGCCAGACCGCGTCCCAGGCGCCGAGGTCGCTCCAGCCGGCGGCGAGCGGCACCATCTTGATCGGGAAGGCCGAGCCGGGGCAGTGCTCCATGACGGCGTAGTCGATCGATTCGGCCGGGATGGCCGCGAACGCCGACTTGCCGGGACGGATGAAGGGGAGATCGAGCTGGTGTTCGGTCCAGGCGGCGCCGGTGGCCGCGGCGATGTCCGGGCGATAGTGCGCCAGGGCCCGCAACCAGACGCTCGCCTTGACGACAAACATGCCGCCGTTCCAGGCGTAGTCGCCACTGGCGATGTAGGCCGCCGCGGTCTGTGCATCGGGCTTCTCGGCGAACTTCGCGACGTCATACTCGCCGTGCGCGCCCGGCCCGCCCTGGCGCCGGATGTAGCCATAGCCGGTTTCGGGCCGTGTGGGCCGAACGCCCAGGATCACGATCGCACCCGTGGCGGCGACCCGCACACTGGCCTGCAAGGCAGCGGTGAACGCTGCCGGGTCGGTGATGGTCTGGTCGGCCGGGGTCACGACCAGTATCGGATCCTCACCGCCGTCGGTGGCCTGCAGAGCTGCCAGGGTGAGCGCCGGGGCGGTGTTGCGCCCAATTGGTTCGAGCAGGAGGTGCGCCGTGACTGACTTGAGTTCGAGCAACTGCTCGAGCGCCAGGAAGCGATGCTCTTCGCCGGTGACGACGAGGGTTTCGCCGACCTCGATGTCGGCCGCGCCCAGGCCTTTCACCCGTTCGACGGCCTGCTGAAACAGGCTGGTGGTGCCCGAGAGCACCAGGAACTGCTTGGGATAGCCGCCGCGGGACAGAGGCCAGAGGCGGGTGCCGACTCCGCCGCAGAGGATCACGGGAACGATGCGGTTGGTGGTCATTGAGTCGCTCTCTCGTTCGTATTGCAGCTAGTGTGATGCACCCTTACGCCAGTACCTGTCGACTAGTTCCTTCGTATTCCGAATATTCCCCCGACTCGAAGCCCCAAACACGATCGACTCGATATTGGGCTGTGCGCACACCCACTCGATCGCTTCTTTCGGGGGGATCGCTCCCGATGCAAACACGGACATCGCGATGGCCCGGAACTTCTTCTCTCGCAGCGCCTTCTCGTAGGCATCGAAACCGCCACACATCCGGAAACCGATCTTGTTGATGTTGCTGCAAACGATGGGGTTCTCTACCCCTTGTTCCTCCAGCACCTCCAGCAGCATCGGCATGTTCATGGTGATGAAACCGGGCTCGGCGTTGTAGCGCGTCTTGACGTGATCGGCGAAGATGCGCAGCGCCTCGTTGAAACCCATCCCCAGCAAAAGGTCAACGACCACGTTCTGCAGGAAGATCACCGGCGTCTTTAACCCCGCGAACATCTTCATCTCGGCGTCGATCAGCAAAGTGGTCACGCCGGCGATGTCCTTCTTGGCCAGGGACTTGCCCCCGCGCATTGCGGCGTCCAGGAACCCTTCGTCGGGCATGAAGCGCCGCAGCGTGCCCAGGATCCCGTCCTCGGTAACCGCATTCGCGTACTTGTGCGCATACGGCATGCACGGCATAAAGGAAAAGTTCTCGTAGCGCTCTGGGTTGGCGCGCATGTGCTCACACACCAGGGCGATGCGATCGTGCGTGGTGCACATGAAGCTCGTGACACCTTCATCCATCGCGTGATCGAGCACCTCGATCACGGCCTTGATGTCCTGAAAGCGCATCGACTGAGCGCGCGCCTTTTCTTCGGACATGTGGTTCACACCAAAGAACTGGTTATCACCAAACAGTAGACGATCCATCGAGAACTCCGGGGTTCAATTGGTTACCAGGCAGTTGCGACTCAACGCAGCGCAGCGAACAGGCGTTTCTTCTTCGGTGCGGCCGGCAACGCGTCGTCCGACGCCACCGACGCGCCCTTCTCGGCATCTGCGATCATCATGCTGATCACCTTGTCGGTCATCAGCGCCTCCTGGAAGGAATTGACGTTGTCGTGCGCGCGCCTTTCGTCGATGCACTTGACGAAGTAGTCGAGCTGCGCCGAGTACTCTTCGCCCCGCAAGTAGAACCACACCGGCTCGGTGAGGTCCGTGGTGTAGCGGCTGTTCCAACCCTGGTGGTACCCCTCAGGCAGGTTGCTCGTATCGCGCAGATAGACCTGGCATTCCTGGCGATCGGCGGTGATGCGCCCGGCGGTGCCCCAGATCGTGATCTTGGTGCTCATCTTCCGGTAGGACTCGTCGCTCCAGTTCACCGAAATCTGCGCGCTCTTGCCACCGGCGAAGTACAGCGTGCCGAAGACTTCGTCGTCCGTTTCCTTCGAGAAGATCTTGTTCAGCATCGTGCCGCCAACACCCTGTGGGGCGCCGAGGTACCAGTTCACCAGGTTGATCGGGTGGGCCGCATAGTCGTACAGGCAACCGCCGCCTTCAGAGCGCTGCGTACGCCATGACGAACCCTTGGGCTTGAGCACCACCGGGCCATAAGCCTCGGCCAGCACATGGGTCACCTCCCCTATGGCCTTGGCGTCCAGCAGGCGCTTGACCTCCTGAAACGCACCCACGAAACGGTAGTGGTAGCCAACCTGATTGACCAAGCCCTTATCGGTTGCTGCCCGAGTCGCCGCTTCACCGTCCTTGGTGTCCAGGCAGAACGGCTTTTCGCAGAACACGTGCAGGCCCTTTGCCAATGCGGCGTGCACCATCCTTGCGTGCATGCTCGAGGGCGTGGCAATGATGATGGCGTCGAGCGCCACCTCGCTCAGCATCTTGTCGAAGTCGGTGTACGTCGGCACCCCGGTGTACTTATGGAGCACATCGAGCACATAGCCGGTGGCATCGCATACGGCAGCTACCTTCACGCGAGGGTGCGCATTGATCATGGCGTGGTGGGACAAGCCCATCTTGCCCAAGCCGACAACTGCCAACCGAACCATCTTAACCTCCGAAAATCGATTACTTAGAACCTGTCTGGAACCGCTTCACGATCCCTGCAATCGCCGCCTCTACGACAAAGATCAATGACCACCAATAGCGCCTAGCGCGAAGTCTTGGCTGGATCACCGTGCGGAATACCCACTCCAATCCGAGGGCCTGAATCCACTTTGGTGCCCAAGGCACTGTTCCTGAGTGATAGTCAAAGGCCGCGCCCACACCAACCATCCAAGGTGCGTTAACGCGACCGATGTGGCTCGCGACCCAGGCCTCCTGTTTCACAAGACCAAGGCCGACCCAAACGATATCGGGCCGAGTTGCATTAATCATTTGCACGACCTCTTCGTCCTCCTCGGGCGTCAACTCCCGAAACGGTGGAGAGTAGGTTCCGACTATGTTCAATCTGGGAAATCGTTCTTTGAGCTTTTCAGCCATCAACTCAGCAACGCCCTCTTTACCACCGTAGTAGAAATGCCGCCACCCAAGATCCTGCCCATATTCACTGCAGTCCAATTGCATAATTGGCCCATTGTATCTCCTTATATTTAGCCCCCAGAAATATCCTGCGGCAATTACACCAACCCCGTCGCAGAGTGAGAACTGAGCATTCTTGATGAAAATCAAATGACTCTTATTCCTAAGTGCATGATACATTGATTCGGTGTTGGTGATTGAAATAGAACCACCGGTTTCTTTATTGCAAATACGCCGTCCTATTTCAGAAAGAATGTTCTCATGGGTATCGAGCGTAATTGGAATCCCAAGTATAAGAGCATATTTGCTGGTAGCCATAAGATCATTATCGCCTGTCATTACAACGTGGCTTTCCGGTTAAGCAGACGTTCATAGAGTCGGATTTCCGCGTCGAACGACCGCTCGCTGATAGTCATTGTTCCTGGATGGCAAGGGCGTGCTGCGCTTCGAGAACACCGACGACGCGGTCGATGAACGATTCAAAGGACAGTTGACCTCGGATTCGCTGCTCTCCCAGCGCGCCCATGTCTCGTGCCACGTTGGGAGCGGCGAGCAAGTTACTCAAGTGATCGGCCAACTCGGCAGCAGTTCCCTCACGCAGCCGGAAGCCGGTGACGCCGTCGATCACGAGGTCGTCTGTGCTGCCGTCTGCATAGCCTGCGATTACCGGCAACCGGTGCGCCATGGCCTCGTTGATGGCCAAACCACCGGTACCCGGGAGCACCAAAATGTCGGCCGCATCGAAATAGGTGTTGACACCCTCGATGACGCTACCAACAGAAACCCAGTCATTACGATCAGCATAGCGTGCTTTGAGGATCGCCAAATGTGGCCCGTCGCCAACAACAACAAACATAGTGTCAGGGCGAGCCAGCCGCGCCAAGGCGTCGAACACGCACTCGAGCCGCTTTTCCTCTAGCACCGCGCCAACGTAGAGCACGATCTTCTTGTCGCGCGTGTGCGGGTGCTTGTCGCCCAGCACTGCCCGCGCCGTGTCGCGGTCGCCAGCGGATATTGCCCGTTCGTCGATCGTATTGTGCATTACGAGCGTTTGGTCCTCGCGCGCGCCGTGCTGTAGCGCGTAGCTCTTAGCATTACTGTGGTAACAGAGATGAAAGTCGAACAACGGGATAAAGTGCCCGAGTACGAACCGCTTGATCCGGCCCGGGTTGTATTCATACCCACATTGCCAAGCCACTCGCTTTACACCGCGGCGCCCCGCCCAATGCAGCACTGACCATTCGCTCAGCGTCCCGGCATGCGAGGTCGTGACGACTACCGCAGGATCCGTAGCCTTGAGCTTGGCCAATACGTTCCGCTGTAGGCGCAGTTGAAAGCCGCCGAGTTTGGTTTCGACGAGATCGAAATGCTCATGATCGGCAGTTACTCTTCGACCGTCGGCGACGCGACCAATGCTTCCCTCCTTGTCGCCCGCGGACAATACGCGAAACGGAATCCCGCGCACCGCCAGTCGCCGTTCGATCTCCTGCAATGTGGCGCGGTGGTAGTGCATAACCCGGTCGAAAACGAAGGTTACGCCGTTCATCGCGGTCGTCGGTCTGCTGGGGTTGTAGACGCTGCTATACCAGGCTCGACAATCCAATGGGCTGGACCTCGCTCCGAGAACTCGAAACGACCGCTGGCTATGGCCTCTTCATGTCGGCGTTGCTCGGCCGCGCCCGCGAATCGTTGCCCCACTACGCGGGCTGGTGAACCGGCCACAACCGCGTAGGAAGGAACGTCCTTCGACACCACGCTGCCAGCAGCGACGACGGCTCCTCGGCAGACGCGCACACCGGACAGCAAGATAGCACCGAAGCCGAGCCACACGTCATCCTCGACGATAACGGCTTCCAGTCGGCGCGGATCGTCTGCCGGCAACGAACCAACCCAGCGTCCAAAACGCACCGGAACGCCTGGGCTGTCGAACTCATGGTCATGTCTACCGACGAAAGCTACTCGGTTAGCTATCAGACAGTGGCTTCCGATCTCGCAATTGGTTTCAATGTGGACATCTTTGCCAATATAAACGTTCTCACCAATGATTACTCGCTCCGGCGCCCAAATCCGCAAGCCTGCGCCCAAATGGAGGCCACGGCCGTGCCGCGCACGCGTGGGTTGCCGCATTAATAGAAGCCAAGTCTGTATCCGCGATAAACCGGCGCGGATGCATCCAGACGGAGTCAACTTAGCACCTCCAGCGCACACATTGACGCGCGCATAGCTGCTCCAGCTTCATGAATACAGACTGAACGAAAGAGACAATAACCCATACTGAGCGTTAGCTTGACGGCGGACTCGACCAGAGAGACGCTCTGTGAATTGCCCATTGCCTTCCAATTTATTCTATCGACTAGAAAGTCCCTACCGCTCTGATTCTTTGGAATCATACGAGATACTCCTCGTCGTGCTTGGCCAATTCATCGCCGACCGAGCAATATCGGAATATTTCTATACACAACAACCTCGTCACCATTCCGCTCCATCTCTTCAAGGAACCAACGCAAGTATAGCCGCCCCGTATTTGTCGGAAAGAGACAATCGCGGTAGAAGGCCGACCGAGATCCGAACGTCGGCTCGGATAGAGTCATCAAATAGACCATCGCGGCCCGATTCTGCTTAGGCAGTCTCAGGCGTACTCCGTAGCCTCGTCGATCTGACCGACAATACGATTGTCTCCCCAGCTTGCCCTTTCGCCCCTAGTCTATTGGGCCCCCTAAATTGCTTCAATTTTGATGCGTGGTCCGATATTCGGCCGAAGGCTAGAATCATCATTTGCTGAAAGATAGGAATCGACAATTTACTTCCGACCTACATCTAAAGGAATCTTTCACTTGCGATTTCTGTTGTTAAGACATGACAAGTTCGTATCGCCTCTAAGCTGCCCTTACCACGCTTTATGGCTATCCGCAATGAGCACCGGCCCCCCATGCCATTCCAATCGCTCCCCACCATTGACGATCTTTCGACCGTCCGCTAAGTCCTCGATCGATCGCGAGTTGCCGATCGGCAATAAGAAAGTCGCCGCTTCATTCTGGCCACTCCAAAGCAACGAAGCCGACCGGCCATCGCGCTTCAATTGGCAGCGCCACAGGCCATCAATTCTTGCGGTAGAACAAGACACGATGGAATTAAGAAGCCATTGGCGCGTCACGCGATATGCAGTGGCCATTTCGTGAGGAATGCCGTCGCGTGAACCGACCATTCCCATGCGTTTATCGTCCCACGCATACCAATAAACCCTGTCGATCCCACCAGAAGCGGCGACGATCATGGCGCGAGCCAAACGGACAGCTCCTTCTTTCGGTGAAAATACGACAGAGAATGGCCCTAGGTCGTGCTCGCGTTGTAGGTCTTGATCCTGATTATTAATTAGATAGCCGATTTCAGTGTTCCAGATTGGGAGATCCGACAATCCGTGCTTTTCCATTACAGAGCGCAATGCCAATATTGTTTCCCAATTCCTTTCCGGGTGCAACTCATAGAAGTGAAAGGAAATTGCTTCGACGTACTTTGCGCCGCCTTCGGCAAGGTATCGATCGAGACGGTTTACCCCCTCGATCCCTCCACTAAACCCGGGCGTTGCCAACAATGCCTTAGGGTCGACACGTTTGATGATTTCATGCGCGGTTCTTGTGAGTCTCACGAGGTCTTCGGGTGAGCCACAAAAGAAAATTGCCCCTCGGCAACGGCCGGATTCCATATATTGGGGTTCGTTCCATACTTCATATGCGTAAACCCTGCCCTTATAACGTCTGACAACCTTCTCCACATAGCTAATCCAATCGTCAATGCTCTTCGGCATTCCACCTGTGCCCATGCCCCAAGCATGTTTCTCTTGGGCGGCAATTGAAGCCCAAGCTGGAGTCTGACCAAAGGTATAGATCAGTTCCTTGTGGTGTTGCTCGCCGAGAGCAACCTGGCGATCGAAAGCTCCGAATCGCCACGTTCCGGGAAGCGGCTGAATGTCACTCCACTTGATGTAAGAATCCCACAGACGCCAAGCGCCGAAGGGCACTGTCGGCCAACGTGTGGTGGTATGTGCGCGGTGAATAATCAGCCCAAAAAACTCCGCCGGAACAGGGTCCGCGCGGCTGATTGATTGCGTTGGCGGCGCCTGGTATGAAGGTTGGGCGCAGAGAAATGCAGGCTGGTAGCACAGCAAGACAAGACCGAGGATGAGGAGGCGGCGCTTCATGAAACCCCAATAGTCGGCCTAACGGCCACGCGCGAGTGGTTCGCTCCGGCAAGGGGTCCCACCCGAACAGCTAGATTGGCCATGTGCCCGACTTCAAGCACTGATGCAACGAAAACGATCCACCAAAGATGAGTCGTGCGCAATAAGACCGTTTCCGATATGTTCATCGTGAGCAGGGCAATCAGCAGGGCCCCGTGAAAGGTGGCAAAACCCGCATTGATCCTAGCCGTCCGCGCCAGATTCACGCCATGCTCGACAATGAAGAGAGCGACCAACAACGTGCCCGCCACGCCAAGTTCGTTCAGGATATCAAGGTAGCCGTTGTGCGCCTGCCCGGGGTAGCCCCACTTCACCAAGTAGGCTATTTGCCCAGATTCGCCGCTGAGTCCCAACCAGAAACCGCCGTATCCGGTGCCAAGCACTGGATGACTTAGGAACTGTTCCCACATCAACCCCCACAGGTCGGTGCGACCAGACAAGGACATATTCTTGCCGCTAAATTGGTAAATAAGGTCGGCGAAAGTATCAAATGATGGCGGGCCCATAATCAGCACGTAATAGAAGACCGCCACGCTGATTAGCGAACCGGTGAAGAACATGACTTGCCACCACCCGCCCGATATTCTTCTCCAGAGCCACAGGGTAAGGGGAAATGCGGCTGCGAAGACAAGTGCAGACCATGCTGTCACGCTCTTTGATAGACCCAAGCTGATCAAACCTGCCAACGCTAGCAACACGTAGACGAATCGATGGCGACGCTCGATTGCCAGGTACGCCACCGCAAACATGATGGCAAACACGGCGAACTGCCCTAAGTTGTTCTTCGTCCCCATGAACCCTCTGAATCCAATATCCGAGAACGCGTATTCAGGAAACGCGCCCGACACGACGATCACGAGCAACATAGTCAGAAGCAAAACCGGAGTCGTCAACCGGTGTATGCGGTGGTTACCGCCTCCACCAGAGATAAGCGACGCGCCAAGGATCACCACGCCGATAATCTCGACGACGCGCTTAAACGAAACAAATGGGTCTGGGCTCCACAGCACAGAAGCGCAAACATACAGAAGCAACAAACCTAATGTAGACGGCACCGACTTCATCGCTAGTCCAAAGCGCTCTGAATTCCGAGCGATAACGATACTGGCACTGATGAACAGCACGCCCCAGACCAACTGCCGTATCGGGGACCCCTCGGCGGCGCCTTGAGGCCCCGCCCCGAAAGGCAGCAAGCAAAAAAAGATTGCGGCGCGGAAAGGCCAGCACCCGTTGCCCTGCTGCCTCGCGCTCCGTTCAATGTTAATCATCGGCATACGCTTTTAGAACAATCGTCTCCGCAATCTGGCGCCAGTTAAACTCACCGTCGCAGGACCTTCTAGCGGCCGCGCCAACCGCCTCCGCGCGGGACGGTTCCGAAATAACTTGATTGATCAATTTGCCGAAGACAATTGAATTCGCCGTATCGACGAGCCATCCATTCTCACCGTCCTTGATGTACTCTCTGAATCCATCCAAATCTGAGGTAATAACCGGCCTTCCGTAGCTCATGGCCATTAGAACCGCACCACTCTGGTAAATATTGAGATACGGAAATACCACGACATCGGCTGCTGCAATATAGTCCGACAGATCCTGGGTTTCGACAAAACTTGGCAGAAAGCTTATTTGGCGTCTCGCAACACTACTTTCAATACTCGACCGCAATTCGCTGACTAGCGGTTCGGCACATGCTCCGACGATTAATATCCGACACCGATCGCTTTCAATATGAGGCGCGGCATCAATAAGCCGCGCGACCCCTTTGTAAGGGCGGATCAGGCCGAAGAACAATACGATCTGTTCGTCGGACCTTACTCCAAGTCTGATTCTCGTTTCTGATTTTGATGCTGGCGGATGGTCCCGCAAGAATCGGTCGTAGTTTCCGTGCGGCGCGTAGACAATGCGGGTTTGTGAAACACCAAAGTATCGATGCAATTGCTCGCCAGTGTGTCGACTCAGAACATGGACTCGATCAACGATTCGATACCATAGAGTCAGTCCAATCCGTTGCAAGGCGCTGCACTCGTGCGGTAATGCGTTGTGCGCGGTGTACACAATTCGCGTCAAGAAGGGACGCATGATTATGTACAGCGGCAACTCGAAAACAGCGGAGCGAAAGAACTGTACGTGGACAACCCCCTTACGATGGCGATACAACTCCCTCGCTAGCGTCCAAGTAGCGCGACACTGGTCAACCAACTTCGCAAACTTGCTCCTAGACCCCCAGTACTCCGGGAACGCGACGATGATGCGTGCGCAATCCCCCTGCCGAACGCGGGTACCCTTGATAGTAAACAACGTCAGCGAAACCAACGGATCAAGCGCAAGAGGAAGCTCGACTCCAAAATCATTGGTCGCACTCAATGTATCGACCAGCAGCACCGACTTCTTCTTCGACGGAACTTGCCGGGTAATCATGAGGTCGCCCTTAACTCTAGAACCGTGTTGCGTATACGTGGCCATCCACGGAACCATATGAAGCCGGCTAACAGCGACTCAGCAAGCGTTAGCGAAAGGATCACTGTGCTTGCAGAACCGTACCTAGATGCGAGGAAGACGCCCGGAACGGCCACGCCAAGTGCCAGCAATCCGTAGTAGAAGAGGGGGCGGAATGCCGCAGCACTAGCCAGCATCGCAGACATGCCAATTGTACGGACGGACGCCACTATGAAGTATGTTGTCCAGGCAATCAGCAGTGGCTGTAATCCGTGATATTTCTCGCCCAGCACCCAAGCTTCAATAAAGGGCATGGCCCCTAAAAGCATTGTTCCAAAAGTCAGTCCAACCACAACGAATGCTATTACCGACAACGCCAGGAATCGGTCTATCTCCGCTACCCGATTTTCGGAAAGCAAGTAACTAGCACGTGGCCTAAAAACACTCGACCAACCAACAACCAAAAGCGAAAGCGGTATCAACAGGAGACGCGCGGCCGCAATATCTGCGACAATGGCTTTCCCCTGTACCAACACCACTACATATAGAAACGCATTGGCATATGCCCAACTCACGACCACGCTCGGTAGCGCCCATTTCGCGCATTTCCAATACGCCGCCAAGGATTCATGCGAGACATGCACCAAGATCGACGGGACTGCACCCAGACTTCTGGAAGAGAAGATACCGGAGAGCAATCCTGCGCATCCAATGCCGGCCAAAACAAAACTGGCACGCATTATCCCCACCGTATACATCAACAAGCCAAATACAACTGTTGCAGCGAGCACAAAAATCGCGTCCGACCGCAAAGCCGCTGCCGGGCGCAGCCGAAGATAAAACCATCCCCGCACGTATTCGCGTGAAAGCATACCGATAGCAGCAAGAACCGCAGAGCTCGCAAGCACAAGTTGAGCATCCATCCCCTTATATATTGTTATCGGAAACAGAACTAACCCGATTAGAGAAACCAACGCACACAGTGCGCATTGCAGCGCCAATCCGCTCGCAAAAACAGATTGCTTCTGCTCCGGAGTTTTCCCGGCCGGAAACAGGGTTGCAGCGGGAGAATTGACTACTGCGTTCTGCACACTTTGGACTAATAACAGGCCAGCGAATACTAGCGAATACATCGCGTACTCGGCCTTGTCGGAAAGACGTATGAACGAAAGGCCTATCAGGAGATTGAAGGCGCTCAACAGTGCCTGATCTGCTGCGCCCAACAGGCTGCCTCCAATTAAGCGTCTCACGTCTGGCGCGCCGAGCCTCGCGGGATCATTCCGCTAGGCATTGTTCGATTCCGTCACTGGGGTTTCATCACGTCCGACAAAATCAACGTAGGCTGCGGCCAAACCGTCGATAAAATCAGTCTTGGCCTTCCATCCAGATGAAAGCAGTCTTGAGACATCCATGAGCTTTCTTTCGGTGCCATCAGGCTTGGTCGGATCGAATACGATCTCGCCACCGAATCCAATTACCGCCTTGACCATCCCTGCGAGTTCACGAATGCTCACGTCGTGCCCAACCCCAATGTTGATCAGCGGCGGCTCGAATCTACCGGTTTGGGATCCGTCGCTGCCCAAGAGGCTCGCATACATCACATCTGGCAGCTGCATTAAGTAGATGCAAGCATCTGCCATGTCTTCGCTGTACATGAACTCGCGCCGGGGCGTGCCGGTGCCCCACACCACCACCTCTTTGGCGTTTGATACTTTGGCCTCATGAAACTTCCGGATCAACGCCGGGATCACGTGGCCATTCTCGGGGTGGTAGTTGTCACCAGGGCCGTACAGATTGGTGGGCATGGCTGCCAGGTACTTCGTGCCGTACTGCCGGTTGTAGCTCCAGCACATCTCGATACCGGCGATCTTGGCCAATGCGTACGGGCGGTTGGTCGGCTCGAGGGGCCCAGTCAGGAGGTACTCCTCCTTCAATGGCTGCGGCGCCATCTTGGGGTAGATGCAACTGGACCCCAGGAACAGCAGGCGTTCGACCTCGTTCAAATAGGCAGCGTGGATGACGTTGGTCTGGATCAGAAGGTTGTCCCGAATGAACTCGGCCGGATAGGTATCGTTGGCCAGGATGCCGCCCACTTTGGCAGCTGCCAGGAAGACGTAATCGGGCTTCTCGGTTTCGAAAAAGGCGGCGGTAGCTGCTTGATTCGTCAGGTTGAGTTCCGCGTGAGTGCGCAGCAGCAGATTCGTGTAGCCAACTGAATGAAGTTTGCGCACGATGGCGGAACCAACCAGCCCGCGGTGGCCGGCTACATAGATCTTGGCGCTCTGATCCACGCTAGCGCCTACTCGTTGTAGTCGTAGGCCTGGAAGCCCGCGAGTTTGACCAGCGCATCGCGCTTCGCGCTGCTGAAGTCGGCCTGCACCATTTCCTTGACCAATTCCTTGAGGGTCGTCTTGGGCGTCCAGCCGAGCTTCTCTTTGGCTTTGGTCGGGTCACCCAGCAAGGTCTCGACTTCGGTGGGGCGGAAGTAGCGCGGATCCACTTTGACGATGACCTCACCTACCTTGCACCCAACATCCTTGCCGGCAACTGCACTGACTACGCCCTGTTCTTCCTCTCCTTGGCCCTGCCAGGTAAGTGAGATGCCGAGTTCCCCGGCGGCAAACTCCACGAACTGGCGCACGCTGTATTGCACGCCGGTGGCGATCACGAAGTCGTCAGGAGTTTCCTGCTGCAGCATCAGCCATTGCATCTCGACGTAGTCGCGCGCATGGCCCCAGTCGCGCAGCGCGCTCAGGTTTCCGAGATAAAGGCAGTCCTGCAGGCCGAGCGCAATGCGCGCCAGCGCCCGGGTGATCTTGCGGGTAACGAAGGTCTCGCCGCGTACTGGGCTCTCGTGGTTGAACAGGATGCCGTTGCAGGCGTACATGCCGTAGGCCTCGCGGTAGTTCACGGTGATCCAGTAGGCATACATCTTGGCGACCGCATAAGGGCTGCGGGGGTAGAAGGGAGTCGTTTCCTTCTGGGGCGTTTCCTGCACCAGCCCATAGAGTTCGCTGGTGGACGCCTGGTAGAAACGGGTCTTCTTTTCCAGGCCCAGGATGCGGATGGCTTCGAGCAGCCGCAACGCGCCCATGCCGTCAACATCCGCCGTGTACTCCGGGCTCTCGAAGCTCACCGCCACGTGGCTCATCGCGCCCAGGTTGTAGATCTCGTCCGGCTGCACCTGCTGGATGATGCGGATCAGGTTGGTGCTGTCAGTCAGGTCACCGTAGTGCAGCGTGAAATTCTGGTGCTCGACGTGCGGATCCTGGTACAGGTGATCGATCCGGTCGGTGTTGAACGACGATGCCCGGCGCTTGATGCCGTGGACGACGTAGCCTTTCTTGAGCAGGAATTCGGCGAGGTAGGAGCCGTCCTGCCCGGTGATGCCTGTTATGAGTGCTGTCTTCTTCATTGGTCCAATGGGAAATCAGATTGAACTTGGGTCGCCGGCAAAGCGCTTGCGAATTCTGGGCGCGATGGCCTCGATCATCTGTGCCGCAAATTGCTTCTGCATGGCGTAGGCGTTTGCCGTGTCGTTGTCGATCGACGAAAAGCGCACCAACATGCCATCGGGGATCTCACCCCGCAGGCCGTAACGGATCTCGACGAGCTTCTTGTTGGTGCCGCTTGTCGTGATGTGATCTCCCACGACGGTCCAGTAGGTGACGGGTTCGTAGCGCTGGGCCAGATTCGTCTCCAGGAGGGTAATGGGGATGACGCCGCCGGCCAGCTTCAAGGTGGCCATGGCCTTGTTACGCAGGGTGAAGCCCTGAGCCGGGTAACAAACTTCCGGCTTGTGTAGCTGAAGCGCGTCGCTTTGATTCTTGCCATAGGCGATCGACAGCATGATCACGTAACCAGCGCTGTTCACGTAGGTGCGCGAAAGCGTTTCGCTGTAGATCTTGTTGAGCAATTGCTCCTGCTGCGGATTTACGATTTGGTTCCGGACGTTACGCTCTTCGCGCCAGTCTCCAAATGCGACTGGCACCATCACCTTGAGATTGATCGGCGGCCGCTCACGCGCCAGGTTTACCGTCGGACGTAAGACCACTGCCAGCGCGGCAGACGCTGCCATCAGCGCAAGAAGCAACAGGTTTTTGGCGGAGAGTCTCATGGCTACACGCGCGAGACCGTTGCCTTGCGTCGTTGCAGGTACGGCTCGGTGGCGCGCAGCGCCCCATCCACCCCGATTATCAGCAACAACGCACTAAGGAACAGCACCATCCCCGCGAACCCGTGCAGGAAACCCTGCCCCGCCGCGTCCCCGAAGTGGTACGTGATGAGCGTCAGCGTCATCACCCTTATCGTGTTCGCCGCCAGTGAAATCGGCACGATCAGGATCGCGAGCGTCACGTTGCGAAACAGCGAATCGCGCCGCACCACGTTCAGGTACAGCAGGCCCAGCGCCTCGAGCGTCAGCAGCGTGTGCAAACCGGCACACGCATCGGCAACGAGCAGTTGATACTGGCCGACCTGCAGCATCACCCCGGTGCGCGCTATCGGATAGCCAAACCAGAACAGGATGTTCTCGGCGATGTAGGAGACGAGCATCTTCATAGGCATGGTCATGGTGTCGACGATCGCACCCGGCAGCGGCACCATGAAAAGCATGAAGAAGAGCGCAAACCACTGCGCCTTGAGAGCCGCCGTGCCGCGCTGCAGCAGCAGGATGCCGGCCACCAGCCATATCGACGAGCCGATCTCGAATAGCAGGATGTCTTGCGAGCGGCCGAGCGCGTAGAGCAACAAACCGAAGACGAAGATCGGCCAGCCCCAGTTATTGGGCCGTGAGTCCGCACTCACTTTCATCATCGCGGGCCAGTTGCGATACAGCAGCCACACCGACACGGCGAGCACGGTCGGGCCGTGCAACTGGTCGTCCTCGCTCCAGATTCCGCCGAACAGATCAATTAGGCTCGGCACATACAGCACCGCCATCCCGATGATGATCGGCAGCCAGTTGATCAGCTCCACGCGCCACGCAGGCTGCGCGCCGGAGGCTGCATCGAGCCTTGAGGCGTGGCTGCTCACCACCCTGCCCATGGCTTGGCCAACCCGCTAGCCATAGTTCAACACCGACCCCATCATCACCACCCCGCTGTCCTGCATGCGCCGCGCGAGCTTGGCCGCGTCATTGAGCCGGCTCTGGTGCTTGCGCACCACCAGCAGCGCGGCGCCGGTGCGCGCGGCGATGATCTCGGCGTCGGAATACTCGGTCGCCGCCGGGGTATCGACGATCACCACGTCGAAGCGCTCGCTCACCACCTGCAGCAGGTCGACAAAGGCCGCTCGGCCGAGCAGTTCCTGGGGGTTGGGCGGGAGCGTTCCGGCGGTCAGCACCACCAGCCCGGGCATGCTGGGCACGATTTGCGCGACCTCGAGTCCGTTGCGCCCCGCCAGTATCCCGGAGAGCCCGGGGCTGCGCTCGAGCTTGAAGAGCGTCTCGGGGGCGCGTTGCGGCGCGGCGCGCAGGCACGCGTCGATCAAGAGCGTGCGCTCGCCCTGCTGCGCGAAGACCACGGCGAGGTTGGCGGCGATGAAGCTGCGCCCCTCGCGCTCTCCCGGGCTAACCACGGCGAGCACGCGGCGCATGGCGCCGGCGCTAGCCCAGCGCAGCATCAGCTGGCTGCGCACGGCGCGCAGTTGCTCGCCGACGTGGCTGAACGGCCGATAAGCGGCCACGATCTCGGCGCTCAGGCTCTTGTCGTTATCCATCAGGTAGGCGTAGTCGAACTGGCGCGAGAGCGCGAAGTCGACGTCGGCCTGGGTGAGCACCTTGAG
>JACZKY010101825.1_pt1 | contig 16247 bp, 18 predicted proteins | sample 8237611 | NCBI WGS metagenome assembly JACZKY01 (sample SAMN16148055, study PRJNA663545) | marine sediment metagenome | biome: sediments and biomass from bioreactor inoculated with such sediments; feature: coastal sediments; material: methane- and iron-fed bioreactor; isolation source: Bothnian...
ATCTCGATCGGAACTCCACTATCTTCCGTCCCGAATGGAACACCCCAACCAGCAGCAACGCGGAGTAAACCGTTCTCAGGGTCGAACCCGAGTCCGCCGACGAAGGTAGACAAACCGGATCCAGTGCGCCACGGAGTCAATCCGACAATCGTCGCAAGAACGGGATCGGGACCAGATACCCGATACGCTTCAATTTGAGGTGTTGATCCGTCGCCCTCCGTCACCACATAGAAAAGAGTGTTGACAGCGTCATAACCAGCCGACGCAACCCCACCGATATACAACCCCGACTGTTGAACAACCACGGCAGAGATCGGGTCAAGCGGGCACACCATCGCCTCGACGTTCTGCGCCACCTCGATCTCGATGTTGGGTGGGCGATTGGCGAACTGCGAAGCCTCCAGCCCGTCGATCGCCACCATGACCATGCCGCGATACGCCGAGGCCATCCCCGTCCCCACAGCTGCCTCGTACGTCGGATCAGTCGTTTGGCCCTCCGTCCCGAGATAGATCCGAATGTCGCCCGCAGGCAAGACCTCCGCATCAATGAATGGGGTGGCGCCTTGCGTCGCGTCGTAGATCAGACGCCCATTCGCCCAGATCCGAAGCACCGCGGCTTGTGGCCCCTCGCACACCGAGAGGAACAAGTCCATGCTGGCGACTTCGTAACTGCCGGCCTTCTTGCCGCCCGACTCCTTGCGAACCTTCAGCCCCGACCACCAGGCGACTTGCGCCGCGTGGCGCTGCGTCCCGTAGTTCAGCGGGATCGGCTGACCGTAGATGGTCGAGGTGAATTTACCCTGCTCGATCTTCGGTCCCGAGGGGTTGTCCTGGAACAACATCGAGCCCAACATCGACCCGGCCATGAAGCCCCATTGCGCGACCGTCATGCCGATAAAGGTCTGAGTGGCTGCAACCCCTACCGCCGTGGCGGCTGCGGACGCTCCGGCCGATACAGCGGCCGCTACGAGGAGTTGTGCCATTAGACGACCCCCGGCATGGAGTAGGTTGCGACCACGCGCCGCTTCCAGGTGCCAGGCAAGTTGGTCTCGACCACGCTGCCTGTGTCCCCGCGAGCTTGCACGATCCGGTTCGGACCGACCAGGATTGCGAAGTGCTGGGGCATGCGACCCAACTTCATCAGCAGAATATCTCCCGGAACGGCGACCTTGACCTTGGTCAGGTGAGCGTCGCACATGCGCATCAAATATTCCACCGGAGGCGAGCGCCCGTAAGGTTCCGACTCGAACGTAGTCAGGCCCAGATCCCGCGCGGGACAGATCAGCAATCCCACACAGTCGACCCCGAGACGGTTCCGACCCTGATGGACCCAGGGCGTGCCAATCCAGGTACGAACCTCCATGATCCATTCGGCCCTGGCAATCACGAGCCGTACTCCGAGGGGTCCATCGGGGTAGTGGTGCCGCCGCCGGTCGAGGTGTCAGTTGCCTCCGTGCCCACGAGCCCCTTGATAACGTCGTCGCTGACCGGAGCATGAGGGAACCCGCGGAAGTTGATCACGTTGTTGAATTTGTAAGAGCATGACATGAGGCTCTTGTTGCATCCGGCCGTGATCGTGAACGTGTCGTCGACGGCAATGTCAAACGGCATCGGCAGCATCAGCTCCACGTCCGCCGCATCCGACGCCTTGACCTCCATCGACAACCCCGCATTCTCTCCGCTTGTGAAGGTGACCAGGCCGAACATATAGTGATCGGCCCCGATCAGCACCAGCAGCGCCGCCTCCACCGCGGCCGCCACCCAGGTCCAGCCGGTCGTGTCGGGCAAGCTCATCCCCGAGCCCGAGAAGTTCCGATTGTCAGTGACGGCCGTGACCGCGCCCGAGTCGGTGTAGGAGGCGAGCGTCACTCCGCAGCGAGTATCCCCCAGGGTGGCATTGCATGCCGGGGTGTAATTCTTCAGCAGGGGATTCTGCAAGATCCGGGAAGCGTCCAGGAGTTCAGCGATGAACTTCCCCTCGACCTCTTTGATGTTGCCGAGCCAGCCAAACTTCTGGATGTCCTTACCCGCGGCTTCGTTGTCCCACAGGCATTCCCCGACCCAGAAAGCCGCCCCGTCGTACAAGCCACCTAGAAGATCCCGGGCCGTGATGTAGGACGAATCGAAGGCCCCGTGAACGTCTAGGTCGCCGACGGATAAATCTGCAGTTGCCTTGATGGCAGAAGGATCGAAGGAAGCAGTGGAGAGAAACTCCTCGCCGTCGATCGTCAGATTCTCATCGTGCTCGGTGAACCTGAGGATGGTCCCATCAACGAGCGCGATTCTCCAGATCTTACACAGGTGCGAAGTTGTCGACTGCCGGGCCGTCGTGATGGCAGCGGGTACAGTTCTCATTCGCCGACCACCTCGATCAAGTTCAAACCCTCGGGCTCATACACATACTCTCCCTCTGCTCCGCTCGCGTCCACTCGATCCACTACCCGCCATCTGAGTTCGTCCTCGACGAAGCGAACAGGGACGTCGAACCTGCCTGTCACCTTGATGGTGGCAGCCGTCGCCGGGGCAGAAGTGAAGGTGATGAGCCCGGTTGTCGTGCTGACCGTAACCCCGCTCGACTGGAGGATGTCGTTAACGTAGACGGCCAGCCCGCTGCGAGGTTTGGTAATGTCCCGGACGTGCGAGGCCGAACCCGCGGTGTAGGTCTTCGTGACTTGGAAAACTTTCTCCGCTCCATCGCCTGTCCCGATCTGTTCGGCCGTCAGCAGGTAGTCGGAATAATCCCAGAACAAGAAGGAATGCTCTGGGCCTCCCATCGCCAGGTGGAAAGAATTGATCTCGTCGATTTCGTCTTGGGTCCTGGGGGTCATCGAGAGATCGTACCGGCGCCGAGTATCCGCCCACACGGCGTTGCGTTTCTCCCGTTTGTTCGAAGTCTGAACTACCTCGACTTTGAACCTGGGGCCTCCCACCGAACCGTAGCCATACTGCATGGGGAAGAGTGAGGCATAGAAAGTCATCTGAATCTTCCCCCATCAGCAGCCATCCGGCCGAGCTGTGATTTGATCTGTCCCTCCGACCTTCGGAATGACTCGTAGTCGCGGGGATAGACGTTGACGGTGTAGTGGTTGTTCGTGGCCCCTCCCTTCCCGTACATCTTCACCCCCATCTTGCCATCCGGTCCTCGGCCCACTGGCATGATCGCTTCCATCCCGGCTTCGCCCATGACATTTCGTCCACCCCGAGCATCCAGGAAAGGCGTGGGTGCGTTGACCATCCCACCCCTGGCGAACATGTTGACTTTGCCAGAGGGCCCGAACACTCCCCCACTGGCATTTGGACCCAAACCCGACAGAGCGGGATTGGCTGCGGCCCAGGACGCCATGGGAGTGGCTGGACCACCCCCAAATAGAGCCGTAGCAGCCGTCGTGAGGAGCGCCCCGAATACCCCTCCACCCCCGGAGCCCGAGCCGCCTGCTGGCCCGAATAGGTACTTAGCAATCTGGGCGGCTTGCGCCTCCGCAACCATCCGGATTACCATCTTCGAGAAGGCGTCCCCAATATTCTTGAAGTTCCCGGTCATGAGATCGTACAGGCCGCTGCCGAGCGAATCCTGGATATTCTCCCGCGCCTTCTGAGCGAACTTGGAAACGTCGGTTTCGGTCTCTGCGAGCCTCTTCTGCGCTTCGTCGAAGTTCTTCTGGGATTCGGCGATCGCTCGGCTGTAGGTCGTGAAGTTGATGGCGTGCTTGTTCAGCAGGTCATTCAGGTGTTCATATTCAGCCGACAACCGTTCGACGGGGGTCATCAAGGATTCGGTCAGGGTAGCGCCTTCCGCCATCGTCGCCGCCCATTCCTGGTTGGCCCGGGCCGAAGCCTCCGTCTTCTTGGTGTAGTCTTCCATCGCCCGGGAGAGCGCCAGGTAGCGCTCCAGTTGCTCTGGGGTCGCGCCTTTCCGGGACAGCTCGATTAGACCCTTTATCCGATCCGATGCGCCCCGGGTATCAATGTCGAATTGCATCTGCCCAAGTTGCTTCTGGATCTCCTCCCAGATCTTCTGCGCCTCGTCCTTGATGGACTTCCCAGCTTTCTTAGCAAGGGAGGCGGCTTTGATAATGGGGGCCGCGATCTTGCCAGCGTTGCGATCGGCCTTCTTGTCGACGGCCAGCGCAGTGTCGTCCCAAACCCCAGTGACCGTGTTGATGATCCCCGTGATGTTGGATTTCAAATCGCTGCCGACGAACTTCATGATCGTCGCAGCCATCTTCCAATTGCCCGAGAAGAACTGCACAGCGGCTGCGGCAGTTCCCCCGATGTATTCCCCGAACGTCTTGACGGTGCCGATGATGACGGCCAGGGCCGACACCATGATCTTCACCCCGGTGGCGGCGACTGTAGCGATCTTCCCGAAGGCGTCAGTTTCTTTTCCGGCTGCGAAGATCTTGTTGGTGAACCTTTCAAGCATTGGAAGCAAGAGCTCCGCGATCTTCCGTCCCAACCCATCCTTCGCTGCGGTCAAGCGAGTTATGTTATCGTTGAACTGTTCGGCTGACTTACCTGCTTTTGTCGAGAGCGTGATCCCCAGCAGGTCGGCTTCCTTCGCGATTTCAGCAAGCCCAGCCGAACCCTGATTCAGGAAGGGGATCATGCGAGCCCCCGACCGGCCGAAGAATTCCATGGCCAGCGCGGTCTTCATCGCCCCGTCTTTGTAGGATGCGAACTTGTCGGTGAGTTCGCCCAGGAGCACATCGGTGTTCTTCAGTCCACCTGTAGCATCCTTGACGTTGATCCCAACTGTCGTGAAGACGTCGGCAGCGGACGCCAATCCACTCGCTGCATCGGAGGCCAACTTGTCCAGCTTGGCCAGGCCCGTTCCCAACTCCTCTTGGCTGGACCCCGACAGGATTGCAGCGTAACCCAACTGCGAAACCTTCTCTGCAGTGATACCCAGGGACTGAGCCAACTTGCTCTGCACGTCGGCGGCCCGGATGGATCGCATCACGAAGACGCTCAAGATCCCGACCCCAGCTGTGAAGGCCAGACCAACCGCAGCCCCCACTTTCGCAGCAGAAGCCGAGAGCTGTCCCATCGAGCGACCGGCCTTGCTCACCCCACTGGTGAACTTGGCCGTGTCCATCGCGAGGGAAACTACAAGGGAACCCAGGCTTGACATGCTCTATCTCCGCTTCTTCGGTTTGACCATCTGCGAAAGCACTGACCGGATCTCAGAAGGGGATTGGACCTTAGGCGGGGGGTTGGCCAGAAGGTAATCGTGAGCCATCCATTCGGTTAGCTCCCGAGAATCCATCCGCTCCAACATCTCCCGAACCGTCATACCTAACCTCTCTGCAAGCCCGAAGTAATATCGCCGCTCCGGTCGGCGTGTCAGTTTCCCTTCGCTTCCTCTAGGTCCTCCTCGGTCAACCCGTTGAGCTTCTGGGAAACCTTCGCACAGCGATCCAGAGCCGTCGCTGACTTGTCGCCCAGGGCCTCCGCGTCGGCTTCAGAGAAGAGCCGCTTCCCTTCATCATCCACGGCCGAGAAAGCTACGAGCCTGGCGCGGATGTTTAAGATGTTGGGGCCGGACTTACCCACGAGCGACTGCTCCCAGGCATCGCGCAGGGCTCCACTCATCACCCCGATGCGAACAGACCCACCCCACTCTGGGACATCAACCTCCTCGAACTTTCGGTCTTGGGCGGATAGGATTTGGTCCCGTGAAAGCGTCATGATTAAACCTCCGTCACTGCTCCATCAATTTCGATGGTGACGCTGGATTCGATCACGCCGTCCACCCCGGCACTGATGGGGACAGACAAGACGTAGCCCGAGAACTGATAGGTCGAGGTCGGGGAAGCGTCGGTAAGGGTTACTTGAAAGACCCGAGCCACTCGATCGGCTTTGGCGTCGATCAGTCCAGCGTGTTGGGTTTGCTGCGGGCGGATCATGAGGTTGAACGTGCACTGGCCCTCGTCGGCCAGACCCATGCGTTTGGTTTTCGCCGTCGCCGACAAATCAGTCGTGTCGATGACGGCCGCGGAACCCGTGCGAAAGTTGAGGTCTTTCACATCAGGAATAACAACAAAGGTTTGCGGCGACGTCCCGTCACTGATCGCGATGGTCGTGCCTTGTGACTCCAGGGCGTTTGAGCTCATTTCACTTTCCTTAAAATATAAAGGGAGGTCACACGCATACTACTACAATTTGTCGATGCAGCGGTAATCTGCTGACCAACGATGCAGTTTGGTATCCGGCTCGTATGCGCTAAAGTCGGACTGCATTAAACCTTTGAAAGAGGCGACTTCCAGGATCGCTCGAACCTGGGAAGCCAGGGTCTGAGCGGCGACGGGGGAGACGGCCCAACAATCTACCTGGATCGTCACGAAGTCGGTGTTGGCGTTTCCACCAAGCCCCAGGGATGGAGCATTTGAAACCCTGAAGAATGTGATCCGGGGAAGAGCCGAGCTCGTCTGGGGAGCGTCGCCGAAATAGACCGCGCTCCCCGCATTGGTCGGGAGAGGCGAACCCGTCGCCAACGCCTGATAGATGGACTGTTCAAGAGGCACGATTCACCTTGGCAGCGATCGCTGCGGCAGCTTTGTCCAGCCCAATCTTCATGCGCTTGTGCATCACCGACATCTGAGCGGACTTAGTGGTCTCAAAGGCAGGGCGGAGGAAGGGTCGGGCCGCCATCTTGGACGTGCCAAACTCCAGCCACCACCAGTAGTAAGGGTCGTTGGGGTTGTTGGCCCCTTTCGCTCCCAGCTTCTTCGCCTGGGACTTCTTGAGGGGCTTGACCCGAACGATCACTTCCCACAGCCCCGTCCTTCCCTTATTGATCTTGGAGCGGCTCGACCGGATGGCCTTCTTCACCGTGCCCGGTTTCCTCACGCCCTTCGCGACCATGGGAGAGGACGCATCAAGCACGGCCACCTTCTGCACTGCCGCCTTTCTGACGACGCTACCCGCGCCTCCGATCGCTGCATAAATCACCTTCTTGCCCAGGTCGACAGGAAGGGTCTCTAATGCCTGCTGGAGTTCCTTCATCCCGGCAATGCGGGTTTCCGAATGTGTCCCAGCTACGCGATTGAAGACGCCCATTAGCTATCCTTGCGACACGCCAGACTTGCACATCAACTCGATCTCCCGATGCTTCAGGAAGGGGTCGATCGCCGAGATGATTTCGTAGATCACTCCGTCGTACTGAACTCGCCAGGTAGTGTCGATCCCAGACACGTCGGGCGTCCACCGAATCAGGATCATCGTGTCCACCTCGCTGACCATCTGACCAGAAGCGACCCTTTCCTTGCCCCGAATCGGCTCTACGGCCGCGTGTACGACCGAGTGGAGGGTGAACCCTGGTATCTCTCCCCCGGCCGCATCGGTGGTCGGGTTGGGCGAATCCAGGGTCACCAGGTGGCGGAGTCGGCGCGCCCTCATCACATACCCATGTTGACCCGGTACCTCATCAACAAGGACTGAGCACCGTGGGGGATGGGGGAAAGGATCGCAACGGAGACGTCTTCCCGGTTTTCATACAGGTGACCAAGTATCAGCAGCATGGCCTTCTTGATCGAGGCGGGGATCACGGCGATGGCCGGGGACTCATCCCCTGTTCCATAACCCGCGGTGAAGCGAACCCGAACCACATTCACACTCGGCTTGACGTCAGTCGGCCAAGGGAGGTCCACTTCGGGATAAACAACAGCGGGGTCTGCGTAGTCGTCCACCACGTAACTCGCAGCGGACAGGGTCTGCTCGTCCCCGTTCGTGTCCGTGTATTTGATGCTGTCAACCGACACCAAAGGGCCTTTGGGGAGTTGAATCCCTCCCGCGGGGAACCCGTCGAGCCCCATCTCAAATACAGTGGGGGCCAGGGCGCAGTTCGTGAAGGCTTCAGCGGCTTCCCTCGCAGCCGAGATAAGCTGCTCCAGGATGTCGTCTTCAAAGTAGGAAGGGGGCGATCCAGTTGCGTCGATGGACCGATCGGCCCAAACTTCAGCCAACGTCAAGGGCTCGCTGGTCGGAGGAGTGATCACTTTGAGTTTGGATGCACTCATCCTTCTCTCCTTCCCCCGAGATAGACAGAAAATTTTCTCATTGCATTCTACCTCTCATGTGCCGATGCGTCCACAAAATGCGTTCACATTCGGACTCCAGGGATACCCGGTCGAAACACGTCAAGACCGTCTCCCTGGAAGCGTTCACCGTCGGGACGCCCTGGCGGGCAAGATCCCTCGCCAGTTCGGGGAATTTGGAGAGCCACAAGTCATAAGGTTGGCGAGCCCCCAGGCTCGGAGGATGCTGCCCGAACCAGTGATCCTTTCCAGACTTCGACGGGCCACAGTCAAACCCCAGAAGGACAATCCGGGAAGCTCCCCACAAGTAGGCCAGGTTGATGGCTTGGTAGCCACTGTTGCCACCCTGATGGATAACGTCCCCCAAGCCGAGCCCCTTCTTGTTCTCTGACCCTATATACTTCAGGCCGAACCGCTTCGCAGCTTGGGCGTCTTGCGTCCATCGCTCCCACTTGAAGTCCTTCGGGAGGGGGTTTTTGACGTTCCACCATTTTCCGTCGCAGGCATAGAGTGCGTCGGCGGTAGGGATTTTGAGGTAGGTGTCGTTGATGACGATGACCCTGGAGCTGGGGGTGGCCCAACGAGTGGTCGTGACAAGCTCGCAATCCTCGGTGCTAAGACTGGGGCCAGAGGCAACGACGAAGACGGTGCAGCCATTCCAGCGTCCCCGCTTACGGGCTGCACGTTGCGGGGCGGGTTGAAAGGGGTAAGGATCTTCACCAGGTTCAGCGACTGAAGTTGTTCCGCGATCGGCAAGGCCACCCGCAGGCGTTGCTTCCGGGAAACCCCTCCGACCCTTGAGTCTTCGAAGTGTGCTAGTGCAACCACGTCCACGATTTCCATACGAACTTTCTCCTTTGGTACTTCCGGGGCGATTGGCAAGTTGGAGTAATTATAGTGCGACCTCATCCAGGGGATGGACTTCATCGCCTGGTCATCCCAGGGTTTGAGGTGTCCGCAGAATTGGACGATGCTACTGTCGGCAGGAAGTGGCTGGCCCCGGAGGTCGCTCAAGGCGTAGACTCCGTGGGGAGTTCCTCCTGGCCACAACGCCACCTTCGATCCGATCTTGTATGAGATCCAGGCCTGGTCGGAACCTCGGAACCCTGCTGCGGCTGCCTCCTTGATCCCGTCCGGGGAGAAGTCCTCCCAGACTTCGGGATGCACCCCGGCATCCATCATGTACAGACCTCCAGCGATCCGGTTAGGATTCCCCCAGGCCATCTTGGGGCGCCACCCAATGAACGGAGCCGGACTCGCTACGAGTTTAGACAGCGAACCCGTAATCACGACGTCAACATCAATCGACAGGAAGCGCTCCCCGATCGCCCGAGCCTCTTTCGAAAAGAGCCAGAGCTTCCGGTAGCAACTCGGCATACCTGGATGATTCTCTGGGGTCTGAAGTTCGCCTGCTTCCCGTGCTGCCTCGGGCGTCGGGAGAACTTCCACCCGGCAATCGAAAAGCCTCGAGGGTTCATCCGTGATGCAGACAAGCCGATGAGGTTCAGGAAGGTAACGCTGCAGCATGTCGGCCAAACGATTGACATACTCCGGCCGATAAACCCGAGCCCCGGTCCACACCCAACAGACGACGGTGATCATGGATAAAGTACCTTGCGGGCACGCTCTTCAATGCGCCAGATCTCGGTGCAGTGATCAGGTTCCCAGAAGAAAATGCGATCGACAACCCAACCCCCGGTGTATCCCACAATAGCCCGCAGCCCCGTCCCTCTCGATTTCCACCTGCCAAGAAGCCCCGACACGGTTTCTCTGGGTAAAGCCCAGGGCAAGAACACGATCGCGCAGACCACCATGTTGGTGGTGACGTAGAGAACAAAAGCCCGCGAAAGGATCAGTCGACGAATGCTCCACGTTCGATCTCGTCGCACATCACCTCGAACATCTCGATCCACTTCCGCGGTACCGACGAGCGAAAGATTGGGGCCTCGTTGCACGTCCCCGGACTCGGCCACGGCCAGGCCTCGCTCGTCTCTAACAGTCTCCATTGGTTCCCGTCCTTCAACACATCAATTGCGCACCACTTGGTGCGGGCGTGATCGAAAAAACGATCAGAGAATTCAAGCAGCGATTCCAACTCCTCCGTCATCTCCGTCGCGGGGTCGACATTGCCTGTCTGCGCGACGGGGCGATCGGGGTAGCAGTGGCGGAAGAAGATCGCTCGGGCATCGCCCAGGGCGTTCACCCGGTAGGTGGTCTTGTGGGGGATGAAGCGCTGAAGCAGAACATACCCCTTCTGGGTTGCTCCCCGTCCGGTCTTGTCCTTGACCCCCGCGGAGAAGGCCTGGAAGATATGTCGCTCGGCTTCGGCCGCGTTCTGAAGGATTCGCACGTTCATCGAGGAGGCCCCGGTGTCGGCCTTGCTGACCAGGGGGTAGTCGGCTTGCGCCGCAAACGCCTGCGCCCAGGCATGGTCGGTGAATCGCCACGTGTCGGGCATCCACTCTGACCACAACTCGAACTGGGCCGACTTATCCTCATAGACCCGAATCTGAGTGGGGTCCTGGACCATCGTCAACCGAGCCGCCATCTGGGCATAGTCGATTCGATTCTGGGGGAGCAACTTTGGCTCCATCGACAACCTCATGAAGCCGTACCCTTCACCGGGGGACTCTTTGAGGAAGTGCTGAATGCCCGCGACCTGGGCAGAGGAGGTCAACCTGGTTGTTTGCCACCCGCGGTCGGCTGCTGCCTTTAGTGCAGCAATGTCCCAACGAGAATAAGGATCGAGGGCAAACAAGTGCATCTTAAATGGCCCCGAGCGATACTCCACCCGGGGCCGTCCTCGCTAGTTAGAGGTTAGATGGAACCCTTGATGAAAGCAGCCGGACGGTACACGGTCAGCGCCAGGCGTTCTTCCGCCAGGAGCGTGGCCATGTTCTTCTTGAAGTTGTCGCCATCTTCATAGGAGATTTGAACCGCGGCTTCCATCCGATCCCACAGCTGCGCACCCATCGAGAAAGCACCCGTCAGGAACGTACCGGAGGCGATCGAGTTGGTCGGGACAACCCTACGGCCCCACAACTGCGGACCGGCCAGGGCGACCGGATTGGCCATGATGTAGTTCCCGGCCGTATCCTTCGTCAGCTCGATCTCTTCCCAGTCAGCCGGATTCAGCACGATCGCGTCCACCGGATACTCGGAGAGAGCAGCCTGGGTGATCGAGCGACGGAGCACGTCGATGGTCGTGTCGCCCGTGGTGGTGCGGTTGTAGGCCGTGTAGTTCCCGGAGTTGAGAAGCCCGTCGATGTTGCCACTGGTGCCGTCGCCGTTGAGCAGCTGGTCTTCTTCTTCCAGCTTGAGCCCGTACATCAGGCGGCCGTTCACGTAGCTCTGGAGCTGCGGGGCGTCGTCGAGGACCTGGCGCGAAACTGGAATCCAGTGGGCCAGGGTCACGACCGGCGCGTTGTCCAGAGTGAACGTGATTGCCGATTCGGGCTTCGTCACGTTCTCATACGCGGGCGACGCATACTGCGGGCCAGCGTTATTCGTGAAGACGTTCTCCTTGGTGAACTGGATCAGGTTCGATCCGGTCCGTCCGACGGGGAGCAGATCACGAATGGTGAACATGCGATTGGGAGCAACCAAGATCCCCGGGAGCCGCACGTCGGGCACGAGGGGTTGGCTGGTACCGGTCGCGTTGACGATCGCGGTCTTGAACTCCATCCGGGCAAACTTCGTCCGGCCCGCGACCATTTGCTTGACTTCCTCAGAGGCCGAGAACTGCTCACCGAACGACAGAACGGGTTTGGAAGCGGCGCCGTCCTCGAACCCGGCGGCGATCTGGCGCTCCAGTTGGAGGCACTTCTCCGTCAGTTCGTTCGCTTTGGTCGCCAGGGCTTCCAGAGCCGATTTGGTCTCGGTCTCCATCTTGCGGGTTGCGTCGATTTCATCGCTGGCCTTCTCGAACCAGGTTTTCATTTCCTTGGTCGTGTCGAGCAGCTTGGTTTGAGTGTCAGCCAGAGATTTGATCTCGGCCACTTGGCTATCAGTCATAGGCATGGTTGTTTCCTTTAGGTTGGGTCAGAAAAATTACAACGCCAGTGCAGCCTCTCGATTACGCGCGATCACCGCGGCAATCTCAGGCGGCAGCACGACCCCCTCACCAGACTCTCTCCGGATGTTGGCCGAGCGAATGCCCGCGACGATGGCCGTCGCCGCAGACTTAGAAAGACCACAAGCATCTCGCAGGTAGTCTTCATATTCAGAAAGGTATTTGAAGCCCGCCGTGGCGAACTTCACTGAGGTTATGTCCACCCGTGCGCCGGCGTCGGCCGGGAACGTCACGACCGAAATCTCGACCAGCTCTGAGATGGACCTGATGATTCTCCGGGGCGATGGGTCGCTACCATCTTCAGGGTTCGCGTCGAGGAGTTTGTAGTCCCCCTCCGACATCCGGAAGCCGATCGACAAGCCGTCGATGGTTTCGTGCTTCATGGCCGCACGAAGGATCGCCGCCTGGGGGTTGTCCTTGGTAAGTTCGGCCGTCCCCATCAACCCCTGGTCGTCTTCCGCCAGGGCGAGCCATTTGCCCGGAGGGATTTCGTAGCTCATGTGGTTCACGAAGAGTTTGGGGGTGGGGGCCGACTTCTTCTTCATGAGCCCCAGTACTTTCTTGTAAGCGCCGGGGAGAATCGTGTCCCCGTAGGAATCAATCCCGTCGAACTTCGAGGCATAACCGCTGAACTGCCAAGCAGTGGAGAGGTCCCCGCCGTCGGCAAACTTCAGTTCGGCTTCACTGAGAGACAGGGTCTTGTGCAGCATTTGGATCTCCTCCATCAGGTTTAGCAGGTTCAGTTCCATCTACCAATGCGTTCGGATCTGTAGGTGCGTTCGGGTCCACTGGAGCCGCAGGGGGCTCGGGGGTTTCGCCGAGCTTCTCGAGCGGGGTCAAGTTCGTCTGTGCGGTCAGTATATCGCCGCCTGGCATCGGCGGGAGATTCTCTAACTGCCTCCACTCGTTCCTGGTCATCAGGCCGTTCTGGACGGCTTTGGCTCCCGTCTCCAACCGATCTTTGAGCGACCCGCGGAGGAGCGCGTCGAGCGAGAACTCAACGGTCAGCTTCTTGCGTTGGTCGGGAGTCAAGACCCTGAACTCAATCGCCTGTTCAAGCGAGGACAGGATCGGGCGAAGGCGGAACTTGTAGAAGCCCTCGATCAACTGGCCGACCCCTGTGCCCCACGTCGTGGTCTTCGCAGTGTCGTTGATGAGCACACTGGGAACCCCGAACCACCGCGCGATCTCCTCGATGGAGAAGCGCCGAGTGTCGAGGAGTTGAAGGTCGGCCGGGGTCATGTCGAGCGGTTGGAATTTCGCCCCGGCCTCCAGGACGAGCAAGTCATCGTCGGAACCTTCCACAAGCCCGGCGTAGTTGGACCGGATCTCGGTACGCTGCTTCGGGCTCAGGAGCTTGTCGATCATGAAGATACCAGGGCGCTTGGCCCGCTTCGTGAAGACCGACGTGGAGTGCGTCTGAGCGTTCAGTGCCAGGCCCAGGGTGGATCGCATGTAAGCGAGGCGATCCATCCCCACGATCCCGTTGCCTTTATCCTTCCAGTGCAAGATGGAGTCCGCAGCGTACACCACCTCCACCCCGTCGTAAGTGTAGGTGTAAACGACCGAGCGATCCCGGAGGACCTCAACCCGCATCTGGTCGGAGGCAAGCGGCCACATCTCGATCACTTCCCCGGCGCCGTCCCGGATCAACCTGGCGAAGGCGTTGCCCCGGAGGATGAAGTTCAGCAACAGGAACTGGAAGAACTCCATCGCCGTCATCCGTCGATTCGGTTCGTCGTGCAGCAGTCTCCAGAGGAACTCCTTGCGGGCCAGCTTCTTGTGGCCGGCTTCCCCTTTCGCCCTGGTGTAAACGAAGAGAGGGAGCGAAGCAATGTTGTCGACGAGGAGCTCCACGACGGCCCAGACTGCGGAGAGCTGCATCGCTCCATCCACGCCTGGGTCTATCCCGGAATCGGCCACCCTCCGAAGGGGCTGCGCCATCTGGACTCCGGGGAGTTGCCCAGTGGAACTGTTGGCCATTCCGAACCAGCCCCGAACGATTGAACCAATAGTAGCCACTATGCGTACCTCATCCGAACTGGAGCATTGATGAACCCGTCGAGGTCTTCTTCTTCAACCTCGCTGGGCATAGATCCTACCGCCATCGCCAGAGCAACCATTCCGTCGATCCGTCCCGTCGATTTGTTCTTGGCGAACTTCCGATTCCCCGCGGGGTCTTTCAGGACGGCCGCGTTGGCTGCGCACATTGTAAGCACCGGGTTGTTACCATGCTTCAGTTTCCCGGCCAGGAGGCGGGCTTCCAGCTCCCGCAGCGCCGGGGACATGGAGACGAACCCCTGCCCGAAGTCGATGAATCTCTCGAGTTCTTCCTCAGAGAATCCCTCCTTCTCCAGCCAGGGCTTCAAGAAACGCATGGCATATCGGTCAAACGCGAGAGCCACGACGTTGCACCTGTCGAAAAGTCCACGCAAATGGGTCGCAATGAACTCGTACTGGACGGCGCGACCTGGGGTGGTGGAGATATACCCTTGGTCAGCCCAGACGTCGTAGGGGGCTCGTGCTTCGTCAGCCTTCTCCTTCAACCCTTCCTCGGGCAACCAGAAGGTCGGAACCACACTGCCATCCCTCGACACCAGGACCAGGGCGCACAGGTCCGAAACGCTCGCCAGGTCGAGGCCGGCAAATACCTCTTCGCCCTCGATCTCCTCGGCAAAGCCCCCATTCTCTTCCCAAACCTCCTTGGAGACGAACGGCGAGTGAGCCTCGACCCGTTGGTTGAGGTTCAGATTGCGGAAGGTCGGGGCGAAACTGGGCATGCGGCTGGCCTTCTTCGCCAGGCGCTCCATGTCTTCCAGCTGCCGGAAGTTCCCCAGGGCAGGGTTGGCTGCGGCCCAGGCGGCTGGGTCCAGCAGTTCACACTCTTTGGGGGCCTCGTGAAGGTGCAAAATCCTCTGAGGATCAGTGCCAATTCGGGCGTCATCAATCCACAAAGACAGGAGATCCGCGTCGGAAGCGGCCTGGGTGGAGATGGTAATGAGGAGCGGATTCTCATGTGCGCCCTGGGAAGTCTCGATCGCGTCGATGAAATCGTCTGTCGGCCCGCGTACCTGGCCGGACTCATCGAGGATTGCAACCACAGGGGAGAGGCCGTGTGCTGTCTTAGCCTCCGCGGAAATGGCCCGGTACTCCACATTGCGAGGGAGACCGAAAACTGTCTTGCCCGACGGGATGATCTTGACGATCGGCCGGAGCCTGGGCTCGAGCCCGATCATCTTCACCATCAGCTTGAAGACGAGCGCCGCCTGGTCGCGGGATCGGGCGCCACTGACGACTTGCGTGTTCAGTATCGCCTCAGGTCCGACGATGTGCCCTAGTCCTAGAGCTGCAATGAGGGCAGTCTTCCCATTTTTCCGGGCGATTGACAGGATTGCATTGGTCGTTCCGGCTGGATTATCGTACACATCGAGGATGAAATCCTTCTGGAAATCATCCAGCACCATCGGCTTTCCGACCAACCGACCCTCAGGAACTTTGCAATACTCCTCAATGAACGCGATCATGCGTTGCCCGCGAGTCATCTTCTCGATCGCCTGGGCCTTCTTTGAGGGGCGTTTTGCCATGCTATTTCATGATGCCAAGAGGGATTCGGACCCCAGTTTCTCCCGGGCCTCCCTCGCTGAGCGAAGAGTCTGCTGCCGTTTCTTGGCGTCGCGGGGATCTTCGGCAGTCGCTACCCCGATCGCCCGCATGATCGCCAGCTGCCGACGGGTCGCAAGCTCGATCGCCTGGAGTAAGGGATTCATCTTGGGGATGTTGTTTGGTGGCGCCAGGATCACTGGCTCCTCTCCTTCCATCTGAAGCATCCAGTCTTCGATGTCGCACTGCGTCCGGGCCAACTGGACCGCAGCGACCAGGTGAAGCTCCGTCCAGTCATCGCAAGCCTTCAGCGAGACGATCGCGTCGAAGAAAGGGCGATCCTTCGGGCGGAGTTTGACATGCTTCGGGGGTTTGGCCAGACCTTTTGCAGCGTCAATAAAGGCCTGCGTGAGTCCAGCCGGGGAGTCTGCGAGGCGGGCTTTTTTAGTAGTCATTTTCTGCGAGGAACAAGGGTTTGTTGATGAAGAAAGTTATCCGAGCGGTGTTCGAGGCCAACCCTGCTGGACTTTTCACCCACC
>JACZKY010066567.1_pt1 | contig 16228 bp, 13 predicted proteins | sample 8237611 | NCBI WGS metagenome assembly JACZKY01 (sample SAMN16148055, study PRJNA663545) | marine sediment metagenome | biome: sediments and biomass from bioreactor inoculated with such sediments; feature: coastal sediments; material: methane- and iron-fed bioreactor; isolation source: Bothnian...
CTTCCCGTACTCCCGGACCGAATCGACGTAGGCCAGCACCTTCCAGGTCCGGTCCCGACCCAGCTCCGTTTCGAAGGCGGGCATCCCCCCGGGGCGGCCTTTCGCGATCGATTCGTGCATCTGCCCGTCCGTCTCGCCGTATTTCAGGTGGCCGGTCAACGGTGGCCCGTCCCCCCCCTTCAGGTCCGTTCCGTGGCAGTCGGCGCACTTCTCCGCGTAGAGGACCCTCCCTTCGGCGACGGCCTTTTCGTCCCGTTCGTAAGGGTTCTCGGTCATCTTCGAGGCGGAGGCGGCCTTCGCCCGGTCCGCTTCCGCCTCCTTCTCGAGCACCTTGTACTGGGACCAGCCGCTGATCTGCGGCGTGTACGCCGCGATGTAGTACAAGCCCCACGCCATCAGCCCGAACAGAAGGACGAGGAAGCCGCGGGGAACCTTTTTGTGTCCGGTCATCTCTTGAATCGGCGAATCCATCGGTTCAATCCTCCCGGCGGCTGCCCGCGGGACCGGGCAGATGGTCGTCGTCGGCCAGCATCCGGTGCTTCGGCGCTTCCACGCTCTCGTACCGCTTCCGGTTGAAATAATACGCGATGATCCCCGCGAAGACCCCGGCGAGGAGCAGCGTGAAGAGGAGATACGCCGTCGCGCGGAGCGTCATCGGCGTTCCTTCTCCAGGTGGCGGATGTAGGCGACCACTTTCCACACCCGGTCCTTCCCCAGCTGCGGGAGGAAAGCGGGCATCCCCCCGGGGCGGCCCCCCGCGACGGAGGAGAACAGCTCGGCGTCCGACCCGCCGTACTTGTGCGTCGCCGCCGCCAGTTTCGGGCCGAACCCCCCGGCCCCCTTTTCTCCGTGGCAGCTGCGGCAATTTTCCTTGAAGATCTTCTCGCCTTCCTCTTCGGCCTCGTGGCTTCCCGCGTACGGGTTCCTTTCCTCGGCCGCTTCGGCGGCCGCCGGTCCGGCGCCGGCTTTCTGCGCGGTTTTGAGATCCTTCCCGAGGCGTTGCAGGTACGCCACCATCGCGTCGAGCTCGGTCACCTCGCCCCGAAGCGGCGAGGGCGTCACCTGGGAGCGCACCTGCGCCGACGGATCGTCCGGCGCCGTGACCGTCCGGCGAAAGGCGGCCAGCTGCCGGGCGACCTCCGCCTCGTCGTAGCCGTAGCCGAGGGTCTTCACCTTGCGGGCGGTGAGGGAGGTGTCGAGCTTCCTCTCCGCCAGCCATGGGTAGGCCGGCATGTTCGACTTCTCGAACATCCCCTGGGGGTCCGCCATGTGGCGGTAGTGCCAGGAGTCGGGATACTTCCCCCCGGAGCGGGCGAGGTCCGGACCCGTGCGCCGCGAACCCCACAGGAACGGCCGGTCCCAGGCCGACTCCTCGGGCTTGGAGTAGTCGCCGTACCGCGCCACCTCGGTGCGCAGCGGCCGCACCGTCTGGGTGTGGCAGTTGTTGCATCCTTCCCGGACGTAGATGTCCCGGCCTTCCGTCTCGACGGCCGTGTACGGTTTGACGAGCGGGCTGACGGGCTGCGTGGACGGCAGGAAAAGGGGGATGAAGGTGGTGACCAGCGTTCCGACCGAGATGACGACCACCGCCGCGACGGCGAACAGGATCGGCTTTTCGTAGAGGCTGTCGATCTTCATCGGTCAAGCCTCCTGCGCTGCCGGCCGGGAGGTCATGTACAGGTTGTAGGCGAAGACCGAGACCCCGACGAAGTAGAGAATGCCGCCGAAGAGCCGGACGGCCCAGAAGGGGTACATCGCCGCCACGGAATCCAGGAACGTGTACATGAGGGAGCCGTCGGGGTGGACCGCCTTCCACATCGCCCCCTGCACGACGCCGGCGATCCACAGGGTCACGGTGAACAGGAGCTGCCCCACGAGGATCAGCCAGAAGTGGACGTTCGCCAGTTTCACGCTGTGGATCTCCCGGCCGGAAATTTTCGCCATCATGAAGTACATGGAGGCGGTGATGATCATCGTCACCCACCCCATCGTCCCCATGTGGACGTGGCCGGGGATGTACTCGGTGTAATGGAGGTAGGAGGTGAGCGACCGCAGGGCCTGCGTCGGGCCCTGCACCGTCTGGAGGCCGTAGAACGTGATCCCCAGGATGAAGAACTTGACCAGGTAGTTCGACTTCATCTGTTCCCAGTTCCCGCTCATCGTGTAGTAACCGTTGACGACCGAGGCCCAGGAGGGGGCGATGAGGAATATGCTGAAGGCCAGCGCCACCGTCTGGATCCACTCGGGAACCGGGGTCAGCATCAGGTGGTGCGCCCCGGTCCACAGGTATCCGAAGACGAGGGACCAGAAGGCGATGATCGAGAGGCGGTGGCTGTAGATCGGCAACCCCGTGGATTTCGGAAGGAAGTAGTAGAACATCGCCAGGATCGGGAAGGTGAAGACCGAGGCGACGGCGTTGTGGCCGAACCACCACTGGATGTTGGCGTCGTTCACACCGGCGTACGCCGAGTACGACTTGCCGAGGCTCACCGGGATCGCGAGGTTGTTGAGGATGTAGACCACCGCCACGGTGACCACGCAGGCGACGAGGAACCAGAGGGAGACGTACATCTGCTTCTCCCGACGCTTGACGAGCGTCCCCATCACGTTGACGGCGAACATCACCCAAAGGACCACCACGACCACGTCCAGCGGCCACTCGAGCTCCGCGTACTCCTTGGAAGTGTTCATCCCCGCGAAGAGGGAGAGGGCCGCCAGGGCGATGGCGAGGTTGAACAGCCAGAGCTGGGCCTTCGCCAGGCCCGGAAACGCGAGCGGCGTGCGGGTGAGCTTTTCCAGCATGTAGAAGCTGCAGGCGAAGATCCCGGCGAGCGTGAAACCGAAGACCAGGCCGTTGGTGTGGACCACGCGCAGGCGCCCGAACGCGAGCCACGGAGCGATGTTCAGCGCCGGGTAGATCATCTCGGCCGCCAGCCACAATCCCAGGAGGAGCCCGACGAGCAGCCAGAACACCGAGGAGAGCGCGAACCCCCTCACGACGGATCCGCTTCGATCCCCGTTCGCCATCTTCATCCCCCGAGCGGATATTGTATACAGTATATATAATTTCCGGCCGCTTCCCAGTCCGAAGTTCCGGCGTACCCGCCCGCGGTTCGATTTGGTATGATCCGGGATGGAACTCCTTGATGTTCCGGGCGCATCCGGCCGATAACAGGAATGGCGACGCATGTCGGGATGAACCGACGGGAGACGTGAAAAGCGATGCTCGTTCCACCGCTTCAGGTCGGATCGGCCTGTCTCCAGCTCTTCGCGGCGTGGCAGTCCGTCGTGTTCCTCTGGACGGGCCGCCTGGGCCGCGTCTGGTCCCTGGTCTCCCTTGCCCTTTTCCTGAAGGGGCTCCTGACGGTCTGGGAGATCTTCTCGTCTTCCGGTATCGCAGATGCGTCGTTCACCGATCGGCCGGTCGAGATCGCGGAGTTCTTCATCTCCCTGCTCCTCGCCTCCGGCTTCCTTCTCACAGGCCAATGGTTCCGCTTCAAGGAGCGCCTCGAGGCTCGATTCGACCTGATCGTCGAGGTGGAGCGTTCCCTGGTGGGAGTCCTGGAGGAGGGGAGAATCCTCTCGCTGGTGTGCGAAATCCTCTCCCGCCGGAACGGATACCCCCTCGCCTGGATCGGGACGGCGGCCCCCGACGGGACGATCCGCGTGGAGTGCCACGCGGGGAGCGCCGGCGGGTTTCTGGGGGAAGTTCCTCTCCGGTGGGATGACACCCACGACGGGCAGGCGCCGCCCGGGAACGCCCTGCGGAAGGGCGGGACGATCACTGCCCTCAACGGGGAAGGAAGGTTCTCCCGGGATTGGCGGGACGCGAGCGGACGCCATGGGCTGATCCGTTGCGTCGCGGCCCGGATCGACCAGCCGGGTCCCGCGCACAAGGTCCTCGTCGTCCATTCCGGCGCATCGGCCGCTTTCGAATACGGCGAAGCGGAAGCGCTCTCCGCGATGGCCCGCCGCGTCGGGAGCGCGATCGACGGAGCGAGGCGCCATGAGATCCTCGTGAACGCGAAGGCGTCCTACGACGAGCTGCTCCGGAACCAGCGGGACGGGGTGATCCTCGTGCGCGAGGGCAGGGTGGTGCGGGCGAACCCCGCGGCCGCGGAGATGTTGGGGTACACGTCCCCGGGCCTCCTGTTCGACGCCGATCCCGTTTCGATCCTGGCCGATCCCGGGGAGGCCGCCGGCCTCCGGGACGAGTTGCGGGGGACCGGGAAAGGCGCGTTGCGGAGCGAGTGGGAATCCTCGCTCCTCCGGATGGACGGTTCGTCCTTCCCCGGGGAGATCCGTGTCACCTGGGCGCCCCGGGAGGGCCGGATCGACTCCTTCGTCCCGCCGAGACGCGGTCCCCTCGGGATGATCGTCCTGCGCGACGTGGGGGAGAGGGCGCAGGCCCTCAGGGAGCTGCGAAAGGAGCGCGACTTCTCGAACCGGATGCTGGATATCTCCGGGGCGCTCGTCCTTCAGGTAAACCGCGCGGGTGAGATCTATCTCTTCAACCGCCAGTGCGAGGAGGTGACCGGGATCGCCGCCAGAGACGCGGCGGGAAGGAAGATGTGGGACCTGCTGGCCGCCGAGCCCGCGCGCGACCTCCACCGCGCCGCCATCCAGGGTGTCGCCGCGGGACGTACCCCGCCCCCTCTCGAGACCGCGGCCGTCTCCGTCCACGGTGAGCTGCGGACGATCGCCTGGAACCATGCCCCGCTGCACGACGAATCGGGATCCGTCGTCTCCGTGATCGTGACCGGGATCGACGTCACGGAGCGCCGCCTGCTCGAGAGGCAGCTGATCGAGATGCAGAAGATGGAGGCAGTGGGAACCCTGGCCGGAGGGATCGCCCACGACTTCAACAACATCCTCACCGGGATCCTCGGGAGCCTGGATCTCGCGCGGCGGTTCATCGCGCCGGAGTCCCCCGCGTCCGCACCGGTCGCCGAATGCATCCGGGCCTCCGATCGGGCGGCCCAGCTGGTGCGCCAGCTCCTCGACTTCTCCCGGCGCGCCCCCACGGAATGCCGACCGGTGAACCTCGGGCACGTGGTGCGGGAGGTCGTTGCCCTTTTTTCCCAGACGATCGACCGCCGGATCGAAGTGACCTCCTCGATCGCGGACGACCTCCTCCCGGCCTTCGTCGATCCCAATCAGGTCCACCAGGTCCTCATGAACCTTTGCGTCAACGCCCGGGACGCCATCCTCGAGAGCCTCGAAGCGCCGGAGACCTCGGGGAGCCGCCCCCTGACGGGATATTGGATCTACATCCGGGCGGAGAACGCCGACGTGGACGACGACTACTGCCGGATCGTTCCGTACGCCCGGAAGGGCCGCTATATCCGGCTCTCGATCGGCGACAACGGCGCCGGGATGGATGACGCGACGCAGCGGCGGGTGTTCGAGCCGTTCTTCACCACGAAGAAGATGGGGAGGGGAACGGGACTGGGATTGTCCACCGTGTACGGCATCGTCAAGCAGCACAACGGGTGGATCAACCTGGAAAGCCGCCCGGGAAAGGGGACGACGTTCAGCGCCTACTTCCCCGAGGCGACGGGTCTTCTGGAGGAGGCGCACGCGTCGCCGCAACCGGCGCCTCCGCGGAGCGGGAAGGAGACCGTGCTGTTCGTCGACGACGAGGACCTGATCCGCGACCTCGGGCGACAGGTGCTGGAAATGCACGGGTACACCGTGCTACTGGCCGAGGACGGGAGGCGGGCGGTCGAACTGTTCGAGTCGAACCGGGAGGCGATCGACCTGGTCGTCCTCGACCTCACGATGCCCCATCGGTCCGGGTTGGAGGTGCTGCGCGCGATCCGGAAAATCGACCCCGGCAGGAGAATCATCCTCTCCAGCGGCAACATGCCTTCGGAGGCGGTGCCGGGGACGGCGTTCCTCCCCAAGCCGTACCGCGCCGAAATGCTGGCCCAGGCCGTTCGCTCCGCCCTCGACGCTCCTCCACCGGCCTGATCCCGGGTCGCTCCCCCCTCCCTGCGCTTCCACTACGCGGCGCGGAACCTTTCCCGGCGCCTGACGTATCATATGGTCGCTGAAGAAAGGGGAAGATCATGCGGAAAAGAATCCTGTTTCTGTTGGCGCATCCCGACGACGAGACGTTCGGCACCGGCGGGACGATCGCCCGGTATGCCCATGAGGGGACGGAGGTGCACCTGGCGACGGCGACCCGGGGGGAGGCCGGGATGGTCGGCGATCCTCCGCTGACCGACCGGGAGCACCTGGGGGAGGTGCGCACCGGGGAACTGCTGGCGGCGGCAGGGATCCTGGGGCTGACCGAGGTCCACTTTCTCGGATTCCTCGACGGGCATCTGGCGGACGCTCCCAGGGAGCAGCTGGTGGAGCGCGCGGTCGAGGTGATCCGGCGGGTGCGTCCCCACGTCCTGGTCGGATTCGGTCCGGAGGGGGTGTCGCGGCACGCCGACCACAAGGTCATGTGCGAGGTTGCCCTGTCCGCCTTCGACCGCTCGGCGGATCCGACGTGGTACCCGGGGCGTCCCGAAGGCGGGCCGTCCGCTTGGGCGCCCCTCAAGCTGTACCAGTTCGAGATCGCGCAGGAGATCTTCGCCGGGTGGGATGCCCCGCTTTCCGGCGTCCCGCGCGCGAGGCTCACCGCCTTCATCGACACCTCGAGGCAGGTGGAGACGAAGGTCCGCGCCTTCCACTGCCACAGGACGCAGGAAAAGGACATCCGGCGCATCCTCGATCGCCCGGGATTCCGGGAGTTCGCGCGGCAGGAAACGTACGTCCTTGCCAGGACGCGGCTTCCCGGGCTACCCTTGCCCGAGGAAGACCTGCTGGCGGGAATACCGGACGGGTAGGGAAGGAAGGGTCGGCGCGGTGGACGTCGGGATCTTCGGCAATACGGGATCGGGAAAGAGCACGCTCTTCCGGGCGCTTTCGGGCGTCGGGGAGGGGAGCCCCCAGGGGAAGAACGCGGGGGTGTGCGTCATCAAGGTCCCGGACGAACGGGTCGACCGGCTGGCGGAGGTCTTCCGGCCGAAGAAGGTCACCCACGTATCGATCGCCTTCCATGACATCGATGCCGGGGAGACGGATCTTCTTTCCCCGCAGGCCCTGGCCGCGCTCCGGACGGTCGAGGTCCTCGCATTGGTCGTCCGGGGCTTCGCCGACGACTACCATCCGGCTCCCCCCGGCGGGCTGAATCCCGCCGCGGAGTTCCGTGAGATCTCCTCCGCCGTCGTCCTTTCGGATTACCTCGTCGCCCAGAAGCGGATCGAGCGGATGACGAAAGAGGCGAAGCGGGACGCAGAGTGGACCGCCCTGCAGAAGGCGATCGCGGCGTTCGAGCGGGAGGTTCCCCTGCGCGGGGTGGACCTGTCGGCCGACGAGGAGCGCGCCCTCTCGGGATTCCGGTTCGTCAGCCGTCTCCCCGCGCTCCTGGTGCTGAACGTCGGAGAAGGGGGGGATCCGAAAAAGGCCTTTCCCGACGTGGCGGAGACGGCGGCGGAGGCGAAGGTCCCTCTCGTGCGCCTGTGCGCGAAAGTGGAGGAGGAGATCGCCCAGCTCTCCCCGGCCGAGCAGGCCGATTTCCTGAAGGAGATGGGGATCTCCCGGTCCGCCCGGGACCTGCTCGTCCGCGGCGCCTTCGAAGCGACGAGGTACATCTCTTTCCTGACGGTGGGGGAGGACGAGGTGCGCGCCTGGAACGTACGGGAGGGCAGCTCCGCCCAGGCCGCGGCGGGGAGGATCCACTCCGACCTCGAAAAGGGCTTCATCCGGGCCGAGGTCATCTCCAGCGACGATTTCCTGCGATGCGGGTCGATGGCGAAGGCCAAGACGGAAGGCAAGTTGCGGCTCGAGGGGAAAGAGTACGTCGTCCGGGACGGGGATATCGTGCACGTCCGGTTCAACCTGTGAAATTGTAAGGGAAATATTTCCTGTGCCTCGCGGCGACTTTTCCGTAAAGTATTCGCAGGCCATTGACGATATGGAAGACATGGCCTCTGTCGTCCCGACTCGGGATGCCCCATCCGGTGCGGCGAAGATCCGCGTTCTTGTCGTCGACGACGAGGAGTTCCTCCGGTCCATCGTCCGGGAACGCCTCGAAATCGCCGGGTACTCCGTGGAGGAGGCGCCCAACGGGAAGGAGGCGCTCGCCATGGCGGCGAACGGCCGCGGCGCGTACGACGTCCTTCTCACCGACGTCCGGATGCCCGTCATGGACGGAATCGCCCTCCTCTCCGAGGTGGCGAAGCGTTGCCCCGGGACCGCCGGCATCGTGATGTCCGCGAACGCCGAACTCGACACCGCCGTGCAGGCCCTGAAGATGGGGGCGTGCGACTACATCACGAAGCCCTTCAACTTCGACGTCCTGCTGATCACCATCGAGAACGCGCTGCGCAAGAAGGATCTCGAGCGGCAGGTCGCGGATTACCGGGCGAACCTCGAAAAAAAGGTGGGGGAGCAGACCGAGATCATCAACTCGATGTACGTCCGCTCCATCGACGCGATGATCAAGGCGCTCGAGGCGAAGGATTTCTATACCCGCGGCCATTCCCAGCGGGTGACGCAATACTCGCTGGCCATCGCGATGGAGCTGGGGGTGACGGGGCAGGAGCTGGTAGACCTTCACCGCGCGGCCGTGCTCCACGACCTCGGAAAGATCGGCGTACGGGAGGCGGTGCTGAACAAGCCGGGAAAGCTCACGGACGATGAGTTCGGGGAGATCGTCCGTCATCCCGAGACCGCGGTCCGGATCCTCGAACCGATCCCCTCGTTCATGCCGCTGCTCCCGGCCATCCTGCACCACCACGAGCGGTTCGACGGGAGGGGGTACCCCGCGCGGCTGTCCGGAGACAGGATCCCGTTCGCCTCGCGCATCATGACGATCGCCGACACCTTCGACGCGATGACCTCCACCCGCGCCTACCGGAAAGCGCTCCCTGTATCCGACGCGATCGCCGAGATCCGACGCTGCTCCGGGACCCAGTTCGACCCCGACATCGTCCCCGCGTTCCTCGCCTGCCAGCCGAAGATCGTCATGCCCGGGGACGTGAGCCTCCCGGAGGGATTCGAGGCGCAACCCCCTTACCGGCCGCAGTCCGTCTGAACCCGGTCTTCCCGGCGCCTTCGTCGCCGGGAACATCTCCCGCGAATGAAATATAATGCCCGGAACCATTCCGGGGGTGAGCTCATGTCGGAGGCGGTCGGGACGGGATCCGGGTCGTACCTGGACGCGGCGCAGAGGAAGACCCTGCTCGGGGTCGCCCGCAGGGCGCTGGAAGGGTACGTCGGCGCGGGAAAGGTGCCGCCCGAGGAAGGGGCGCAGGGGAAGCTCGCCGCGGCCGGAGCCGCGTTCGTCACCCTGACGAAGGCCGGGCGGCTCCGCGGCTGCATCGGCTACACCGAGGCGGTGGCGCCGCTCTTCAAGGTGGTCCAGGAGTGCGCGGTGGCCGCGGCGACGGAGGACCCGCGGTTTCCACCGGTCTCCCCGGGGGAACTCCCGTCCCTGCGCATCGAGATCTCGGTCCTCACCCCGCTGTTCCCCCTCCGGCCGGAAGAGGTCGAGGTCGGCAGGCACGGGTTGCTCGTCCGCCAGGGGAGGAATGCGGGCCTGCTGCTCCCCCAGGTCCCCGTCGAGCATGAGTGGGACCGGGAAACGTTCCTGGACCAGGTCTGCGTGAAGGCCGGCCTGCCGCCGTCCGCGTGGCGACACGGAGCGACGCTCCAGGGATTCACCGCGGAGGTGTTCGGCGAGGAAGAGGGAACAGCGGGGTGATCAGCGGGACAGCCGGGAGGCGTGCCGCTCCCGAAGCCGCGCCTTGAGCACCTTCCCCTGGGCGTTTCTGGGGAGGGCGGGGACGAACTCGATCGCCCGCGGCACCTTGAAGGGAGCCATGTTCCCGCGGCAGTGCGCGAGGATCTCCTCCGTGTCCTCCGTCGCTCCATGCCGCAGAACGACCACGGCCACGGGCACCTCGCCCATCGTGTAGTCGGGCCGGGGCACCACGGCGGCCTCCTTTATGGAGGAATGTTCGCAGAGGATGTTCTCGATTTCCCGGGGGGAGACCGAGATCCCCTCGACCGTCAGCGTGTCGACCTTCCGGTCGACGATATAGATGTACCCTTCCTCGTCGATGGAGGCCACCTCCCCCGTGCGAAGCCAGCCGTCCCGGAGGACTTCCGCGGTGAGCGCGGGGTCGTTCCGGTACCCCTCGAAGATGTTCGGACCGCGGGCGGCCACTTCGCCCACCTCGTTCGGGGAAATTTCCCGGCCGTCCCCGCCGACCACCCGGACTTCGACTCCGATCGCCTCTTTCCCGACCGACATGAGCTTCCGCATGTAGGGGGTGCCCTCGTCCAGCGAGTGGTCCTCCTCGTGCAGCACCGTCAGGATGCCGGAGGACTCCACCTGGCCGTGGGACTGGACGAGCCCGCAGGGGAAGAACCGGATGGCGCGCTTCAGCAGGTCCAGCGGGATCACCGCCCCGCCGTACAGGACGGTCCTCAGGGTGGACAGGTTGAACCTTCCGGCGGAGGGGAAGGCGAGGATCCGCGCCATCATCGTCGGGGTGAGGAGAACCCGCGTGACGGACCGGCGCTCGATGGCGCGCAGCGCCTCCTCCGGGTCGAACTCCGGCTGCAGGACGATCGTCGCTCCCACGTAGAGGAACCGGAGCAGCCTGCCCGTCCCGCCGAGAAAGGGGAGGTAGGCGCACGACAGGAAGACGTCGTTCCGCGAGAGGGATAGCTCCAGCGCCGCGGAGGCCGAGGCGGCCAGCAGGTTCCGGTGGGTAAGCATCGCCCCGCGGGGACGGCCCGATGTCCCCCCATCGTAGACCACCAGCGCCGTGTCGGTCTCGAGGACGGGTGGAGAGGGGTTGGGCGCGTCGTCCTCTCCGCCTCCCGGGAGGTCCGGATCGTCGATGCGGACGAAACAGCGGATTCCCGTCAGGGACGGCCGGATCTGCCCGACCCGGTCGCGGAACTCCTCCGTGAAGAGGAGCGCCTTCACGTCCGCGTCCTCGAGGATGGCGACCAGCTCCCGCCCGATCAGCAGATGGTTCAACGGAACGAGGGCCGCACCCGCCCGGGTCACCGCGAAGAGGCTTTCCAGATAGAGAACGGAGTTCTGCGCGAGGATCGCGACGCGATCCCCCTTGCCGATTCCCGCCGAACGCAGCACGGAGGCGTAGCCGCGGACACGGTCGCGCAGGTCCCGGTACGTCACCTCTTCCTTCGCGGCGACGAGAGCGACCCGGGAGGGGTGGGTGCGGGCGTTGTGCTCGAGGATGTCCTGGATGAGCAAGGGGCCTCCCGTTCCCGCCCGAAGCGTGTGAATTGAAGGTAGCAGAAGGGGAAGGTTCTTTCAATCCCGCATGATAGACTGATGAATCGATGAATCGCGCAAAGGAACGGGGAATGGACGCGGACGACTTCGATGTGTACCCGATCGCGCACAATGGGCGCGTCTACAACATCATCACCGCCATGGACATGACGTTCCGCGAGGTGCGGGGGATGATCGACGACCTTGAGGCCCGGGGAGCGTTCGGCGGCGGGAACGACGCGTCGGAGCCCGGGAGTCTCTTCTCCTGTCCCGTCGAGGGGTTCGTCTTCGAGGTCGACGTCCAGGGGTTCGAGGTGATCGTCTACCGGAGGGAGAGGGAGTAGTGAACCCGGGGAAGGGGGCGGTGCCGGCACGGGAGGTCCTGGATTTCCTCGCGAAGGAATACCCCGGCGCGCGGGTTCTGCTCGACCACCGTGACCCGTTCCAGTTGCTCGTGGCGACCGTTCTCGCCGCCCAGTGCACGGACGAACGGGTGAACGGCGTGACCCCGGCGCTGTTCCGGGCATGGACCGATCCCGCCGCCTTCGCGAAGGCGAGCCAGGGAGAGATCGAGGATGCGGTTCGCCCCACCGGTTTCTACAGGAACAAGGCGAAAGCGATCCGGGAACTGTCCGCCGCCCTCGTGGAACGGCACGACGGCCGCGTTCCGCGAACGATGGAGGAGTTGACGGCTCTCCCCGGCGTGGGCCGGAAGACCGCCTCCATCCTCCTCGGCGCCTGCTTCGGGGTCCCCGCGCTCCCCGTGGATACGCATGTCGGACGGGTTTCGTTCCGCATCGGATGGACCGCGTCGAAGGACCCTGCCCGGATCGAGCGGGACCTGGCCGACGCGGTCCCGCGGGAGATGTGGTGGGAGTTCGCCACGCGCCTCGGGTGGCACGGGCGGCAGGTGTGCGTCGCCCGGAGGCCCCGGTGCCCGGAGTGCGGTCTTGCCGCCGTCTGCCCGAAGCGGGGGGTGAACCCGAAGGATCACTCTCTAAAGGCGCGGACACGATAAGGATCCCGGCATCCCCGAAGTTCCGCCCGTTGCGCTTGAATTGCGCGTAACGCGTACATAGAATACGCATTCATGCTCTAGAATCACCAACCTGCAAAGGGAGGAATTATGGCCACGGCGCTTTCCCCAAGCGAGAGCTACAGCATCACGATGCGGTTGGAGATCCAGAACAAGGTCGGCATGCTCGGCAAGGTGGCCACCGCGATCGGTACCGCGGGAGGCGACATAGGCGCGATCGACCTGTCGGGCCACGGGAAGGGCACCGTCACCCGGGACATCACCGCGCGGGCCCGGGGGATCGATCACGCGCAGGAGATCATCAACGCCGTCAAGACGATCCCCGGCGTGAAGGTGATCAACGTTTCCGACCGTACCTTCCTGATGCACCTGGGGGGAAAGATCGAGGTCCACAACAAGATTCCCGTGAAGACCCGGAACGACCTCTCCATGGCGTACACCCCGGGCGTCGCGCGCGTGTGCATGGCGATCCACAAAGACGTGAAGAAGTCGTTCTCCCTGACGATCCGGAGGAATTCGGTGGCGGTGGTCTCCGACGGGACCGCGGTGCTGGGGCTGGGGGACATCGGCCCCGAGGCGGCGATGCCGGTGATGGAAGGGAAGGCGATGCTGTTCAAGGAGTTCGCCGGGATCGACGCCTGGCCGATCTGCCTGAACACCAAGGATACCGATGAGATCGTCCGGATCGTGAAGGCGCTGGCGCCCACCTTCGGGGGGATCAACCTCGAGGACATCTCCGCGCCGCGCTGCTTCGAGATCGAGGAGCGGCTGAAGGCCGAAATGGACATCCCGGTGTTCCACGACGACCAGCACGGGACGGCGGTGGTGGTGCTGGCGTCGTTGCTGAACTCCCTGAAGATCGTCAAGAAGCGGATCGAGGACATGAAGATCGTCGTGGCGGGCGTTGGCGCCTCCGGGGTGGCGTGCAGCAAGATCATCATGAACGCGGGCGCGCGCAACATCATCGGCGTGGACCGGGTCGGGGCCATCTACAAGGGCCGCAAGCAGCACATGAACTTCATGAAGGATTGGTACGCCGTGCACACCAACCCGTTCAACGAGAAGGGGAAGCTCTCCGACGTGATCTCCGGCGCGGACCTGTTCCTCGGTCTCGCGGGCCCCGGCCTCATCACGGTGGACGACCTGAAGAAGATGGCGAAGGACCCGATCGTGTTCGCGATGGCGAATCCCGACCCGGAGATCATGCCGGAGGAGGCGGCGCCGTTCGTCCGGATCATGGCGACGGGGCGGTCCGACTATCCCAACCAGATCAACAACGTCCTGTGCTTCCCCGGGATCTTCCGCGGGGCGCTCGATTCGCGTGCCACCTGCATCAACGAGGAGATGAAGCTCGCGGCGGCGTACGCGATCGCCTCGTGCGTCGGCAAGGAGGAGCTGTCCGAGGACTACATCATCCCGTCGGTCTTCAACCGGAAGGTCTCGCCGATCGTCGCCAAGGAGGTCTCCCGAGCGGCCCACCGCACCAAGGTCGCCCGGCGAACCTCCAAAACGTACATGGAAATCCACCTCGATTAGGTGGCCCATTTCACAAATACGGCTGCATTCGAGCGCCGCTGCATCCGCTCCAGCTGCGTTACGCTCCTTGCGCCGTACTTGTTCAGTACGCCTCAGTCGCGCGCCTTGCCGGCGCGGCGCATCGACGCTCTCGGTGCTACGCCGTATTCATGAAAAGGACCACTGACGGCATGGGATCGATCAATCCGCTGATCTTCCGCGAGTACGACGTCCGCGGGCTGGTGGGGAGGGATCTCCACCGGGACGCGGTCGTCCTGCTCGGGAAGGGGTACGGGACGCTGGTCGCCGGGGAAGGCGTGCGGACGGTGGCGCTCGGGAGGGACTGCCGCCTCTCCTCCCCGGCTTTACGGGACGCCCTGGCCGAAGGGCTCCTCTCCACCGGGTTGTCGGTGATCGACGTGGGCGTCTGTCCGACGCCCCTCCTCTACTTCGCCATCCACCGGTTCGGCGCCGACGGCGGGGCCATGATCACGGGGAGCCACAATCCCCCCGAGTTCAACGGCTTCAAGCTGTGCGTGGGGACCGGGAATCTCTACGGGGAGCGGATCCAGGATCTGCGGCGCCTCATCGAGCGGGGAGCGTTCCGGGAGGAGAGGGGGGAAATCGTCTCGCGGGAGATCGTCGCCGACTACCGGGAATTCGTCGCGGGGAGCCTGTCGATCCCCCGCCGGCTCAAGGTGGTCGTGGACGGCGGGAACGGGACGGCCGGGGCGGTGGCCCCCGACCTGTTCAGGGAGATGGGGATGGAGGTCACGGAGCTTTTCTGCGAGGCGGACGGCCGGTTCCCCAACCACTTCCCCGATCCCACGGTCCCGGAGAACCTCCGGTTCCTCGTGGAAAAAGTGAGAGAGGTCGGGGCGGACGTCGGCGTGGGGTACGACGGCGACGCCGACCGGATCGGCGCGGTGGACGAGAAGGGGAACGTGATCTACGGGGACTACCTCCTCGTCCTGTTCGCGCGGGAGATCCTTTCGCGCAAGCCGGGGGCGGCGATCATCTCCGAGGTGAAGGCGTCGCAGAACCTCTACGACGACATCGCGCGGCGCGGCGGGCGAGGGGTGATGTGGAAGGCGGGGCACTCCCTGATCAAGGCGAAGATGAAGGAGGAACACGCCGAACTGGCGGGGGAGATGAGCGGGCACGTCTTCTTCCGGGACCGGTACCTCGGGTTCGACGACGCGATCTACGCTTCCGTTCGCCTTTTCGAGATCCTCGCGAAGGAGGGGCGTCCGTTGAGCGCCCTCCTGTCGGACCTGCCCCCCGTGGTGTCGACCCCAGAGATCCGGGTGGATTGTGCCGACGAGGTCAAGTTCCGGGTCGTGGAGGAGGTGGCGCGGATCGTGGCGCCGCAGGCCCGGGAGGTGATCGACGTCGACGGCATACGCGCCCTCTTCGACGGCGGGTGGGGGCTGGTCCGGGCCTCCAACACCCAGCCGGTCCTGGTGCTGCGCTTCGAAGGGAGGGACGAGGCCACCGTGCGGCGGATCCGCGGCGTGATGGATGGGGCCGTGGAGCGCGCGCGGTCGGCGGTCGGCGCGTGACATCCCCGCCGTGAGCTTCCTGCAATCGATCTTCCTCGGCCTGATCCAGGGTGCGACCGAGTTCCTCCCCGTGAGCAGCTCGGGGCACCTGCTCCTCGCCCAGAGGCTTTTCGGTCTCCGCGAACCCGAGCTGGCGTTCGATCTCCTGCTCCATCTCGGGACGCTGGCCGCCGTCGTCTTCTTCCTGCGAGCCGAGATCGTCTCGATCGCGTCGTCCCTGTTTCGCCGCGACCCGTGGGCGTCGCCGTCGTCGTGGGGCCGCCGAGATCTATGGCTGGCGATCGTCGCCTCGGTTCCCACCGGCATCATCGGCGTCGTCTTCCACGAGACGGTGGAGACGGGGCTCACGTTCGGAGGCGTCGGGGCGCGCTATCTCGTCCTGACCACGCTTCTGCTCCTGAGCAGCCTGCAGTTTCGCCACAAGGAGGATCCCGACCGAATGGAAGCCTGGGAGGCGGCGGCGATCGGCGTGATCCAGGGACTGGCGGTCTTCCCGGGGCTGTCCCGCTCCGGTTCCACGATCATCCTGGCCCTCCTGCTGGGGATCGCCCCCCGCCGCGCGGCGAAGTTCTCCTTCCTCATCTCCCTTCCGGCGATCCTGGGCGGGGCGATCTTCACCCTGAAGAAGGGGGTCTCTCACCTGCCGGCCGTCGGCCCTTCCGTCGCGGGTTTCCTCGTCGCCCTGGTGATCGGGTACCTGGCGCTCCTGATGGTCGAGCGCCTCGTCGTGCAGGGGCGTTTCCAGCGCTTCGCCCCGTACACCGCCTCCCTCGCGGCCCTCTGCTTCTACCTTCAATACCGGGG
>JACZKY010013894.1_pt1 | contig 16050 bp, 17 predicted proteins | sample 8237611 | NCBI WGS metagenome assembly JACZKY01 (sample SAMN16148055, study PRJNA663545) | marine sediment metagenome | biome: sediments and biomass from bioreactor inoculated with such sediments; feature: coastal sediments; material: methane- and iron-fed bioreactor; isolation source: Bothnian...
CGTTCCCTGATACAAAAGGTGGTATCACTTATGACAACTGGAATGAAGTTCTGCTTAACTGGAAGAGCCCAACAGGCTTTGGTCCAATCTTTACATCAGGATCAGCAATGATCATGGAACGAGAAGACAAGCCAGCAGCAGCAGGCGACGCAGTTGAAACGCGTGTTTATTGGGATGGAGCAGCATGGGTATACTTTGCGGACGATGTAACAATCGGCGCAGCAGTAAATCCGCCAGAAGCGTAATCAACCTGTTCTTTTTGAACGCGATAAATACCCCGGTACGAAAGTTCCGGGGTATTTTTGTTTTAGGGGTTTGAAATAATGACGTCATGCGTTGAACAACCAAATGGTGCATTCTGTCCAGAAGACTCAAACTGGTCAACGTGTAGTCCTTGGGACATCACCGAACAGGACAAACTAAACTGCTACGCTGACAACATTCTCAATGAGGGAGTGAAGATTGCTGGTGCAAAAATCAACGTCCGTAAGCTCCTCGGTGTTTCCGAACAGACAGCGCTAATTGACCTTGCCAACAACGGTAATGCAATCTCTGGTGGAGATTGGACGGGATTCCCCGCTTCAAATGCCTTTACCACACTAACGACAGAATGGCGTTCAAAGCAATCCGGCGCAACTGCAGTCCTCGCTTCTGCGTACATTGGATATAACTTTGGTGTGGTCAAGATTGATACAGGTCGCCAACGTTATGGTATTGATGCAAGCATTCGTCACCAAATTACAACGATCCGCCTCAAGCAATCCAGCAATCCAAACTATCGTGCGTCGAAAGTACGAGTTGAACGCTCGGAAGATGGCTTGGGATGGTATGGTGTTGCCGTTATCGATTTACCTGACAACGATCAATTGAACACCATCAGTTTCAAACATTCAGTGCCAAACCGGTACTGGCGTTTGCGTCCGATGGCGTTTGCCAACGGTACGTGTGACAGCTGGGGCGTACAAGCACTCGAACTGATCAACCATATGGCAACTGCGCAAGACAACATCCAAGACAAGATTTGGATGGAAAACCGCAACCGTGATTATGCAACCTCGTGGATCGAAATGAAGGGCTTCTACGCACTCATTACACCAGAGTTAGAAGTATCGAGATTCATGGCCACTGTCATGGATTCAGGAACATACAGAATTAAGCTTCCCTTTAGTGCAACCATCGAAGCAATCGGACGTCCTATTGTTATTGGAGATTTCTTTGAACTCCCAAGCGAAGCGCAATATACACCGACATTAGAGAAGCGTAAGCGATACCTTGAAGTGACCGATGTGACATGGGATCCAGATACGTATACTCCAGGCTGGTTACCACTGATGCTTCTCGTCACGGCGAAACAGGCAATTGCATCCGAAGAAACACAACAGATCTTTGGTGACTTGGCAAAGCATGTTGATCAATCAGGACTGTTCGACAATGATGATGGTAATAATCCGAACTATCAAGATTACAGCACAATCGAACAGACAATTGATCAGGAAGCAAAAACACAAGTTCCAGAGCGTGGTTCGGAAGGATCAAACGTCATTCGTGAGTTTACCAACGCAGAGATTGACCAAGCGGTCGCAGCTGGCATTCCACACATCACACACATCGACTTTAACAGAACTGGTCTGTACGTTGAAGACGCTCTGCCACAAAATAATGACGATTACACAGAAGCACCGGTGTTCCCAACAAGCCCAAGCAACGGTGATTATCACCGCTTGATATATACGGGATTGGCAAAGGACGTTCCGCCTCGTCTGTACCGTTGGTCAGAAGTTAAAGACCGCTGGATTTATCTCGAGACCGATCGTCGCAAACAATACACCAATCAGAAAGCTATATTGGAAGAATATTTGACAAGTCCAACGAGCATACCTGCGGAGGATATTGAGTAATGGCAATTCAAGATAACGCATATTATTACGACCATCAAGTACGCAACTATACGCTGCAATTCATGGCGATCTTTGCTGGCATGCAAGTCATGGTCGGCAAAATGAATGACGTTGAACCACGACTTATCTCTGTACCAATTCACTATGGCCATCAAGACCGTATTGTCGCTTCAATTCTCGCAGACAACACACAGACAAAACCTATGCGTCTGCCAGTAATGAGTGCCTACATTAAAGGCATTAAGATGGCCAATGAACGCATGCACGGTCAAACAGCTGAACGTAGAAACACATATATTCCTGTGGGTGGATTGGTTCCTGACGATATCCAAGTAGTGCACCAATACATGCCTGTTCCGTATGACCTAACAATGGAGCTGGCAATGTATGTCAGTAACACCGAACAACATTTTCAGATCCTTGAACAGATCTTTATGCTGTTCAATCCACAATTGAACATTCAGAAGAGTGACAGTCCGTTTGACTGGACAAGGTTGACACAGGTCACACTTGATGATATTAATATAGACACAATTTACCCTTCTATGATGGAGCGTCGTATAATCCAAAGTTCTTTATCGTTTACAATGCCCATTTGGATCAGCGCTCCAGCAGATGTTCGTAGGGACTTTGTAGAGAAGATTTTCGTGAGAATTGGGAAGATTGATGACACCAACGTCTCGAATTATGAGATCCTCGCTCAGCTCGACGAACAAGGCATTCAGTACGAACTTTGGTTCGACGATTCCGATTTGGGGTTTGAGTAAGAAGCCCGTGTTATCGCCGAAAATCAGGGCTAATGAGGAGGTGAACAATTTCACTGTTAAAAACATGCCCTGGCATAAATATCTGCAACTAACAACACTGATAGCAGGAGTATATTATGGCTAATCTAGTAAGTCCCGGCGTAAGCGTAACAGTCACAGATGAGAGTTTCTTCATCCCTGCCGTTGCAAGAACGGTACCGTTGCTCTTCGTTGCAACCGCGGCGGAAAAGACGCAGCCTGATAGCGTTTCGGCAGCTGCTGGCACATACGAACATGACGTAATTCGTACTGTTACGTCTCTCAAGCAAAGCACAGAACTTTATGGTATTCCAGCATTCTTGGAAGACACAAACGGTGCCCAACTAAACGGCGACACACGCAATGAATACGGCCTGTTTGCTCTAAACCAATATCTCGGTATTGGAGATCTTGCATATGTGATTCGTGCTAACGTTAACTTGAACGATAACATCAACGACCTTCGTGATATTTGGGACCAAAAGATGCAGGAATCGTCATTTGTTCTTGAGAACCTTGCGAACCAGTTTTTGAACGAGTACAACGCCTCTAACGGTTTTGTTCCATCTGATCCTGGTTATCGTGTTACAGTTACACGCGCAGAGTTGGACAACCTTGCAAACACAGCAACCGTAGACGTTTGGGATTTCTCATCATTTGAAAACTCACAAGCTTCGTTCATGGATGACCAAACGGCAACACCTCTTGATGTGTTTGCATCCGGCTACAACAACCCACCAACAGGCACATACGTTGGTTTCCAAGGTATTACTCTTGATTGGGAAACAAATAGTCTTGGTTCAACACCTGGATTTGAAGATGAGTGGACACCTTCAGAAGCTGGCAACACGCTGCTTGGTGCATCTGACGACTTCAAGTACACAGTGGAGTTCCTAAACCAAACATCACTTGGTGCAAATGACGCCGCTCGTAGAACAGCCGTTGTTACAGCACTACAGGCATCAATCAACAGCAACACAGACATTCGTGGCGACATCTACGAATACAACTTGGTCCTATGTCCAGGCTTCTATGAAACCGTAGATGAAATGCTAAACCTAATCATCGACATTGGTGAAGAAGCGATGTGTATTGGTGACGTACCGTTTACGTCTGATCCAGATCAAGTCGTAGCGTGGGCGGCAACATCAGCCCGTCGAAACTCGACACACTTGGCTTACTACTATCCTCACGGTCTTGCGTCAAACTTGGACGGCGTGGACGTGTTCATTGCTGCATCCGGTACTGCTCTGCGCACTATTACCTATAGTGACGCAGTAGCGGAACTGTGGTTCGCCCCAGCAGGAACACGACGCGGTCAAGTTTCAGGAGTTTCACAGGTCGGATATGTGTCAGGTACGCTTGGTTCGCCGACAACGTTTGTTGAAGTGGCACTTAACCAAGGTCAGCGTGATAACTTGTACAAGTATTTCACCAACCTTAATCCGATCGTGTTCTTTCCAACGCGTGGTCTGCTTGTCTGGGGTCAGAAAACTTCTGCAACAGATGCAAGCGCACTTGACCGAATCAACGTTGAACGTCTGATTGAATACATCCGACGTCAACTTCGTAAAAACACAATGAGTTTTGTCTTTGAGCCAAACGATCAATTGACACGTGATAACTTGAAGGCAATGGTAGATGCATTCCTTGGCGACCTGATCATCAAACGGGGTCTATATGACTTTGCAACAGTTTGCGATGAGTCAAACAACACTCCAGATCGCATTGATAGGAACGAGATGTACATTGACATAGCTCTGAAGCCAGTGAAGGCAGCAGAATTCATTTACATCCCAATCAGAATTGTTGCGACAGGCGCAGAAATCTAATAAATAGGTTAGAACAAGGAGAATAATGTGAGCACAATTAACGACATCGGTATCCCAGGAGTAGGTACGGGTATCTTACACCCAAAGCATAAGAACAGGTGGCGTGTTACCTTTGCAAACCTTGCTGGCGGCGTTGATTCTCAGCCACTATCGATGCAAGCACGTCGTGTCAAGCGTCCAAAACTCACTTTCGAAGAAATCGAGCTGCATCGTTATAACTCCCGTGCATGGGTTGCTGGAAAGCACACTTGGGAGAAGATGACAATGACTGTCGAAGATGACGTCACAGGTTCGGCCTCACAAGTAATTCAAGCACAAGCACAGAAACAACAGTGGTTGATTGGTGCAGAAGGACAGTGGTTGGCGGCGGCTGGTGAAGGTTCTGCATACAAATTTGTCACATATCTCGACATGCTCGATGGTAACGACCAAGCGATTGAAAAGTGGACAGTTGAAGGTTGCTGGATTGATGATATTGACTATGGTGAAGTTGATTACGCAGCGAACGAAGTTGTTGTAATTGAACTATCGATTCGTTTCGATCATGCGCGTCAATTGCTTGGAGGCTATGGTTCAAGTCCTCTAAACGGTACAGGCCTAGGCGTTGCAACAGGTGGTGCTGGTCGAGTTGGTGCCTAAGTAAACCTTGCATTAGTGTAGTGAAAAAGAGAGGGCTTTTTAGCCCTCTTTCTTTTCATAAATACCTTCCACAAAGAAGGATTTATCTATGGCAGATCCACGAGTCAACATCGTCAAGCAGTGTCCACCATCATATCTTGGTAAGAGTTCTGCTGAGATTGGTAATAGCACAGCGTCTCGACGCAACTTCTCAAATGCAGTCGGAAAGGTTGGCGATCTTGAAATTCTCAATTCTGTTGGAGCTGGTGCAGTTGGCGAGGGCCTACGGACGCTTGCAAGTGTATCAAATACAATTCGCCAAGGCTGTGGATCGCTCCCGACATCAATTGGTGGAGCACTTGGAGCAGTTGCTGATTCAGCAGATGCAGCATTTACAGCAGGCACTGATTGGGCTCTTGAACAGATGGGAATGGACTTCCGCACAGTTGATGCAGTTAATGCTTTCAATCCAGGAATTGCAAACCAAGCCTTAGGACAAGCACAACAAATTTATAATCAAGTTCGACAAGGCAATTTTAAGTACACAGATATCCCAAGCTATTTGCAAGACTTTCAAAATCTAGAACGCCTTGGTCGCAACATCTTTACTCCTAGTGCTGATGACAAGAACAACCAACTCCAACCACAATGTGAAGCGTCCGCGTATGCGCTCGATTTGATTGCACGAGCACCTAAACACAAATTCATGTTTGTGGTACAATTTGTTCCAGCGTCTGGGTATGAATCTATTAGAAACCTTGACATCGCTTTCATGGTTCATGAATCAACACGTCCAAATATCAAGTATCAGACGGAAGATATCAACTTCTACAACTTCCGATCGAAGGTCATTACGAAAACAGAATTCGATCCAATGACAATGAAGTTTTACGATGACATTCGAAATGACGCTGGCCGTTTCCATGCAGCTGTGTTAAAAGCGTTGACACCTGTTGCAAACTTTCCAACGTACAACGAATTTCGTAATCCAGAAGAGAAAGGTATGCTCTTTGATAAAACAGGCGCCGCAATTGATGGTGTGTCATTTCAAGGTCGCTATTCGACTGCTTCTCATGGACCTTTAAACAGCGGTGCAGGAGTTACATTGTTCAGTGAGATCATTCTCTATCACCTATTTGATGCAGGTCGTGTGATGAACGTCTATCGATGCTATAATCCTCGTATCACTGATCTCAAATTAGATGAACTGAGTATGGCAGAGTCAGCTCCCACGAGCGTTGAATTGTCGTTCGTCTACGATACATGCTACATTCATACAAATGTTCCCTTCCGTGATGGTCAATTGGCTCGATCAGCTCAATCTGCATCAGCTGGCATTGCAAACTCAGCTCTGTACTCTCTCAAATACATTGATTCTCCATCCGCTGCAACAGGACCAAACAGCAACGGTATTCCAGCCGGCGCACCTGTTACTGGTCAAGACGATTGTGGTCCAATAGATACCAATAACCCAAATCCTGCGAGCGGTTCAGCGTCACCACCAGCACAACAGTTCATTGGTGATGCAACATTAGCATCACCGTTCTAATATGGCGTTTAACAAGCACTGGCTCCAGGGAAGGTACACGCCAAAAAATCCACATAAGTATGTTGGCGATTTGAGTAAAGTGGTGTATCGTTCCTCTTACGAACTCCAGATGCATCAATTTCTGGACAATAACGAACGTGTACTTCAATGGTCCAGTGAAGAGGTTGTTATACCTTATGTGAAGCCGACTGATGGAAAGGTGCATCGTTACTTTCCCGACTATTGGGTTGAATATGTGAACAGGGATGGCGAAATCCTGCAAGAAATCATCGAGGTGAAGCCCAAAGCACAGACGCGCAGCCCTCGCACAAATTCGAAATATCGATTGTATGAGTCGGCAACTTGGGCAATAAATATGGCTAAATGGAAAGCAGCGGATACGTTCTGTCAACAGAACAACATGAAGTTCCGCATAATCACCGAGAGAAGCGTATTCAAATGAAAACAATAAAGAAGACGAAAGCGATTGAACATCCAATGGAAGCGGTCCTAGATTTGGATCCGGGCACAACAATAGTTGAGTACACAGAAATGCTTCCAGCAGAAGTGGTCAAAATGCCCGAATACGACGCAAAGGATGAGGAGATTGAAGAAAAGATAGAAGAGGTGTATAGCACAGCAATGGGCAACGTCGCAACTGTTAGTGATGCAATGGATCTCGTCGAAGGCAAGTACAAGGCTCGCATCGGTGAGGTAACAGCTGCGATGCTGAATGTTGCGCTTGGTGCAGTACGTGAAAAGCGTGAACTAAAGAAGCACAAAGACCAAGTTTCAACAATCTCAGCAGGCGAAGGCGGTGCAAAAACAGTGAACAACAATCTCATCGTTGCGGACCGCAACGAGATCTTACGTATTCTAGCTGATAGGAAAGCATAACAATGGAACTCATTGGCGCCCGCCGATTATTGGAAGGCCAGCCAATGGTAAACATTGTGGATGTTGAAAAACAACTCAAGGGCCTTGGATACAAAAACCTACGTCGAGAGTCCGGGAAGACTCTTAAGGTGCTGGTAGATGGAAATCGCCAAGAAGTTATGCAACGGCTCACACACCAACTTCCCGGTGCTAAACACATTAGAACAACAGTCAAGTCGAGCATTGGTCATATTGAGTATGAAGGAATCAACCTCCTCATAAAACCATCGGCTGTCCAAGGAAGAGCCGCATACGGGTTAGGCAACGAAGATCTTCTTGCCAAGAAGATCAACCAAGTGTTGACCACAGTCGGAAAGCCTATTAACATCATTTTCGCTGGTTCAAACCGCAGCTTTACTGCTTCAAACATAACAGAAGCTCAAACCGTCGGCAATGATACAACGGGCTTTAAGAAAGCTGACATTCGGCTCACTGGACAAGGCAACGTGTACAACTTCTCACTCAAAAAAGACAATGCTGAATATTGGGAGTCTGCTGACACAGCATTTCGCAGTGAAGCAAGTATAATCATTACCAAGTTAATTCGTCAAGGTAAAGTGCGACTGCGAAAAGATCCGACGTCGAAGGTTTACAGACTTGATCGAAGCATCGCGGCGTCGTTACATCCTGAAGAAATTCATCATCTTGTTTTTGGAACGGACATTAAACCAAACACAGGAGGCGTTTTGATTCGAACGTTTTCCGATGACGATTTCTATTACGATGCAGAGAAAAACGAACTGACAATCCAAGTAACAAAAATACTGATAGACGTTGCTGATTTTGGTGATAACGCGCCCGTTGTCCTCATTCGTAATGATGCCACACGTGCTGGTGTCCTTGCTGATAAAGGAATGCGCGGAATTCGTGCCATGATCGTATCGGCCTCGAGAGTTCGCATGGGCGAAAAGAAGGCGCAAGGTCAGAAGCTACTACGTTCTTCAATTGTGTATGTACAAAGGTAATTCACCAAAATAAAGCGCTAAATACGGGCACTATGCAGTGTAAAAAATGTCTCCTAATCAAAACAGACAGCGATTTTCATAAGGATCGTTCCCGACCCAACGGTTTGCACCCTTACTGTAAGGATTGTTTACGTTCCTTTCGTCCAAAATACGCTACCAAAAAGCAAAGGGGAAACAAGAGTTACCAATCTCATTTAGCTCGTGAAAATAAAAGATATAGAGACAACAAAGAAGCGTTCAAGGAACAACGTAGACAGTACTATCAACAAAACAAAGAGTTGGTTCGGGCTCGCGCGAAACGTTACCGCGAGTTGAATCAAGCAAAGCGGGCTGCTTGGAATAGTGCAAGACGTGCAAGAAAACAACAGGCCACGCCGCCTTGGTACAAACAAGAAAAACATGCTATTATTCAATTATACACCGAGGCAGCGGTGCTAACTCGTGAAACAGGCGTTCAGTATACAGTTGATCATATAGTTCCTCTTACTAGCGATGTGGTTTGTGGTTTGCATTGTCTCTCGAACTTACAACTGATGACAAAAAGCGCCAACAGTAGCAAGCGTAATCGTTTTATAGGAGCAGATCGTGGCCCGTAATAAAAACCCGTACCTCAAGAAAGCTCACGAGCAATCAAGCTATACTCCTGAGCAGCTCCTCGAATTAGAAAAGTGCGCGAATGACCCTGTTCACTTCATCCTGAACTATTGCGTAATCCAACATGCAACACAAGGTGCAATTCCGTTCAAGATGTATCCGTATCAAGCTGAGCTTGTTAGAACCTTCGACGACCATCGTCAAGTTATTGTCTTATCCGCTCGTCAAACTGGTAAGAGCTGGACGTCTGGTGCCTATCTATTGTGGTATGCTATGTTTCATTTTGAACAAACAGTTATGGTGTTGTCGAACAAAGACAGAAACGCAATGGAAATGATTCACCGCATCCGCTTCATCTATGAACGTTTGCCAATGTGGTTAAAGCCTGGTCTTACAGATGATGGCTGGAACAAACACGACATGGGCTTCGACAACGGCTCTCGTATCAAATCCAACCCAACATCAGAAGATTCTGCTCGTGGTTTCGCAGCATCGCTGTTGTTCTTGGATGAGTTTGCATTCGTTCGTGACGGCGTGCAAGAAGAATTTTGGGGAGCTGTATCACCAACATTTTCAACAGGTGGTAAGTGTATTATCTGCTCAACGCCAAACGGAGATACGAACACCTTTGCCCAACTGTGGCGTGGAGCTCAAATTCCAACGAATTATGGTGTACGAGGAGTTGGAAGTAACGGTTTCGCTCCTTTCCAAGTTCGTTGGGATGAACCACCAGGACGCGATGAGAAATTCAAAGCAGAGGAAATTGCAAAGGTTGGTGAAACACGTTGGCTACAGGAATACGAATGTCGTTTCCTATCATCCGATCCGCTATTGATCGATACTCTCGCGCTAGAAAATCTCACATTGGAATTAGCAAATGTTGTACCAGTCGGCACGATGGACGAAGTGGTATTCTTCAAACAGCCTTCACAGGGATCGACTGTTTTGATTGGTGTAGATCCAGCGACAGGTACTGGCGAAGACTATACGACTGTTGTAGCGTATGAGTTTCCTTCACTTGAACAACTTGCTGAATTCCGATCAAATACAAGGTCAACTGTTTCATCATACTACGTGTTGAAAAAGTTACTCAAGGCGCTCGAACGAGCACACTGCACAGTATACTTCTCTGTTGAAAACAATGGTGTCGGTGAAGGAATCATCTCCTTATATGAAGCCGATGAAACTCAACCGGAAATGGCCGAGTTCATTTCCGAACCAGGAAGGAAACGAAGAGGAATGACAACAACGGGCAAGTCGAAGATGAAGGCATGTGTTGCGTTTAAAGAACTGATCGAACGTGGTACGATGAAAATCAGATCGTCGCGTTTACTTGAAGAAGCAAAGAATTTTGTCCGTAAGGGCGGATCGTATTCAGCCAAGAAGGGATCGACCGATGACTTAGTCATGGGCTCTTTGATCGTCATACGGCTGTTGGAAGAAATCTCCGCATTCGATCAGGACGCTTACGACAAGCTGTACACGCATGCCTATCTTCAGGATGAGATGACGGTAGACGGCGAATACGACGATAATGACATTCCTCTGCCGATCTCTTTCAGTTGACTTTGTTTCCAACCGCGCGTAAAATAAATACATCATTAGGAAATAAGGGTTACCATGAAAATCAACGAAGTAATCAGTCCAAATCGTCCTACCCTGTACATGCCAATCGCACCATCTGGGGCGGGCAAATCGACGCTTCTGCGCGGTCTACAGGCTAAAATACCGGGCATTCAGGTCTTCTCGCTGGACGCGCTTCGTCACGAATGGTATGACCCCAATGATTACGAGAAGGCGTGGGCCGCAGCGGCGGAAGACAAGGAGTTTGCAAATAAAGCAAATCAGCGGTTTGCAGAGATGATTAAGACGGGCAAGGACCTCTTTGTCGACAATACAAACCTCACACCGAAGCGCCGCAGACACTATTTGGATCAAGCTCGTAAGCGAGGATACAAGACAGTCGCATATCTCCTTCCAACTGATTTGCAGACTCTCGTGGCTCGTCAAGAGACACGAGACGACAAGAATGTTCCCGAAAAGGCAGTTCGCCAACAGTATATGTCGATGGTTGGACCGAAGGAAGGAGAGTTTGATGAAGTTCAAACCGTCGAATAAAAAGACACGGCTCCGAGTCGTTCGAGGAGAGCGCATCGTACAAGCTCTTGAAGAAGAAGCCACGTACGACAAACTCCGCCAGAATATTCAGGTCGGTTTTCCTAACACTCAAAAACGTCAGCATGCAACTGGTGAAGTTAACGTAACAAACATTCAATACGTTCCGGTGGCTGGCGGACTTCAAGTCAAATCCCTTTCACGTAGCAACGGTCACGATTACAATCAAGTCATTGTCTTCTCGGACGTCCCACATAATGATGATGGTGAAGGCGCAACGTTTATGGGAACAGATGGTCAAGAACATACAATTGAGCCGATTTCTCTTCAGGGGAGTCGCGTTAAGGTGAATTGTGGTTGCCTAGACTTTCACTACCGCTTTGCAATGCAGAACTATAGTGACGATGCACTCCAAGGTGCGAAGCCTCCACTATATCAACGAAAGACCACCACACGACCACCAGCCAATCCTGCTCAAGTGAGTGGAGTGTGCAAGCACATAATCAAGCTGGTTGATACGTTGAGACAGCAGGGCTTAATTCGCTAATTCACGTAGCAAAGCTTTGACTTTTTCTTCTTTGATTGCGCCTTCTCGTTCTCGTAGATCCCTTTGAACTTTCGGATCTGAAAGAGCTGCGATAACTGGCTTGCCATCGGCTCCCCGCTTGAACAAGTAGCCAGGTTTGTTAGCGATTGCACGTCGTTGTTGTTTGTTCAATCCCAATGTCTTCATAATGATCTGTTCAGCAACACGTTGTGGATTAAATCCTTCTCTCAATTCATCGAATTCTTCTACGTCGTTCTTGCCATCGTCTTGTGCTTCTGGCACTCCTTCACCAGGCTTAACGATAAACGGTAATTTCTTCTTCTTCTTGTCATCGTCTTCATCGTCTTCTTTTTCAACGTGTTTGGTAACAGGTGGAAACTCTGGACGAAGGTTATTTGTTGTGGGTGCTTCCATGCCACCAAACGCAGTACCAGTACCTGGAGCACGTTCCTCGACTTTCTCTTTCTTGGCTTTGGGCTTAACTTTCGCCTTCACAGTAGATGTCATTGAAATACGTGGATCGGAGAGAAGAGTAACTTTACCTTGAGCAGGCTCAAAATAGTAATTGTCAATGATCACCTCAATGCGAACATCGTAGGAACCATCGGTGAGGCGCTCGAGTACTGGGATGTCAACACGCCACGTATCACCGTCAACGTGAGTGGCGTGGAAAATCATATCATGTGTGCCATCAACTTTAGCAATGACAAAACGCACGGCAGTCTTCGCACTAATATCTTCAGTGCCCTTGACGACGACCTGAAACTCAAGTTCAGTCGGCTTGTCTCTGCTTATACGTACAACTGCTTCATCGGCCATGTTGATTCCTTGCAATTTCTTGCTGATTAGATTATTTATCGTCTTGTTTCAACATCGCTATAGCTTTCTTAACGTAGCGCTTCAGCCCGTAAAAGAACACCTGAACATTACTACCTGTTGCATGGAACAGTCCCTTAACTGTTACGGTGATGTTACTAAACACTCCCGACACGGTAACAATCATATCTGCAATGTCTTTATGCACGAGATATCTACGCATCCATTCACGTCCGCTCCACTTCAACGTGACCACAACGTAACGCATTTCCCGACCGTAGTTCTTCGGTGCGGGTGTGTAATATGCCGATCCTGGAGGCACGCCAGGAATATTTGTAACTGGAAATTGAGCCCAACCACCCGTGCCTGGGGTAATTTGAACAAAAACACAACCACATACAAGACTGAATGGAGCGGTGAGAAGAGCACAACAAGCTGGACCTCCAAGTCCACCTGTGATAATTAGGCCCTTTGCGTTGGTTATGATAGCCATGGCTTTAACACGTCGTTGGCACTCGTTCACACACTTCTGTCACACTTGGATTTCCAGCCGAATCTTTAAGGTCAAACACAATCAGTGGTGTCACACAATCGCCATCATAGATGGTTAATGTAGCGGCACCGATGTCAATCTTTGTTCGATTAACCATAACAGCGGTGATCAAGTTTAGCAATGCACCAGTTGTACCTGGGGTAATATGCGTACTAGCGTCCTCATCCCACACTTGATCAGCGATTGATTGAATCGTTTCAATCTCAAGTCGGCAATACTCGCTAGCGCCGTATTGATATCGTTCGTCAAGCTGAGGAATTCCACCGTCAGCTCGGAATACATAGTCCTGGTTGAAGTCATAAAGAGTGAAATCATATTTGTAGAAGCCATCACCAACTTCAAGCATAGAATCACCGTTGACGACAAGCGTTTGGCTTACGTCAGTGACTGACCAGATGCGAATTGTTGGGGTGAGCCCGAGCTTGGGGACACTATTCTTCGTAAAAAACGACGTAATCAGCATGAGTTGATCTGTTCCCTGAATTATTCACCAAACTGTATTTATAACCAGCTATACTGCCTGTGATAAATACACTCTGGTGATGAAAAGGGTGTAAAATCAAAGCAAACCAATACTCAAACTTAGAGTGAGAGGTTCCAAAGCATGTCAGGTATTTTCCTAACGAGAGCGCCACCGAAGTCGGCAGTCGTAAAATTCTTCGGTATCTCGATCCCGCCGTTAACTACGTTAGCTGTTGATGCGGTGGACTTCGTCGATCACGTGACGGCAAAGTGGCTTGTGACGCTGGTTAACTCTACAGATACAGAAATCCAATCCTACGAAGTGGTCGCAAATTATCTTACAGGAAAAGTGAATCCATCTTATACGGTTTACTCCTTGATTGGCGACAAGATCAAGAATAAGGCCGAAGTGGTCATTTCTGGAGGAGACCTTACTCTTGAAATTGAGAACAAAGAGACCGTAACTTTAACTGCTGATATCCTGAGATTTGACCTCAGCACATAAATAAGGGTTGGAAAATATTTTACCTACCTATCTAAGGAGAAGCACACATGGCCGCAGATTTTTTCAGAATTAACCGAGGATTGGAAATTTTCAGTGATACTGATTTTCAGACATCACTGATCCAAATTCTAACAGACACAGTTGGTCCCGACACACAAGCAGACGCGATTGCGGCTCCTGTTGGTTCGTTGTGGGTCATCAATGCTGGTAATGCAACAACAACTAAGATCTACCAGCGCTTCCAAGACGTCAATGACGATTTGACAGATTGGAGAGATATTTCTGACGATAGTTCGTGGAGAGAACCAGCGCAAGTTTGTGATAGCTCGTTCTTTCTTCCAGTTGGTACGCCAGCTAGCACGATTGTTGTTGACGGTGAAGTGGTCGCTGACGGTGGACGTGTTCTGTTTCTTGCACTTGCAGGATACGATACGTTTGACGTAACACCAGCAACCATCGGCACGTTTGCTTCAGCAATTGGTGCTGCAACATATGACTTTGACGCCAACATCGATGGTGTTGGTAACCAAGCTCTTTCAATCGTACTAACGGGTGGTGAAACATACAACGCAATTGCAGCTCTTATGTCTGCTGTAGTTGTTGGTGGTTCAGCACAATACGACGATACACTAAGTGCATTCGCCGTAATCAGCGACAACCTAACTGATACAGGTTCAACCGTAGTTCTAGCAGCAGGAACAGCTGGTTCTGGTGGTGGCGACTTGTTTGCAGCATTGGCAGCAGCTGACACGAAAACATTCACAGCAGGAACAGCAGTCCCAGGTCCTGGCTCAAACGTTTATGTCTACGACCAACCATCAGGAACATTCTTCACAGATCCAGCCAACGGTGCTACATCTGGCGATGCAGTCTACGTTCAGACTGGCACGTGTGCTGATGCATTGTACTTCTACAATGGAACAATTTGGATTAGTACTGTAGGTGGTACAGCAGCTGAAGAAGGCTTCATTCGCGACTTTATTGGTAAGGATGGAACAGGTCCTGAAACACCTGACTATTCGACACCAACAGAATCACAGTCAGGTGATGAACCTTCAGACCGCGATCCGTTCACTGATGCAACAGGTAAAGGAACAGCAGCAGCATCGATGGGTTATGTCGCTTACGACAATGACAACCTTGAACTTGCTATTGCAAAGCTTAACAATGAAATGTTCCAAAACAACCGTCACCTTTATGCAACAGCTGTCCAGGTCCTTGCGGACATTATGCCAGCTTATGTAAACTGTGCGAAGTGGGTTGTTTATGTAGCAGACGCAGGCCGCTTCCGTGCATACGATGTGTTTGCAGTGAACGATGGTGCAACAGGCGTTGACTTTACAACATCAAACAGTTTGAGCTTGGGTTCTGGTGCTATTACAGGTCTCACCATCGATGTGACAGCAGCAGCTGGCGCGTTTACGTTGACAGTTACAACATCGGAAAACGTCACCATTGAAATTCGTCGATACGCAACACTAGGCTCAGCAGGCGTTGGCGGTGTAACAGGCTTTGTCGGTGCACTACACGTCCAAGCTGTATAAACTAGAACGTAGGTAGTTACGGACAGGGGCTTCTTCGGAAGCCCCTTTCCTTTTCCATAAATAGAATCATACATTTAGGGAACAAAAATGGCTGATCTGAATAGAGCATTTACGGTTGACGCAAACGGCATTGCCCTCGGCGACGGTACACCTGGAACCATACAAGCGGCAATCTTTAACGGTTCGATCGATCCGTCGGTCACTGGACAAGCTGCACCGGTCGGTTCAATCTTTCTTCGTTCCGATGGTGTCGTATTCGTCAAAAAGGACGCTGCTGACACAGACTGGGTACCATTCTCAACTACTGATCAAAACTCAGGACTCTTAGGTTTAGGCGATTGGAGATTCTCTA
>JACZKY010016987.1_pt1 | contig 16050 bp, 12 predicted proteins | sample 8237611 | NCBI WGS metagenome assembly JACZKY01 (sample SAMN16148055, study PRJNA663545) | marine sediment metagenome | biome: sediments and biomass from bioreactor inoculated with such sediments; feature: coastal sediments; material: methane- and iron-fed bioreactor; isolation source: Bothnian...
GGGGAACTGCTGGCCGCCCTGAAAAAAGCGGGGATCGAACCCGCACGGGCGGAGGCGGCGGGACTGCTGGTCGCTTCCGGCCAGGGGCATCGGGAGCGGTTCCGGGGGCGGGTCCTTTTCCCGGTTGCCGACGCCCGCGGGCGCATCTGCGGCTTCGGGGGCCGGACGGTCGACGACGCCGTCCCGAAATACCTCAATTCCCCCGAATCAGAACTCTACCGGAAGAGTTCCCTCCTGTACGGACTCCACCAGGCTCTTCCCTCCATCCGGAGCGAGGGGCGCGTGGCGGTGGTCGAAGGGTACATGGACCTTATCGGCTTGTGGCAGAAGGGGATCCGGAACGTCGTGGCGACCTGCGGGACCGCACTGACGGAGATTCATGCCCGGACCCTGAAGCGGTTGTCGGAGAACGTCATCCTATTCTACGACGGCGATCTGGCGGGGAAGATGGCAGCCGTACGTTCGGGAGGTCCATTGTACGCTGCCGGGGTCAGTCCGAAGGTTCTTTTTCCCCCGAAGGGGACGGACCCGGACGATTGGGCGAAGTCGGCGCCGCCCGGCGCGCTCGCCCTCCGGATCGAGGGTGCGGAGCCCCTTATGGAATATATCGATCGGGGGGTTTCCCGGAAATACGACCTGGAATCCATTTCCGGGAAACTTTCCTACGTGCGGCTGATGGACAAGTACCTGCGGTGGATCGTCGACCCCGCGGAACGGGAGTTGTACGTGCAGCGGGTGGCGCAGAAGACGGGGCTCCCGGTGGAGACGATCCACCGGCAGCTCGGCGAGGCGGGAAAGCGGCCCCCCCCCCCGGCGGCGGCTGCGGAGGCGGTCCCGGATTCCCTCCCCGAGGAGAGCGGTCTCCTGCAGTTGCTGGCATCGGATCCGTCCCTGGCCCAGGAGGCCCGGGCGGAGGGGGTCGAGGCGCTGTTGACCGACGGGGAGGCCCGGGAGGCGCTGACCCTCCTGGCCGCGCTCGCGGACCGGGACCCGTCCGGCGATGCGGCGTCGCTTCTTTCGGAGCCGCTTCCCGACGCGGTCCGGAACCGGCTTTCCGCCGAGATCGTCCGGGCCGATTTTCCGGCCGGGGAGGCGCGGAAGCGGTATCCCGGGGTGGTCCTTTCCTTGCGGATCCGGGGCCGGCAGCGGGAGATCGAGGCGATCCAGGAACGGATGAAAACCGCCGCGACCGAGGAAGAGAAGGTCGCCCTGCTCGCGCGGGTGCTGGCGGCGAAGAAGGAAAAGGAACGGCTGGAATCGGAACGAAGATCCCGATGAAGAGGTGAGGCGGAAATGGCGAGGCGGAAAACTCCCGACGGCATCGACGGCCTGGTCGAAAAAGGGCGCGCGCAGGGGTACGTCACCTACGACGAGCTGAACAGCGTCCTTCCTCCCAACGTCCTGACGGGAGACCAGATCGACGATGTGATGGAGATCTTCGGCGAGAACTCCATCGAGGTCGTGGACGACTACCAGAAGGTCCCGATCCCGGCCGCGAACCTCCTGATCGGGGAGGAGGCGGCGGAAGAGGAAGAGGAAGAAGCCGCCGTCGAGGAGGAGCCGGCCGTCGAGGAGGAGTACGAGTACCCCGGCGGGGTCAAGGGGAACGATCCCGTTCGCCTGTACCTGAAGGAGATGGGGGCCATCCCGCTCCTGAACCGCGAGGGCGAGGTGACCCTCGCCAAGCGGATCGAGGACGGGGAACGGGAGATCGTCTCCTCCGTGAAGGCCTGCTCCATCGCCCTCGACGAGCTGTTCCGGGTGGGAGAAAAGCTGAAAAGCGGCGAGATCCTGATCCGGGACGTCATCAAGGACCTCGACGAGGAGTCGACGGAGGAGGAGGAGAAGGCGGCGCTGGAGAAGGTGCTCCGGATCGTCCTTCGGATCCGGCGGACCCACCAGTCCGCCATCGAGATCGAGCAGCGGCTGCGGAAGGGCGGCATTCCCGAGAAGGAGCGGCTCCTCCTGAAGACCAAGGTCGCCGGCCTGCACGACCGGGTGGTGGAGTCGATCCAGGAGATTCACCTGAAAGAGCGCCAGATCGAGGTGATCGGCGACAAGATCCGCCGGTACGCCGACCTGGTGGAGGCCGCGGAGGCGCGGATCCGGGAGTGCTGCGAGAAGGTCCGGCTTTCCGAGAAGGATCTCGCCCGCCTTCTCAAGGAGATCAAGGACCGGAAGGACGCCCTCGCGAAGGCCGCGTCGAAGCACCACGTGAAGAAGGACCGACTGCTCGAGATGGAGTCGATCCTGCGGGATTCCCGGAGCGCGATCCGGAAGGTGGAGCGCGAGGCGGGACTGTCCGCCCCCGAGATCAAGGTGACCCTTTCGTCCATCGAGCGGGGAGAACGGAAGGTCCGGGAGGCGAAGCGGGAGCTGGTCGAGGCGAACCTCCGGCTGGTGGTGTCGATCGCGAAGAAGTACACGAACCGCGGGCTGCAGTTCCTCGACCTGATCCAGGAGGGGAACATCGGTCTCATGAAGGCCGTGGACAAGTTCGAGTACCGCAGGGGGTACAAGTTCTCCACGTACGCGACCTGGTGGATCCGCCAGGCGATCACGCGGGCGATCGCCGACCAGGCGCGGACGATCCGGATCCCGGTGCACATGATCGAGACGATCAACAAGCTCATCCGGACGTCGCGGTACCTGGTGCAGGAGCTGGGGCGCGAGCCGTCCCCCGAGGAGATCGCGGAGCGGATGGACATTCCGCTGGAAAAGGTACGCAAGGTCCTGAAGATCGCCAAGGAACCCATCTCCCTCGAGACGCCGATCGGGGAGGAGGAGGACAGCCACCTGGGCGATTTCATCGAGGACAAGAACACGGCGTCCCCGGTGGATTCCGTGATCAACATCGACCTCGCCGAGCAGGTGGACAAGGTGCTGGGCAGCCTGACGCCGCGGGAGGAGAGGGTCCTGCGGATGCGCTTCGGGATCGGGGAGAAATCCGACCATACCCTCGAGGAGGTTGGCCAGGACTTCGAGGTGACCCGGGAGAGGATCCGGCAGATCGAGGCGAAGGCGCTCCGGAAGTTGCGCCATCCGAGCCGCAGCAAGCGGCTGCGGACGTTCCTCGAATAGGGGGATGCTTCCCGACATTGACATTCTGTGGGAAACAGCGAAATAATATGCGGCTACGTCCGGGAAAATCGATTCGGGCCCATAGCTCAGTTGGTCAGAGCCACCGGCTCATAACCGGTCGGTCCCTGGTTCGAGGCCAGGTGGGCCCACCAATGAAGAAGTTCCCAAGGCACTGCGCATGATCCGGTCGAAACGCACGGTCGAAAAAAATGCACCGGGAACCGGTGCATTTTTGTTTGACGGATCGGCAGGGCGGTGAAGCGGGCCCCCGTCACGGTGAGGGATGTGTGGCGGGCGCTCGACGACCATTTCCCGTTCGCGCACCGGGAGGAATGGGACAACGTCGGGATCCTCCTGGGAGATCCGGCCGGCCCGGTCCGTTCGATCGCGATCGCGCTCACCGCCACGCCCGCGGTGCTCTCGTCCCTCCGGCGGCGTCCCGCCGACCTGCTGGTCACGCATCATCCCGTCGTGTTCTCCCCCCTGAAATCCGTCCGCCCGGACCACCCCGCTTCCTTCGCGGCGCACGAACTGTTGCGGTCGGGCGTTTCCGTGATCTGCGCGCACACCAACGCCGACGCCGCCCCCCGCGGTGTCTCGTACGCGATGGCGCGACGCCTCGGCCTTGCGGGGATCCGTCCGCTGATCCCCGGGGAGCCGTCTTCCGATTCCTGCAAGATCGTCGTGTTCGTCCCCGAGACGCACGCGGATTCCGTTCTTTCCGCCATGGACTCGGCGGGCGGGGCCCGCATCGGCGGATACGACCGTTGTTCGTTCCGTTCCGGAGGCACGGGGACGTTCCGCGGGGCGCGGGAAACCTCCCCGTATTCCGGGGTCCCGGGGCGGGAGGAGCGGGTGGACGAGGTCCGCCTCGAGGTGGTGGCGGCGGGGAGCCTTGTCCCGCAAATGCTGCGGGCGATCCGTGGGTGCCACCCCTACGAAGAGCCCGCCATCGACGTCATCCCCCTGCGCGGAGGGGCGCTGGGGGGAGGGATTGGCGCCGTGGGGAACTTTGACGCGCCGGTGTCGCTGGGCGAGGCGCTCGATGCGGTGCGGCGGCGCCTGCGCCCCGCCTGGATCAAGGCGGCGGGGCCCCGCCGGAAATCGGTGAGCCGCGTGGCGGTCGTGGGGGGAAGCGGGGCGGAGTTCCTCGGGGCCGCGCGGGAATCGGGCGCGGACCTGTTCGTCACGGGAGATGTGAAGTATCACCAGGCTCTGGAGGCGGAGGCCGTCGCGATGCCCGTGGCGGACATCGGGCATGCCTCGGGGGAGCGATGGATCCTGCCGGAGTTCCGGCGGATCCTCCTGGAACGGTTTCGCGGGATCGCCTCGGTTCGCGTGATAAACGAAACGGAGCCCTTGCGGTTCGTGCCGCGGGGCGATTAGGGGGAGGGGAAGGCATTGATGGAGCAGGTGAAGTTCTTGATCGATCTGCAGGAGGTCATGAGCCAGGCAAAGCGGCTCGAGGATGAGAAGCGGAAGATCCCGCTCGAGGTGGCGGACCTGAAAAGCCTCTTCGAGGAGCGGGAGGCCGCGTTCCTCTCCGCGAACCAGGAATTCGAGACGCTGAGGCTGCAGCGCCGGGAGAAGGAGCGGGAGATCGAGGAGGAGAGCGACAAGGTCGAGCGGGCCAAGGCCAAGCTCATGTCGATCAAGACCAACAAGGAATATTACGCCATGCTCAAGGAGATCGAGGGGACCCGGCGGTCCAACACCGCCCGGGAGGATGAGTTCCTCTCCCTCCTTGCGAAGTACGAGGAATCGGAAAAACGGCTGGGCGAGCGGAAGGGCGAGCTTGACGAGGTAGCGGAGAAGTACCGGGAACGGATGGTCGACATCGAGGCGCGGATGGGCTCCTTCGACGATGACATCGCGAAGATCCTGGCCCGCAAGCGCCAAGTGGCGTCGAAGATCGACGCGGGGCTGGTGCGCCGTTTCGAGATGATCTTCGACCGGCGGGAAGGGCTGGCCATCATCGCCGCGAGGAACTACTCCTGCACCGGCTGCCACATGAACATCGCCCCGCAGCTGTTCAACCTGCTGCAGCGGGAAGACCGGATCCAGACCTGTCCCAACTGCAACCGGATCCTCTACTACGAGGGGGCGGAAGAAAAGGCGGCGGGCGAGTGAGCCCCGACGGGGTCACCGTGCGCGTCGACGGGGCGAGCCGGGGCAACCCGGGTCCCGCCGGCGTCGGCGCCGTCGTCGAATTCGCGGACGGGCGCCCGCCGGTCGAGCTTTGCGAATACATCGGAGAGACGACCAACAACGTGGCGGAATACCGGGCGCTTCTCCTGGCGCTGGAGGAGGCGCGTCGGCTCGCCCCCGAAGGCGTCCTCACCGTCTATTCCGATTCCGAGCTTCTCGTGCGCCAGCTCAACGGGGCGTACAAGGTCAAGGCGGAGCATCTCCGGCCCTTATATCTCGAAGCGTGCCGCCGGTTGCGCGCTTTCCCGGGGGTCCGTATACTTCATGTAGGGCGCGAGGAAAACCGGAAAGCGGATCTTCTGGCGAATCTCGCGATCGACCAGCATCGGAAGGACGTCCGAGGAGACCAGGCGGCCGCCGGCCCCCGCGGGGGGCGGGAGGAAAGTCCGGGCTCCGCAGGGCAGGGTGCCGGGTAACACCCGGTGGGGGCGACCCCGAGGACAGCGCCACAGAAAACACACCGCCTCCCGCCTCGGCGGGCGGTAAGGGTGAAATGGTGAGGTAAGAGCTCACCGCGCGGCGGGCGACCGTCGCGGCATGGCAAGCCCCACCCGGAGCAAGGCCGAATAGGAGGACGATCCCGCGGCGGAAGGTCGCCGCGGGGAAAGGGCTGCCCGCCCGAAGTCCTCGGGTCCAGGCCGCTCAAGGCGCGCGGCAACGTGCGCCGTAGAGAAATGGCCGCCCCGCGGCGCGCAGGAAGGCGCCGCGCACAGAACCCGGCTTACGGTCTCCTCGGACGCTTTTTCACCCCTGCGATTCCCCGGAAACGCCGCTTCCGCCTGCCCACTTTCCCGTTGCGGCGATTTTCCTTTAAAAATACTGCGAAATACCTTGACACCCCCTATCCCCCCGGTAGAATATCCACCAAGTGGGTAATTGTGGGGAAAGGTGGGTAAATAGCGGCGTGATCTTCAGAGGTCGCTTCGAATACACCATCGATCCTAAAGGGCGGCTGAACATCCCCGCTCCTTTCCGCGACCGGCTCAGGGAATCCGATCAGGATTCCTTTTTTATCACCAATTATTCCGATTGTCTTTACGCATTCGCCGCAGACGACTGGTCGAGGATCGAGGAGCGCCTTTCCCACGTCCCGAGCACCGATCGCCAGAAGAACGCATTCGTACGGTTTTTCCTCGGCGGCGCGGTGGAGGCGGTACCCGACAAGCAGGGACGGATCCTGGTCCCCCCCTCGCTGCGAACGTACGCCGCGCTGGAAAAGGATGTCGTCATCCTGGGAATGCCGAACCGTTTCGAGATCTGGTCTCTTGCCCGCTGGCAGCTGGAAATGGGCCGGTACGAGAAGGAAGTGGCCGAGAATCCCGAGTTCGCCCGGGAGATCAGCGATCTCGGGATCTGATTGGCGGCGACCGGCCACATCCCCGTTCTTTTCCAGGAAACGTTTGGATTGCTCGCTCCCGCCCCCGGGGAGGTCTTCATGGACGGGACGACCGGCGCCGGAGGGCACGCCGCGGAGATCGCCCGGAGGATCGGCCCCGAAGGCCTCCTGGTTTGCGCGGACGAGGACCCGTCGATGCTGGAAATCGCGGGGGAGAAGCTGGCGCCATACCCCTGGGTCCGCGCGGTCCGGTCGGACTTCTCGGACTTCGACGCGCTGCGGGAAGCGGCGGACGGAAGGAGGTTCGACGGCATGCTCCTAGACCTCGGGATCTCCTCTTCCCAGCTCGACGATCCGTCCCGCGGCTTCACCTTCCGGGAAGAGGGGCCCCTCGACATGCGGCGCGATCCGGAAGGGGGCGGGCCGACCGCGGCGGAGATCCTCCGCGACCTGCGGGAGAAGGAGCTGGCCGATCTTTTCTACGAGTTCGGGGAAGAGCGGTTCTCCCGGCGGATCGCCCGGGCGGTGGTGGAACGGAGGAGGAGGGAACCGGTCCGCACGACCACGGAGCTCGCGGCGCTGGTCGCCTCCGCGATCCCCCGCAAGGGGTGGCCCAGGGAGATCCACCCGGCCACGCGGGTGTTCCAGGCCCTTCGGATCGCCGTGAACCGGGAACTGGACTCCCTCGGCGCTTTCCTCGACGCGTTCCCGGAGCATCTTTCCCCGGGAGGACGGGTGGCGGTGATCAGCTTCCACTCCCTCGAGGACCGCCTGGTGAAGACGGCGTTCCGGAAACATGCGCAGGGAGCCCCGGGCCGGGGGCCGGCGCTCCGGTTGCTGACCCGGAAACCGGTCGTCCCGACGGAACAGGAATCGCGTGAAAACCCCAGGGCCCGCAGCGCCAAGCTTCGGGCCGCTCTCAAGGCACTTCCGGAGGAGGAGTCGACATGACGAAGATCACCGTGGGCAACGGGGTGTACATCATCTCGGAAATCCGCAGGGAGGCCCCGCCGATCCCCGCCGTGCCCCGCCGCAAGGGGTTCGTCTTCCTGCTTGCCGCGCTGCTCGGGATCGGGCTGTTCAACGTCTGGCTTTCGGGTCAGTACATCCGGACGGGATACCGGGTTTCCGCCGCCCTGGAGGAGAAGCGCACCCTGCAGATGGAGAAGGACGTTCTCCGGACCGAAATGCTCGCGCTGAAAAGCCCGTCGCGGATCGACGCCATCGCCCGCACCGAGCTCGGGATGGTGGATCCCCGGATGGACGGGGTCATACGGTGAGATGATCCCACGCGCGCGTTTCATCCTTGGAGTCCTCCTGTCCCTTTACATCCTGGTCGTCATCCGGGCCTTCCACATCCAGGTCCTGGGGGTGAAGGGGATCCGCGAGCGGGGGGCGAGGCAGTACGGGACCTCCATCCCCCTCAATCCGAAGCGGGGCGTGATCCAGGACCGGATGGGGAGCGAGCTCGCGGTGAGCATCGCCACGAAGTCGATCTTCGTCCAGCCCTCCAAGCTCAAGTTCCCCGGGAAGGCGGCCGCCCTTCTCGCCCCCCGGGTGTCCCGCCCCGCATCGGAGCTGAGGAAATTGTTCGCTTCCGGGAAAAACTTCGTCTGGGTGCGCCGGCAAATGTCGTCCACGTCCGCGGACGAGGCGGTCCTCGCGGTGAAGGAAGCGCTGGCTCCCCTCGATCGTCGCACCCTGGGACGGCCGTCGGCCGTCGAGGGGATCGGGACCGTCGAGGAACCGAAACGTTTCTATCCCAACCGGGAGCTCGCCGCTTCCCTCCTCGGCTTCACCAACCGCGACTGCGAGGGGATCGAGGGAGTCGAGCTCGCCCTCGACAATTATCTGCGCGGGGAGCGGGCGTACCTTCTCTGCGAGCGCGATGCCAAGGGACGGCTCATCGTCCCCGCGAGCTCGCCGGTGGATGTCAACTCGAAGGGGCACTCGGTGACCCTGACGATCGACCGGAACATCCAGCACATCGCGGAAAGGGAGCTCCAGGGCGCCGTGGAGAAGCACAGGGCCCGCGGAGGCATGGTCCTGGTGCTCTCGCCGAAGACGGGCGAGATCCTGGCGATGGCCACGGCCCCGTCGTTCAATCCCAACGCCCTCGGCAGCGCTCCGGTGTCGGCCCGGAGGAACGGGATCCTGACGGACAGCTTCGAGCCCGGTTCCACCTTCAAGGTCTTCACCCTGGCCTCCGCCCTCGAACTGGGCGCCATCGGGAAATCGGACCGGTTTTTCTGCGAGAACGGGAAATACGCCTACGCGGGAAGGACGATCCACGACACCCACAAGTACGGATGGCTCGACGGGCGGGACATCCTCAAATACTCGAGCAACATCGGCATCACGAAGATCAACGACCGGATGAACGGGGACCGCTTCTACGACATGATCCGGGCCTTCGGATTCGGCTCCCGCACCGGTATCGAGCTGAAAGGCGAGGTCCAGGGCCTGAGCCCCTCCCGGACCGTCTTCAACCGCCGCATCCGACGCGCCACGGTCTCCTTCGGCCAGGGGATCTCCGTGACCCCGCTGCAGCTGGCCGCCGGGATCTCCGCGGTCATCAACGGCGGGAAGATGATGAAACCCTACGTGGTGCGGGAGATCCGCGACCCGGAGGGGAACGCCGTGTACCGCGGGGAGCCCCGCGAGCTGCGCCGCGTCCTTTCCCCCAGGACCTCCGCGCAGATGCGGGAGATCCTCGGGGAGGTGGTCCAGGGGGACGGGACGGGCACCCAGGCTCGGATCAAGGGGTTCCTCGTCGGGGGGAAGACCGGGACCGCGCAGAAGGTGGAACCCGGGACGGGGAGGTATTCCGATACCAAGCGGACCGCATCCTTCGTCGGGTTCCTTCCCCTGCAGGATCCGGAGCTGCTCATCCTGGTGGTGATCGACGAGCCGCGCGGCAACGTCTACGGCGGCGTGGTCGCCGCGCCGGCGTTCAACCAGATCGCGGTCAAGACGGCGTACTATCTCGGCGTCCAGCCGACGGAGGCCGTCGCCGCGGCGGAGCCCGGAAAGAGCACGGAGGCCCCGGTTCCCGGCGGGATCCGCGCGACCCCGGTGTCCACGGCGGCGTCCCCGCATCCGATGATCATGCCGGACCTCTTCGGGCTCTCCATGGGGCGCGTCGTGGACCTGATGAACCGGTATCCCGTCAAGCTGTCCATCAAGGGGAGCGGGATCGCGCGCTCGCAGACGCCGGATCCCGGGGCCGTCCTGTCCCCCGGGGCGGAATGCTCGGTCAAGTTTTCCGCGGAGCCCCCCCCGCTGGTGCTTTCCGCGAACGAGGGGAAGCCTTGAGACTGGCGGATCTTCTTCCGCCGGAGGGCCCCGGGGCGCCCGGCGCTCTGGGCGCGATCGATATCGGCGGGATCCGGGTGGACTCGCGGGCCATTTGCCCGGGCGACCTGTTCGTGGCGCTTCCCGGCAGCCGGGCCGACGGCCACGATTTCCTCGAGGCTGCGGCGCGGGCCGGTGCGGCGGCGGCGCTGGTGGAACGGGACGTCGCGTCCCCCCCCCTGCCGGCCGTCCGCGTGCCTTCGACGGCTGCGGCGCTGTGGAGGGTCGCCGTCGCCTTCCACGGGGACCCGTCGGCGAAAATGCGGGTCGCCGGAATCACCGGCACCAACGGGAAAACGACGGTCTCGTACCTGCTGGAGGGGATCCTTCGAGCCGCCGGGAGGATTCCCGCGGTCATCGGCACGATCGACTACCGGGCGGCGGGGAAAACCTTCCGGAAAGGGCTGACCACGCCGTTCCCCCACGAATTGCAGGGGCTGATGGCGGAATCGCTGAAGGAAGGGGCCACCGATCTCGTCATGGAGGTTTCCTCCCACAGCGCAGCGCAGGGGCGGATCGAGGGCGTGCGCTTCGACCTCGGGATTTTCACCAACCTCACGCGGGACCATCTCGACTTCCACGGAGACATGGAGTCGTACTTCCGCGCCAAGGCCCGGTTCTTCCGGGAGTACCTGCCCGCCGGAGGAAAGCGCGCGGGCGTCGCGCTGAACGGGGACGATCCTTACGGGGAGCGGCTCGCCCAGGAACTGCCTTCCTCGCTGACCTTCGGGTTCTCCAGGTCGTGGGATGTGTTTCCCACGGAGATGGAAATGACGTGGGAAGGGTCCCGGATGTCGCTCGTCACGCCGATGGGCATCCTGTCGATCGCCTCCCCCCTGATCGGCGCGCACAACGTCTCCAACATCATGGCGGCCGTTTCCGGCGCCTTGCTGCTTTCCCTTCCGGCAAAAGCCATCGTGTCGGGGATCGACGCCGTCCGGTCCGTTCCCGGGCGGCTGGAACCGGTCGACAACGACCGCGGGCTCCATATCTTCGTGGATTTCGCCCACACGCCGGACGGGATGGACCGGGTGCTCACGACGCTCCGGGGGCTTGCGGACGGGCGGCTCATCACGGTGTTCGGCTGCGGGGGGAACCGGGACCGCGGGAAGCGGCCCGAGATGGGGAGGATCGCCGCCCTGCGATCCGACATCGTGGTGGTGACCTCCGACAACCCGCGGAACGAGGATCCCGACGCGATCATCGGGGACATCCTCCCGGGGCTGGCCTCCGAGGGATTCATGGAGGCCCGCGCGCCGGAGGTCTGGAGGGACGGGTATTTTCTGAAGGTAACCGACAGGAAAGCGGCGATCGCCGCGGCCTTGTCCCTCGCGGAAGAGGGGGACGCCGTGGTGATCGTCGGGAAAGGACACGAGGATGTCCAGATCGTCGGAGACAGGCGCCTGCCGTTCGACGACCGGCGGGCGGTCCGGGATGTACTTGCCGCAGGGCGGTAGGATGACGATCCCGGAGGTGATCGGGGCGATCCAGCCGTTGCGGGAGGCGGCGGGGAGCTCGGTGCCCGGCCCGATCGGCGCCGTCACGACGGACAGCCGGAGCGTCGAGCCGAAGGGGCTTTTCGTCGCCCTTCCGGGGGAGCGGGTCGACGGAGCGGACTTCGTCGAGGAGGCGTTCGCAAGGGGGGCGATCGCCGCGATCGTCTCCGAGGCGGGGGCGAAAAAGGTGCCCGGGGCGCTGGCCCGGACCCGGCCCGTCTTCGTCGTGCGCGATCCCGTGGAGGCGCTGGGGGACCTGGCCCGGGCCCACCGGCTCCGTCACCGGCGCGTCCCCCTGGTGGGCATCACCGGAAGCTCGGGGAAGACGACGACGAAGGATATGCTTTCCTGCCTGCTGACCCGGTCCCGGAGGGTGTTGTGCAACCCCGGGAACCGGAACAACCTGATCGGGATGCCGCTGGCGCTGCTCGCCCTCTCCGATGAGCACGACGCGGCGGTCCTGGAGATGGGCACCAGCGCTCCCGGCGAGATCGTGCGGCTTTCGGGAATCGCCGCCCCGGACATCGCCCTGATCACCAACATCGCGCCCGCCCATCTGGCGGGGCTCGGTTCCATGGAGGGGGTGGCGCGCGAAAAGGGGGATCTCTTCCGCGCCCTTCCCGCGAACGGCGTGGCGGTGGTCAACGCCACCGATCTCCGCGTGGTCCGGGAGGCGGCCCGGTGCGCCGCCGAAAAGGTGTACTACGGCGTTCCCATGAACGATTTCTCCGGGCGGATCCTCTCGATGTCCGACGCCGGGATGCGGATCGCCATACGGACGCCGGCGGGGGAGTTCCGGTCTTCCATCGGCGTGGCGGGCGAGCACCATCTCATGAACGCCCTGGCGGCGACGGCGTTGGCGTTCACGCTGGGGATGCGTCCCGACGGGATGGAGGAGGGATTCGCGGCGTTCTCGTCCGTCCCGGGACGTTTCCATGCCTCCCCGCTCCGGGGGGGAGGGCTCCTTCTGGACGACAGCTACAACGCGAACCCGGCTTCCTCCGAGGCGGCGCTGCGGTCGCTGGCCGCCCTGTCCCGCGGGCGCCGGACCGTGGTGGTGTTCGGGGACATGCTGGAGCTGGGGGAGAGCTCCCCGGCCTCCCACTTCCGCATCGGGCACCTGGCGGCGTCCCTCAGGATCGCGCGCCTGTTCGCCTTCGGGAAGGAGGCGGCCTACGCGGCCCACGGAGCCCGGGAGGGGGGGATGGATCCCTCGGCCGTGGTCCATGTCGAGGACCGGGAGGCGCTGCGCGAGGCGGTGCGGCGGTTCGTGTCGGAGGGGGACGTGGTCCTTGTGAAAGGTTCGAGGGGGATGCGGCTGGACGAAGTGTCGTCCGATATCCGGGAGGATTGGGCTTAAGGCCATGCTCTATCATCTCCTCTTTCCCCTGCACGCGAGCTACTCGTTCTTCAACGTATTCCGTTACATCACCTTCCGCACGATCTACGCAGCGATCACCGCGCTGCTGATCTCGTTCCTCATCGGGCCGTGGCTGATCCGGGTCCTCCACGAACGCCAGGTCGGGCAGACCATCCGGAGGGACGGGCCGGAGAGCCACCTCGCCAAGGAAGGGACGCCGACGATGGGAGGGGCGCTCATCGTCCTGGCGACGGTCATCCCCACGCTCTTGTGGGCGAACCTCCGGAGCCCCTACATCTGGATCGCGGTCCTGGTGACGGTCGGGTACGGCGCGATCGGGTTCGTCGACGACTACAGGAAGGTCATCCGGAAGGACACGAAGGGGTTGAGCCCCCGGGTGAAGCTCGCCCTCCAGTTCGCCCTGGCGGTCCTGGCGGCGGGGCTCATCTACATGGACATCGGCATCAACAACACGGTGAGCATCCCCTTCTTCAAGAACTTCCAGCCCAGCCTCGGGTTCCTCTACATCCCCTTCATCGTCTTCGTGATCGTGGGGGCGTCGAACGCGGTGAACCTGACCGACGGGCTGGACGGCCTGGCGATCGGCCCGTCCGTCATCTGCGCCTCCACCTACATGCTCTTCGCTTACCTCGCGGGGAACGTCAAGATCGCCGGCTATCTGCAGATCCAGTACGTCCCCGGGGTCGGTGAGCTGACGATCTTCTGCGGCGCCCTCGCCGGGGCGGGGCTGGGGTTCCTCTGGTTCAACGCCTATCCGGCGCAGGTGTTCATGGGGGACACGGGATCGCTCGCCCTGGGCGGGGCCTTGGGCACCGTGGCCGTGATGGTCAAGCAGGAGATCGTCCTGGCGCTGGTGGGCGGGATCTTCGTCATCGAGGCGCTGTCCGTGATCTTCCAGGTGACCTCCTACAAGACCCGGAGGAAGAGGATTTTCCGGATGGCGCCGCTCCACCACCATTTCGAGCTCCAGGGGTGGGCGGAGCCCAAGATCATCGTCCGGTTCTGGATCATATCGATCATCCTCGCGCTGCTGGCGATCAGCACGCTGAAGATCCGGTGACCATGGGGGAACTGTCGGGAAAGAAGGTGGCGGTGGCCGGGGCCGGCCGGTCCGGGCTCCTTTCGGCGCGTCTTCTCGCCGCCGAGGGGGCGAGGGTTCTCCTGCTGGACGACCGTCCGCGGGAAGCCGTGGAGAAATCGCTCGGGGAGCCGATCCCCGGGTGGATTCTTTTCCGCCGGGGAATGATGGGGGAGGCGGACGTCCCCGGGACGGCGCTCGTCGTGCTGTCGCCGGGCGTGCCGGGCGGGAAGCTTCCTCTCTCCGCCCTCGCGGCGGCGGGCGTGCCGGTGCTGGGGGAGCTGGAGCTGGGGTACCGCCGGTTCCGCGGGAAGGTGGCCGCGATCACCGGCACGAACGGCAAGTCCACCGTGACGACCCTCGTCGGGGGAATGGCCGCCCGCTCGTTCCCGCGGGTGTTCGTCGGGGGAAACCTGGGCACGCCGTTCGTTTCGGCCGCCGGGGTGCTGTTCGACTGGGGCGTGGTGGAAGTCTCCAGCTTCCAGCTGGAGACCATCGGGGAATTCCGGCCGGCGGTGGCGGCGCTCCTGAACCTCACGGAGGACCACAGGGACCGGTACGCGGATTTCGGCGGGTATGCGGAGGCCAAGATGGCGATCTTCCGCAACCAGGGGCCGGACGACGCGGCGGTGATCAACGCGGACGATCCGGAGGTGACCTCGCGGTCGGTTTCGATCCGGGCGCGGAGGATCCCGTTCTCCACCGGCCACGCGCTCGCGGAAGGTGCGTTTCTCGAGGGGGACGAGCTCGTGTACCGGTCGCCTTCCGGGGAGGAGCGGTACCCGCGGGGGGCGATGAAGATCCGGGGCCTCCAGAACGTGGAGAACGCCCTGGCGGCGATCTGCGTCGCGCGGGAGATGGGAGTTCCCCGCGAGAACGTGCTTGCGGAGCTCGCGGAGTTCCCCGGACTTCCCCACCGGGTGGAATTCGTGCGGACCCTCCGCGGCGTGTCGTATTTCAACGACTCCAAGGGAACCAACGTCGGAGCCGTCCTGGCGGCCCTCGAGGGGTTCCCCGAGCCGGTGGTCCTGATCGCGGGGGGGAAGGACAAGGGGGTGGATTTCCGTCCCCTGCGCGAGCCGCTCTCCCGGAAGGCCCGGGCGGTCGTGCTCCTGGGCGAGGCCCGCGCCCGGATGGAGGGAGAGCTGTCCGGGGCGGCCCCGATCGTTAGCGCCGATACGCTTTCCGACGCGGTGCGGGCGGCGGCGGCCGCCGCGCGGCCGGGGGACGTGGTCGTCTTCTCGCCCGCCTGCTCCAGCTACGACATGTTCCGCAACTTCGAGGAGCGGGGCGAGGCGTTCCGGACCGCGGTGAGGGAGCTTCCGGAATGAAGATCGAAAAGCGCCACGAGAACCTGGTCCTCGCGTTGTGCACGCTGGCCCTGACCGTCCTGGGGCTGCTCATGATCTACAGCGCGACGAACGTCATGGCGGGCTCGTCCGCCAAGTTCGGGCAGGACCCGGCGTACTTCTTCAAGCGGCAGATCCTGTTCCTCATCGCGGGGGTGTCGCTCGCCGTGTTCCTGTCCCGCTACGACTACGATTCGTACCGTCGGAACATCTGGCCGATCCTCGGGGTCACCTTCCTGCTGCTGCTCCTGGTGTTCGTGTCCGGCATCGGGCACACGGCGAACGGCGCTTCCCGGTGGATCAACCTGCGGTTCTTCCACTTCCAGCCCTCCGAGCTGGCCAAGTTCGTCCTCCTCGTCTTCGCGGCGTACGTGATCGACCGGAAGGGGGAAAACCCGAAGGAAGGGGCGAAGGCCTACATCCCCATGCTGGCCGTGATGGGGCTCTTCGTCGGGGTGATCCTCAAGGAACCGGACTTCGGGATGGCCGTCGTGATCACGGCCTCGTTCCTCGCGGTCGTCTTCCTCGCGGGTTTCCCCTGGAAGTACCTCTCGCTGGCCGGGGTCACGGGGATGATCGGCATCGCGGCGCTGATCGCGTCCCAGCCGTACCGCCTCAAGCGGATCAAGGCGTTCCTGGACCCGTTCTCCGAGGCCCAGGGCGGGGGATACCAGGTGGTGCAGTCGCTGATCGCGTTCTCCAACGGGGGGCTTCTCGGGACCGGGGTGGGCGGCGGGAAACAGAAGCTGTTCTACCTCCCCGAGATG
>JACZKY010058764.1_pt1 | contig 16030 bp, 16 predicted proteins | sample 8237611 | NCBI WGS metagenome assembly JACZKY01 (sample SAMN16148055, study PRJNA663545) | marine sediment metagenome | biome: sediments and biomass from bioreactor inoculated with such sediments; feature: coastal sediments; material: methane- and iron-fed bioreactor; isolation source: Bothnian...
CCTCGACTGTTCTCCGAACCTTTCACTCCCCGACCGACTTTTCCCTCTCGGTTTCTCCACGGGCCACCGCGACACAACGATCCCTGAGCCGATAGAATCGGCGGGCCGGGCCAGAAGCGCTTCCCGTCGCGTGGACCGTAATCGTCCCTTGCTGTTCCAACGTCTCCACAAGGGAGAGGAATCGGCGGGAATCGGTCTTCATCCGCTTCAGGAGCACGCTGTGAGCTAGCTCGCTTCCTGGGGCATTCCGCAGCTTCTGCAGGAACTTCAGACACTCTGCGTGGAAGGGATTGTCCGCGACGTGGCTCTTGGCCATGAAAAGCATTCGTCTCGTCTGATAGATAACGAAGAGGCTGGCCCACTCGGCCGCCGCCTTTCCGATTTCCGGGTTCTTGTGGTTTTCGCTCACCGCATAGAGCAGCGCGAGCTTGAAGGCGTGCTCGCTCACCCGGCCCCAGACCGTCGTCCCGACCGAGTCGCCCCCGGCTTCCGCTCGGCCATATTCCTTTTCTGCCTCCAGCCGAGTCTGGGTGAGGATCTCCATCGCCTCGTCCGTGTGCGCGACGATTCGGGGTACCGGATGCCATTTCTCGAGGTTCCCGGTGCCCGGATGGAAATCGGCCCACCACTTCGCGGTCGAAAGCACTCGTTCGGGCAGCGGGCGGATCTTGGGATTTTGGCCCGGCCCCCTGGCTCCGCACTCCAGAATGATCATCCGGGCGAAAAAACCGTTGGTGAGCATTCTCTCGGAGAGCGCCTCGTAGTAGTGATTCGGGATCGCCGTTCCGAAGATCACCAGGTGCGGCTGATCGATGTTCCCCGCCGACTCTTTGCCGGCCTTGCACCGCATGGGGAAGACCGAGTTGGCCGAGGAGTACATCGTCAACAATGTGCCCATGATGCTCTCGTGCCGGGCATCTTTCGCCTTGTTGATCGACTGGAGCATTCCGTCGATCTCATCGGTCTGGAAGAGCATGCAGGGCTGCAGAAATAGGGAGTCCTGTATCCCTTCCCCGGAAGCGAATCGTCCGCCGACGTGGTTGGAGAGTCCCACGGCGTTTAGGATTTCCATGTTGACCTTCCGCGGTTGGTCCTTTCCGGCGGAGGAGTGCGCCAATCCAAGGAGATAGAGGTTCGTCCGGCTGTCGCCCGAATCCCGGACCTTGCGCCCGGCAAGCACGGCTTGGAGGGCCAGTGCGCCGGAGAAAGCCATCACGATATTGGGGTACGGCGCGATCTCGAGGCAGTAGTCCATGACCTCGGAGATGAACCCGGGAACCCGCAGGAGTTCTACCGGGAGAAGCTCGGGATCGGGGACGGCGGACGCAGGGTCGTGGATCGACAGCTCGCTCGCATTTTCTTGCCCCCAGTGGTCTTCGACCATGGCAACGGCCACTTGATCGGGCTCGTAGCGGCAAATCGAGGCCGCTACCTGCTCGACCTCGCGGACGGGTAAAGGCGGGCGGCACCGGATCCTGTTGACCTGTTCGAGGGCGCCGAGGATCTCTTCCCGGCACATCCCCACCCGTCGCATGGTGCCCGCCAGGCGGGCCAAGGTGCCGTTCCTTTGGCCTTCCGGGATCAGGTTGCCGTCCGATGGGGGATCGGCCCCCTGAGGCATATCGGGCTCCGTTGGAACCGGAATCGGGGCGGCTCCATCGCTTCCGGCCATGTCTCCGGTGAAAAGGTTCCCCGAACTATCCAGCAGGTCCACAAGCCACCCGGACGGTTCCGGAAGCTGGTTCGGAGGAACGGCGAGTTCCATTCCCTCCAGCCACTGGTACACTTTGCCGTCCACTGTCGAAGGCGGAACGATAACGTAGCCGCCATCGGCCCGAATATCCACTTTCGGCGCAATCTTTCCCGCAGAATTCCTCCATGCTTTGCCCAAGGGCTGCCGGAAGATGTGGTGGCGCCCACCTCGAGGGGTACCGGACACGGGGCCACGGACGAGGTCCAGAGCTTTCACCGCGTCGGCCGGCCAGGGATTGTCCGCTCCATCAACGTCAACGACAAGCAGACCTGCTGTAGGAATTCCTACATTGGCGTCGGGATACTTCTCCCACCACGTCCTGATCTTCGTGGCATCGATTGTGGCATCCTTGAACCCCCGAGGCGTCAAGGGCACCTTGCCCCCGGGCACGCAGGGGAATATCGGATATCCCAGTCCGGCGTACCGAAGCGCGGCCTCAATCATCATCGGCATCGACCAACCTCAAAACGGCACATCGGCCGGATTCTCCTGCTTCTCGTTCGCACGTACGTCTTCCTATCCGTTCCGTCGCACGTCGGGGAAACGGGCGACGATTTCCTCGAAGGTCACCTCTCCGCTTCCTCGCGTGGCGTGATGCGGTGCTGTTCCCGCCAGGCGAGCAGGTCCGCGAGCAGGTACCGTACGGCGCGGCCGTACTTGCAGTACCTCGGCCCGCGGCCCAAGTGCCGCCAGTTCCGCACGGTCTGCAGACTCAGGCCTAGAATTGCCACGGCCTCCCGTTCGCTGACGGCTCGGATCTGTTCGATATCGGGGTGAAGAGAAGACGGCGTTGTCATCCTACGAACCTCCAAAATGGAAAAGCCCGGGAAGCCAAAAGCCGCCCGGGCCATCATTGCGTCGTCTCCGACGCGAGATTAAGTATGTCCTGAAACTAACGGGTATTCTGAAGGTACTCCGAATTTACCTCTTTTCCGGGGGGATCAGGAAGGGGCCAAATTGGATCACGTGGCCCCCGAGAGGTTATGGAAGGGGCCCGCTTCGATACCCCGCCACCCATGAACTCCAGCTCCCTGTCCGCCAATGGTTTTTACGCTCGGCGGGTTCGATATTGGGTGGATGCACTCGGGGAATGCAGCATCCACCCATACCTCAAACCGTACCGTTTTACCGGGGGGTATGTAAATGGCCTGCCTCCGGAGTTGGTACATTTTTCCCATGCCCCGAGCTAGAAGACCGAAACGGGAATCGGCGCGTTTTTGTCGGAAACCAATGTTGAACTTCGCCCCACAGATGACAGGATGGTACGCCGTAAGACCGAGTCATCCGGCATTATGTGAGTGGCAATAGGCAGATGGAACGGGACGCAAGAGTTGCAGTCATTAGACCGCTGGGTATGAGAACGGGCAAAAGAAGGGCGAGGGCTTGCCCCTCCTAGTGGCAATGGATTGATACCAATCCCGCGCCGCGATTTTCCTTCCAATTGAGAAAGGATGCCTTGCCTCCTGTGCATGTGGCAGGTCGGTTGCATTGAAATCGACCATTGCCCGGGAGGTCAAGGCGTATGACAATGGTGGCCAATGTCGCCATCCCTCTGAAAAGGCCACGACGGTCACCGATGCCGCTGAGCTGGAACGAAATCCGGACCCGTGCTTTGGAGTTCTCCAGGGAGTGGGCGGACGAGTCTTCAGAAGATGCGGAAGGAAAATCGTTCTGCGATGGGTTTTTCAACGTTTTCGGGATCAGCCGTCGCCGCGTCGCGTCGTTCGAGAAAAAGGTCAAACGGATCGACGGAAAGGATGGCTACATCGACCTCTTGTGGAAGGGGGTCCTCCTTATCGAACAAAAATCGCGCGGGAGGGACCTCGACCGGGCGTACGCGCAGGCAACTGGTTACTTCCCGGGATTGAAAGAGAGAGATCTGCCCCGGTACGTCCTAGTTTCGGACTTTGCCCGGTTCCGACTGTACGATCTTGAGACCGCCCAGACATCCGAGTTTCCCCTTCGTGACCTTCACAAGAACATCCGAAAATTTGGTTTCATCGCGGGATATCAGCCGCACGAAATTCGGCCGCAGGATCCGGCCAATATTGAGGCCGCCGAACGGATGGGGCGCCTCTACGACCGGCTCCGGGAGTCCGGCTACAAGGGGCACCCACTCCAGGTCTATCTCGTTAGGCTCCTGTTCTGCTTGTTCTCCGAGGACACGGGGATCTTCGAGAAGCAGCAATTCCGGGAATTCATTGAGCGGAAGACGTCAGAGGATGGGTCGGACCTAGGGGACCGCTTGAGCACACTCTTTTACGTCCTCAACATGCCGGGGGATGGGCGGTTCACGACGCTTGATGAAGACATTGCTGCCTTCCCCTACGTGAACGGTCGGCTCTTCGAGGAGCCGCTTCCCCCCGCTTCCTTCGACACTGGCATGCGGCAGGCGCTTTTGGATTGCTGCGGCCTCGACTGGAGCCGAATCAGTCCAGCGATCTTCGGCTCCCTCTTCCAGTCGGTCCTAGACCCGACGCTTCGCCGCAACCTCGGGGCCCATTACACGCGGGAAGAGAACATCCTGAAACTTATTGGGCCCCTCTTCCTCGATGCATTGAGAGCGGAATTCGAGAAGTGCCGGCGAATTCGTCGCCAGCTGGAGGAGTTTCATAAAAAGCTCTCCTCGCTGCGATTCCTGGATCCGGCGTGCGGATGCGGAAATTTCCTCGTGATCACCTACAGGGAGCTGCGGCTGCTCGAGCTTGATATACTCCGGGAGCTTCACAAGGATCCCGGAAGCCGGATCCTCGACATCTCCCGGATCGTCTGGCTCGATGTCGACCGGTTCTACGGGATCGAGATCGAAGAGTTCCCGGCCCAGATCGCCCAAGTCGCCCTCTGGATGACCGATCATCAGATGAACCTACGTATTTCCGAGGAATTCGGAAGTTACTATCACCGCCTTCCGCTTAGGACCTCCCCGAATATTGTCTACGGACCTGAGAAGGGGAACGCCCTCCGAATCGACTGGTCGACCGTGGTTGCTCCGAAGGAGCTGTCGTTCATCCTCGGCAATCCGCCATTCGTGGGGAAACAGAACCAAAATGCAGACCAGAAAACTGATATGGAAGCCATCTTCGATGGTGTGCAGGGAGCGGGCGTACTCGACTACGTGACGTGCTGGTACCGGAAGGCCTCTGAATATATGGCCGAGAATCCCAGTATTCGCGCCGCCTTTGTCTCCACAAACTCGATCACACAAGGGGAGCAGGTAGGCGTTCTATGGCCGGTGTTGTATTCCCTTGGCGTAAGGATCAACTTCGCTCACCGTACGTTCCAATGGACGTCGGAAGCACGTGGCAAGGCCGGTGTCCATTGCGTCATTGTCGGGTTTGCGTTGCAGGACGAATGTGAGAAATGGATCTACGACTACGAGACACCGAAGTCCGAGGCTCACGCTGTTCGTGTCACCAACATCAATCCCTATCTGGTGGACGCGCCTCCGCTCTTTCTTGAAAAACGCCGTACACCTATTTGCGAAGGTGTCCCGCAAATGGCCTTCGGTAATATGCCGAATGATGGAGGCCATCTTCTGCTGTCGTCGGAAGATAAAACCGATCTACTGAGCGCGGAACCAAGGGCTGCCCAGTGGATTCGCCCGTTGGTCGGAAGCGAAGAGTTCATCAACAAGATCGAGCGTTGGTGTCTGTGGCTCGTCGACGCCAAGCCTGAAGATCTGCGCCGAATGCCGAAGGTCATGGAGCGGATTGAGGCGGTACGGAGAAAACGTCTGAAAAGCACACGCACTACAACACGGGGCCTCGCTAATACGCCGCAAATATTCGGTGAGATCCGACAGCCGAAAACTGTCTATCTTGCGGTTCCGGAAGTGTCTTCGGAAAGCCGGTATTTCATCCCGATGGATTTTTTATCGGAAATAGTCATCCCGACAAATAAAATCTACACGATATCCGGAGCTACTCTCTTCCATTTAGGAATTCTATCCTCGACGATGCACATGTCGTGGACGAGGGCGGTCTGCGGGCGAATGAAAAGTGACTACCAATACTCTGCCGGTATCGTCTACAACAATTTCCCGTGGCCAAATGCGACCGGTGCTCAGAAGGACGCTATTTCACGGGCTGCACAGGGGATTCTCAGTGCTCGCGCTGAGTACCCAGACAGCTCATTGGCCGATCTCTACGATCCGGTCGCTATGCCGGCCGAGTTAGTAAGGGCGCATGCCGAGCTCGACAGGGCAGTTGATAGGGCATATGGACGAACGTCATTCGCATCGGAGATGGAACGTGTTGCCTTCCTGTTCGAACGATACGAGACCTTGAACCGTCCTCTCCTCCCCGCTACTAGACCAAAACGCGGACGCCGAGGTGGTGGAGGGCGAACACGAACTACTCGTTCGCGGCGGCAAAGACGAACTTGAGCATGGGAGACAAATAGAGTCAGCCATCCTCGCGCTCCGCCAGGCACCGGCGGAGAGGGGTGACAGAGAATGCTCACAGAGGTGGCGTGCCATGATGGGAAGAAATATGTTTGCGGCAGCTGAAGTGGAGAGAATCCGGGATCTACTTCGGAAGAAGGTACGGGCCACTTCCTCTGAACAGAAGGCGATAAGGGCCTCTCTCCGCAGGATTGGTTTCTTCATAACCGATTTCGCAATCACGATGGACGGGTTTACGATGAGCGATTTCGATGATCTGGTCGAGCACGGTGAGATAACTGTGTCGGGCGATATGCAACAGGGGCCATCAAGGCCGCCTTCAATAACGCGAGCGGGAAGGGTGCCGCCAACTGCCAATAGGGTGAGACAACGGGAAGCGGGCGTTGTCTTACCGGATGTGCTCGATAGAAACATGAAGGTGGTCTTCTGCGGGACGGCGGTGGGCGAGCATTCCGCGCGTAGAGGTGCCTATTATGCGGGCCCCGGCAATCAGTTCTGGAACATCCTGGCGGAAATAGGCCTGACTCCCCTACGTCTTCCGCCCGAACAGTTCGCATCGCTGGCTCAATACGGAATTGGTTTGACAGATCTGGTGAAGAGGCGGTTCGGGCAGGATGACATTCTGTCTCGTGCCGACTTCGACGTCGAAGAATTCAAGGAGAAGATAGAAAAGTATGCGCCGAAAGCTGTGGGGTTCAACGGGAAGAAGGCGGCCCAGTTAGTACTTGCTTCTCCGTCGGTGGAGTACGGCCTTCAAACGGACAAGATCGGTACCGCTGCTCTATTTGTCCTTCCGTCGACATCAGGCGCAGCGCGTGGTTTCTGGAATCCACGGTACTGGTTCCACCTTGCTCGGTTCGTCGGGTAATATACCGGATAAAAGATATTTCAAAACGTACATAGACCTGACATCGGAGGTTCGCAAAGGCGGAAAGGAGCCCGATCGAGGTGGGAAGCAAGAAGCCGGAATGGACAACGTCGCTCAAGAGCCACATCCTCGTGTTCAACGTGGGTCGCGGCCTTTCGATCTTCATCCGGACCGCTCTGAACCAGGGGATCGTATATGACTTCGGAAGCTCGGAAGACTTCCAACCGTCCGAATTCCTCAAAGCGCACATCATAGACCACCTCGCTTCGTACAAGGACGAACCCCTGGCGCAAAGGTTCATCTCCCATCCGCACGCAGACCACGTCACCGACATCGCATGCCTGAACAAGCCCGACGCGAAGAAATCCCCCTTCTCCGCGAAACTGCACACATGCCCGCACGACAAGGTGGAGGGCGCGGCGAAACCGGAGGCGCTCGACTGGAAGCGAATCAAGAATCCCGCGGGCAGCGAGGAGAACATCAAGATCTACCGCTCTCTATACGAGAAACGCGAACTTCCGCTGCAGACGATCCTCTTTGAGGCGACATGGACGGTCCCGAACCTGGAATACGGCTTCTACTACGTCAGACCTCCCGTCATCGCGACGCTCTTCCCCAAAGACGATCAGGAGTACGGGAACGGGGTCAGTCTCGTTGTCTACTTCCGCCATGGGTTCCAGAGCATTCTTCTCACGGGAGACATCAATCCCGACGCGCTGAAACACATTCTCGACGAGGGGGAGGGAGCGGAGAAACGATACACAAGGTTCGACAGGAAGTTCATGGCGGAACGACCAACGTGGCACAAGGAGACGACCAATCAGCCTTCCTTGAACTGGCTTCTCGGAGAACGCGGCCTTTCCGTCCTTCTCGCCCCGCACCATGGCCTGGAGTCGGGGTTCTCCGAGGACCTCTACAAGGCGATGCGCGATGGCAAGCCGGGGTTGGTCGTGATTTCAGAAAAAAGACACAAGAAGGAATCGGACGGCTCCGTCCACGCGAAGTACCAGTCCGCCGACGGGGCGGTTGGTCAGAACGTCTCGATAGAAGGGGAAACCGAGAAACGGTTCTCGGTTAGCACCCAGAGCGGCCACCACATGCTTCTTCAGTTCCAGGGGACGTCGACCCAGCCCCCCGACGTCTACCTTGAAAAGAATCCCGAAATACTGCTAACACGGATGAAATAGGCCCGACGCCGGCGGCGGCGGGCCACCAACAAAGGGAGGGGTAGGACGGAATATGGGCACGTTGCACCACCTGCAGGTCGGCTGCGCCGACGCCAGCGTTATCAAGACGGCAAACTACACGTTTCTGGTGGACTGCCACAACATCGGTGACTTCGAGAATCTGCTACCCGCCAGCAAGAGCCTCCACGCCGTCTTCATTACGCACCAGCACCGGGATCATTTCTCGGGACTGCAATATCTGCGTGAAAATGGATATTCAATTATACACCTCGTATTCGCTCCTTACGAGAGGCGTCGAAATGACGCCAGCGTCGAGTTGGATGAATGGAATGAGTTTGAAGGCCACCGGGTATTTTTCGAGCAACGGGGGACGAAGATATACAGACCGTTCCGGCAAGAGAAATGGGACAAGCCGTGGTGGAATATCGACGGTGCATCATTCTGGATGATTGGCCCTCACCAAGCCATCGCTCAGAGTGAGACGCGCGAACTACACGACGCTTGTTTGGTGATGAAGGTCCATTTTGATGAGCGGAAATGCCTTTTTGCTGGCGACGCATCTGACACTGCATTGGCAGAGATCGCCAACAGTACGAAGAACTTCTGCGATGACATTCTACACGCCAGCCACCACGGAAGCATCAACGGCGCAGAGGAGTCATTCGTGAAGAAATGTAACGCCCACTGGACGGTGATTTCTACAGCGGAGGATGTCCACGATAGTATTCCGCACCCCGATGCGATTAAGCTGTATCAGAGGCACACGGCACAAACGGTCTACAGAACCGACAAGGATGGCACTCTCAAGTGGGACGTCTAACTTCGACGATTCTTCTCGGTGCCGCAGAGCAACTATAGGAAAGAGAGCGACTCATGGAAAACACCGACCTTTCGGACGAGCAGAAGGAAACGGCGAAGTTCCTAGATAGAGATTTTAACCAGTGTTTTCAGCAGATGAGGCATTACGACGGGCAGATTGTCGACATTGTCAAGTTTGCGCTCACCGCGTATGCCACGATCTCCGGCGCGGCGCTCGCGTTCTACAAGTACGGCCTGGACAAGGCCACGGATTATCGGGCTCCGGCCCTCGCCGTTCTGATCGTCGGCCTGCTACTCGGAATCACACTGCTCGCGCTCGTGACCCGAAACCGCGCATACTTCGTGCTGGTCACGCGGTACGTCAACGAGCACCGGGAGTTCTTCCTGCGGGACAAGCCGCTCGGATTTGAAAACCTGACGCGGATGTACACGAACAGGCTGCAGCCGCCGTACTTCAACTGGCGCAGTTCCCAGGCGCTCCTGCTCTACAGCCTAGCGCTCCTGAACTCGGGACTACTCGGACTTGCTCTATACATCGCATCCGGCTCTTCGACATGCAACCCGTGGGTCCCGTTTGCCGGAGGCGTTGGCCTTCTCCTGCTCCAACTCGTCGCCGCGATCACCTACCTGAGGTCTCGCGAGGGGAAGACCGCGTCCAAGGCGGTGTTCGGAAAAGAATAGGGATGCCGATTCGCTCTCAAAGAGAGCGTAAGGGAGGAGGGGGATTGACATTGCGCATGCGCATGCTATCCTGAAACGCAGATACCCGCTGGCAGCGTGCTGTCAGCTCAATTGCCGCACCTTAGGGTGCGGCTTTTGCTTTTAGGGAAACATATTGAAAACTATTGTTTATATTGACGGTTTCAACCTGTATTATGCAATTCGTTACAGGCAATGCAAATGGCTGAACGTGATGGAGTTATCACGCAGGGTCCTCCCATCGCAGCACTCAATTCACGCTGTTAAATATTACACCGCTCGCGTATCGGGAATTCTCGATCCTGGTCAACCGCAACGACAGCAAACTTATTTATCGGCACTCAGAACGGTTCCGGAGATACAAGTCATATTCGGAAATTTCCTCGCGAAAACTGTTTGTAGGCCTCTCGCTTCCATTCCCATCGCTAACCGAGAAATTATCGCGGGGTCCCAAAGAACCATATTGCCCCTCGGCAACCATCAAGTGATGCCGGACAGCACACGAGCCGACTCCATTCGAGAGACGATGCCGGTCGGTTCCTATCCCTTGAAGTCAGGCAAGGTGGACCCTCGCCCAACTCCGGTGCCGGATGCAATTCGTGTCCGTGTGCATTGGATGGAAGAAAAAGGCTCAGACGTGAATTTGGCAAGCCATCTAATCAATGATGCGTGGGCGGGTCGGTTTGACGTCGCAGCGGTACTATCGAATGATACGGACCTTGTGGAACCTATCCGGATTGTCACCAGAGAAATAAACAAACCAGTTATCATCTTGTGTGCGTCTACGCGCGGGACAGCCCCTGCCTTGAAAACCGTCGCGAGCAGTGTTCTTCACGTCAGTAACACTCACCTCCGGCGATCCGTGTTTCCCCCTGTTATCCCTGGATCCTCCATTACTAAGCCGCCTACGTGGTAATTTTTCTCTCGTCCGAACCGCTGGCCGACGCCGCTGGGGAGAAGATGGCCGGGCTTGGGGATTGCCCGGCCATTGCCGTTATTCTGCCGTTGGGAATTTTAACTCGTTCGTAACCATTTGAAATCACTACGATCCAATTGCTGTAATCCAAAAGCAAAGCAAGTCGGACATGTCTTTAAAAATCGAATAGTTACCGCTATCTCTCGCCTGAATCGGGGGAAACTCATAACCCGAAGGTCCCAGGTTCAAATCCTGGCCCCGCTACCAATAAAATCAAGGGGTTACGGGAAACCGTGACCCCTTTTTGTTTCATTTGCTATTTTTTAGCGAGCGGGCCCAGTTTCCAGCACAGTCATCATCCCCCGAGACGTAACCGCTGAAATGCCTGCGGGATCGTGGATCCGGCATACCAAGGGTTTTCCATGAAATAGCCAGCGGGAAGGGTCCGAACCGTGGCTCTCCCGGTGGACATCCCACAGGAAATTTCTGTATAAGGAGAAAATCCGACGATGCACTTCGTTTCCGCCATCTATCGGCTGGCCCTATCTCTCTGGGTCGGCGGAATTGCGCTCTTCACCTTTGTCGTTACCCCGATCCTGTTCCGGACGCAGGGGAGGGATGCTGCGGGAAAGATCGTGGGCACGATATTCCCGATGTACTTCCGATACGGCATGGTATTGATCGGCATCGCCCTTCTGGCTCGAATAATTTCCGGTGAGGCGTTCCACGGGGCGCGTCAATGGATCGGGACGGGCATGATCGTCTTCGCACTCCTCCTGACCGGATACCAGGCGTATGGGCTGACCCCCGGGATGGAGCGAGTCAAGCGATCGGTGCCATCGTTCGAGACCACGCTTCCGGAAGACCCTGCTCGGAAGGAATTCCGCCGGTTGCATGGGATCTCGATGGTCGTGAACCTTGTGGTCCTTCTGGAGGGAGCGGTGCTGATCGCCGCGAGCGAAGCGTTCCGTCGGTAATGAATGGGTGATCTGCCGGATCGGTTCAATGTAAGGTAATCTCCAAGTCGGTGCTCGCGAAGGTTTCCTCGAGCGATAACACGATGAGTACGAAATAGCGGCTCTCCTTCGGGGGCCGGCGGAGGATACGATGATGGCAGCGGGTTCGGTTGTCCCCTACGGATCGCCCATCGACCTGGCATCCGCACGGAAGGTTGCGGCCGCCGCGGAGGCCGAGGCGCTCCGGAACGGCTTGGCCATGGTCATCTGCATCGTGGACAGCACGGGGCACGTAGTTATCCTCGAGCGCATGGACCATGCGCAGTACGGAAGCCTCGACGTGGCCCGGGTGAAGGCGGAGACAGCCGTCAACTTCAAGAGGTCGACACAGGTCTTCGAGAACGGGATCGCCGAGGGCGGGATCGGGATGCGCGCGCTGACGCTGCCCGGCGTCTGTGCAGTGGAAGGAGGGCTGCCGTTGTCCCGCGAAGGAAAGATTGTGGGGGCCATCGGGGTATCGGGGGCCAAGCCCGTCGAGGACGGGAAAGTCGCCCAGGCCGGCGCGGCAGTGCTTGCTTGAATCCGTCCGGGAAAGCCCATTTATAACGAGTATATCGAGAGCTTCAACGGCAGGCTACGGCAGGAGTGCCTGAAAGAGAACTGGTTCACCTCCGCGTCCCTTATGGCTCATTTCCCGCGGCTTCATCGTCTGGGAAGGGAACCACTTCCCCCAGGTCGGAGAGGATCTTCTCCCGCATCTTCCGGGACATTTCTACCGCCGACAGATTCCTTTCTGCAGTCGTCCAGAAGTCCTTCACCGCCCAAGGGTTTCCCAGGTGATCCGATCGGATGCTGCCCAGGAAGCTGACCGTCTTTTCGCGTGGCGTCCCGTCCACCTGCTGGGATTCGACCAGGACCGCGATCAGGTAGTCCGCTTGCGAATCGCTCCACGTTTGCGTTCGCTCCCTCTTCTTCCATCTGATAGCGAACATCTATCCTCCGTTCTTTGCTCGACGCCTCACCTTTCGCGTCCTGTTCCGCTGTGCCTCCTGCAAGGTCCCCGCAGGCTCCGCAGCGCGTCTCATCACATATTTTATTAGATGCGTGTACCGATGCGTCGTCGCGGAGACGTAAGCGTTCGGAGTGTCAATCGGCCTTTGAAAAGGCGTTGGGGATATCACGCCGGACGGTCAACGAGTTGCTCCGTGAGTGGCGATCGGTGAGCCCCGGGTATGCGATTCGGTTCTTCCGGTTGGTTGGCGACTCGCCCGAGTTCCGGCTCAACGCCCGGCAGACGGGGAAGTCTACCCCGTTACGGCGACCGTTTTCCGGTCACGGTATCCACGTATATTCGCCACACGCGCGTCCGCGCGATCTCTTCGACGTTGAAGGGCCATTCGCGCCCGGAGTACTGGCGCATGATCTGGTTGAGGCCGGATTGCTTCCCCTCCGGATCGACGACTTCCCGGACCGTTCCGTACCCCACCACGCTTTCAAAAGCGAACGACCACCGGCAGGGGTTCTGTGCGTCCCGCTTTAGATTCACGCCGCTTTCGAACTCGAAACAGACGGTCCCGCATTGCTCGAAGCTGCCGATCTTCTTCCCTTCCCGGGCTGTATGCAGATAGATGGCTTGCCCATCGTAGCCGAAGGACATCGGGATCAGGTAGGGCAGGGCGTCCACTACGAATGCAATCCGGCATACAAGGCTTTTACGGATGACCTCGTCGATCTCCTGCCGATCCCGGATTTCCTTGTCCAGTCGTCGCATGATTTCCCCGGGAGGTTGCGGAAGAGGTTTTTTTGTTGCCATTGCCCTGCGGATGGTATCAGAATATATTCTTCGTCAGCAACCACCTCAGTGGCGATTTGCTCCCAAATTCCAACCTTTGGAGGGGTACCCCATGGAAACGGCAATGAACAACATCGACCTCATGGCGAAAGAAATCAGGGAAACTCTTACGGATTTCATGCTGAACCACTCAAGGATCGAGCCTCCCCGGTCCTATAGCGATGAAATGGTGAGTATCACTCCGGAAGGGGATCGCTCGTATGCTTACCTGGATGACGCGGGGCGTAAGGTACAGTCCTCTTTGTCCGAAATGTACGGCCGTTTTGCATCCGCGGTAGAGCCGTTGATAAGGGATCAGCCCGACGATGTGTTGGCAAGAATGTCCAAGCTTTACCAGGTAGTTGCCAGAACAATCGAACACAGACTTACCTGGTGTGGAAATACGCAGGAAGCGTTGGATCTCGCCCTGGCGGCCCTTGCGGACCAATTGAAAACGGTGAAAGCGATCCACGAAGAGAAAAGCCGGAAAGGGTAACAGGCAAGATCAAGGAATATCGACGCAGGGGGCCCTTCGGGGCCCGAGGTGCTACGGCAGGGCAGCCGAAGGCTTCCACCCGTGGCTAGGGGATGAATTCTTTCAGGATGCGAAGAAGATTCGCCGGAGGGGCGCTGTTGTGGCCCGGCAGCCGGTAGATTTCAAACGTAGACGCCACCAGCAGGCCGGCGATCAGTCCGAACACGACTAGGAAAGCGTAACGGGCTGGAAGAACCCGGAAGAGAACCCGGTCGATCCCGCACGCGACAAGGTAGAGCAGGCATCCGAATATTCCGACGTGGGACCATAAAATCCCGACCATCACGAATCCCTCGACCGAGAATTTGGGCAACGCCACGATGAGGCCTTGCACGGCGAGGAACAGGATCAGGAACGTCGGCATCAGGCCGCCGACGACCACCATGTAAAACGGGACCGGTACGGTAATCAGCAATGCCGCAAAGAGCAGCCATTTCGTCCAGCGGCTTCTGTCCTGGTGTTCGGTATTCATCCGTTCCCCGTTCCCCCGTTCACCGCGGTCGCGGTATGGCCCTGTCCAGCGCCTTGTCGATGGTTTCGATCGCGTTGGCGTAGGTGAAGCGCGGGTTCGTCTTGACGCGCTTCACTCGGCGCAAGACGGCGCGGCCGGCGCCGGGGCGGCGGGCAGAAGGTGGCGGATCGAATTGGCGTAGTACCGCAGCAGCGGGAGCTCTTGCGGGAGCGGCAGGTACATCCCTTCCTCCTCCGAGACCAGCTTCCGCAGGGTGAGCATCCGCACCCCCACCGAGACGGCATAATCCTGGTCCGACCTCGGGATGTAGACATGCGCCCCGGCGCCCTTCAGTTCGCCGATCAGCCGAAGCACTTCCGCTTTGATCTCCAGTTCGCTGCGCCGCGAATCCGGGTTCCGCAGGAGAACCGTCGCCACCAGGGATACCGGCAGGATGGGGACCACTTTCCCCACGGCGCCCATCAGCGTTTCGGCCAGCGTCCCCACTTCACGGAACCGCTCTTCCCTGGACAGGGCGCGCGGGTCAAAGCCGCGTTCCCGGCAAAATTGCCGCATGGAGAACGGGGAGCCGAAATTTACGCACGCGTATCCGAACCGGTACCACTGTCCCCGCAGCATCCGGAAAACGTTCCGCAAGACGAACCGGAGGGCGGTGCCGGCGGCGAATCGGACGCTGCGCCGCCGGGCCTCGCCGGAAAGAGCGAGCACCTGGCTGCGGTCCTCGAAGGTCCGGTCGTAATTGATGCCCACGGGGATGAAGACGATGTCCCGGCCCGCGTTCGGGTCGAAGGACCGGGTCATGTAGTCGAGCAGCCCCAGCTTCGGAGGGCGCATCGCGCCGTCCTTCGTCAATCCCCCTTCGGGGTAGACCGCCTGCACGACGCCGCCCTCCGTGGCCATCGCCACGTATCGCTCCAGGACCAGGCGGTAGAGCGGATCCTTCGAGTCACGGCGGATGAAGTACGCCCCCAGCGAACGGACGAGCGCCTGGAGCGGCCAGATCCGCGCCCATTCGCCGACGGCGTACGAAAGGGCCGTGCGCGTGGCGGCCAGGTACGCCACGAGGATGTAGTCCATGTTGCTGCGGTGGTTCATCACGAACACGACGCTCGCCGCCGGGTCCACGCGGGAGAGCCCCTCCTCGTCGGCGAATCCCACCCGCACGCGGTAGAGGGCGCGTGCCGTGCGGCGGGCGAGCCAGTAGCCGACCCGGAAGTAGGCGTAGGCGTTGAAGGCGGGGACGATCTCCTTCGCGTACTTCAGCACCAACGCCATCGCCACATCCCTCGAAACGCCGGTATCCCGGGCGTGGGCGTCGGCGGATTCGAGGACCTTGGGGTCGTACGTCAGCCGGTCGATGAGCACCTGGCGTTTCGTGAGGGTGAAGGGGCGGATCTCGAGGTGGAGGCGCTTGCCGATCTCTTCCAGCACGGTGTTGACGCGACGGCGGACGAACCAGCGGGCCCCGGGAACGAGCAGGCGGTCAAGCGCCCCGAGGGCCGCGAGCAGCGCCAGGACGGCCACAACCCAGATGGGGAGGGTGACGTTTCCGGTCACGTGCACAGTGTACCATCATCCGGTGAGGTATAATC
>JACZKY010001531.1_pt1 | contig 16010 bp, 18 predicted proteins | sample 8237611 | NCBI WGS metagenome assembly JACZKY01 (sample SAMN16148055, study PRJNA663545) | marine sediment metagenome | biome: sediments and biomass from bioreactor inoculated with such sediments; feature: coastal sediments; material: methane- and iron-fed bioreactor; isolation source: Bothnian...
CAGATGGCGACGAGGGTCATCCTCCCCGCCTCCCTGTCCGGGGTGGCGGCCGCCTTCATCCTCGGGATCTCGCGCGCCGTGGGGGAGACGATGATCCTCGCGATCGCCGCGGGGATGCAGCCCCGGGTGACGCTCAACCCCCTGGAGCCGATCCAGGCGGTGACCGCATACATCGTCCAGGTAAGCCTCGGCGACACCCCGACGGGGACGATCGAATACAAGACGATCTTCGCCGCCGGGATGTCCCTGTTCCTCGTCACCCTCGCCCTGAACGTGGCGAGCCACCTGCTCAAGCGGAAGTTCCGCGAAGTGTACGACTGATGGGGGAGTCCCCGTGCGCGCCCTGAACAGGAAAATGCGGGACCGGTTCGTCGACCGGGCCTTCTCCGTGGCGGGGCTCGCGACGACCCTGCTCGGCCTAGGAGTCCTCGCCGTCCTGCTGGCGGACGTCCTCATGGACGGCGCGGGAAGGATCTCCTGGCAGTTCCTCACGAGCTACCCCTCGCGGAAGCCCGCCGAGGCCGGTTTCCTTTCCTCCATCGTCGGGTCGCTGTGGGTCGTCGCGACGACGGTCCTGGTGGCCGTTCCCCTCGGGGTGGCCGCGGCCTTGCACCTCGAGGAGTACAGCCGGAAGAACTGGCTCTACCACCTCCTCGAGATCAACATCGCCAACCTCGCCGGCGTTCCGTCGATCATCTACGGGCTGCTGGGTCTCGGGCTCTTCGTCCGTTGGCTCTCCCTGGGGAGGAGCATCCTCGCGGGGGGGTTGACCCTCGCCCTCCTTCTGTTGCCGATGATCATCATGGCCACCCGGGAGGCGCTGCGGTCCATCCCGATGTCGATCCGCGAGGGGGCCTACGCCCTCGGGGCCACGAAATGGCAGGTCATCCGGGGACAGGTCCTCCCCGCGGCGTGGGGCGGGATCATGACGGGGATCATCCTGTCCGTTTCCCGGGCCATCGGCGAAACGGCCCCCCTCATCACGATCGGCGCGCTGACCTACATCGCCTTCCTCCCGCAGTCCCCAGTGACCGGGGAGTTCCCGTACATCCACCTCGGTGGATTCCTGGACCCGTTCACGGCGATGCCGATCCAGATCTTCAACTGGGTGTCCCGGCCCCAAAAGGGGTTCCTCACCAACGCGGCGGCGGGCATCATCATCCTTCTGTTCATCACCCTTCTCATCAATGGAGCGGCGATATGGTTACGGCACAGGCATCAGCGGAAGATCCGTTGGTAAGCAGGGGAGAGGCGCCCGTGATCGAGCGGGAAAAGGCGTTCCTTATCGAGAACCTGTCGATCTATTACGGGGAGAAGCAGGCGGTGAAGAACGTCTCCTTTTCGATCCCCGCGCAGTCCACCACCGCGCTGATCGGCCCTTCCGGATGCGGCAAAAGCACGCTCCTGCGCTGCCTGAACCGCATGAACGACCTCGTTCCGTCCTGCCGGATCCAGGGGAAGGTCATGTACGGGCGGCAGGACCTTTACGCCAACGGGGTGGATGTCACCGACATCCGCCGAAAGATCGGCATGGTATTCCAGAAACCGAACCCGTTCCCGAAAAGCATCTACGAGAACATCGCCTTCGGCCTGCGGATCCAGGGAATCGGGGCGCGCTCCGTGATCGACGGGACGGTCGAGGCGTCCCTTCGAAAGGCCGCGCTGTGGGACGAAGTCAAGGACAGCCTCGATCAGTCGGCGCTCGCCTTGTCCGGCGGGCAGCAGCAGCGCCTGTGCATCGCACGGGCCCTTGCCGTGCAGCCCGAGGTGATCCTCATGGACGAACCGTGCTCCGCGCTCGACCCGATCTCCACGGGAAAGATCGAGGACCTCTCGTTCGAGCTCCGGAAGGAATACACCGTGGTCGTGGTGACCCTCAACATGCAGCAGGCGGCCCGGATCTCGGAGCATACCGCCTTCTTCATGCTCGGGGAAATCATCGAGTACGACCTGACAAAAAAGATCTTCACCAATCCGGCCGACAAGCTGACCGAGGACTACGTCACCGGGCGGTTCGGATGAGCCGGGCCGCGACTTTCGGCAGGCGGGAGGAAAGATGACGCGGGATGCATACGTCCAGGCCCTCCGGGACCTCGAGGACGAGTTCCAGCTCCTGGGCCGGATGGTGGGGGACGCGATCCGCGGGTCCGTGGAGTCCCTGAAGAGGCGGGACCTGGCGGGTGCCAGGGGGATCATCCGGGGCGACCTCGAAATCAACCGGAAGCGGTTCGAGATCGAGGAGCAGTGCTTCGACCTCATCGCGTTGCAGCAGCCCACGGCCGTCGATCTCCGAACCATCGGCTCGATTCTCATCATGTCCACCGACCTCGAGCGGATGGGCGATCACGCCGAGGGGATCGCCAAGATCACCCTCATGCTCGAGGGGAAACCGCTGGTCAAGCCGCTGATCGACATCCCCCGCATGTCGGAGAAGGTGCTGTCGATGCTCGACCGGGCCCTCCTGGCGTTCGCGAACCGAGACGCCGAGGCGGCCAGGAATATCTGCAGCGAGGACGACGAGATCGACGCCCTCCACAACCAGGTCTACCGGGAGCTTCTCCTCCTCATGATCGGGGACCCTCACATCATCGAGGGGGCCACCTGTCTCCTTTGGGTCTCCCACAACCTCGAGAGGATCGCGGACCGGGCGACGAACATCGCGGAACGGGTTGTATTCGTCGCGACGGGCAAGATGGAGGAATTGAACGTCTCCAAGTACTGATCCTCCCCGCCCCGAAATCCGCGGCGAAAGTTTGATCTGGCAGGGAAACGACGATAATCTGGTGAAAACGGGCGGCACGGGCCGCGGAGGGGAAACGGCAATGGCGCGGATCGCCGCCATCGACATCGGATCCAACGCGATCCGGTTCTACGTCGTGGAGACCGGCGGGGAGTCGCCGTACCGCGTCATCGAAAACCTCCGGGAGCCGATCCGCCTGGGCGGCGACGTCTTCCTGACGGGGAAGATCCGGGAAGAGAACCTCCGCAAGGCCGAGGCCGCCTTCCGGCGGTTCCGCCAGCTCCTGAAGAGCCACGGGGTGCAGACCGTGCGGGCGGTCGCGACGTCCGCCACGCGGGAGGCGTCGAACGCCGACCTCCTCCTGAGCCGCCTCGAGCGCGCCTCCGGCATCCACATCGAGATCATCGACGGGGAGGAGGAGGCCCGGCTGGTCGCCCTCGCCGTCGGGAGGAAGATCCCCCTCGGGAAGAAGAGCGCGCTCCTCGTGGACCTCGGGGGCGGCTCGGTGGAGATCACCTTCGTGGAGAACGGACGGATCACCCTGACCGACTCGCACAACTTCGGCGCGGTCCGCCTGCTGGACATGCTCTCCTCCGCCGAGGACGACCTGCGGGGCGCCGGGCAGCTGCTGAACGAATACATGGAGCTCGTCGGCCGGAAGCTCTCCCGGTGGAAGAACGGGAAGAAGGCCGCCCTGTTCATCGCCACCGGGGGAAACATCGAGGCGGTCGCCGCCATACCCGACGCGCTCGCGGAGCAGCATCCCGACTACCCGGACACCGTGCGCATCCGGACCAAAAACCTGCGCCGGCTGATGGAAGAGCTCTCCGGGATGTCGCTGAAAGGCCGCATGGAGCGGTTCGGCCTCCGGGAAGACCGGGCCGACGTCATCCTTCCCGCCTGTTTCGTCTACCACCGGATCGCCGAGCTGAACGGCTCCGAGGAGATCCTCGTCCCCCGGGTGAGCCTGAAGGACGGCGTCGTCCTGGACATCCTCGAACGGGAAAAGGGGGCCGAGCATCTCCTGGACCTGCGGGAGCAGGTCTGCGTGTCGTGCCGAAGTCTGGCCGCCCGGTACCGGCTGGACCTGAAGCACTCGGAAAAGGTCGCCGAGCTGGCGCTGCAGATCTACGACGCGACGGAATCGCTCCACGGCTACGGGAAGCAGGAACGGATCTGGCTCGAGGCGGCGGCGCTGCTCCACGACGTCGGCTACTTCATCGGCATGCAGAAGCACCACAAGCACAGCCATTACATCATCGCCAACACCGAGATCGTCGGCCTCTCCCCTTCGGAGCGCCTCGTCGTCGCCGGGATCGCCCGGTACCACCGGAGGGCCGTCCCCGCGGCGAGCCACCCGGAGTTCGGGACGCTCCCCCGGCGGGACCAGGACGTCGTCCGCGCCCTCTCCCCCATCCTCCGGATCGCCGAGGCGCTCGACAAGGAGTACGTCGGGGCGCTCCGGATCCTGGACTGCCGGCTCGAGGACGGGGCGTTCCTCCTCCGCGCCGCCAGCAGGAAATCGTGCGCGCTGGAGGCGCTCGGCATCAAGGAAGGCGCGGCGGTGTTCGGGGAGCATTTCGGGGTCGACCTGCGGCTGACCATCGAGAAGGAAGGGTGAAGAAGATGACGACGCAACCGCTTCCCAACGACACGCCGGGGAAACTGATCGCCGTCGAGGGGCTCGACGGCTCCGGGAAATCGACGCAGGTCCACCTCATCAAGCGCTGGCTCCAGCTCTCGGGGTACAAGGTCTTCTTCACCGAGTGGAACTCCTCCACGCTCGTCCGGGAGGCCACGCGGAAAGGGAAGAAGCGGAACCTCCTCACCCCGACCACCTTCTCCCTCATCCACTGCACCGATTTCGCGGACCGGTACGAGCGGAACATCCTGCCGATGCTCAAGGCGGGCTTCATCGTGCTGGCCGACCGGTACAAGTTCACCGCCCTGGCGCGGGACACCGTGAGGGGCTGCCCCATGGAATGGGTCGACCAGCTCTACAGCTTCGCCTTCCAGCCCGACATCACCTTCTATTTCTCCCTGCCGCTGCGCACCGCGCTCGACCGGATCCTGGCGGGGCGCCCGGCCCTCAAGTACCACGAGGCCGGGATGGACCTGGGGCTGTCCTCCGACCCGGTGGAAAGCTTCCGGATCTTCCAGGGACGGATCCACAAGGCGTACGAGGGGCTCGCCCGGAAGCACCGCTTCACCCGGATCGACTCCGACCGCCCCGTCGAGACGATCCAGGAGGAGGTCCGCGCCATCCTCCGGGACCGGATCGACCTTCCGCGTTACAAGGCCGCCCACTGGAGGGTATCCCCATGACCCGCCCGAAGCCCTTCACCTTTTACGGCCAGGGGATCCCCGGGGTGGACCTTTCCTCCCTCAAGGGGAAGCTCATCGTCCTGGAAGGGCCGGACGCCTCCGGGAGGAGCACGCAGATCGCGCTGCTCACCGACTGGCTGGAACGCCGGGGGCACGCGGTGGAGCACGCGGGGCTGAAGCGCTCCACCCTGGTCTCCGAAGAGCTGGCCAAGGCCAAGGAAGGGAACATCCTCTCCCCCCGGACGCTGTCGCTCTTCTACGCCACCGACTTCGCCGACCAGCTGGAACACCGGATCATCCCGGCGCTGCGGGCCGGTTTCATCGTGCTGGCCGACCGGTACATCTACACCCTGATGGCGCGGGACATCGTCCGGGGCGCGGACCTTTCCTGGCTGCAGTCGATCTACAGCATCGCCCTCGTTCCCGACCTGGTGCTGTACCTGCGCGTGTCTCCCCAGAAGCTGATCGAGCGGCACATCTATCCCGGGCGGGAGCTGGATTACTGGGAGTCGGGGATGGACGTCGGGTACAGCAACTCCTGGTACGATTCTTTCATCCGGTACCAGACGGACCTGCACCGGTCGTTCATGCGGCTGCAGACGATCTACGGCTTCGTGCCGGTGAACGGGACGAGGACGCCGCGGTTCGTCACCCGGGAGCTGCAGACCCGGATCGAGTCCGTCCTGGGCCCGCAACGTTGAGGAGGGCAGGAACATGGAACCCGTAAAGCGGAAATCTCCGAAGGAAAAGCTCCGCGTCAAGTCCTCCCCCACCGCCGCCGCCGTCCCGGCTGCGGAGCCCGCGCCGGCGAAGCGGAACATCGCGGCCGCCCTCGGGCGGAAACCGTCCCGGAAGATGGCCCGGGAGATGCTCCTCCTCGAAACGCGGCGCCTGCGCGTGGTCTTTTCCGAAATCGCGGAACGGTACCTGGAGGAGACGGAAGGAAGGATCGCGTCCGCGATCGCGGCCATCGAGGCGAAGTCCCTTCCCGCGCGGAAAATCGGGAAACTGCTCGAGGCCGTCCAGGGGCTGAGCGTCAAGTCCCGGAAAGGCCGCAGAAAAGACCTGGCCCGCATCGAGAAGGTGACGGAGACCCTCCTCAAAGGGCTGGAGGAGTAGGGGAACGCCTTGGACGCCGCCGCATTCCTGGCCGGTAGCGGCAAGGATAGGATCGACCGGTTCCGGGTGCGGCTGCAGCGAGCCGCCGGCGATCCGGCCTCGGAAGAGGCCATCCACGACCTCCGGGTCTCCATCCGGAGGCTGCTTGCATGGGTCGACGTCTGGGAAGGGCTGGTCGGCCCGGCCCCCGAGCTGCGGTATGTCCGCGCCTCCCTGAAAAGGCTCCTCTCCCCCCTGGGGAAGCTGCGCGACGCCCACGTGAAGCGGGACGGGATCCGGAAACTCGTCCCGGCGGGAGACGATCCGTCGTACCTTTACGCCGTCCTCGTGGCGAGCGACGTCCTGCGCTGGGAACGCGAGGGGCGGCGGCTCCTTCGCGAAAAATGGCCGGCGAGGATCCGGATCGCGGTCCCGGAACGGGGCGCCGAGCGCGAAGCCGGCGGCGACGTCGCGGGGGGGGCGCGCCGGCTGCTCGCCGGGTCGGCCCGGGAGGTCGCCCGGCATCGGGAGGACGCGCTGGATCCCGGGAACCCGGAGGCGCTTCACCGGATGCGCCTGGCCTTCAAGAAGCACCGGTACGCGTGGGAGCTGTTCGCTCCCCTCTTCCCGGACGCCGGCGATGCCGTCGCGAAACGGCTCCAGGCCTTCCAGACCCTCCTCGGGACGATCCACGACTGCGACGTGGTCCTCGCCGAGGCGCGCTCTTTCATGAAGGGGCTCCACGGGCATCGCGGCAAGTCCGACATCGAGGCCGCCTTCGGGAAGCTGCGGAAGGAGAAGTTCCAGGAGTTCCGGCGGGTCGCGGGCACGGCCCGGGGGCTGGCCGGAATCCTTCATGGGTGGTAGATTCGGGTAGCGGAATTCAAGCGCGGAGGACACGAAATGCGTTACCTCATCCTGGGAAGCGGGCCGGCCGGGATCGCCGCCGCCAAGGGGGCCCGGCGGCTCGACAAGGACGCCGACATCGTCATCGCCACGGAGGAGCACGCCGCCCCTTACCTGCGGCCCGCCCTGCCCGACCTGGTCTCCGGCGAGCGGGAGCTGTCCGGCATGGCCAACCCGCTGGCGAAGGAGCTCCCGGAACAGAAGATCCGGCTCCTCCCGGGGAAGCGGGCCCGCCGGGTCGACGCGGCGAGGAACCGCGTCTCCTTCACCGACGGCTCCGAGGAGACGTACAACTTCCTCTGCATCGCCACGGGGGGGCGGCCCGTCGTGCCGGCGGCGCTGCACGGCGTCCCGGGCTCGTACCTGTTCCTCAACTCCCTGGGCGACGCCCAGCGGCTGCGGGAGCGGGCGATGCGCTCCGACGTCACCGTGGTCTACGGCCCCGGATACCTCGGCATCGAGGCGGCGCGGGCGCTGCGGAATATCGGCAACCAGGTGGTCTGGATCAACCCCGGCTTGCCGCGGTTCGGCAACCCGATCCCCGGGGACGTCGAGGCGCAGGTGATCGACCGGCTGCGCTCGAAGGGGGTGAAGACGAAGGAGGGCGTCGAGATCGCCGACGTGATCGACGTCGACGGCAGGAACTTCGACGTCGTGACGACGGCGGGCGAGGCGATCCGCTGCTCCCTGGTCGCGGTCGCCACCGAGCGGTTCCCCAGCATCGGCTTCCTCGAGGGGAGCGGGGTGAAGGCGGGCTCGGGGGTGCTCGTGTCCGAATACCTGGGGACCAACGTCTCCAACATCTACGCGGCGGGCGACTGCGCCGAGGTGTACGACATCAACCGCCGCGAGAGCCGGATCAACTTCGGGTGGCGCAGCGCGATCAAGCAGGGGCAGCTGGCGGGCGAAAACATGGCCGGCGGGGGCGGGATCTACATCAAGAACACCGAGGACTACTTCGGGCTGCTCATCGGCGCCTCCCTGCTGGAACGGATGAAATAACGGCGCCCGTCGCAGCGGCCGGGCCCCGGGCCTCCAGGCCCTCCGAGGGGATGCAACCGGTGCGCACTGTGTGAAATAATATTACAGGAGGCGGCGGAAAGCCCCTCCCGGCGGGGGACATGGACAGGAACCGCTGCATGATCTGCGCGAAACCGGGCGCCTTCCAGGGCGGGATCTGCGACCCGTGCAAGGCGAAGGTCCGCGGCGAAATCCTCGAACAGCAGCACCGGGACAAAAAAGACGCCGACCGTTCCCTCCACAAGGAAGGAACGGCCGGCGAAAAGAAAACCGGCGGGTGAGCCCTTAAGCGGCAGCGCCCCCCACGGCATCCGCGTACTTCTTCCCGAACTCGAAGCAGGTCTGCAGGTCCGCCTCGGAAGGCGTCATCTTGAACTTGATCGGCTCCGGGAACACCTTGATCCGCATCGCGGCCATGATGTCCGTCACGATCTTGGTCGCCTCCCCGCTCCAGCCGTAGGAGCCGAACGCGGACGAGGTCAGCCCCTTCACGTTCAGCACGACCAGGTACCCGAGCATGCTGTAGATCGGATGCGGGAGGTTGCTGTTCAGCGTCGGCGTCCCGATCAGGAAGCCGATCGACTCGTCGAGCTCGTCCAGGATCTTGTGGATCGAGACTTCCCCGCCGTCGAGCAGCACCGGCTTGCAGCCGGCCGCGGTCACCCCCTCGGCCACCTTCTTCGCCATCATGGTGGTGTTCCCGTAGGCGGACACGTAGACGATCGCCACCTTCTTTTCCTTGCGCATTTCCAGCGGGGCGGCGGCCCGCTCCTTGTAATACGCCATGACCTCCCGCCAGCTCTTCCGGAGCACCGGCCCGTGGGACGGCGCGACCATCGAGATCGGGAGATCCTTGATCCGGTCGCATGCGGAGAGGACCGGCTCCTTGAACGGCCGGAAGATCATGCTGTTGTAGACGACCATCGCGTTTTTCAGCTTTTCCGACATCTCGATCTCGTCGTCGAACAGCTTTTCGGTCGCGAAGTGGCGCCCGAGGAAGTCGCACGAGAAGAGGACCTTGTCCTCCACCGCGTAGGTGAACATGGTGTCGGGCCAGTGGAGGAACGGCTGCACCATGAACCGGAGCGTCTTGCCGCCCAGGGAGAGCTCCTCGTTGTCGTTGACGACGTGGGCATTGTAGGGCCCGTTCACGATGTTGTCGATGAACGACTTGGCGGAGCGGGTCAGGTAGACGGGGACATTCGGGTTGCGCTTCAGGATGTCCACGATCCCGCCGGCATGATCGGGCTCCGAATGGTTGATGACCACGAAGTCGATCTTCTCGACGGGGACGATCCCATCGATGCTTTTGAGCCATCCGTCGGTGAAACCCCGCTTGACGCAGTCGATGACGGCGGTCTTCTCCGTCCCCTTGACGAGGTAGGAGTTGTATGTCGTACCGCTCTCGGTCGGGATGACGATGTCGAAAACGGTCAGACCCGGGTCGTTGACGCCGATGTAATAGATGTCCTTCGCCAGTGTCGTCGCCACTAGACCGCCTCGAAATCTTCCTTGCCCACGCCGCACTTCGGGCAGACCCAGTCGGCCGGAACCTTCTCCCAGGGGGTGCCCGCCGGCACGCCGTGTTCGGGGTCGCCCTTCTCGGGGTCGTAGATCCAGCCGCAGACATTGCACCTGTATGTTTTCATCTAGTCGCTCCTTTCAGGAGTGGTTTGGTGGGGACACCGGGGTATCTGCGCTACTTCACTTCCTCGAAATCTTCCTTACCGACTCCGCAGAGCGGGCAGCACCAGTCCGCCGGAACCTTATCGAAGGGGGTGCCCGGCGGCACGCCGTTGTTCGGATCGCCCTTCGCGGGGTCGTAGATGTAGCCGCAGATATTACACCTGTACTGTTTCATCGGGACGCTCCTCTCGGGATTCATAATGGATTATCGATAAATGCTACCTTATAGATGCAGCGAAATGCAATACGATGCGGGCGACTCCCCGGGGGGTCCGGATACCGCGTTTTTTCCCCCGCCGGAGCCGTTCCCACCGCTGTTCCGGGAACCCGGGCGGCGGCAGAACCAGCCCCGGCCGGACGACCCGGATGCGGATCTCCGGAGGCAGGGTCCGCGCCAGCCCGCCGGCGAACGCCTCGAGCGCGATCTTCGAGAGGCAGTACGGAAGATAGGCCGGCCATAGATCGCCCGCCCCCGCATCCCCGATGAAGCAGATGCCCGCGCCTCCCGGGGCCTTGCGCATCAAGGGCAGCAGCGCCCGGGTCAACAGCGACGGCCCGCGGAGGTTCACGGCGAACACGGCGTCCCATTCGGCGGGAGTCACGGTTTCGAGCGGGGTCCGCGGAAAGACGGCCGCGTTGTGGACCAGCAGCTCCAGCCGGCCGCATTCGCCCGCCAGCCGGGCCGCGAACCGCGCGAAGGTCGACGGGCGGGACAGGTCGAGGCGGACCGCCTTCCCGCCGATCTCCGCGGCAAGCGCCGCCGCCTCGCGCCGGGAGGACCGGTACGTGACGACGACGGCATAGCCGGCCTTCCCGAGGGCGACGGAGATCGCCGCGCCGATCCTCCGGCCTCCGCCCGTGACCAGGGCGACCTTCCTGCCGCCGGGGAACGCCGGAAACGATTTTTCCATCCAGGGGGCTCCCGTCCGGGGGTATTTTTCTTATACCATCAATGGCGGGGGAAGAAATGATGGGGGAAGGGATGAGAGGCTGCCGGGGCGGATTTCCGGATCTCCCGTTCGTCGCTGCGGACGTGGAAACGACCGGCCTTTCCGCGGCAGCGGGGCACCGGGTGTGCGAGATCGCGCTCCTGCGCTTCCTCCGCGGAACGGTGATCGACTCCTTCGTCTCCCTGGTGAACCCGCTGCGCCCCATCGACCCGGGCGCCCGCGCGGTCAACGGCATCTCCGACGATATGGTGGAGAACGCCCCGCCCTTCGCGGACCTCTTCCCCGGGATCCTTGCGTTCCTCGGCGACGACCCGCTGGTGTTCCACAACGCCCCGTTCGACCTTTCGTTCCTGCGCGCCGAGGCCCGCCTGGCGGGCGGCGAGTGGCCCGGGAACCGCGTGGTGGACACCTTGGCGATGGCCCGCCGCACGGGACGGTTCCGCTCCAATTCCCTGCCCGCCATCTGCCGGGAGCTCGGGATCGGTTCCGGATTCCACCGGGCGGAGGCCGACGCCTGGGCCGCCGGAAAGCTGCTCCTCCACCTCGCCGGCTAAACTTATCCCCCAATAATGCCGATAAGCAGCATTACGGATTGCGGAACGTCTTTACCGACCGCGGCTTTCCGGCAATACCAGCGGATCCTATTGTGGCTTTTGGCTAGTGCCCCTCTATCCCTGTACGGAGGATATGCCCGCATGAAGAAACCCCGGTTCCCTCTTTCCATGCTCCTCGTTCTATCCTTGGCGGCAACGGCCCTGCTGCTTCCCGCGCCCGCATCGTTCGCCGCGGAACAGACCATCCAGAACGGCACGGACAACGGCTCGGTCCGCGTCGCGGTGCAGGACGAGGGCACGATGGCCGTCTGGCGGTACGACGGCGCCGATTGGGTGGAGCAGTCGTTCGGCCCCTATTCCAAGTTCTCCTTCCTCTTCCTGGCGGGCGACAACACCGCGATGCTCTTCACCACGAATTACGACGTTCCCTTCTGGACCCCCGTATCCAACACCACGAGTGCCGACAACACTACCATCACCACGGTCTTCCTGGCGGCGGACAACCAGGTCCGGATCACCCAGACCACGACCGTCACCGCGGGCCCCTACTACCGGATGCAGTGGGCGATCGAGAACATCGGTTCCGATACATACGACGACGTCCGCTTCACGCACGGCGAGGACACGTATCTCGCCGGCAACGATCAGGGCGAAGGGCACTTCGACGACACGCTGAAGATGGTGTACGTGACGAACCTCGCCGCGGGGATCGCCGACCTGATGGGGTTCTACGCATCCGCGGACACGCCGTTCACCCACTACTTCCAAGGCCATTACGGAACCAACTACAACCGGATGTACACATGGACGATGGACAACACGGTCAACCCGCTCAACGTGGACGCGGGGTATTCGCTCGGATGGATGCGGGCAACCCTCGCCCCGGGGGAAACGTGGACGATCGTCGCCTATGAGAAGTTCACCCAGTCGGTCGGCGTCCAGATCATCGCCCCGGCCGAGCAGGAAGGCGATCCCGGCGACACCTTGAGCTACGCCTTCACGGTCCGCAACCTCGACGCGGGCCCGGCGGACGTCGATCTTTCCGCAACCTCCGCCCACGGGTGGACGACCTCCGTCGTGGACGGCTCCGGGGACCCCCTGGACAACGTCACCCTCGCGGGCGGCGCGGAAACGGTGGTCCACGTGCGGGTCGCGATCCCGTCGGGCGCGGCAGCCGGCACCAACGACCTGCTGACCCTCACCGCGACGTTCGGGGCCGGCGATACCAGCGCCGACTCGACCGCCACCAACGTCGCCGGCGAGGCCGTGGTCGACCCGCCGGCGACCCCGGCGCCCGCTGCCGGAGACAGCGACCACTGGTACTCCTGCGGGATGGTCGTCGGCAGGGACGGCAAGGGGAACACGGGACCGGCGGAGGGTGCGGGGCTGATCCTCCTCTACCTCGCCATTCTCCTGGGGCCGGTGACGGCGCTGAAGCGGTTCCACCGCGGAAAGCGGACCCCGCTCTGAGAAACGCGGCGCCGGCCGTGAACCGGGCCGGGCGCATCACGCGGTAAAAGAAAAGGCCGGGAAGCGAAAGCCTCCCGGCCTTTCTCGTTCGAGTCCCGCGGGCGGGAGCTACCGGCTGACCTTCCTCTTCCGGGTCACCGCGGCCGCGTCCACCTTCCGGCGATACGCCCGCGTCATCTCCGCGAGCATCGAAGCCCGGCGGTCGTAGAGGCGCCTGGGTGACCGCTTGCCCACCCGGTCGAACGCGAAGGCGCACAGCAGCGGCAGCGCGACCGTGGAGTCGAGGTAGCACACCACCGCGTCCGGAAGCTTGTCCGGGTCGACCTTCCCCCAGGAGACCGCCTCCGACGGGGTGGCCCCGGACAGGCCGCCGGTGTCGGGCCGCGCGTCGGTGACCTGCAGGAAGTAGTCGTGCCCCTTCTCGTCGAGGCCCAGCACCTCCTGGATCTGCGGCTCGGTCTGCAGCATGAAGTTCTTCGGGGAGCCGCCGCCCAGGATCCAGACCGCGCTTTTCCCCCGGTTCCTCTTCGCGGCGTAGACGATCGCCGCCGTCTCGTTCACGTCGAGCGCCACGTCGATCCGCACGCCCCGGCCGTCCAGCCGCATCGCCGCGACGTTCATCCCGATGGACGAATCCCCGGGGGAAGAGGTGTAGACCGGGACGCCGTATCGCCAGGCCGCCGCGAGCACGCTCACCTCGCCGGCCCGGAGCGCCTTTTCCCGCTTCGCCATGTACGCCCCGAGGCGGTAGTGGAACTCCGCCGTCCCCATTTCCGCCTGGAACTCCGGAAGGTCGAGCACCTGCCGGAAGAAGGCGTCGGTGTCGAGGAGCACGTCGTACGCGAAGAGCACGTCGTAGATCCGGACGACCCCCTCGTCCCGCAGGACCCGGTCGTCGAGGAACGGCGACCCCGCGTGCAGCGAAAGCCCCAGGCCGAAGTGCGCGTCGTGGTACAGGTTCGCGCCCGTGGACACGACCCAGTCGACGAAGCCGGCCTTCATGAGCGGCACGATGCAGGACACGCCAAGCCCCGCGGGCGTGAGCGCCCCGGTCAGCGACAGCCCGACCGTCGAGTCCGGCGCGAGCATCCGCTCCGCGAGGAGCCTCGCCCCCTCCCTCAGCCTCCCCGCGTTGTAGGCGAGGAAGGTCTTGTCCACCAGCTCCGCGGCGGCCATCCCCTTCCCCACCGGCGGAGGAAGGATGCGCGCACCGCCCAGGTACCTCGATCGTTTCGCCATGGGGAACACCCTCCGGGACCTTGAAAGATGGGGGGAATTATACCATCCCCGCCTGCGGATCCTCCCCCGGCGCAAAGCCGGGCTTCTCGGGGCGACTTCTTTTCGGTTGCGAGAACCTGAACGGTTTGCCAGCATGAAATATAAAGAATAAATCTTTCGGGAGGCTTGAGATGACGAAAACCATCATCGCCGTGTTCGCAGCCGTGCTGTTTGCGGTTCCATGCTTCGCCGGAGGGACCGTGACCTACGAAAAAGACATCAAGACCATCATCGCCAACCGGTGCATCGCCTGCCATGGGCCGCAATCGCCCACGATGGAAGAGTTCGACAAGGACAAGGAAGGGTACGCGAAGAAGATGAAGGGCCCGAGGTACGACAGCTACAAGAACCTGATCGTCGTGGTCAAGGGATCGGATGCCGGCGCGCTGATGAGAAGGCTGGACGACGGAAAGAACACCAAGGACGGGAAGGCGGGCAACATGTACGCCTACCTGGGAAGCACCGACGCGGAGAGAAAGGCGAACCTGGAAACCTTCAGGAAATGGGTCGGCAACTGGACCCTGAAGAGGAAGAAGGAGCTGAGCAAGGAGGAACTGGAAGCGATCAAGGCGCCCGAGAAATAAGGCCGCTGCGTTATAATCGCCGTGTGACCGACCCCCGTTCGCAGGAAAAAGCCGAGATCGCGGCCATCCACGAGGTGGCCAAGATCCTCACGTCCACGCAGAACCTCGAGCGCGCGCTCGGGATCGCCCTGCGGACCGTGCAGAGCTTCCTCGGCTTCGACCGCGCCGCCATCTTCCGCCCCGACGAGGCCACCCGCGAGATCCGCATGGTGGTGGCGGCCGGGTACACCGCGGAGCAGCGCGAGCGGGCCCGCTACGTCTGGGGCGAGGGGATCGTCGGGAAAACGATGAAGACGGGCGGCCCGATCGCCCTCCCCGACGCCCGGAAGGAGCCCACGTTCCTCGACAAGTCCCGGGCGCACGGGAAATCGGCCGAGGGGCCGCTTTCCTACGTCTCCGTCCCCATCAAGGTCGGCTCCGAGACCCTGGGCGTGCTCGCGGTCGAGCGGAGCGGCCGCGCGGGCACCCGGACGCTCGAGAGCGACGCGCGCACGCTGACCGTGGTCGGCTGCCTCATCGGCCTGTCGCTCACGCTCCACAAGGCGATCGACCGGCTCCAGGACGAGTTCCGTCGCCAGCGGCAGGAATTCGAGAAGACGATCCGGAAGACGTACCGGATCGAGAGCATCGTGGGGCAGAGCAAGCGGATGCAGGAGGTGTTCGCCGCCGTGACCAGCGTCGCCTCCTCGCGCGCCACCGTGCTGCTGCGCGGGGAGAGCGGAACGGGAAAGGAAATGATCGCCCGCGCGATCCACCAGGGGGGGCCGCGGGCGGAGCGGCCGTTCGTCGCGGTCAACTGCGCCGCCCTGCCGGAGACGCTCCTCGAATCCGAGCTGTTCGGCCACCGGCGGGGCGCCTTCACGGGGGCGGTCGACCAGCGCAAGGGGCGCTTCGAGGAGGCCAACGGCGGAACGATCTTCCTCGACGAGATCGGCGACATCCCGCTGCCGACGCAGGTGAAGCTGCTCCGGGTGCTGCAGGAGCGCAAGTTCGAGCGGCTCGGGGAAAACCGGCCCGTCCCGGCGGACGTGCGGATCATCGCCGCCACGAACGCCGACCTCGAGAAGATGGTGGCCGCGGGCACGTTCCGGGAGGACCTCTACTACCGGCTGAACGTGATCCCCATCTACCTGCCGCCGCTTCGGGACCGGCGGGAGGATATCCCGGCGCTGACGGAGCATTTCCTCGAGCGGTTCACCCGGGAGCACGGGAAGAACGTGGCCTTTTCCCGGGAGGCGCTCGACCTGCTGCTCGAGTACCGGTGGACCGGCAACGTGCGCGAGCTGGAAAACCTCGTCGAGCGCGCGGTGGTCATGGCGAAGGGGCCGGTGATCCATGCGCAGGACCTTCCCAGGGCGATCCGGGTGCCCGTCGCTCTTCCGGCCACCCTGCCCCCCGG
>JACZKY010027305.1_pt1 | contig 16006 bp, 19 predicted proteins | sample 8237611 | NCBI WGS metagenome assembly JACZKY01 (sample SAMN16148055, study PRJNA663545) | marine sediment metagenome | biome: sediments and biomass from bioreactor inoculated with such sediments; feature: coastal sediments; material: methane- and iron-fed bioreactor; isolation source: Bothnian...
CCTTTATTTATTTCATTTTGAATGAAAAAAAAGTTATACTTTGTACTAAGCCTTCTTAAAATATCACTTGTATTGTCAGTTGAGCAATCGTCAACAACCATTAGTTCAATATTTTCATACCCGTAACTCTGATTTACTATACTTAAAATAGTTTCTTCGACAAAATATTCGTGGTTATATGCCGGTACAATTACTGTTATGAGTGATTTATTTTGCATAAACATATTCTCTTAATAAATAGATCATTATAAATAAATATATGCAATATATAGTTGCATATGAATAAACAACTCCGTTTAGTCCCACTAGGTCAATCATAAAAATAGAAAGAAAATATGTAGCAAATGCAAATATTAATGAAGTTAAAATATACATTTTAGTTTTAGCTTTGGCGAGCATTAAGTATGATAACAAAAACGAACTAATTTTAAAAAAATCCCCCAATAATTGCGGCCAGAATAAATATTTCATATTTATAAATTCGTGGGTATAGATTAGTAAAATAATTTGCTCGCGGAACAGAAATATTATTATTATTAATGCCATCAGGAATGGAAGAATAATTTTTTCTCCCTGTAAAATTTCTTTCCGAATCGCTATCCGATCTGATAAGCTTGAAAGCTTAGGAAGGTAATAATAAGAAAGTGTAACTGTTATAATTCCAAGATAAGAATTGGAAATTTTCTGCATTCCACTCCATAATCCAGCATCCTGAATTGATAAATGATTAATAATGTAATTGCGTATCCCAATGTTAATTAGTGGGCCTAATACCATTGTGCATATCCCCATTAAGGTAAAAGCCAAAAGCTTAGTAACTGTGGGATAGTCAAACCTGAAATTAAAAAGGGTTTTTTCGTACCAATCTGATTTTATAATAAATAAAAGTGAAATGAAAAATATAACGGACTGTGAAATACTCAATGCTATTAGCGCTCCAAATATGCCAAAATAATAGGCCGCTGTTGAGGTTATTAGTAGTCCAAATAAACTGCTCGATATGTTTACAAGTACTAGTTTTTTTATATCTCCGATACCGTTAAGAATCCTAATAAGCAATGAATTAAGTCCAAATAATACTATTGTAAGGGAAAAAATCCTTAAAACGATCTGGAATTTATCACTGTTAAAAAGATAGTTCGAAAGAAAAGCCGTAAAAAGGAAGATTAGTAGCCCCACTGAAAGTGTTGATATCAAAGTAATCCTTAAGGCCGTTGAGATTACTTTAGCCAATTCCTCTTTGCTTTTTTTAAATTCAGCTACATATTTTACGACCCCTTGTGGTATACCTCCTGATGCAACAGAAGTGCTCATTGTGATGAAGTCAATAAACTGACTAACTATTGCTACACCTGCTGTTCCAAGGGTAACCGCAATAATTTTAACTACGACAATACCAGAAACCTGACCAATAACAGTTCCTACTCCAGTATATAAACTGGTTTTGATCATCTGGTTCTTTCTTAAACCTTGTAGGTTTAATCTCACATCAATCAAAATTATTGATTATCTGAGTAATATACATAACCTCTTCCATTTCCAATACAGTTCCGTTGGGTAAGCTAAGCGCTTCTCTATGAATGACTTCAGTAATAGGAAGATTTAGATAGTTTAATGAATAATAGGCTCTTTGACGATGCGGTGGAATAGGATAATGAATCAAGGTTTGCACCCCATTTTCCGTTAAATATTGTTGCAGTTTATCACGATATTTTGAACGAACAACAAACAAATGCCAAACATGAATGAGTGAATTGGGAAAATTAAAAAGTAATTTATTTGTTGTATTTGGCAATATGATATCAAGATGATTAATATTTTCACAATAGTGCTGGGCTATTTCTCTCCTTCTTTGGTTTTCTAAATCGATATATTTCAACTTCACATCCAGAAAGGCTGCCTGAATTTCATCCATACGGCTATTTAATCCTTGAAATTCATTAACATATTTTTTATTACTGCCATAATTTGCTAGAGCTCGTACTATTTTTGCTAATTTATCGTCATTTGTAGTCACAGCACCTGAATCACCCAAAGCCCCAAGATTTTTTCCTGGATAAAAGCTAAAACCGGCTGCATCCCCCAACGATCCAGTTTTTATTCCATTCCATTGGGCCCCGATAGCCTGGGCATTGTCTTCAATTATTTTAAGATTATGGTGTGTGGCAATAGCAACCAACTCTTCGCTCCAGCATACTCTACCATAAAGATGGACCACCATTATAGCCTTAGTACGTTTTGTAATATACTGTTCAATTAATGTATAATCTAAATTATAAGTATTAATATCTGGCTCAACCAAAACAGGTTTCAACCTGTTATCTGTTATTGCAAGGATAGTTGCAATATAAGTGTTTGCAGGAACAATTATTTCATCTCCTACTTTCATGTCACCCATTTCGATATAGGCCTTCAGAATTAGTCGAAGAGCATCTAGCCCATTAGCAACTCCAATTGCATGTTTTACACCAGTGTATTTAGCAAGATTTGCTTCAAATTGACGGATGCGTTGGCCTAATAAATACCAACCAGAGTCAATAACTTCTAATGCTGCAGTTTTAAGTTCCTCAGCATATTTTGCATTAACCTTTTTAAGATTAAGAAATTCGATCAATTAAATAGACTTTTCGATTATTTGATTTGCAAATAATTCCTCAATTTTAATATTTTTCAATAAAGTCATCTCTTTGTGACCTGGGCAAATGATGGTTTCACCTGGGAAGAGTTCAATAATGCTATTAATGGACTCTTGAGCTAAAAAAACATCACTTAGTTTTGATTTTGTATGTACTTTGACCCCAGGCACTAAAGCGTCCCCAGTAAATAGATACTCTCCAATTTCATATGAAATACAATCATTATTGTGACCAGGCGTAAATAGTACAGTTGCCTTTTGGCCTGAATTATACAATTCGATTTCAGAATCTGCACCCACTAAATGAATCTTGTTACAGGAGACCACATAAGGCATTTCCATGTAATAGGATCCATTCAATTTCTCAGAAAATAATCCGACTAGTGATAGCTCAGATGCATAAATATTTGACCCCTTGTATTCTTCATAAAAATCATTTACACCATAAATATGATCTATATGATAATGTGTTAATAATATCCCTTTTATTGTTTTATTATTTGTTTTGAGCCAATTAAATATCTGACGACTATCACCAGGATCAACCAGCCATGCTTCTTTTTCTTCCTCTTTAAAAATCAAATATGAATTAGAAGATAATATACTATTGGTAAACTTTTTTACTTGCATTCGACAGATGAAAAGGAATTACAAAAAAAACTACTTCGAGCAAAACTCAATTAACACTCCATTTGTTTTTTTAGGATTTAGAAATCCAATATCCATACCTTCTGCTCCTTTGCGAGACTTTGCATCAATTAATCGAAATCCATTTTCCTTTGCATTCATTAGAGCTTCGTCCGTATTATCAACAGCAAAAGCAATATGATGCATTCCCTCACCTCTTTTTTCTATAAATAAACCAATTGGGCCTATTGGATCAGTTGATTCCAATAACTCAATTTTAGTTTGACCTACCTGAAAGAAGGCTGTTTTTACAAATTGATCTGTTACTTTTTCTATCGCATAACATCTCGTTCCTAATAGTTTTTCGTAAATTGGTATACTATCAGATAAACTTTTTACAGCAATTCCAATGTGTTCAATTCCTTTTGTAATCATAAGTTAAAAAATTAAATTTCATAATATTTACCTTCATTCTGTAGTTGTTCTTTCAATACAACCGATATCAATTTAAAAGAAACAAGATTTCCTATTTCTTCAATTGGAAAAATGATATCAAACTCTTCCTCTATTGAAACAACTAAATCTAAGTGTTTTAATGAATCCCATTGATCTAAATTGTCTTGACTTGATTCAATGGTTATTTCCTCTATGGGCTTTTCAAAAACAGCCCCCATTAATTCTTGTATCTTTAATTCAATTTTATTCATATTAGCCTAAAATTTTAATATATTCTACTTTATGTGGTACATATTCATCAACTAGTAATCTATAAAACTTATTACCGTTTATCTCTTTTTCAAGTCTAAAATATGATTGTTCATAGAAATTTGCAACCGGAATATTTTTTATTGTAGGGAAAAACGCTCCCGTTATTTCCTCAATATCATTTTTCTTGTATTTATCGATCAAAAAATTCATGATTGCTTTTTCAATATTTCTTCCCATTATCCTACAACTCATAATAAATGAGTCAATATTAACGGTATATTTATTTTCATTAGTAATAACGACTGCAGTTAACCCACTGTCGCCAAATTTATCTTTAACAGAAACAGAAAATATTCTATCATCAACATTATTCATAAACAATTCAATTTGGTTTTCCGTATATCTCTTTGTTGTCAAATTAAACTGATTGGTTTTTTGGGTTAATTGCGAAATTCTTGAAGTTTGTGACAAATCATTCTCCACAATTGATATCTCCATTTTAATTAAAGAAAGATAATCTTCCAGTGACTGATACTTTACCTTCTCTTCGTTTCGCAACGATTGTTCTTTATACTGTTTTGTTTTTTCTAAATCTACCAGGCTTCCGGATAAATAAAAATATCGATTGACAAGACTTAACAACTGATTGGGATAATCATAAATAGCAGGGGGAACCTGAAAGGTGAGAATTTCGGGAATTTGATCCTTAATTAAATTAATTTCAAAAGAGGAATCATCAATAAATACAACGCTATTTAATCCAATATTCAACTCTTTCGCAATTTCTCTTAAGTTAGTTGCTTTATCCTGCCAATTAATCTTGCTTATAACAATGTTATCTTTTGTCAATTTCATATCAGGATGTTCTTTGAAAACAGCATCCACGTCTCCTGAATTATTCTTGCTACACAATCCAATAATTACCCCTTGATTACTAAGCCATTGAGCTATTTGTTGCACCTTATTATACATCTGACCTGTTTTTGACTGAAGTGACATATCAATTCCGGCCTTACCATCCTCTCCTAATATACCTTTCCAAAGGGTATTGTCACAATCAAATATGATTGCTTTTTTTAACATTCCTGTATATCTATAAACGATAGATGAAAGGGCAAAAACATACTCCTTCCAAAATGCAATTGTGAATAAAGTTTTAGATAGTGAGAACATTCTAAAATCAAAGGTATTTGCCATCCCAACTTTTGCAACTATTAAATTAATATTTAACAAATGAAAATTGGTTTCCTTCTTTGAATATAAATAAAGATTCAATTTATTTGTAAGTACTTCAATAATGGGAGGTGCTACAGAGTTTGAATATATGGCACAGGAGGTAAAAGTATTAAAAACAATTGCTGGCACTAACCGTAAATTATCAAGAATTAATTCAATTTCAGACTTGATGGCACTAAATAAAGATGCAATTTCAATTTCAGTAAAACCCTCAATAAAATCAGGATATTTATTAATAATATTTAAAAGATCATAATGTATTACAACTAAATTTGCATCTGTACAATCGTAGCTATCTTGAATTATGTTATCATAGTTACCGATCCTAATAGCCGGGTTTAATCCTGCTTTCCTTAAATTATAGACAAGAATATGCTCAAGTTGATTACACGTTATATTTGATAGGAAAGTTATATTATAAGATTCTTGATCCTTAACGTACTCAGCTAAAAGCTTATTCTCTTTCAGGATCTCTGAATATTTTAAGTGTTCCATTAAATTATATCATTACTTGTCCACCATTCAACCTAATGTTCTCACCAGTTAAATAGTTTGACTTATCACTGGCCAGGAAACTTATTACTCCGGCAACATCTTCTGGTGTTGCTAATCTTCTCATTGGTGTTTGTGCTGCAGTCATTAGTTTCACCTTTTCAGGAATATCTGCAGTAAGTTCTGTACTTATTACACTAGGTGATACCATATTGACGTTTATTCCTTTTGGCGCCAATTCAACTGCTAAAGACTTTATAAAGCCAACTAAAGCTGATTTTGCAGTTGTATAATGAGCTAAGTTGAGATTCGGCTTGTCCGAATAAATAGTGCCAACAGTTATTATCTTTCCATATTTATTAACTATCATCTTTGGAAGTATTTTGCTTATTACGTGAAGATTGACTTTTATATTTACCTCCAATTGGTGGATAAAATCTGACCACAATAAATCTGATATTTTTATAGGAGGAATTGCGGATGCTGCACAGTTAACGAAAACATCTATATTCTCAAATTTCCTAAAGCCATTTTCAACCAACTCATTAATTTTACTTTCGTTTGAAATATCAGCCTGAAATATTATTGCTTTACGTCCAATCTTATTCACTTCTTTTTGAATAGATGTTGCCTTATTTTTATTGCTATTATAATGTATGATTATATTAAAACCATCTTTTGCAAGCTGCAAACATGTTGCTTTTCCAATCCCTCCTGTGCCACCAAGAACTAAAGCTGTTTTGGTTTGTTGATCATATGTGATAATATTATCCTCAGGAATTTCTTGTTCAATAATTTTGACTTTTGAAATACCCCGGGTAACAATTTGTCTGTTTTGATTTAATATTTCAATATTGAGTTCGATGATTCTATCTCTATCATATTTCTTAATTACCTCAGCTATGATAGTGATTACATCACCCATACGAACGGGTAATAGAAATTCTAGAGTTTGGGAAAACCAAAGTGCGCCATCACCGGGTAATTTTGTGCCAATAATTGTAGAAATAAAGGAAGCACTAATCATTCCATGAACAACAGGTTTTTTAAAACTTGTTTTTGATGCATACTCTTTATCTACATGTAATTTGTTGTCATCACCTGTTAAATCTACAAATTTTTCAATATCAGCCTGCACAATAGCATGTATAAGGGTTTCTCTACTCCCTATTAATATATCTTCGTATTTCATCCTTTAAAAATTAGTATTCAATAATATCTGAAATATTGATATCTTTTGTTGTCATATAAGCATTCCCTATTGACCATCCAGCTCCTATCGCACTTAAAAGTATCCTTTTCTCGCCATTCAGTTTTCCTTTGAGTTCAGAGACTATTGTTAACGGAATAGAGGCGGCGCTTGTATTACCATATTTTTCTATACAAAATGGAACTTTTTTTGTATCAAATTTTAACCTTTTAACAATAAAGTCAATCATGAATTTATTTGCCTGATGAGATACTAAATAGTCTATATCATCTGCGGTGATATCAGCCTCTTTCATTAATTGTTTTACTTGTTTTGGAATAGCAGTAACAGCATGGTTAAAAGTGGCCATTCCATCCATTGTAATGTCGACATCTCGACGATAATTACCTTCCTCCCTCTCTTTATCAATTAAACTGTCAGCCGTAAGCTGATGTCGAAAACCTCCATGAGGTACAATGACCTCTTTCTCTCCTTCTCCTCCGGCAGTTAACAAAAAAACAGATTCTTCAAAATCACCATTTTCGACGAGACAAGCTGTCCCTGCATCCCCATATAAAGGAAAATTAACTCTATCTCTAGGATTGGCGAGCTTAGACATGGTTTCACCAACTAATAGCAATATTCTGTTAATACCTTGAGATGAGGCGTAAGCAAAAGCCGTAGAAAGAGAATAGACGAACCCAGAGCATGCTAAAGACAAATCGAGACAAGCTGTCTCATCAGGCAATCCTAATCTGTATTGCAAAAGTGACGAAGTGGGGGGCATTATATAGTCTGGAGTTAGCGTAAGAAATAAAAGCATGTCTATGGATTTGGGATCAATTTCATTGTCATCCATTAACTTCTTAGCAGCTTTAAAACACAAGTCCGAAGTAGTAACTTCTTTATCAACGAAACGCTTTTCCTTAATGCCAATGGAATTGACCATTTTCTCCATCGTCTCTTTAGACATCATGTAGCCTAAATCATAATTTGAAATTACTTGTTGGGGTACACATGCCGAAATAGCCTTGATACCAACATTTTTAAAACGTAAAACTGCCATATCTTTTTTACTATCTTAAAGTAATACCACCATCTATGGTTAATACTGTACCTGTTACCCATTTAGCTGCATTTGATAAAAAATACATAATACCATTTGCAATATCAGTTGGCTCGCCAAACCCCAGAGGATATCTTTTCTTTTCTTCTAATAATTGTTCTTCAGTTACTGTCCCATCTTCTAGCATTCTGGTCGGAACAAAACCGGGCTGAATGCAGTTTGATGTAATTTGTTGTGCTGCAAGTTCTAACGCAAGTACTTTGGAGAATGAATTCATTGCACCTTTTGATGAAGCATATATTGAATTCCCCTTATCAGCGTAAGTCGTAGATATTGAAGAGACGAAGACGATTGAACCTCCTTTGTTTATTTTTCTGTGTTTTAATAATTTCTGTATCAATTGCATAGATGATATTATATTTGTTTGAAATATTTCATCTATATTTTCATTTGATATGAATTTGACCGGAATAGTTTTTGTGATGCCTGCACACAAAGCAAGCCCATCCAATTGTGGCAGAATTTTCACCAATTCATCAATATTTTCTTTTCCTGTCAAATCTAAAAGGTATTGAGTATGTCCTTGGCCTAATAGCTGTTTGAATGTATTATTTAATCTCTCTTCATTTCTTCCTGAAATAATCAGAGTTGCTCCTGACTTTGAACATTCAATGGCTGTACAAGCACCCAATCCGGAAGAAGCTCCTGTAATAAGAATTGTTTTCCCTGTTAAAGCATATGGATTATACATAATCTAGTTCTTTAGTTAATGAAAAGATAATGATTCTCAATGAATAAAAATTACCATTTTTGGTTTATCCTGATTTTGACACCACTGTGGATTATTGTATTTATGCAATAATCCCCAAGTATCATTGTGAGTTATGTCGTCTTTTCAGTGATGTGACTTTATTCTGTAAGCTAAATATAAAGTTGACTATAATTCGCTCACATCTAATATTTTACAATCAATTAATCTCATCAAAATTGTTCCCCAAGATAGTCCTGCTCCAATCGCATTAAACAATACCAAATCATTATTATTAATCTTTTCCTTTTGATCAACCAATGTTAAAGGAATTGACACTCCGCTTGTGTTTCCATACTTTTGAATCGAATATAACATTTTTGATAAATCCACTTTTGCTTTTTTAGCAATGACATCCATCATATATTTATTTGATTGATGAAGCACAATCTTGTCTATGGATGGAACTTCTATATTAGCAAAACTCAGTAAATTTTTGACGTCTTTAGGAATTCTTGATATTGCAAAACTAAAAACTTCCATCCCATCCATATTAACCTGTTCATCACTTCTAATACTTCCATCATCATAGACTTTTTCTTTGAGGGTTTCAATAGAACTCATATTTCGAAAGCCACCACCAGGTATTATAACAGACTTATAATTACTTCCATCTGTGTTAAGGGAGAAGAAACTTTCCCCATATTTATCATTTTTTGTAATTATTGTAGCACATCCAGCGTCTCCAAGCAATAATCCAGAAGATTTATCTTTTTTAGAAGTAATCTTAGTTAGTGTTTCACCTATAAGTAGAAGAACATTGTTTATGCCTTCAATACTAGCTATTGAATAAGCGACAAATAGCCCGTAAACATAGCCAGAACATGTCATATTGATATCAAATGCTAATGTTGTTTTGGGAAGATTAAGTTTATCTTGCAATATTATGGATGTCCCTGGTACTCTATAGTCTGGTGTTTGGCTCAAGTAAATTAGAGCATCAATTTCCTCTCTTTTAACATCAGTTTTGGCGAATATATTGGTTGCAGCATCAAAACTTAGATCAGATCCACAAGTGTCTTTTTCAGCAACTCTTCTCTCTTTTACTCCTGTAGTTTCAATAAACTTTTCCAATTGATCCAAATTAAGTAAATCGGTTTGTTTAATTGTTTCTACTCTTGTTTTTGGTACAGTTGCACTTATACACTTAATACCAACTCCTTTGAATTTTAGCATTCCCATAACTTTAACAATATTAAGTTAATGTAAACCCACCATCTATAACAATATTTGTTCCTATGACCACAGCTTAAACACCTGATAACACATAAATCACTAATAAGTTACAGCTACTAGTTCAGCCATTTGTTTTAAGAAATAAAATTAATCCTTTTCTGCTTATTTACTGTCCAGAACATTTCTCGTTCAAAACAAAAAAAAACAAAAAAAAGTCTCGTCAAGCCCAGTATGAAAGATATTTATCATTCTCTTAAAATTGAAGAGATCTGTCTTAACGATTTAAAATTTGTCATCCCAGTATTCAATTCTTTTTAAGTATATTCCTAATTCAGAACAATTAAGATTAGGCACTTCAATTAGAATTCTGCAAGGTGTAAATTTTAAAGTTCATTTAACTCAAGTATTTCACAATACGCTAAATTAAGCAACACTGTTCCATAAACAAATCCGGCACCAATGGCATTCATAAGGATTACCTCCCCTTTGTTAATCAATGCCCTATTCTCTACCAAAGTTAATGGGATTGAAACTCCTGCTGTATTTCCATATTTCTGAATTGAACGCAAAACTTTAGATTTATCGGTTTTCAATTTCTTAGCGATATGTTCAAACATAAATTGATTTGCCTGGTGGAAAACGTATTTATCAATATTTTCAATAGAAACATTTGCAAAAGTGAGTAAGCGTTTTACATCTTTTGGGAGTTCTGAAATTGCAAAACTGAATACGTCCATACCATTCATTACAGACTGTTCTAAGTTTCTTATACTCCCATCCTCGTATTCTTTGTATTCAACAGTCTCTTTAGAACTCATCATTCTATATCCCCCTGCAGGAATTATTGTTGCATGAATATATGCCCCATCTGTATTCATTGAAAAGTAGCTGGTTCCAAATTCTTCGCCTTTTGTTATTAATGCAGCAACTCCTGAATCTCCCAACAACATCCCCGTTGATTTATCTCGAGGTGATATTAATTTAGACAAAGTATCTCCCACCATAAGCAGAATGTTATTTATTTCAGGTGTATTAAGAAATGAATATGACATCATCAAACCATGAATAAAACCGGAACATGTCATATTGAGATCATAGACAATGGTAGACTTATTTAAACCAAGTCTCTCTTGCAAGATAATGGCAGGCCCGGGACTTCTGTAATCAGGAGTTTGGGTTACTACGATAACCATGTCGATATCATTCCTAGAGATATCTATCTTATCAAATAAATTACAGGCAGCATTGAAGCACAAATCTGAAGCACATTGATTTTCTTCAACCAATCGCCTTTCAACTATTCCTGTAGCCTCAATAAACTTTTCAATGTGGTCCTTGGTAAAATAATTTGTGAGCGTTCGTGTTTTCACAACATTTCTAGGCACTGTTGCACTTATTGCCTTAATGCCAACATTTTTAAATTTTAAAAGTCCCATTAATCTGAATTTAAGCTAAAATATATCCTCCATCTATAACAAGATTAATTCCCGTAACCCAACTTGAAGCATCAGACAATAGATAAATAGCACCATGTGCGATATCTTCAGGTGTACCAATTCGTCCAAGAAGAAATTTCTCGTACGTTTTTTCTTTCAATTGTTCTTCAGAAAAAACAGTGTTAGATAACTCAAGAATTCTTGTTGGAACTAATCCTGGACAAATACTATTAACACGGGTACCTTGGCGCGCTAATTCAAAAGCTGCACCTTTTACAAAACCATTAATAGCTCCTTTTGTTGCTGAATATGGAGATTCTCCTACGTTAGCAACATACACTCCAGAAATTGACGAAATAAAAAGAATTGAAGATTTTTTTTGTAATTTCTTTTTCTTCAGTAAAAGAGAAGTTAAAAGAATTGGCCCAATAGCATTGACATTTACAATATCTTCTATCATTTCTCTGCTAATAAATTTTACAGCACTCAATTTTGGGATTCCGGCATTATTAACACAACCGTTCAATACAGGCGTTTCTGAAACTAGCTTTTCTATATCCTCTTGTTTTGATAAATCAGCTTGGATAATAACATGTCCATCCCCGTCTAAAGATGAAAAAGTTTCATTTAACCTTTCCATATTCCGCCCAGTAATAACTAGTTTTGCACCCATTTTTGAGCACTCGACAGCAATACCTTTACCAATACCAGAGGAGGCTCCAGTGACAAGGATAACTTTCCCTTCTAATGAAAATGGATTATACATAGATAATTATTTTAATTGTATCAGATTGAATAAATCTTCAATTGAATTACTGCTTCGAATATCTGCACCCGTTATACGTATTTCCAACTCCTCATCAACCATTGCAATAACAGACAATGCAGTTAAAGAATCCCATTCCTCTAAATCCTTAAAATTTGTGGTTGGTGTGAACTGATCAGATGGAGTTTCGTCAAATTGCTCCGCAAAAAGTTCGATAAATCTTTTAAGTTCCATAATTTAATGTTTTAAATATTAATACTTCGGTATGTTGAAACTTCCTGAATGGAAGAGACTTTCTTTTCAGGACATAACCTTGCAACGATTTTCTGCAAAGTATCATCAGGACCAACTTCATAATAATCCTGAATGCCATATAATTCCATATTACGTACCATACTAGTCCAAAGTACTGGGTGAGTAATATGTTTTATTAGATTATTTTTTATTTCATCAATTTCCACATGTGAATTCCCATCCACACATTGGAATATTGGGCAAATTGGTGTAGTAAACGTTGTTTTAGAAATTATATTTCCCAATTCGATCATTGCTTCTTCCATATAGGGAGAATGAAACGATCCACCAATGCTTAATGGAACTGCCTTTTTTGCACCTTCTGCTTTGAAAGCCTTACACGCCAATCGAATACCCTTTTTTGAACCAGTAATAACAACTTGACCAGGCCCATTGTAATTAGCAAAATAAATAGGTTCACCAGACTCAGTAAATATTTCATTAATTCTTTTTTCAATATATTCGTCTGTTAACCCTATTACAGCTCCCATAGCAGTTTCTTGCGTTTCACAAACTTTCTGAGCAATAAGTGCTCTATTTAGTACGAGATTTAACCCGTCTTCAAATGCAAGCGATCTATTTACAACTAATGCTGCAAATTCACCAAGTGAATGTCCGGCAACAACATCAGGTGAAATGTCTTTTTGCGATAAAGCCAGTATTACACTATATAAAAAAACAGCGGGTTGGGTATTAATAGTTTCCATTAACTCTAATTCAGTTCCAGTGAACATTACATCAGTGATACGTCTACCTAATATCTCATTTGCATATTCAAAGTAATCACGAGCTATTGGAAAATTATCATATAATTCCTTCCCCATTCCTTGTCTTTGAACTCCTTGACCTGGAAAAATAAGTGCTTTCATGTTTTAAATCTATTTCAAGTTAAAATTGTAATTATTCTGTATTAAAATTCATTAATTTTCAAGATACTTTCAAATTTATCCCTAACAAATAAATAAATTTTTTTAGTCAATACCAAAAAAACTTCAGTTTCATCTTCATAAATGAGATCGGAGCCTAATAAACGATTGAATTTTATTGCTCTTGTGTTGTCTTTTTTGATGTTCCCAAAGCTAACAGATTTATCTAAAATTTCAAATCCAATATGAAGTGAGATTAAAGTTGCTAGCATTGGTAATTCAAATTCACAGTCATTTCTGAAAACCAAACTTCCGCCAATAAAACTGTCTTTTTGTACATTGTATATTCTATTAAGGCCAACAGGTAATCCATTCTGATAATAAATAAAATAATAATCCAAACCTGCCTGCTCCCTTTTCTTATAGTTTTTTATCCATCCTATTTGTTTATCAATATCCTCGAAAACGGGATTCATAAAACGTGCTCGTGGATCAGATCTGAGTTCAATAATAGTTTTTGCATCAGATTCGTTCACAAGTCTGACGAAGAGTCCGTATCGTTCTAATGTAAAATTACTATCTATTTTCAAATCTATAATTTTTAAATATCTTGTGTTCTCTAATATAATCATCTTCTAAATACACTTCTGAAGCTAATACTAAGCAAACCGCCCCTGTAGAAAATTCAATCAATTCTCGCCAAATACCAGGTACTACTAATAATCCATAATCAGGGCGATTGAGCATAACAACTTTTCTATTTATGCCATCATCTAATATCACATTAAAAGAACCACTTGCAGCGACCATTAATTGAGATAATTCTTTATGGGCATGTCCACCACGATCCTCTCCACCAGGAATATCGTAGAGGTAATAAATACGTTTTATGTCAAATGATAGATTTTTTTGACCTTCAACAATGGTAATATTTCCGGCCCTATTATGAATTTTTCTGAGAGGAATTATCACACAATCGTATACACTACTTCGCATTTTGCTTTATATATTCAATGTAGATATTGTAATCTAAAATATAATCATCATGATTGTATTGAGTTGAACTTAAAACAATGGCTAATGAATTTGTTGAAAAATTTTGCATTTGTCTCCAAATGCCCGAAGGAATATAAAGTCCAAAATATGAACGATTCAGAGAAAATGTTTCTTCATTATTTCCATTGTCAATTATAACGTCAAAACTGCCAGATAAAGCTACAATGAATTCCTGTTGCTCTTTAAAAGCATGCCCCCCTCGTACTTGACCACCTGGTACATCGTAAATCCAATAAACCCTTTTAATTTCAAAAGGAATATGTTTGTCTTGTTCAATAAATGTTAGGTTTCCTCTAGGATCATCAATTTTTGGGAGTTCAACTAATTTAGCTTTATTCATATTATTTTTAAGAAAAGGTTAATGATTATTCATTTTTTCTGAATAAATCGATATGTATCTCTTTATTAGATTAAATCAACTTCCTTTGATAATCAAAGAGTTGATCAAATTCCAATGTTCTTCAGAAATGTTTATAATAACTTTCCCTCCATAACCTTTATACTTCTCAGACAGTTTAATTTGATGTAACTGACGTTTAAATTTCAATAATTCAATATCATTGTCTAAAATTTTCTGGTCAATTGAATTAAGTTTGTCAAGTATTTGGTTTACAGTTGCTTCCATAATTAATCGCAAGTATTACAATAAAAAATCATACTACTTAGATTCCCATAAAAGCAGTGCTTCTGGGAATGTAGTCAAATACTTCTTTTCTTCATCACACCGCAAAATCAAGCACTTCACCTTCCTCTTAATCAACTTCTCCACCTTCTCCAACAACGTCTCTAAAAACGTTTGATCAATCTCATCCCCAACCAGTACAAAGTCGATCTCCTGATCGTCCAATCCCCGGGCAATCCGGCCGGTGATATAGGCGCGGGAGACATTCCCCAGTTTGTGCACCACCTTCTCGATGAGCTGGTCCAATCCCATCGATTTCTTCACGATCGACTGGATATCGTCAAACAACGGATGTTGCTGGTTGGCGCGGAACACCTTCTTGTTCTTGTCCATCGAAGAGACCAGCAACCCGGCCTCCTCAAAACGGTTCAGCTCAAGCCGGATGGAGTTGGTACTCTCCCCAAACTCACTCTCCAGCCCACGCAAATAGCTCCGCGCCCCGCTGTTCAAAAAGAAGCGGAGCAAAAGCTTGATGCGGGTTTTGTTCGTGATTAAAGAATCAATCATAATGGGTCATGGGGTGATGAGGTCATGGAGTCATGAGGTGATGAGGTCATGGGGTGATGATGTGATGATGTGATGAGGTGATGAAAAAAAAATATTCCTCATTCTTCATTCCTCATTCCTCACTGCCTGCTTCGCAGGCACAGCTTCGCCCCGTCAGTCACAGGCTAACTAGCTTCGCGATTCGAGATACGCGATTCGAGATATGTGATCAGGGATACGAGTACAATGAGAGGAACGAGCTTTTTCTGTCGCGTATCGCGTATCGCTTATCCCGTATCCCGTATCCCGTATCCCGTATCCCGTATCCCGTATCCCGTATCCCGTATCCCGTATCCCGTATCCCAGATCACTTCCGAGTAGCAAACTTACTCATAATGATTCTAAAAAGTCAAGTTTTTTTTAATAAATTTTAATGAAGTTTTAATTAATTTTTTATTACATTGACGTTATTTTGATCTAAGG
>JACZKY010077149.1_pt1 | contig 15943 bp, 14 predicted proteins | sample 8237611 | NCBI WGS metagenome assembly JACZKY01 (sample SAMN16148055, study PRJNA663545) | marine sediment metagenome | biome: sediments and biomass from bioreactor inoculated with such sediments; feature: coastal sediments; material: methane- and iron-fed bioreactor; isolation source: Bothnian...
CGAAGCGACCGGGCGCCGGGAGGAAGGCTCAAGGTGCTGCGAAAACGATGAGCGGCCCACGCCCCGTCATCGAAGTGGAGGGACTCGTGAAGTCCTACCCCGCGGGGTTCTGGCTCCGGTCGGCGAGGGTATTGGACGATATCTCCTTCGCCGTCGGAGAGAACGAGGTGGTCGGCTTCCTGGGCGCGAACGGAGCCGGGAAAACGACCACGATCAAGATCCTCAACCGCCTCGTCTTTCCGGATGCGGGATCGGTTCGGCTCTTCGGGGAGCCGGTAGGGATCCGTTCTGCCTCCCGGGGTCGTACCGGCTTCATGCCGGAGCAGCCGTACTTCTACGAATATCTGACCGGTTCCGAATTCCTCGCCTTGTGCGGCCGGTTGAACGGGATGGGGCGGCAGGACATCCGGAGGCGATCCGCGGAGATGCTGGAGCGCGTGCGGCTCTCCGAGGCGCGAAACATGGCGATCCGGAAGTATTCGAAGGGGATGATGCAGAGGCTGGGGATCGCGCAGGCGCTGCTGCACGACCCGGAACTCGTGATCCTCGACGAACCGATGTCGGGACTGGATCCCATGGGCAGGATGGACATCCGGGGAATCATCCGGGACCTGAAGGTGAGGGGCCGGACCGTGTTTTTCAGCAGCCACATCATTTCGGACGTGGAGACGCTTTGCGACCGGATCATCCTGCTCGACCGGGGGAAGAAGGTTGCCGAGGGAAAGGTCTCCGAACTGGTCGGGGCCGAGGTGCGGTTCGTCGAGCTCGTATTTTCCCCTCCGCCCCCGGGGGAATGGCTTACCGCCGAGGGGATCGCGGGGGAAATGGCGGCCGTTTCGGGGGACGAGCTCGTGGTCAGGGCGGCGGACATCGATGAGGCGAACCGCTGGATTTCCCGGATGGGCGCGCGCGGGTCGAGGCTGCGGTCGATGACGCAGGCCAAGCCGCACCTGGAAGAGGTCTACATCGAGCGCCTGGCGCGGGGCCGGGAACCGGGAGTCCGCGATGGCGCATAGGCTGTTGCACATAGCGGCCAACACGTTCCGCGAGACGGCCAGAAACAAGGTGCTGTACGTGATCCTTGCCTTCGCCCTGGTCGTCATAGGGCTGAGCTGGTTCCTGGCGGATCTTTCCATGGGGGAGCTTTCCCGGATCATCGTGGACGTCGGGTTGGCCTGCATCCACCTGTTCGGAGTCACCATCGCGGTCTTCCTGGGGATCGCCCTGGTCAGCCAGGAACTGGACAGGAAAACGATCTACCTGATCCTTTCCCGGCCGGTTCCACGGTGGGAGTTCGTCCTCGGAAAGGCGGCGGGTCTCTGCGCCACGATCCTGCTGACCACGTCGGTCATGGCGGTGACGCTTTTCGGGGTGCACGCCGCATACAGCGGGGGTGCGGAAACGGGGATCCTCCTGGCCTCGGCCGGGATATACCTCGAGCTTGTCCTGCTGGTGTGCATCGCGACGCTGTTCTCGACGTTCACCACTCCGACGCTCAGCGCCATGTTCACGCTCGCGCTTTTCGTGATAGGCCACCTGTCCCAGGGGCTGTACATGATGGAGGAGCATTTCAAGTCGTCCGGGGCGGAGGAAGTCTCGATGTTCCTGTTTTATATATTGCCGAACCTCGAGATCTTCAACTGGAAGAACGGCGTGGTACACGGTGATATCCGTTCCCCCGCGATCCTGATCCCCGCCGCGGGATACCTCGTTTTCTACGGGTCGGCGGTGCTCCTGCTGGCGTGCAGGATCTTCGCAAGGAAGGATTTCAAGTGATCTTCCGCGGCGTGGCCGCCCTCACCCCGGCGGTCAGCTTCCTCCTCTCGCTCCTCGTGGCGCTGTATCTCACGCCGATTCTCCGGGACGCCGCCCGGCGATTCGGGATCGTGGATTCTCCGGACGGGAAGCTGAAGAACCAGAAGGAACCGGTGCCCTACCTCGGGGGCATCGCGGTCTTCGCCGCCGTGCTGTTCCCCGTTTCGCTCTTCCTCCGGTTCAGCGACAAGGTGTCGGGGCTGCTCCTCGCCTGTTCCATCATCGTCCTCCTCGGGCTGATCGACGACATCGGCCGGCTCTCTCCCCGCATCAAGCTGCTGGTCCAGGTGATCGCGGTATTCCTCATGATCAAGGCGGGCATCCGGATCCGCGTGGAGGCTATCCCGCCGCCGGCCTGCATCGCCCTTACCTTCCTCTGGATGATCGTGATGACGAACGGGTTCAACCTGATCGACGTGATGGACGGGCTGGCGTCCGGGGTGGCCGCGGTGTCCACCGTGTTCCTTGCCGCCGTCTTCGCGTTGAAGGGGAACGATATGGGGCTGATCCTGTGCCTCTCCGTACTGGGATCCCTGCTCGGGTTCCTGTGGTACAACCGGCCCGCCGCGCAGATCTACCTCGGGGATACCGGTTCCCTCCTGCTGGGATTCCTTCTCGGGGGGCTGGCGATCGAGGGCGACTACACCGCGAGGAACCCGTATGGATGGGTCACCGCCCTGGCGATATTCGCCGTCCCGCTGTTCGAGATCGTCTTCGTGTCCTTCCTGCGGTTCCGCCGCGGGGTATCGATCTTCAAAGGCAGCCCGGACCACTTCAGCCTAAGGTTGCGGCGCTGGAAGCTCTCCCGCGGCAAGACAGTGGCCGCAAGCTGCGCCGTTGCGGCCTTGACCGGAGGCGTGGGCATGCTCGGGATGATCCTGGGCCCGGCGCCGTCCTTCTTTGCATACGGATCGATCGCGCTGCTGTTCCTCCTGATCGCGGCGTGGCTCGGGACGATCGACATGGGACTGTAAGGGGTTCCGGATGATCCTCGTGATCGGCGGCGGCATCACCGGGCTGGCGGCGGCGACCGCGCTCGCGGAGGCGGGGGCGGAGCACCTCGTCCTCGAGCGGGAGGAGGTGCCGGGCGGGTGGTGCCGATCGATCCGCTCGGGGGAATACCTCTTCGACATGAGCGGGCACTTCCTCCATCTTTCCGACGACGGAATGCGGGAGTGGCTCCTCGGCCTGCGGGGTGTGGCGTGGGAGACGGTGGAGCGCGACGCGCGCGTGTTCCTCCGCGGCCGGTTTACCCCCTATCCGTTCCAGGCCAACCTTCACGGGCACTCCGCCGCGCTGGTCCGGCGCTGCCTCGCCGATTTCGCCGCCGAGCGGATACGGGAAACGGTGGGGAGCCTTCCCGAGCCCGGGAATTTCGAGCAGTGGCTGGCGCGAAGGTTCGGCGGGGCGATGTGCCGGGAGTTCTTCTTTCCCTACAACCGGAAGATGTGGCGCACACCGCTGCGGAACATGGGGTACGCCTGGACCTCCTGGGCCGTTCCCGTTCCGGCGTTTCAGGAAGTGCTCGCCGGCGCGCGCGGGGAGGTCCGCAGGGGGATGGGATACAACCCGTCGTTTCTCTATCCCCGCTCCGGCGGGATGGGCGCTCTCGTCTCCGCCCTCGCCGCCCCGCTGCGGGACCGCATCCGCACGGGGGTGGGGATCGTCCGGATCGACACGAAAAGAAAGGAGGCCTGGTCGGCGGCAGGCGAGAGGTTTCGTTACGACGCCATGGTGTCGACCTCCCCGCTTCCCGCCCTGGCGATGGGTTGCGACCCCGTGCCGCCGTCGGTCCGGTCCGCCGCCGCGAAGCTGCGCTGGGTGAAGGTCCTTTCCCTCAATTTCGGGGTCAACGAACCCGCGGCGACCTTCGGCCACTGGGTGTACGTCCCGGAGCGGTCTTACCCGTTCTTCCGCGTCGGGTTCCTGTCGAATGTTTCCCCGTCGGCCGCACCCGGCGGATGCGCGTCCGTCTTCGTGGAGAAGAGTTTCGGCTCGGAGGAGCCGATCGACGTATCGGCGGAGATGGTCTCCGCGGTCAGGCATCTCGCGCGGATGGGCGTTCTGCGGAAAGGCCAGGAACCCGAAGCCGCGGTGCCCGTCGTTCTCGACCCGGCATACGTGGTTTTCGATCACGAAAGGGAGGGAGCGGCAAGGCACCTGAAGGGCCATCTCCGGCGGAAGGGGATCATCACCGCGGGACGGTACGGTTCGTGGGACTACAACGGAATGGAGGTCTCCATGGCCGACGGGATTCGCGCCGCCGGCGAGGCGCTCCATGTCTTGAAAGGGGACGGGGCGTGAACGGGGGGTCCCCGGGCCCGCGCGCCACGGTGGTCCATGTCATCACCCTCCTGGAATGGGGGGGCGCGCAGGAGAACACGTTGCACACCGTGAAATCGCTCGATCCCCGGCGGTTCGACCGCGTCCTGGTCTCCGGCCGGGGAGGAGCGCTCGACGCGAGGGCCTCCGGGATGTCCTCCCTGCGGGTCGCCCATGTCGACGACCTGGTTCGCGAGGTGGCTCCCGCGCGCGACGCGAAAGCGTTCCTCGCGCTGCGGTCCCTGCTCCGCGGCGAAAAAAGGAATGCTCCCGGGATCCCGCTGGTTGTCCATACCCACAGCTCCAAGGCGGGGATCCTCGGGCGGGCCGCCGCGAGGGCGGCGGGCGCGGACCTGATCATCCACTCGATCCACGGTTTCGGGTTCCACGACGGGCAATTTTCTCCCGTGCGCGCTTTTTACGTGGCCGCGGAGCGGCTGGCATCCCGTTGGACGGATGCGTTCGTCGCCGTGTCGGAGGAAAACATCCGGACCGGGGAAAAGGCGGGGATCTTCCGGCGGGAGCGGTGCCGTCTCATCCGCAGCGGGTTCGACACGGAGAGGTTCCTGCGGGGGTCCCGGGAAGCGGGACGCCGCATCCTCGGGATCGGCGAGGGGGACAAGGTGGTCGGAACCGTGGCGGTGTTCAAGCCGCAGAAGGCCCCCCTCGACTTCGTCGAGGTCGCACGCCGCGTGGCGGCCGAGATTCCCGGGGTCCGGTTCGTTATGGTGGGGGACGGGGTGCTGCGCCCTGAGGCCGCGCGTTCCGCTGCCGCTGCGGGACTCGCGGACCGGTTCCTGTTCCCGGGGTGGAGGGAGGAGGTGCCGGACATCCTCTCCGCGTTCGACGTCTTTCTGCTGACCTCGCGCTGGGAAGGGCTGCCCAAGGTCGTTCCGCAGGCCATGATCGCCGGCGTCCCCGTGGTGGTCACCGCGGTCGACGGAACGAAGGAGGTCGTCGACCACGGGGTGGACGGAGTGCTCGCGCCGCCCGGGGACGTCGAATCGCTCTCCCGGGGAGTGATCGATATCCTTTCGGGGCGCCTCCGGCTGCGGATGGGGGGCCATCGGGATCGGCTGGTCCGGGAGTTCGACCAGGACGGGATGGTGAGGGCGCAGGAGCGGTTGTACGCAGAGCTTCTGGCCGGAAAGGGGTTCGCGGGTTGGTAATGATGGCGGTCGCGGCCTTTCTCGTCGGTGCGTGCATCGGCAGCTTCCTGAACGTCGTGATATACCGCCTGCCGCTCGGGCAGTCGATCGTCTCCCCCGGTTCGCGCTGCCCCTCCTGCGGCAGGGGGATCCGCCCATGGGAGAACGTCCCGATCCTGGGATACCTGGGATTGCGGGGAGTGTGCGCGGGGTGCGGCGCCCGGATCTCCTGGCGATACCCCTTCGTCGAAACGCTCACCGCCGTCGGGTATGCGGCGATCGTATGGCAGGCCGGCGCCGGCTGGCAGGCGGCGCACGACCTCCTGTTCTTTTCCCTGCTCGTTCCGGTCGTCTTCATCGACATCGACCACCGGATCATCCCCGACGAGATCTCCCTCGGCGGTCTCGCCGCCGGGGTCCTCCTGTCGTTCCTGCCGGGCGGCGACTGGAAAGGGAGCCTGGCGGGTGTGTTCCTTGGAGGCGGAATCCTTTACGGCACGGCATACCTGTATGAAAAGATCCGCGGAGCCGAGGGGATGGGCGGCGGCGACATCAAGCTGATCGCGATGATCGGGGCGTTCCTCGGGTGGCAGGGCGCGATCGCCACGATCTTCCTGGGTTCGTTCCTCGGGGCGGCGGGCGGCCTTCTGGCGATGGGGAAAGGCGACGAGGGATTGAAGACGGCGATCCCCTTCGGGCCCTACCTTTGCGTTGCGGCCCTCCTGGCCAGGTACCTCGGAGGCTGGTTCTGGGGGGCGATCCTCGCCTGAAGAAAGGCCCGGCAGGGGAGCGAATCGTTTATGAAGTCGATCGGAAGATCCATCGGGACCTCGCGGACGACCGAAAGGGACGGCCTGCATGACCCGGCCCGAGGTCCCTGCGAGAAAGAACCAGCCGCCCGGTATGCCATAGAGGGGGGCGCCAGGGAACATCGGTGTTCCGTGAAGCCGCGGCTCCCGGGGAGGCTCGTTATCTGAAAACGGAGTTGTCGGACTGTACTGCCGTTGGCTTCTCCTTGGAGATGGTCCACCAGTCTCCTTGCATGGCGCCGATTCCAGCCGCGATTCCCGTGTAGCTCTGCGCGTTGTTGTCGAGCAGCACCGAGACCTGGTAGTAGTTGTACTTCACCGGGTCGAAATCGAGATAAACGGGGTTGTCGGTATACCGCTCGTAGTTGCTGTAGAAGATGGTTTCCATCCTGGCCAGATGGTGCAGCACCGTCTTCGCCTGGGTCATCCGAGCCCTGTTGACCATCATGCGGTACGTGTACGTGGCCAGCCCCGCCAGGAACCCGATGATCATGATGACCAGTATGAGCTCGACGAGCGTGAAGCCGCGCCCACGGCGGCGACGCCCCTCCGACGGGGGGGCGGCATGCCCGAACGGGAACCGGACGACGCTCACTTCGGGCCGCAATGGGGAGGGGTGTCGCCGGGAGGTTCCGGGAGGTTTTGCCTGGAGGCGCGGATCTTGTTCGCCAACCGTTCCAGCAGCTCGGCGGTCTCCCGGAGGTAATCCCCGTCCCGGATCTTCAGGATGTCGGGATCCCGGTCTTCGAGAAGCGTCCGGAGAATCGAGTTGAAGCGGTGCAGGGGGCCGGCGATCCGGTGGCTGAAGTACAGGGAATAGATGAAGATCCCGGCGAAGGAAAGAAGCATCGCGGGCCATAGACGCTTGTGGAGCATCAGGAACTCGACGGATGCGGACTCCAGGGATTTCAGGTCGTCCGTGGTGGCCAGAACATAGAACGACGGGGCGAACGCAAGGAAGATTCCCGCCGCCAGCATCGCCGTGAGGACCAGCAGAAGCCGGAGGGCGATCCCGAGCTGGAACCTCCTGTCCACGATCCTCGTGCGGCGGCGGTCCACAACGGGCTCCAATGGCTCCTCCACCTGTCGTTTGCCAGATTCTACGAAATGCGAGGGGTGAGTCAAGGGATGTTTTCCCTTCGGAGGATGCGCACGCGCCCCTCACCCGGTTCCCGTGACCCGTCTTCGGATCCTGGAACCCAGGTTCTCCCGGTCGGTCAAGGCCCGGGCCATCCGGGGGATGAGGGTCGCCCATGGGCGTTCGCAGATCGCGAAATACCGATCGGCCAGGATTCCTTTTGCCCGCCTCCACGGGGCGCCCGTGCACGCATGGGCCAGGTAGAGGGAGAGAGCGTGCCCGGCCGCCGGGAAATACCCGCGCCTCTTCAGCCGCACGGCCGCCCGGAGCAGGAAGCCGGAAAGGGCGGGGTCCGCCGAGGAAGCCATCTCCAGCGAGATCTCGTCAAGCCACGACGTGAAGTTGGAGTTCCCTTCCGCGAGACAAGCCGCGGTCATCGACCGCGTCCCCTGGCCGGCATGCTTCCTGGATCGGATGAGGATTTCGGGGACATGAACGAAGGGGAACTTTCGGGCCATCCGGTACCACAGGTCGTAGTCCTGGGAGACCTTCAATCTTTCGTCGAAGAGGCCGACCGGATCGAAGCATCGGCGGGGCATGAGGACCGTGCAGCCGTTCACCGGAATGTCCGTGACCAGGAGCATCCGGAATTGCGGCGCGGAGAGCTTTCCCGCCCGGAACAGCTCGATGCGGCGGGAGGATTCGTCGATCACCTCGTAATCGGAGTAGGCGATCGCATCCCTGCCGTAGCCCGCCAGGACGGCAACCTGCCGCTCCACTTTCCGGGGAAGGTAGGCGTCGTCATGGCTGAGCCAGGAAAAATACTCCCCGCGCATCTCCCGGATGCCGAGATTCAACGCCGATGCGACGCCGCCGTTTTCCTTGCGGAAGTAACGGATCCGGTCTCCGTAGGAGAGGGCGATCGCCTCCGTTTTCCCGCCGTCGGTGGAGCCGTCGTTGACGACAATCACTTCGCAGCCCCGGTAGCTCTGCGCAAGCGCGCTGTCCACCGCTTCCCTGAGGAAATCCGCCCCATTGTAGACGGGGATGACGATGGAAACGCCCGCCGTCAGGTCCGCACCCTCATCCAGAAGCTGGTGGGCTCCGACTTGGGATACCGTTTCCTCATCGCCGCCAGTTCGGGAAACGCTCCGGCCACCTTCTCCGGATACCTCGTCAGCAGGTGGTTCCCCGCCCAGAGCACCTCGAACCGCGAGTTGAAGGCGAGGAACGCCTGGAGGAGATATTGCTCGTTCCAGTACCAGCCGTTCTCGGAGTAGACGGCGGGGTAAGGCCGGGGGAGGCTCACGTCGTGCACATGCACGAGGACGCCCGGCGCAAGCCGCGGGAAGACGTCCAGGTACAGCCTCTGCACGTCGTTTCCCGCCCGCAGCACGTGGGAGGAATCCGTGAACAGGATGTCTCCGCCCCGCAGCGACGTGAACCGCTCCATGGGGACTTCCTGCACCTTCACCGGCAGCAGCTCCGACAATCCCGGGAAGCCGTCCCGGAACATTTCTCCGGGATACGGCTCGATCACTTCGAGCCGGGGTTCCCCGCCGTTCTCCCGCCGGTTCATTTGACAGGCCATCCCGGCGAGCACGCTCGATCGCCCGCCGCCGACTTCGACGATCCTTGCCGGCCGGACGTGACGGATCAGGGAATAATACACCTGCGCGTCGACGGCCATGAAGGTGCCGTTGAGCAGGAAGAACCGTTTCGCATCGTCGCCTTCCTCCGCGTCCAACGGGACCCGCTCCCGGAACTCGGCGAGGAAGGGGGGAAACGCATTTTCCATGAGATCCACCCCCGCGCCGTCGTTCATGTCGAGGCCGGGCAGGTCGGAACCGGCGAGATGGAACCCGGCGCCGATTTCTTCCCTGTCGGGGATCGGCAGGTAATAGTGGGGCCGAAGAAAGTGGAACCCCCGGCGGGAAAAGATTTCGCGAATCTCCCGTTCCGGCACCTCGGACCGCCATCGTCCGAGGATGGCCGCCGCAACCCGCGCGGAAACGGAGACGGTCAGGGCAAGCACCTTCTTCACGAGTCTTTTTCCCCACGATACGGGAAGGCCGAGAATTCCCACCATAGGCTATCGTCCCTTTCGGGTTTTCCCTGCCGCCCGCGTGTAGATATCGACGGCCATCGGACGGATCCGTTCCTGGTCGAGACGCAGCGCGGCGACCCGCAGGTTCTCCTCCGCCGCACGGTCGACCAGCCCATCGTCCGTCAACGCCTTGCGTATCGCCGATTCGACGGCTTCGGGATCGTCGGGGTGGACCAGGAAGCCCGTGCGCCCGTCTTCGATCCACTCGTCCGCGCAGGCGGTCCACGACTGGATCGGGAAGGAACCCATCGCCATCCCTTCCAGGAAAGAGGTGCTGATGGCGTCGCTGATGCTCAGCCCGATCGAAATTCTCGCCCTGCCGTGGCGGGAAAGGATCTCCGGGTGGGGGGTGTCCTTCCGCAGGAGCGTCACCCGGACTCCCGTGGACCTTTCGAACAGTTCGGCCGCGACCGCGACGTCGGGGGTGGCCGAGTAGATCCACACCTCGTATTCCCCGAGAAGGTCCGCGCACCGCTCCAGCGCGCGGAGCCCCGTCAGGGCGCGCCCGCCCCAGTGCTGATAGCCCTTGAGCATGATCCCCCGGCGGGAGGAGGTGGCCCCGTCGCTTCGGAGGCGGGCCGTCTTTTCCAGGTCGAACCCGCCCGCGTTGGGAAACACCGGGAACACCGTTCCCGCGAAGCCGAAGGATTTGGCCAGGGCGACGTCCCGCAGGCATTCGCAGGAGTAGTAGTCGCAGGCCTCGAGGACCTCCCGGATCCTCGACGCATGGTCCGCGAGCCTCCCGAAAAGATAGATGTCGCTTCCCCAGTTCGTGACGATCCAGGGGGGAAACGGTTTTCTCGTCCTCCGCCTCGCTTCCAGGGTCGCATAGCCGGCATGCTGTATTTCGAGGGAGTGGATCACGTCCGGAGAAAGGCGGTCGACGAGACGGGCAAGCCGCTCCGCCCGGCGGCCGATCCCCGCCGATTTCATGACCCTCCCGTGCCACACGTCCCCCGCGCGCCACGGAAGGGAGACACCGCGAAACCGGACGTCTTGCGCGTTTCTTCCCGGGTTGCGGAATCCCGTGTGGTGCAGCGTGACGTTCCGAAGGTCCTGGTGGACCTCGACCCAGGATTCGGTGCTCGGGCAGAGGTGCAGGTCCCACCCCTGGTCCGCGATCTGATCGACCCACCGGGCCGTGTGAACGCTGTTCGCCATGGCGACAAGAAGGATCCGCATCCGCCTCACCCGCATCCCGCCGGTCCACGGTCGGAACCGGAAAGGATTTCCTCCACCGTCTCGTCGAAGGTTTTCCGGATCTTGTCCAGGTCGAAATCCCTCTCCGCCGCGCGGCGCGCTGCGTCGGATATCCCGTCGCGGAGTCCGCGGTCGGTCCGCAGGCGCTCGATGGCCGCCCCGAGATCGACCGGGTCTTCCCGGTCGGCGACCACGCCGCAACCGTTGGCGCGGAAGTACCACGAGAGGAAGGAATCGCCCGGCGCGTGCACCAGGATGGGGCGGCCCGCGGCGAGGTACTCGCCGGTCTTCCCCGGGGCGGACGTCCGGATGACCTCGCCGATCGGCGATCGGAACGCGAGTGGCAGGAAGAGGATATCCGCCTGCCGGAGGATCGAGGCGACCTCGGCCTGGGGGACGTGAGGATGACGGGTCACCATCGGCCCGGCGATGCCTTGCCCCTCCAGTTCCGCGTCGGACTGCGCGGTGTAGATATGAAGCCGGATCCCGGCATGTCCCGGGAGGGAAACCGCGGCGATCAGGTTGCGGAACGCATCGGTCTGGGCGTGATACACGGCGCCAGTGTAAACGATGTGGAGCTCGTCCTGCCCGAAAACACGCTCCGCCCGGTCGAGATCCGCCAGGTCCGGAAGGAGGCACGGGTTCCTGACAACGACGCCCGGCGCGCCGCACCGCCTCGAATACTCCTCCAGCGCGAACTCGTTCGGAACGATCACCGCCCGGGCCGAGCGCAGCACGGCGGGTTCGAGGCAGGCGGCGATTTTACGGGAGGTCCCCGTCCATTGATAGCGGTAATCGTCGAAGATGTACGGGACGAAGGGCAATCCCGCCCACCGGGCGGCGAGGGCCGTCGCCGGAAGGTCGTACAGGTCCCCCGTGCAACCGACCAGGAGGCCGCACCTCTCCTCGCGGGCGATTTCCGCGATCTGGCGCGCCCGGCGAAGGACGGCGATGCTCGCGTTGAGCGTTTCCATCGCGAGCGAGACCCCGGGGAGCGTCGACGTGCGGAACCGACGCGGGGGGGTGAGGCGGTAATACCGTCCCGGGAGCTTCCTGGACGCGGACGCGCTTCCGTCCGCGGAGCGGTAGTCTTCACGGGAGACCAGGAAATACCTCTCCGGGGGGGTTTCGGAAAGCAGCCGGTAGAGGACCACCGCCTGGCCAGAGGGGGAGGGCGGGAGAACGTGCGAGACGATGCCCAGCCGACGGTTCCGGAGATCGTCCGCGGTCATGGTTTCCTCGCGTGCTCGCGGACGAGGCGCTTTATCCGGTCGCCTGCTTTCCTGCAATCCGCCTCCTTTTCCACCAGGTTTCTGTTCCGGAGGGCGAACTCGTCGATCCGGCGGGGCGGTGCCTCGAAAATCTCCCGGATCTTCTCCGCCAGGGCGGCGGGGGTCCTCGGAGGCACCAGGAAGCCGCTTGCCCCGTCCTCCACCCATTCGCGAAGCTGCGGAAGATCTCCCAGGATCACGGGGGTTCCGCAGGCCATCGCCTCGAGCATGCAGTTGGGAAGGGAGTCGTTGGACGAGATGGAAACCATCACGTCGGCCGCGCGATAATATTCCGGCATCCGCTCCCAGGGGACTTGCCCGTCCCGCCGCAAATGGTCCTCGACCCCGAGGGAGCGGGCCCTCTCCGTGTGCCGATTCCATTCCTCCGCGCCGACATCCGATACGAACAGGAAAAGGGTGTCCGGATGCGTGCGCAGCACATCCGGCATGCTCTCGATGATGATGTCGCTGTTCAGATACCCGCCGACGCCCCGCGGGCAGAAGACCACCTTTTCCGCCGTGATCCGAAGCTCCCTGCGGGAGGGTTCCTTCGGCCCGGGCGCGAACCGTTCGAGGTCGACGCCCGGGTACCGGATGAGATGGACCTTCCCTTCATCGGCTCCGATTTCCGACAGGGCGCGGCGGACGTGTTCCGAGTTGACCGTCATCGCGGCCGCGAGTCTCACCCCCCGGGAAACGATCTGCCGCTTGATGATGCGGTCGATGCCGTCCCACTCGGCCCACCACGTCGCATCGCCGTTCCAGAACGTGATGATGACCGGGCGTTTTCCGGGAAGCCGGTACGCGAGATGGCACGGATAGAGCAGGGTCTGCAGGAAGACGACGTCCGGATCGAACCTCGATACGGCGTCCAGGAGGATCCTGCGATCCTTTCGCGCGATCGCCACGTCCATGAGCACGTCGAGGGAGTTGCCCGCCGACCGGATCACGGAAATGTCGTGGATCCCGATCCGGTGGAGAAAGGGGATCAACAGGGCGGACGCCCACAGCCTGTTCCGGATTCGCGAAAGGATGCCGGGGGATCGTCCCGGGGGCGTGTTCCCGAGAAGGTTCTCCCTCTCGGACAGGATTCCTTCGCGGATTTTCCGCCTGCCTTCCTCGCCGGTGAGCGGAACGTTCAGGGCGCCGGGGAAACGGTAGTCGTGGTTGGAGACGACGGCCACCTCGAACCCCGGATCCTCCAGGAATATGCGGATGCGCCGAACGGCATGGATCGAATATCCCCATGCCACGAAGAGGACCCGGACCGGCTTCATCGTCCGGGATTCCGGCGGGCGCAGAGCAGGAGGCAACGATCGGCGCGATGGGAATCCAGCTCCTTCGTCACCGTGAAACAGCTCTCCACCGCCGCCCGGCACTCCGTCTTGATTTCGAAGATCGCCTGCCGGCAGAGCATCTTGGAGAGCGATTTCTCCTGATCCGGAAAATGGTGGAGCACGTTGAGGCAGAGGACGACGTCGCATTCCGGCAGGTCGTCCCCACCGGCCCATTCCCGGAAGACGACATGCCCACCCCGGACCTCGTTGATCCTGCGGGCCACGCCCAGAACGGCGGCGCTGCGGTCGAAGCCCTGCGCCAGGCCGCCCGCGTCTTCCACCTTGAAGCAGAAATACCCGTGGAAGCAGCCGAGGTCGAGCACCTTCTTTCCCCTCCACTCCACCAGGTCCCGGATACGGTCCCACGTCTTGCCGGAGTCGGAGTACCCGGTCATGTTCAGGACCTCGATGTCCTGGTACTTCCAGTCGTGATCCTTGCCGAGTCCGGCCAGGTGGTCCTCCAGGGGAAAACACCGGAACCGGACGCGCTCGAGCATCTCCTCCCGGGAACTGTACGCGTTCCGGGAGGAATCGAAATACCTCACGTGCCGGAAGCCCGACAGCAGCGGCACGTTCTGGGTGAAGAAGTTCCGGTATTTCCGCAGGTGGTGATCGACATCGATGGAGAGCGGCTCCGGCGGGCGGAGGCCGGCGCGGCGCATCCACACCCGGGCCGTCTCCCGGAACCCGACTTTCCGATTTTGCCGGCTCTCCTTGTCCCGTTTTTCCTGGACCCGCCGCAACCACGCTTCGCGGTCGGGGCAGTAGACGCAGATCACGAGGACGTCGTTCCGGGCCTCGTACTCCGCGAAGTCGCTCCACTTGCCGTTCTCGTCGATGGGGATCGCGTCGATGACGAACCGCTCCGGCAGTTCGCCGAGGATCCTGCGGCTCTGCCTCTCTTTCGTGTCGTACCGGTGGATCCGGTCGAAATCGATGTACGGGAGGCGCTTCTCCCTTGCGCAACGGACGGCGAACCGGCTTTTCCCGCTGCCGTAGACCCCCGTGACGAAAATCCTGTCGAACGTGTCAACGTCACCCACCCCCAGGGCCTCCGGGTCGCCCGAGGGCGAATGCGATGAATTCCGCCGTGCGTTCGCACATCCTTAAAGGGTCGAACTCCGTTTCCACCCGCCGCCGCATGGAGGCCCCTGTCGAGGAGCGCATCCCGGGGTTCTTCATCAACCCCAGGATCCGGTCGGCAAGGCCTTGCGGATCGCCGGGAGGCACGAGAAACCGGATTCCCTCCGGCCCGACGGCTTCCCGGATTCCCGGGATATCCGTCGCCACTACAGGGAGGGACGCCGCCATGGCCTCCAGGACCGCATTCGGACACCCCTCCATGTTCGAACCGTGGACGCACAGGTCGGACGCCGAAAGCAGCCCGGCCACGTCCTCGATTTCCCCGAGGAAACGGACCTGCCCGCAAAGATCAAGGTCGAAGGCGATCTTCTTCAGGGCAGGTTCGCGGTAATCCGGCCGGCCGGCGAGCAACAGGACGGCCGGAGGCCCGCCTCCGGCATTCCGGTCCAAGACGTTTCTCCAGGCGGCAAGGACCGTGGGGTGGTCCTTGTACGCCGTCAGGTTGGCGACCATGCAGACGACGAAGGTGTCCGCATCCAGCCCGAGCCGTCCGCGCCATATGTTCCGGCGGTCGTCGGCGCGGGGTATGGGGACACCGTTCGGGATCACCGCGACCTTCCCGGGATCGATCCCGTATGTGTCCAGCAGGAAATTCCTCCCGTGGACGGAATTGGAAATATAGCGGGGAGTCAGGCGCACGGCAGCCCGGTGGGTTCGGCTCCTGTCGAGGTCGTGCCCCTCGTTTCTCTGGTTCCACACGAAAAGGGCGGCCCCCGAGAGTTTCCACGTCAGGCCGCAGAGCACGTTGGGAAACCAGTTGTAGGAAAACAGGATGTCGGGTCTTTCCTGCCGGAGCCTCCTGGCAAACCCCGCGATCTCCAGGGCCCGACCGGCTTTCCCCGGCGGCCAGTCGACCGGTATGCTCTGCCAGGGGATGCCGTTCTCGTCGCAGAGCCTGGAGAATCGCCCCTGCTCACGGCAAAGGCCTAGGATCCGGACGTCCGAACGGTGCTCCTCGCGAAGGAAAAGGGCAAGCCGGAAAGCCTGACGTTCCGTTCCCCCAAGGCCGAAGGTCCGGAATACAAATAAGATACGCCGTCCCGCGAGCCCTCGGGCCTTTTCCTCGAGCCTGCTGTCAGCGGAACGCGCGGGAAGGGTATCCATCATCCGGCCGATGCCTTGTTCTGCCGCAACCACTCGTCCAGGAACAGGAGGAGCCAGACAGCGCCTGTGTTTCCTGCGTCGATCAGGTTTGTGACGGTTTCCATTTCGAAAAAATCGTACAGGGTGGAACCGGAACCTGTCAGCCTTTCGCGGATCTGCGCATGCAGGATGTTACCCTCGGCGAACCATTTATGAAACGGCATGCTGAATCCCCGCTTGGGTCGGTGCAGATATTCCCGAGGATAGTATTTCTCCATCACTTTCTTCAGTAACAGTTTCCCTTCCCACGCTCCGCCTTCGAATTGCCGGATGTTGAAGGATTCCGGCAAGGTCATGGCGAATTCAAAGACCTTTCTGTCCACCAGCGGCGTCCTGACTTCGAGACCCGTCAGCATGCTCGCCGCGTCTACCTTTCCCAGGATGCAGTTGGGCAGATAGCTCTTGAAGTCCATGTACTGGACCCGGTTCGCGCCGTCGAATCGTTTCGCGTTCCGGAATGCTTCCTCCAGGACATCGAGCGGAAGCTGCGCAAGGGAACGGTATTCCTCCCGCCAAAGGGCTTGCCTGCGGCTTCCGGGCAAATAGTTGACCAGCCTCAACCAATCCTCC
>JACZKY010057290.1_pt1 | contig 15941 bp, 16 predicted proteins | sample 8237611 | NCBI WGS metagenome assembly JACZKY01 (sample SAMN16148055, study PRJNA663545) | marine sediment metagenome | biome: sediments and biomass from bioreactor inoculated with such sediments; feature: coastal sediments; material: methane- and iron-fed bioreactor; isolation source: Bothnian...
GGTCTTCGCGCAGCGCCGGGTTCCGGCCGCCAATGAACACCGCGAAATCGCGGCATTCCTTCCAGGTGCGGGGCCGGAGCGTGTCGATCTCCAGCCCCTCGACCGCCAGATCGCCGGCTTCGAGGTCGAGGAAGAGCGTGGTGGAGGCGTTCAGCGTCCAGAGCAGGCTGGTCTTGCCGATGCCGGACCGGCCGAAGATGACGCCCTTGATGCCCTTGCGTTGGGCGAGCCGTTCGTCGGCGCCGATGATGGGAAGCGCCATCACTGGCCCTCCTTCTTCATCACCGCCGTGGCGGCGCGATCGGCGCCGATGCACCCCGCCTCGCGGGCGAGCTTGTAGAGCCGCTTCAGCGCGTCGGCGCGGCGGTAAGCGGCCGTGCTCTCACGCTCCGCCTCCACGATCGCGAAGGCGATCTCGTCGACGGTCGCATCGACGACCGGCAGCGGCTCGCGCGGCTCGTCACCGGCGCGCTGCGGGAAAACGATGGTTTCGGGGAGGTCTTCAAGGGCGTAGCTCGCCTTGCGAAGACGGGTGATGTCGTCCGGCTGGTCCGGCATGGCTTTTCTCCGTGGGATGATGTGATCGAGAAGCCCCATCAGGCGGCCTCGCGGACGTCGGACGCGGGCTCGGCGACGTAGATCGCCAGCAGCGGCGTCCCGTCGGCGTGCATGCCGGCGTCCTCGATCTGATAGTTGCGGTTGGGCTCGCAGACCTCGGTCAGCTCCCAGCGGCGATAGAGCCCCGGGAGACGCCTGAAATCCTCGAGCGACAGATCGGCAGTGCGGTTCATGCGTGTCTGCTTTCGGTTGGAGGGAAGGCGCTCGGGGCGCTCGAATGGGAAAAGCCACCGGCGGGACCGGATCGGGACATCGGTTCAGGGGATTTCCTCGAGGGCGGCGTGCAGCCGGCGCATGGCGCGCTGGTACCGCTTGCGGGCGGCGGCCTCGGTCAGGCCCAGCTCGACGGCGACCTCGGCTTGCGAGAAACCTTCGATGGCCACGCGGATCACGAGAAGGGCGTCATCGCCGAGCAGCTTCCGCACGGCGCCGTTCAGTCGCGCGTACCCGGCCGCGCCGATCCCGCTGTCACCGCTGTCCGCCACCTCGTCGGGATCGGCGCTGCTGGCGAGATGCTCGCGCGCCGTGTCGCGCTGGCGCACGCGGATCATGTCGCGCTCGACGTTGCGCAGCACCGTGGCCGCGATCCAATTGACGCGCCTGAGATCGAGGCTGCGGACTGCCTCGGTGGTGCGCGCCAGCACGTCGGACGCGACCTCGTCGGCGGTGCCGAGCCTGCGCCAGAGCGACCGGCGCCGGATGGCGTCGAGGCCGGGCCAGAGCGCGAGCAACAGCATCGTCAGGGCGCAATCGGACGCGGGCCCGTCGCCCTGCGCCGCCCCTACCAGCGCGGCGAGGATCAGGTTTTTCCGGGCGGGATCGCCGGGGGTGCGATGCAGCCTATCCAGCAGGGCCGCCGGATCCCGGAACGGTGTGAGGGCAGCCTGCGCACGCCGGATGGCGTCGAAACTGCGTTGGAAGTGAAGCTTGGAAGATGAATCCGTAAGGTGATCGCGGATCGCGTGCCACGCGATGGACATTGGACGCCTGCCTTGCGGCCAGGCGTCCGGCGCCTTCTCGTGGCCAGGTCAGGACGTCGCGCGTCTCTTGGGTTTCAGAGGGTTGGGTGGGGGCGCGCGTTGCCGCGCGCTTACGGCTTGTTCGTCACGTTCAGCGACCCGCAGCCGGGACAGGTCGCAAGAACCGGAAACCCGACGACATAATCGAGGGGCTTCCGGCGGATCTGCATTTGACTGCCGTTGGTCTTGCCGAGGAGCCTCCCGCAGTCATGGCACCGCCACTCCCGCGTGAATTCGGCGTCCATGGCGCCGCTTTCGCCCCCAAAAGGGCGACGCGACCGATCGATGCTGTGTTTGGAATGTTGGTTCATTCGGCGCCTTCCTTCGTAGCCTTCGAAAATCTGGACGTGCGGGATCGTTCGAAGCAGCGCATCTTGCTGCTTCGTGGCGAGGTCTTCAGGTGGACTGGATCAGTCGGGCTTAGCTGGGGGCGTCCTTGTCAGCCCCGGTCTTCTTCTTGGGACGCCAGCCGGGAGAGGCAGCAGCCTTCCGGCTCTTGCGCGCCAACTCGCGTGCCTCCCGGAACTCGGGCTCGATCTCGGCGAGTTTGTCGACGAGGCCCTGCAGGTCGTACATGTTGGTCTGCCGACCACCGTGATCGCCGTAGCGCTCCTGCCGGCGCAGGAGCCCTTCGTTCTCCAGGTCGGTGATGTACCGCTGCACCTGGCGCTCGCTGATGCCGAGGCGGGAGGAAAGCTCCTTCTTGCTCGGGTACGGCTTGCGGGCGGCATCCCACCAATGGTCGATGATCTGGAGCAGCACGGCGAGCTGAGACGGGTTCAGATGCAGCCGACGTTGCGCTCGCAACAGCAACGAGGGGATCATACAGAAACCCTGCTCCATCACCTTCCCGCCCCACTTGTCCGCATTGGCGGATCGGCGCTGCTTCTTGGGCGGGGATTCCGTTTCTGATTGATTCTGTTCGGTCATTTGTGTTCTCCTTGCCTCATAAATGCAGCCTGCCGGGGCTCCACACAAGGCCCGGAAAGTGGACGTTTGTGTCTTGGGGGTGCAGACACAAGCATCTAGTCCCCCAAGTCGTCAGCGTCTCCTGATTAAGACGTCGGTTACGCAGGAGAACCGGAAGGCGCATAACAAGCATATGGAACCCCCAGACACGGATGACCTATGGGGAGCACCTTGAGGCCGGTTTATGCGGCTCGGCTTCTCGGTATCAGGCTCTTCTGACGGCAGCTGTCCCGATCAGGCCGACCACTTGGCTTTTCTCTCTCAGAGCGCGCTGCAGCCAAGCGCGGCATGACGGAGACCAAGTTGAAACGCCCCAATCCGCTCCCGCCCGACCAGATGACGTCCGCAGAGCGCCGCGCCGAGCTGTGCGGCCTGCTGGCGCTCGGGCTGGTTCGGTTGCGGATGCGGGATGGGGGCGAAGTATCTGACGATACTGGAGAGCGTGGCCTACACTATCCGCCCGACCAATGCCGTCATGCAACTCCAACGCACCGGAGAAATGCATGAACAAGCCCGATCCCGTCCCCGCGCGCCTCGCCGCGCTCAAGACCACGCCGACGCCTGACCTGAAAAAGCAGTGGCGCGACCTGTTCGACAGCGAGCCGCCGCCGTTCAACCGCCGCTACCTGGAAAGCCGCTTGGCCTACCGCATCCAGGAACTTGCCTATGGCGGGCTCAAACCCGAGACGATTCGGCGCCTCGAACGGCTCGGCGAGGAACTGGACGGCGGCGACAGGAAGAAGCGCGGCATCCGCGCCGATCGCGACCGCCCCATCACCGGCACGCGCCTCCTGCGCGAATGGCAGGGCGTCGAACAGATCGTAACCGTCACCGCCGACGGCTTCGAATGGCAGGGTCGGCCGTACAAGTCGCTGTCCGCCATCGCACGGGCCATCACCGGCACGCGCTGGAACGGCTGGACCTTCTTCGGGCTCAAGAACCACAGGGGGCGGAAGTGACGAAGCCGCCGGATAAATCGAAGGTCGTCCGCAAGCTGCGATGTGCCGTCTACACCCGGAAGTCCTCCGAGGAAGGGCTGGAGCAGGAGTTCAACAGCCTCCACGCCCAACGTGAGGCCTGCGAGGCTTACATTGCCAGCCAGCGCTCCGAAGGATGGGTGCTTGTCCGCGATCAGTATGACGACGGCGGCATTTCGGGCGGCACACTAGAGCGCCCCGGATTGAAGCGGCTGCTGGAGGATATCGAGGACGGGCTGGTCGACGTGGTCGTCGTCTACAAGATCGACCGCCTCAGCCGCTCGCTGGCCGACTTCGCCAAGCTGGTTGAGGTGTTCGATCGGAACGGCGTGACCTTCGTCTCCGTCACGCAGAGCTTCAACACGACCACGTCGATGGGCAGGCTGACGCTGAACATCCTGCTGTCCTTCGCCCAGTTCGAGCGCGAGGTCACGGCCGAGCGCATCCGCGACAAGGTCGCCGCCAGCCGGAAGAAGGGCATGTGGATGGGCGGTGTGCCGCCCTACGGATACCGGGTAGAAAACCGGAAGCTGGTGGCCGACGAAGAAGCCGCCGAGCATGTCCGATGGATCTTCGCCCGCTACCTCGAGATCGGATCGGGGACCGAACTGGCGCGCGAGGTCGCGAAACGCGGCATCCGCACGCCCCGCGGCAACCGGATCGACAAAAAGTACCTCTACCGGATGCTGAACAACCGCGCCTATATCGGCGAGGCGGTCCACAAGGGCGAGAGCTACCCCGGCGAGCACGACGCCATCATCGACCGCGAGACGTGGGACCGCGTCCACGCCATCTTGCAGGAAAGCCCCCGCAAGCGCGCCGCACGCACCCGCGCCGAGACGCCCGCGCTGCTGAAGGGGCTGCTGTTCGGACCCGATGGTGCCGCGTTCTCACCGACCCACACGCGCAAGGGAGACCGGCTGTACCGTTACTATGTCAGCCAGACGGTGCTGAAGCATGGCGCAGGGGCGTGCCCTGTCGGCCGCGTGCCCGCAAGTGAGATCGAGGTCACCGTCATCGACCAACTGCGCGCCGTCTTTCGCCAGCCCGAGATCGTGGCGGGCTCGTTGAGAGCGGCTCGGGCGCATGACGAGGAGATCGCCGAGGCCGACGCACGGGCAGCGCTTCAGCAGCTCGACCCGCTGTGGGAAGAACTGTTCCCCGCCGAGCAGGCGCGCATCGTCACGCTGCTGGTCGAGCGTGTCGATATCGGCATGGACGGGCTGAAGGTGCGGCTACGCATCGACGGTCTCACTGGCCTTTCCCGCGAGATGCTGGGCGGCAATATCGGAGAAGCGGCGTGACACTCGGCGCGCCGATTCCCGAGACTGTGACGCTCCACGTCCCATTCCGCGTCGTTAAGCGCGGCGGGCGGAAAGAGATGCAGTTGCCAGAAGGCGCTACCCATCCGCGTCGCACGGACAGCACTCTGGTCAAGGCGCTGGCCCGCGCGTTCCGCTGGAAGCGTCTGCTGGAGTCGGGTGAGTTCGCCACCGTTTCCGAACTTGCCGAGCGAGAGGGGATCGCACCATCCTACATAACCCGCGTCCTGCGCCTGACGCTGCTAGCGCCGGACATCGTCGAGGCAATCCTGGATGGCAAGCAGGGGCCGGAGGTGACGCTGGCACAAGGACTGGAGCCGTTCCCCCTCGCATGGCAGCTGCAGGGCGCGCATTTTTCTCTGTAGGACAAAAACTGCATTGCGGACGATTGACTCGTCGAGGGAGATAACCTAGATCTCTGTAAGCGCTTTACAGAGGATTTTTCCATGCGGCTCGCGGAGCTCTCTGATATTCACTCCGGCTACACGGCACGCGGCAGGCTCGAACCGCTGCCTGAGGGCGGCGTGCCGGCACTGCAGCTGCGTGATGTCGGGACGGAAGGCGCGGCACCGGGCCCAGACTTCCAACGGTACGATCTGGGCAAGCTGCCCGACCGATACTTTGTCCGTGGCGGCGAGGTCGTCTTTCGCTCGCGCGGCGAACCGAACGCTGCGGCCGCAATTCGCGATCCGCTTCCAGAGCCTGCCGTGGTCATCGTTCCGCTGGTGATCGTTCGTCCGGACAGGGCCCGCATTCTCCCAGAATACCTCGCTTGGGCCATCAACCAGCCCGACGCGCAGCGCAGGCTCGGCGCGGAAGCACAGGGCACAAGCCTCCGGATGATCCCGATGGCGGTCCTCGAAAACCTCGACATCGCCGTCCCCGACCTGCCCACGCAGAAACGCATCGTCGAACTCAATGCCTTGGCTCGGCAGGAGGGTAAACTGCTTCGACAGCTCGCCGCTAGCCGGGAAGAACTCGTAAGCGCCATTCTCGGCGATGCAGCGAAGGCCGCCGACCAGAAGGAAATTGCCTGATGACCGATCAGATTACCCAACAGCAGATCAATCAAACCGCCTGGGCGGCCTGCGACACCTTCCGGGGCGCCGTCGATGCCGGCCAGTACAAGGACTACATCCTCGTCATGTTGTTCCTGAAGTACATTTCGGACCTCTGGAACGACCATCTCGAAACCTACCGCAAGCAGTATGGCGACGACGTGGCCCGCATTCGCCGCCGCCTCGAGCGCGAGCGCTTCATCCTGCCAGAGGGCGCCAGCTTCTACGACCTCTACGCCCAGCGGAACGAGGCCAATATCGGCGAGCTGATCAACATCGCGCTGGAGAAGATCGAGGACGCGAACCGGGCCAAGCTCGAGGGCGTCTTCCGCAACATCGACTTCAACTCCGAGGCCAACCTCGGCCGCCCTAAGGATCGCAACCGCCGCCTCAAGAACATGCTTGAGGATTTCGCCAAACCTGCGCTCGACCTGCGACCGTCGCGGGTGACCGAGGACATCATCGGCGAGTGCTACATATACCTGATCTCGCGCTTCGCCTCGGATGCCGGGAAGAAGGCCGGCGAGTTCTACACGCCCACGGCCGTGTCGCGCCTGCTGGCCAAACTGGCGGCGCCGCAGCCCGGCAACACGATTTGCGATCCTGCCTGTGGGTCCGGCTCGCTGCTGATCCAGGCCTCGCAGGAGGTGGGATCCGAGAACTTCGCCCTCTACGGGCAGGAGGTGAATGGGGCGACCTGGGCGCTGGCCCGGATGAACATGTTCCTGCACGCCAAGGACGCCGCCCGCATCGAATGGTGCGACACGCTCAACAGCCCCGCGCTGGTCGAGGGCGACCACCTGATGCGCTTCGACGTGGTGCTCGCCAATCCGCCGTTCTCGCTCGACAAATGGGGCGCGGAGGATGCCGACAGCGACCAGTACAAGCGCTTCTGGCGTGGTGTGCCGCCCAAGTCCAAGGGCGACTATGCCTTCATCACCCATATGATCGAGATCGCCAAGCGGCAGTCCGGTCGCGTGGCGGTGATCGTGCCGCATGGCGTGCTGTTCCGGGGCGGGGCCGAGGGGCGCATTCGGCAGCAGCTGATCGAGGAGAACCTGCTCGACGCGGTCGTGGGTTTGCCCGCCAACCTGTTCACCACCACGGGGATCCCGGTCGCCATCCTGATCTTCGATCGCTCGCGCGAAGAGGGCGGCGCGAACGCGGACAGGCGGGACGTGCTGTTCATCGACGCCAGCAAGGAGTTCACGCCGGGCAAGACCCAGAACGTGATGGACGAGGCACATGTCGCCAAGGTGCTGGAGACATACGGCACCCGCGCCGAGGTCGAGCGGTATTCGCACCGGGCCAGCCCAGAGGAGATCGCCGAGAACGGCTACAACCTCAACATCCCCCGCTACGTCGACACGTTCGAGCCGGAGGAGGAGATCGACGTCGCCGCCGTGCAGAAGGACATCGTGCGGATCGAGGCTGAGCTTGCCGACGTCCGGGCGAAGATGGCCGGGTATCTGAAGGAGCTCGGCGTCGATGTCTGATGGCGAAATCATCCTCTACAACACCGAGGACGGTCAGGCGGAGATTCAGTTCCGAGCCGTCGATGGGACTGTCTGGCTCAGTCAGTTGGAGATGGCGGAGCTCTTCCAGACAACAAAGCAGAACATCAGCCTGCACGTGCGCAACATCCTTGCCGAGGGTGAGCTGGACCAGGAGTCAACGGTCAAGGAATACTTGACAGTTCAGGCTGAGGGCAAACGGCAGGTGAAGCGGTCGGTGACCGTGTACCGGCTCGAGATGATCCTTGCGGTCGGGTATCGCGTGCGCAGTCCCCGTGGAATTCAGTTCCGCCGGTGGGCGACCTCGGCACTGAAGGAGTATCTCGTCAAGGGCTTCGTCATGAATGACGAGCGCCTGAAGGATCCCGCCTGGGACTACTTCGACGAGCTGCTCGAGCGGATCCGCGACATCCGGGCGTCCGAGGCGCGGTTCTATCAGAAGGTCCGCGACATCCTCGCGCTCAGCGAGGACTACGACGCCAAGTCGCCGACCGTGAACACCTTCTATGCGACGATCCAGAACAAGATGCTCTACGCGGTCACCAGCCACACGGCGGGAGAGCTGATCCGCGCGCGGGCCAATGCCGACCAGCCGAACATGGGGCTGACGACCTGGAAGAACGCCGACAAGGGTCGACCCCTGCGCAAGTCCGACGTCGGCACGGCCAAGAATTATCTCGGTGAGGCCGAGATCCGGGAGCTCAACCTCATCGTCGAGACCTTCCTGAACACCGCCGAGCTGCGGGCCACGCGGCGGCAGACCATGCGGCTGGCCGAATGGGAGGGCGTGCTCGACAACTTCCTGACCTCGAACGAACTGCCGAAGCTGCAGGGCGCCGGTTCGATCTCGGCAGATGCCGCGAAGCGCATCGCCCACGATCGCTATGACACGTTCGACGCCAAGCGGAAGGAAGCCGCGCGGCAGGCGGCGGCCGAGGTAGACGACCTCGAAGAACTCGAGCGCATCGCCGATGCGGCGAAGGCGGAGAAGAAGGGTCGTGGCGATGCGTGATGGGTGGGGTGACAAGTGTCTGGGTGACTTAGGCGAGTGTAAAATCGGCCTAACCTATTCACCCGATGATGTAGTCGAGTCCGGAGGAACATTGGTTCTTCGCTCGTCAAACATTAGGGACGGGCGACTTGCCTACGACGACAACGTTTATGTCTCTTGCAAAGTGCCGGACGGCGCAATCGTTCGCGAGGGTGACATTCTCATCTGTGTCAGAAACGGAAGCAGGGCACTGATCGGCAAGGCTGCGCGGATTGACGCACAGGCTGACGGGAGTGCGTTCGGAGCGTTCATGGCCGTCTTCCGCAGCCAAATGAACGATTATATCTTTCAACTTCTCAATACTGAGCAGTTCGTTAGACAGGTTCATCGCTCGCTCGGCGCGACGATAAACCAGATCACCAATGCTGATCTGAAATCATTTCGGTTCCCATTCCCGCCTGTAGCCGAACAGCGTCGGATCTCAGAGCTGCTCCGCACATGGGATACAGCGCTGGAGAAGCTTTCCGCCCTCCGCGCGGCGAAGGACCAACGCCTCGTCGGCCTTCGCGCAGCCCTCTTGTTCGGAGAGCTCCGCCTGAACGGCCAGCGGCGCAATTGGGTGCCGACGCGTCTTGGCGCGGTGACTCACGAACTGACAAGGCGGAACGGGGCCAAGGGGCTTGGCCGCGACTTCGTGATGGGCGTCACAAAGGCCGAAGGCGTCGTGCCGATGCGAGAGCAGACCATCGCCGGCGACATCAGCCGCTATAAGCGCCTGCCGCCCCGTGCCTTCGCCTACAACCCCATGCGCATCAACGTCGGCTCCATCGCGATGAACGAGCGCGAAGACGAGGTGCTTGTCAGCCCCGACTACGTCGTCTTCGCCTGCAACGCGGACGGGCTCGATCCCGACTACCTCGACCACCTGCGCAAGACGTCCTGGTGGGCCCACTACATCAACAGCGGCGGCTCGGGCAGCGTCCGTCAGCGGACCTACTACGATGACCTCGCCGCGCTGAAACTGCCCTTGCCTCAACTCGACGAGCAAAAGGCCATCGCCGCCGTCCTGAACACTGCGCGCGCCGACCTGGCCGCGACCGAGCGCGAGATCGAAGCCGTCACGCTGCAGAAGCGCGGCCTGATGCAGAAGCTCCTGACGGGCGAATGGTGCGTGCCGCTTGACCCCTCCGAACCCTCCGCAGCCATCGAGGAGACCGAACATGCCAGATAAGAAGAACTACTGGACCCAGCAGCGCCCGGACGGGAAGTGGGAGTCCAAGCGCGAAGGCGCCACGCGCGCCAGCAAGGTCACGGACACCCAGTCCGGCGCCTGGGCCCATTCCCGCGAGAAGGCCGCTGAAACCAAGGGGGAGGCCTTCCTGAAGGGCCGCGACGGCAAGATCCGTGAGCGGAACACCTATGGGAAAGATCCCTATCCGCCGAAAGGGTGACGCATGGCAGACCTCCTGACATTCGATGAAGCCATTGGGCATTCAGCGCAATTCAAGAAGCGGCACTTGTTGCTTGGAAACGGTTTCAGCATCGCCTGTCGTCCGAAAATCTTCACGTACGGCTCTCTGTTTGAGCAAGCCGACTTTTCGACGGCACCCCGCTTGCCTGACGTATTTGACGCAGTCGGAACGACGGACTTCGAGCATATCATCAAGATGTTGGAGGACGCTTCGCGTGTTGTCCCCGTCTATTCAAAGGAGGCAACGGAGGCGGCCGCTCAAATGGCTGCGGATGCCGAAGCCCTGAAAGATATCCTCATTCAGACAGTGGCCAACAACCACCCCAATATTCCGAATGAGATCAACGACGAGCAATTCTGGGCATGCCGCCGGTTCCTGGCGCACTTCCTTGGCGACGAGAACAAGGACGGAAAGGTCTACACCCTAAACTACGACCTCCTGCTCTATTGGACCTTGATGCATGAGGACATGGGTTTCGACGACCCCATCAGCCTTGCTGCAAACGATGGCTTTGGGCGCGACGAGGACACGGAGCCGGAATATGTGAACTGGATGGGCGAGAGCGGGGCGCACGGACAGCGCGTTCACTACCTCCACGGCGCTTTGCACCTGTTCGATGCTGGTGCGGAGCTTCAAAAATACACTTGGGTCAACACTGGAAAACCCCTGCTTGAGCAAGCTCGCGAAGCCATGGGTGCGCGCAAGTTCCCGCTTTTTGTCGCCGAGGGAAAAAGCAATCAGAAGTTGGCTAAAATCAAGCATAGCGCTTACTTGCACCATTCATACAAGAGCTTCTCCTCGCAAATGGGTCAGAGGAATGATGCGCTCTTCATATTTGGGCATAGTTTGGCCGAGAACGATCAGCACATCCTGAAAAAGATTGCTCGCGGCAAGATCGGGCAGATTTACGTCGGTCTCTATGGCGATCCCAATAGTGATGGTAACAAGGCGATCAGGTCGGCTGCGAACGCCCTTGCGGCTCACCGTGATGAACGTGTCCCGCTGTCTGTTGCTTTCTTCGATGCCGGATCCGCCGAGGTGTGGGGGGCGTGATGGATCGAGGCCATGGGTTCGATACCCGCGAGAAACACCAGTCCCAGGTTCCGGCGCTGCAGCTGCTCGTGGCGCTCGGGTTCATCCCGCTCTCGCAGGAGGAAGCGCTGCGCCTCCGCGGCGGGCGGCTGCGGAACGTGGTGCTGGACGACGTGCTCGCTGAGCAGCTGATGCGCATCAACCGCTTCACGCACCGGGGCCGCGAGTACGGCTTCGACCTCGAGGACGCGCACGAGGCGATGCGGCGGCTCAAGCCCACGCCAGATCGGTTGAAGGGTCTGCGCGGCACCAATCAGGACATCTACGACACGCTCGTCCTCGGCACGACGATCACGAAGTCCATCGACGGCGACTCGAAGAGCTACTCGTTCCGCTACATCGATTGGGAGCGGCCGGAGAACAACGTCTTCCATGTCACTGCCGAGTTCTCGGTCGAGAGGACAGCGTCGAGCCAGACCAAGCGTTGTGACATCGTCGCGTTCGTGAACGGCATCCCGATCCTCGTGATCGAGAACAAGCGGCCGACCGAAAGCCTGAAGAAGGCGGACAGCCAGCTGATCGGCTACCAGAACGAGGACAACATCCCGCAGCTCTTCCACTTCGCGCAGCTGCTGATCGGCATGAACCGGAACGAGGCGCGCTATGCGACAGTGGGGACGCCGCGTAAGTTCTGGCAGACCTGGCGCGACGAGGAAGACACCGACGAGGCCATCGCACCCTTTGCCAACCGTCTGCTCACCGTGGCGGAGAAGGACGCCATCTTCTCCGGAGACTTCGCAGGCGCACGTGCATACTTCGACGCGATGGCCGCCGAGGGCGAGCGCGCGGTCACGGTTCAGGACCGGACCGTGTACGCGCTGTGTCGCCCCGAGCGGCTGCTCGATCTCATCCGCCGCTTCACCGTGTTCGACGGCGGCGTCCGCAAGGTGGCACGCCATCAGCAGTTCTTCGGGATCCGCCGCGCAGTCGAGACGGTCAAGCAGCACGACGTTAGCGGCGCCCGCAAGGGCGGCGTGATCTGGCACACCCAGGGTTCGGGCAAGTCACTGACCATGGTGATGCTGGGGCGGTCGCTCGCCCTTGAGCGAAGCATCGAAAACCCGCGGATCCTCATCGTCACGGACCGCGACGATCTCGACAAGCAGATCAAGGACACGTTCAAGTCGTGTGATTTGGAGCCGGTCCGCGCGACGAGCGGGTCTCACCTTCTGGAGCTCGTCCAGAACAAGGCTCCGCTGGTTACCACGATCATCAACAAGTTCGACACGGCGTTGAAGAACAGCAAGCTGGCGGACGAAGATCCGAACATTTTCGTGCTGGTGGACGAGAGCCATAGGACTCAGACGGGGCGCTACGGCGGCCACAGCCAATTCGCCGCCAAGATGCGCCGCCTCCTTCCAAAGGCCTGCTACCTTGGCTTCACCGGCACGCCCCTGCTGAAGAAGGAGAAGAACACGCTTTCGACCTTCGGGCGGCTGATCCACCGCTACGCCATCGACGAGGCGGTCGCCGACGGCGCCGTCGTGCCGCTGCTCTACGAGGGACGACTTGTGGAGCAGCAGGTCTCTGGCACCGTGATTGACCGCTGGTTCGAGAAGATCAGCGAGGGGCTCACCGAGGACCAGAAGCGTGATCTGAAGCGCAAGTTCTCCCGGATGGACGCGTTGGCCAAGACTGACCAGGCCATCCGAGCCAAGGCGTTCGACATCTCCGAGCACTATCGCCAGCACTGGCAGGGGACCGGCTTCAAGGCGCAGCTCGTTGCCCCCTCGAAGGCCGCGGCCGTCCGCTTCAAGGAGGTTCTCGACGAGATCGGCCATGTCTCGAGTGCGATCGTCATCTCCCCGCCGGATGAGAACGAGGGCAACGAGGAGGTCGACCAGGAATCCAAGGACCTCGTCCGCCGCTTCTGGTCGCAGATGATGGCGCGGTACAAGACCGAGGAAGAGTACAATCGCCAGATCATCGATGCCTTCAAGGGTTCCGGCGATCCGGAGATCCTGATCGTCGTCTCCAAGCTGCTCACCGGCTTCGACGCGCCCCGGAACACGGTCCTTTATGTCTGCAAGTCCCTGAAGGAACACAATCTCCTGCAGGCGATTGCGCGGGTGAACCGGCTCTACGAGGACGGCGGAACGGAGAAACAGTTCGGCTTCATCGTCGACTATGAGGGGCTGCTGGGCGAGCTGGACAGTGCGCTGACGACGTACAGCGCCTTCGAAGGCTACGAGGCGGCTGACCTCGCCGGAACGGTGCATGACGTCCGCGAGGAGATCCGCAAGCTGCCCCAGCTGCACGATCAGCTCTGGGATCTGTTCAAACCGGTTCGAAACAAGAAGGACATGGAGCAGTTCGAGCAGCACCTCGCTGACGAGGCGCTGCGCCATGAGTTCTACGGGCGCCTCAAGGCATTCAGCCGCTGCCTGCACATCTCGCTCTCGTCCGACAAGCTGTTCGATGTCTTCGACGAGGCCAAGATCGATGCCCTGAAACGCGACTGGAAGCAGTTCTCCGAACTCAAGCGCTCGGTCCAGCTCCGCTACCAGGAGACGGTCGATGTCCGCGAGTTCGAGCCGAAGATCCAGAAGCTCCTTGATGACCACGTCGTGGCAATGCCGGCGGAAACCATCATCGAGGTGGTCAACATCAACGATCCCGACGCGCTGAAGGCCGTCGTCGAAGAGACGGGGGTGTCCGAGGCCTCGAGGGCCGATCGCATCGCCAGCGCGACCCGGCGGGCGATCACCGAGAAGATGGATGAGGACCCGACGTTCTACAAACAGTTCTCCGAGCTGCTCGAAGAGACCATCCGCGCCTACCGCGAGAAGCGGCTGTCCGAGCGCGAATACCTGAACAGCGTCGTGGACCTCGCGAGCAAGGTCGCGCGCAAGGATCGCGGCCGCGATGTTCCGGAAAGCATCCGGGGCGATGAGGATGCGCAGGCGTTCTTCGGCGTCCTGGACGGTCAGCTGAAGACCGAAGGCGATGAGCTGGTAGCCGGCGACGATGCCGCAGCGATCGCTCAACAGATCATCGACATCATCAAGTCCCACCTGATCGTGGACATCTGGTCGAACGAGGTGGCCCAGAACAATCTGCGGAACGCCATCGATGACTACTTCTTCGACGTCCTGCGCGACGAAAAGGGCGTCGAACTGCCCGTGGAGGTGCTCGACGAGCTCGAACTGAAGATCATGGACCTCGCCCGGGCCCGGTTCGCAGCATGACGCGGGAATTGCATTGCCTGCAGTACGGTGAGCAGGAGATACGATACGAAATCGTCCGCCGCCCGAGGAAGACACTGGAGATCGCCGTCGAGCCGGATGCGTCGGTGGTGATCGCGGCCCCGGAAGACGCGACATTAGCCGCCATCGAAACCAAGCTGCGGAAGCGCGCGGCATGGGTGACGAGGCAGCAACGGTACTTTGCCCAATTCCTGCCGCGGACGCCGGAGCGCAGGTTCGTCGCCGGAGAAACGCATCTTTACCTAGGGCGCCAGTACCGGCTGAAGGTCGTCCCGCATGTCCAGGAAAGCGTGAAGCTGATCCGCGGCTTCATCGTCGTGCAGACTCACCGGCCGACCAGGCCGGAGGTGACACGCGAACTGGTCGAAGCATGGTACCGCGATCGGGCTCACATCAAGTTTCCGGAGCGGATCGAACTCTGTCTCGGTCTGTTCCCGGATCCCGAGGCATTCAGGCCGAAAGGTCTCATCGTACGCCAGACCCGGCAGCGATGGGGGTCCATGTCGCCGGCCGGACGCCTGCTGCTGAACCGCCGCCTCGTGCAGGCGCCGGTCGACGCCATCGACTATGTCATCACCCACGAGCTCTGCCATGTGGCCGAGCCACATCACGGCGCCGCATTCTTCGATCTCCTCGACAAGGTGATGCCCGACTGGGAGCGCCGGAAGCAGAGACTGGAACGGGCCATGGCCTAAGAACTTCCGAACCCGGTCGCGGCAGCCCCAAACGCGACTCCAATCCAAGCAATTTCAATGGCTTGGATTTCGCCATTATCTACAGGGGCTTATGAGAAATTCACCAAAATGGCGCAGTCATGAGGTCCAGAGAATATCGGCCCTGAGAGACCGCTTTCGGGCCACCTGTCAGCAGGGGCAGTGCTCAGCCCCGCCCGCATAACCCTCGAAAACAACGGAAAAATCCGGCCGCAGCCGGATCGGGAGAACGCTTTCGCGAGGGCAAGTGGCGGAGGGGATGGGTCTGATATCCAACCTTCTCTGCTTCTTTGCCATCGCTGGCCGTCACAGGGAAAGACGGACCGCTGCCGTCTCCTACCAGTAGAGGCCGAAGCTTCGGAAGCGGGGCGCCGTCTTCGGCGCACGAAACCTGTCGCTCGGAAAGTCTGCGAGGGGCGGGATCGGGGCCGTCCTGCGCGCGGCCAGTTCGCGGAGCCTGCGGATCCGGCTGTCGGTCGGCGGATGCGTCCGAAGCAGCGATGGATCGGGCATCCGCCTCCCGGGAAGCAGGATCTCTTCCCAGAAGCGGCCGAGCTGACGGTCGAGCTTGCGCAACGCGCGAACGAGGCCTTCCGGGTCGCCGGTCAGCTCGGCCGCGGCCCGGTCGGCATCATATTCGCGGGTCCGAGACAGGCCAAGCTGGACAAGCGTCATCAGGGTGGGGGCAAGGATGAGCAGCAGCACGATGTGCCAGGGCACATGGACGGCGCCGACAAGGACAAGGGGCAGGTTGAGGATCAGCAGGAACTGTCCGATCCAGCTTGCCAGAGACACGAGCCTCGACATTACATCCGCCAGCCCCATGAGCCAGAGATCGCGATTGGCGACATGGCCGACCTCGTGGGCCAGCACACCGGCCAGTTCGCGCCCGTCAAGTAGCCCGAGCAGCCCGTCGGTGACGCAGATCGCGCTGTCCTCGGGGCTGCCCATGGCGAAGGCGTTGGGCAGGGAGCTCAGCACGCGATAGAG